>Ga0187771_10003556_pt1 | contig 10896 bp, 6 predicted proteins | sample 0116_SJ02_MP15_1_FD_133139 | JGI IMG/M metagenome (GOLD analysis project Ga0187771, IMG submission 133139) | Tropical peat soil microbial communities from peatlands in Department of Meta, Colombia - 0116_SJ02_MP15_10_MG | ecosystem: Environmental > Terrestrial > Soil > Wetlands > Peat | place... | reverse complement strand
CAGCGCGCCCTCTTCAGGAGCGAGCTGCACCCCGTCCCCGGCTACCGCCACTACCGACTCCAGCGGCAACGCATCCGTCACCTGCACCGCGGATTCGACGGCTGGAACTTATTCGGTGACAGCCAGCGCGACTGGAGCAACCTCGGCCAGCTTCAGCGAGACCAATGCACCTCCGACCGTCTTCACATTCTATGTGCGCGGCCTGGAAAACAACGCTACCTTCGGGCCCGTTTACTACGGCATCGTGGGGGCGGTGGCGTTTGACTCAACAGGCAAGGTCTTCCCAGATGCCAGCGGCAATTGTGGTGAACAAGATTACAACGACGGGGGTGGTACGGCTACGACTCCTTATGGTGTCACCGCGAACGACCCCATATTAGCAACAGGCAGTTCCATGACAGTGGATACAACGACTGGCCTGGGAACGCTCGTCTTGGCCACCGCCGACACCGGTGTTGGCGTTGCCGGCGTCGAAACGTTCGCTGTCCAATTTGTGAATCCCAGCCACGCGCTCATCACGCAGTTTGACGGGTCGGCAACGTCCAGCGGAAGCATGGACGTGCAGTCGGCGACGCGCCCCTCCGATGGAAATTTTGCCTTCACCCTCAGCGGAATGGATTCCGGCGACTTCGCGATTGACTATGGCGGCATCTTTGCGCTCGCCAGTGGCGCCATCACGGGGACAGCCGACGTCAACGATGATGGGAGCGTGACCCAGGGAGTAGCTTTCACGGGGACAGTTGGAACGTCAGATGCATACGGGCGTAGCGCGATTACTGGAGTAAGCATCAACGGTAACGCACTCGCTCTTGTCTCTTACGCAGTTGGACCGGAAGTGATCCGGATCAGTGACATGGACGCGGGCGGCACGGCAGGAGCAGGGAACGCCGCGATTGGCTCGGCCTACGGCCAAGGCGCCGGCACCTTCGACAACACGAAGCTAGGAACCGCAGATGTATTTGGCATTGAAGCCAACTCATGGGGCCGCCTCTATGCTGCTACAGGCAGGTTCGCCCCGACACCAACTTCTGGCTCCACGACCGACGGGACGTTCACGGGTGAAGGGGATGCCGACGAAGCCGGTAACGTCATAGGTGCTGCTCTGACCTCAGGCACCTACACCGTCGCCAGCAATGGTTACGGCCGCATGACAATTAGCGGCGGGTTGGGAAGCATTACCTCCCTCGGCTTCTATATGACCGACTCGGCACTCAATCTGAGTGATCCCAACAACACCGGCGGTGTTTTGGGTGGTGCCCTTGTCCTCGATCTGTCGAATGACGGGCTAACGGGCATCCTGGTTCCGCAGGCTGCGACGTTGGCCGCTACCGATCTCAATAACAGCTACAGCTTTGGGGCCCAGAACTTCAAAGCCGCACCGAGCCTTCCACGCGGATCGCCGGGCTGGGAGTTCGATTATGTCGGGCAGGCGCCGATCGCAAGCCTTGCCTTCGCGTCTACCGCAGTCGGGAGCATCAACGATCCATTCGGATTCTTGAACGGCACCGCGGCAGCGTATAGCGCGGTACCATTCGCGGGGACCGCGACGGGTCCTGACGCGGCCGGGCGGTATGCATTTCCCGCGCCCGGAACCACCGGTAACTTTGCCATCGGACCGATCGGCACCGGCGGTCCAACGGATGCGTTCACCGTGGCGATGTATGAGGCCGGTCCCAGCCTGGTGTTCACGATAGACGAAGATAGCCTGAGTGTGTCTCTTGGAACGCTCCAGATGCAGAATGCCGCTGCCCTCAAAGCGATGCACGTACAGAGAGCGCCGCTGCGCAGAGCGACGATCAAGGCGAAAGCAAGAAAATGACCGGTTCAGGGCACGCCCGGTGGGATGATCGCCAGTTGCTAATTATCACCAGATCGTCTACTGCGTCGCCATATGACTCTAGAGCACTAGCCGCAAGATTCCTGCCAGCCTTATCAACTTGGCCCCCAGGGAACTTTGGAGTTGTATAGCCCATGTTCTTGTAGGGCAATTGCTCGATGAACCATCCTTTTGTTCATGGGCAAAATTGACCTATGCCCGCCCTACACCCATGGATGAGCCATGTCAATTATTGCCTGCTTCGGAACTCGCCAGGCGCGGAAGTTCCCGGTATATTATCCAGGCGTTGGTTCGAGGCCTCGTCTGGCAAAGCCCAGTTTGCCACGCGCCACTGGCGTCCCGTCGACCGTGGCCACGGCTTCGATGAGCCCGAAGTCATCAATGAATTTCAGAACCCGTATATCAATTTGCATTCTGTCTCCTGGAACCACTGGCACCAGGAATCTCATTTCGTTGATAGCCCCTAGCACCAGGAACTCCCCGGGGCGTGTTCCCGATCCGGTCATCTTGGAGAACAAAATGGAGGCCGATTGACCGATGGCCTCGACAATAAGAGTTCCCGGCATCACGGCATGCTCTGGGAAATGGCCTAGGAACTGGAGCTCGTTTCCGGTTACATTCTTGGTGGTTCGAATGCTTTTCCCTGGTTCCAGCGAGAGTACGCTGTCAACCATGAGCATCGGAAACCGCTGCTTTAGAATTGATCGCACTTCCTCAAATGTCATCAAGGGCGTGGTCATCTCTGAATCATCCTTCGCCAGCGCACTTCGCCGCGCGGCAACCCAGCCGGTCGAAACCCAGCGGCGAAGGGTCCGCTCAGTTGAGACGCTAATCAGGCGGGCTTTTCCCAAACGCTGAACCAGACCGCCTGCGAAGCCCATGTCCGAGACAGGCTGATGCCAAGGCGTGACACTGCGGGTACATTCGTTCGGCTGGCAGGCAATTTTATCTCGTGGGCTCGTGGTGTTCCCGCGCCCACTTCTCCGCTTCTCCCAACTCTGTCAAAGCCTCGTCGATGTGTTTCATCGCTGCGACCCTGTGGCCACCCCATTCACCACCGGCATGCTCCAGGTCGTTGCGTGCACCTTGCAGCGCTCGCCTTGCCGATTCCACTTCAGCGGGCACGTCCACTCGTTGGGGAGGTTCCGGAAACAAAGGAACAGTGGGCGTGATAATCATCAGCACGAGTAGGATAAGCGTAACTATTCTCATATCTCCTCCTGCAGAATTCTGCCGGCAGCAGCTTAACATAAGCAATTGTGTGGAGAGTAGCGGGTTTTAGGCGAAATATCCCTCCCGGAGAATACCAGTCGCACGAGGTCACCGACCGGCACGATTATAGGCTATTCAAGGGCTGTGTTGGATCGGCGGCAACGGCCTTTAGCACAAGCCAGAGATCGTCCAGCGTTCGAGTAACTGAGGCCGCAGAAAAAAGGTCAGGGTTGTATTGGGCGCGGCCCAGCATTCCTTCTGCACGATCACTCATCTCGAGGTACAGATCCCATCTTGCTCCGCCGCTTTCGACATCCATGTAGGTCATACTCCAACCTGGCGGAAGCTGCGGCACATCTGGCGCGAGCGAGAGCGCAACCGTGAAAAAAGGACTGCGACCAGGACCTGGCTTGAATTGAAGTCTTTCTGCGAGCATATCGAGAGTCACTTCGTCGTTCGCGAGAGCGCCGAGGGTTACTTCGCGCATCTGGCGTAGCAGAGAGCTGAACGTCAAATCGCCCGACAGGCGTGCCCGCAAGGGCAGAGGATTAAGGAAATACCCCATTAATCGCTGAAACTCAGACCGTTTGCGACCCGAGGGAACTAGCGTCCCGATCATTATGTCCGGCTGACGGGTGTATTTGTGGAGCAACGCCATCAGGCCCGCAAGTAAAACCATGAAGAGGGTTGCGCCTTCCCGCTGGCCCAAGTCTTTGAGTGTGTCCGTCAGCTCCCGGGTCAGCTGGAATGAGTGCATCGCACCACGGTACGTCTGCCGGGGTGGGCGCGCGACTTCATTTGGCCACTGCAGAGTCGGCAGGTCGCCTGCGAGCTGGTTTTGCCAGTACGCCAACGCGTTCTCTATTCGCTCATTGCGCAGGCGGCTCCGTTGCCACACCGCAAAATCCGCATACTGTGCCTTGAGCTCGGGCAACGGAGAAGGCTTCCCCAGTGCGAAACTCTCATAGAGCGTTGCCAGCTCTGAGGGAAACACGTCAAAGACGGTAACACCGTCAACGATCATCTGATGGGCGGTCAGATACAGGCGGTGGTCCGCATCGCTCAACGTGGCGAGTCTCGCCCGCAACAGAGGCCCTTGGCGCAGATCGAACGGTGCCTTGGCGTCACGCGTCGCCAGGTTGCGAGCTGTTTTCTCTCGCTCGCTCTCAGGCACTGCTCTGAGATCCGCGACCGGCAACTCGAATGTCGCCGGCGAGGGATGAATAATCTGGACCGGTCGTCCCTGTACCACTTCAAAGGTCGTCCGCCAGATTTCGTGTCTCCGGATTATCTCTGTCAGACTTTTTTGCAACGCACGGACGTCGCATGGACCGTGGCGGTAGATGGTGATGGACTCATTGTGAAGTGGCGCCAACTTGCCGGCGGTTTGATCGAGGCGGCATACCTGCTCCTGAGAGAATGACAAGGGCGCCGGAGTTCCTGGCGTCCGAGCCGTAAGAGGGGCCGGGGCCATGGGCGCAAGCCGGCCCAGTTTCCGCATCTCCAGCAATTTCCGCTTGGCCTCGGACAGGCGGGTTTTCTTCGCGTCCAATCCAGCTACCTTTCAATTCGCAGCTCGAGATGCCTAAAACCTTACCGGCAGGGCAGTGAGACCCCTCAGCCCCAGATTGTTTCGCCAGACCAGCGGGCCAGGCTCCAGTTCTGGATGGGGTAGCCGCCGAACAATGGCGTCGAACGCTTCTTGTCCTTCCACTCGCGCGAGTGCGGCACCGAAACAGAAATGAGCGGCATATCCGAAGGCCAAGTGCCGATTATCGGTGCGCGTAATGTCGAAATGATCGGGATCTGGGAACCGTTCCGGATCGCGGTTCGCCGCGGCCATCACCGCCATGACCGCCTGTCCCTTGCGAATCACTCTGCCTCCCAACTCCACATCTCGCGGGGCCAGGCGGCCTGTGTGTTGGCTGGGACTCTCATAGCGGAGCATCTCTTCGACGGCCGATGGAATCAGAGAAGGATATTCCTGCAACCGCTTCATCTCCGCGGGATTCCGCAGCAGAGTAAGCACGCCGTTGCCAATGAGATTGGTGGTTGTCTCCAGACCACCGACCATGGTGACGATGCAGGTCGCTATAACCTCTTCTTCGGTCAATCGGTCGCCATCCACCTCAGCCACCATAAGAGAATGAACCAGCCCTTCGCGCGGGTTCTCACGCTGGCGAGAAATAGTATCCCGAAAATAAACCGACATATCCTGCACAGTGCGCAGCATCCGAGGAACGTGCTCCGGGTTGTGTTGAAAATTCCCCAACATTTCCGCGAAGGCAGCCGACCAGGCTTTGAGCTGATGGCGGTCGTCCGGAGGAACGCCGAGCATCTCAGCGGTAACAATCGCCGGCAGAGGCTCGGCAAGATGGGCAATGACGTCCATGCGGCCGGTGGGTTGCACCTCGTCCAGGAGCCGACTGACTATCTCGCGAATGTGCGACCGCAACACCGCGACTCGCGCAGGGCTAAAAGCGTGCGACGCCAAGCTGCGCAATCGCGTGTGCGCGGGTGGATCCATAAAGAGCATCTGTTTCACCATCAACTGAGCGATGGGACTCATCGACGATAGTCCGATGGCCCGCAGTTTTTCCGGTGTGTGCGTGCGTTCCGCGGAAAAGGTGTGCAGGACCTCCTGCACATCTACGTAGCGTGTTACCACCCAGGTGTGCAGAAAGGCATCCCAGTGTACCGGGTCCTCGGTGCGCAGACGGCGAAACAGGGGATAAGGATTGGCCAGTACTTTCGGGTCGAGCAGGTGGTAAAGACTAAGGGCGCTCCCACCGGTAACTCGGGAAATGGAAGCGTCGGCAGGTGTCATAGGCCAGCTTGTTCAGTGTTCAGCGCGAGTAACCTTTGTGCCTCCTCTTCGCTCATGGCGCTGACCTTAGCCGCCAAAAGGCGTTCCACTTCAGTGGCCAGGCCGGCGATCGTCGGGTAATCAAACAGACTCAACAGAGGAACCTCCACATCGAAAGTCTCGCGCAGTCGTTCGATGACCTGTGTTCCGAATAACGAGTTACCCCCGAAGTAGAAAAAGTTGTCGTTCACACCCATGCTGCCCAAACCCAGGAGCGAAGTGATGATCGCGGCAATGCGTTGTTCCGTCGGCGTCCGCGCGCCCACAAAGGTTTCGTCGCGCAGCATGTTTTCTTCGCTCAGCGCGGGCAAAGCAGAGCGGTTCACTTTGCCAGTGGCCCCAATGGGAATGGCATCCAGACTCACAAACGTGGAGGGAATCATGTAGTTCGGAAGCTCTCTGGCGAGAAAGTCCCTGAGTTCGCTGACCGTGAGAGAAGCCGCCTGAGGCACAAGGTAAGCGATGAGACGCTTCTCGCCCTGACCGTCCTCGCTGGCCACGACCACGCTTTCCCGCACTCCCGGGTGCCGACTCAATGCCCCGACAATCTCGTTGAGTTCGACCCGGTAACCGCGAACCTTCACCTGGTCGTCCACGCGTCCGTGAAAGGCAATCTGGCCATCGGGGAGTCGGCATCCTAGATCTCCGGTCCGGTAAAGTCGCGCGCCGGGAACCGCGCTGAACTGGTTCCAGATAAAGCGCTCTGCCGTCAATTTCGGATCATTCAGATAGCCTTGAGCCAGGCCCGCGCCGCCGATACAAATCTCCGCCAGTTGTCCGGTCGGCACTTCCTTCATGTTGTCATCGAGGATGCGAATTTCGGTGTTGTCGATGGGGCGACCGATAGGCGGCAACGATCCCGCACTATCCTGCGGCGAGACGATTGTGGATGTGGCAACCACGGTGCATTCCGTGGGTCCGTAGTTGTTGACAACTTTGAAGGGCAGTGTAGCCGGTGGATAACTGTGCAGTGTATCGGCGCCGGTCAGCAGAAAGCGCAGGGCCGTGGGCTTGGGCCACGGAAGCTTCATCATCCGTTCAGCCAGCGGAGTAGGAACAAAAGAAATGGTAGCTTGCTCGCGGATAAGCCAGTCTCTTAGTTTTTCGGGATCGATGCGGGTCGCGTCGTCGACCAGATGCACGCTGGCCCCGGCCACCAGATGAGGCCAGATTTCCCATACTGCCGCGTCGAACCCGACGGATGCAAGCTGAGTGGCAACGTCTTGCGGCGTGACACCAAACGTGCGGTTGTGCCATTCCACTAAATTGAGCAAGCTGGCATGCCCGATGGCCACTGCTTTGGGCGTTCCCGTTGATCCGGAAGTGTAAATCACATAGGAGAGTTGCTCCGGGATCACGTCAAGCGGGACGCTACCCGTCGAGCACCGGCTGATTTCTGATGCACTGTTATCGAGAACAACCGAGAGTTGCCTGTCGGCGGCAAGCGATGCAAGCATGGACGCCTGGGTGACAACCGCTGAAACCCGCGCACCTTTCAGCATCATCGACAATCGATCACCCGGCGTGTTGATGTCGAGTGGCAGATATGCACTACCCGTTTTCCAGATCGCCAGGGCTGCAACGGGAAACCCCACCGAGCGTTCCAGGAAGATTCCCACAATGCTGCCCGGCGTAACGCCGACGCTGCGCAGATAGTGCGCCAGTTGGTTGGAACGCAACTCTAAGTCCCGATAAGTGACCCGATTGGAGCCAGCGCAAAGCGCCACAGCGTCGGGCGAGAGCACAGCTCTTTCATGCACCAAGCCTGGAACACCAAGCATCCGGGCCCCTGTGTTATCGCCCATCGCGCCCGCGTACACGGGCTGCGCACGGTCTGTGCTCCAGAAAGGGTTTGCCGCAGAACCGTTATCGGGCTGGAAGGAACCTTCTCTAGACATATGGCGCGCGCTTACAGACTTAGTCGCATTTTATTCATCACTTCCTCTTGGTGCAACCGAAAACCCCATCGGTGGTCAAATTTTCACCCGACTTCGGCTGATTCGACTTCGAGTGTGCAAGAAATTGCAATCTTGGCAGGACGCGCGATGAAATCTGCCGTGTTATATTGCTCGTTGGCTGCCAGCAAACGCTGGGGACTCCCTTCCAGTCACTCCTACTTTGGGGAGAGGGCTAAAGAAACCGGTGTGAGGGAACCCTCCCTCCACCGGTGTCTCCAACTTGCAGGGAAGGGACAGGCGGCCGTCTTGATCCGAAGGACGACGCGAAGCTTTCAGTGAATAGAATCAGCAGGTTAGCATGACTATCGGTTCACTCAGGTCTCAGGACTCTTCCTTGACAGTTCATCTCCAGCGCAACAAAGCTTCTCTATGAACGTTTCCGACCCAAGGTTTCGCTTGGCAAAGGCGCTCGCGCTTCCTGAAAACCAGGTACAACTCTGGCGTGTCGATTTGCGGGCTCTGGGAGCCAACGAGCCCCACTGGTTCTCACTGCTTTCTTCCGAGGAGCACGCGCGAGCCGCGCGTTTCATTCCTAAGCATGCCCGCCAACACTTTGTTTTGACGCGTGCAGTGTTGCGAACTGTTCTGGGAGCTTACCTGGCCGCCGATCCCAAGAAGCTGGTCTTCCAAACGTCAGAACAGAACAAGCCCAGCTTGGGTCCTCTTCACGCGGACAGCGGTATTTCCTTCAATGTGGCACACTCGGGAGCGTTGGCTCTACTCGCATTCAGCCGAAGACGGGAGCTCGGCGTGGACGTGGAGCAGATCCGCCGCGATGTTGACGTCGAGTCCATTGCCCGGCGTTTCTTCTCGCCTCACGAGTTGAAACAACTCGCAGCTGTGGCTGCCGAAGACAGGGTGGAGGCTTTCTTCCGCTGCTGGACGAGAAAGGAAGCCTACATCAAGGCCCAGGGCGAAGGTCTGGGGTTACCGCTGGATCAATTTGACGTGAGTGTGGCGGCCGGATCAGACAGTGCTTTACTGGCAACTCGACCGGATGGCGCTGAAGCCGCGCGTTGGTCGCTATGCGACGTTGCGATTGACCTCGGCTACGTAGCCGCTCTCTGCGTTGCCGGGCACGATTTTTCGGTGCGTGGTTGGGATGGCACTGAGTTTTGACTAAGCCTTCATTATGGAGTTGCCAGCTTTTGCATGCCTTATCCTTCCCGGGTTCCCTCGGTCGATGAATTGCGCGATGGTGAACTATACTGCTCTGGACTCTCCTTGGTGAGTGCCCGCGTTGCTGAAATTGCGCGCGTCCGGGGTTGAAGGGGCGTGCTAATTGCTTCAGATCGTCCAGTATCAGAAGACAGGCGAGATTCATGTCGATGAGTTGCCTGCGCCAAAACTTCGGCCGGGCGGCGTGCTCGTCCGCAACGTGTTCTCCCTGATCAGCGCCGGGACAGAACGGACGTCAGTGGAAATGGCCCAGGCGTCGCTGCTGCAGAAGGCCCGCATGCGGCCGGACCTGGTCCGTCAGGTGCTCGATAACTTCCACCGTGAAGGGCTACTGGCGACCTACAACAAAGTCCGGTACCGGCTGGACAGTTTCAAAGACGTGGGGTATAGCTCGGCCGGAATCGTCGTCGAGTCCGCGGTAGACGACATGAAAATTGGAGACCGTGTCGCCTGCGCCGGTGTGGGCTATGCGTCGCACGCCGAAATCGTTTCGGTGCCGCGCAATCTGGCCGTCAAAATCCCGGACGAAGTTGGGTTTGATGAAGCTGCGTTTACCACCGTTGCGGCTGTAGCCATCCATGGTGTGCGCCAGGCCGATGTGCGTGTAGGGGAGCAGGTGGTCGTGATTGGGTTAGGCCTAATAGGCCTGATCACCGTCCAAGTGTTGAAGGCTAGCGGCTGCCGCGTGATCGGGATGGACGTGGCTGAGCGAAACTTTGACTTAGCCCTGAAGCTGGGATGCGATCGCTGTGCTCTGAGCAATGACGATGCAGTTCTTGAAGTGCAGAATTTCACCCACGGCTATGGCGCTGATGCTGCACTCATAACAGCGGCTACGACCTCGAACCAGCCAGTAGAATTGGCGATCCAATGTGCCCGCAAGCGAGGCACGGTCGTCGCGGTTGGAGCGGTGGGAATGAATATCCCTCGTTCCCCCTTTTATGAGAAGGAGATCAGCTTCCGTATGTCGTGCTCGTACGGTCCCGGCCGCTACGATCCCGACTACGAAGAACGGGGTCAGGACTATCCTCTCGGATTTGTGCGCTGGACGGAAAACCGCAACATGGAAGCTGCTTTGGACATGATGGCGGAGCGGAAACTCGATGTCCGGTCCTTGATCACGCACCGCATCCCGGTGGAACAAGGCCTGCGTGCTTACGACATTATCACTGGCAAGGTCGAGGAGATCTATCTCGGCATTCTGATTCAGTACTCCGATCCGAATACTCCATTGGCAGTCTCGAGGCGTCTCGAATTGCGCCCTGGAGAGAAGACCTCCGGGCGGCAACCGGTTCTAGGTTTTATCGGAGCCGGTAATTTCACGCAATCTACGCTGTTGCCGCCAATCGTGAAGCTCGCTCCCCGCCTGCGGGGACTGGTCACTGCCAGGCCTGTGAACGCCAAGAATATCGCGAGGAAATATAACTTTGAGTTCTGCGCCACTGACGCGACCGGGCTTATCAATGACAAGGAAGTAAACCTGGTGTTCATCATCTCCCGGCATGACTCGCATGCGCGCTACGTGGCCGAAGCTCTGCAGGCGGGCAAGAGCGTGTTCGTCGAGAAACCCTTGGCGATGAACATCGATGAACTGGAATACGTTCTCAAGGCCTATGCCGAAGCTGAACGGGCCGGTTCAGCCCCGCTGCTCCTGGTAGGTTACAATCGGCGCTTTTCCGGGCCCGTCATGGCCATCCGGGAAATGTTTACGGGACGAACGGAGCCACTTGTCATGCACTATCGTGTGAATGCGGGCTTCCTGCCGTCCACGCACTGGGTGCAGCAGCCCGACCAGGGCGGGCGCTTTATCGGCGAGGGCGGCCACTTTGTAGACGTGTTGCAAT
>Ga0187771_10003555_pt1 | contig 10897 bp, 8 predicted proteins | sample 0116_SJ02_MP15_1_FD_133139 | JGI IMG/M metagenome (GOLD analysis project Ga0187771, IMG submission 133139) | Tropical peat soil microbial communities from peatlands in Department of Meta, Colombia - 0116_SJ02_MP15_10_MG | ecosystem: Environmental > Terrestrial > Soil > Wetlands > Peat | place... | reverse complement strand
TTATCTGATCAATCGCAACTTTCACCGGCCACTTCTTAAGCTTTTGCCAAGCCAATTGTCGGTGGCGAGGCATTACGATCACGCCGGGAGCCATATTCTCAACAATACGCAGTTCCACATCCAGTGAACCTCCATCCAGACGAAGGGTGCACTTCTCTTTATCAGCAACGCCTTCTCTTATTGCATCGCTTGGATGTATAAGAAGGCAAGGATTTTTTTCAACTTGATGGATATATCTGGAGTAGGAAGCCAGTTCTTCTGTTCCAAAAGTCCAGTCCGTAAGGAGTAGGACCAAATCATCATCCCGTTGACGTTTTATTTCAGATTGGGCTGGGCCATTTGAAGAAAAAGGTTTTTCCCTTCCCATCCCAAGATTGACTCGAACATTCGTTGGTTGTTCATCTAAATATTGGACATGAGCAAAGGCAGGATAGTCTTTTGCGAGCCATGCCCAGAGTTCACTTCTGGAGCATGGGAATATCTCGGCCCCAGGCAAGGTCATGGCACCAGCGAGTTTGGCTAAGATTTTCCAGGCAGGCTCCGGCTCTCCTCCTGGAATATCATGCTGAAATGTACGTGGCGGATGAGCGCCCGCGCTGATTTGCGAAATAGGGATCCCTCCTTGATGAGCAGCGGTAGTAGACTGAATTCGGCCTTCCTGATTCACAAAGCTTGTTTCGATTTCGAACAGCGTTCGAGTTGGCATAAAGATGTGTGCATCTTTTGCTGGCTTAGAAGGGAGGTAGTCCATTACAAAAAGCAGTTCCAACTTTTCAACGGCTTTCCTCAGCCTCTCCTGATCATGAAAAGACCAGAAGGGATCACTTTCAACCAGCATCAATGCCTTGACACTTCCCTTTTCAATGGACTCAATGACATCAACCAAGGAACCCTCTTGAGAGGACAGAAGTGCTGCACCAAAAGCATTGGCCCCGGGTATCAAATAGAAGAGACCTGCTCGATCTTTTGCCGCATGGAGGAGCAACGCATCATCAGCGGCCAGCCCGGGGGTTGTCTCCTGAACAATGGTTGTGCCACACACGAGCACAGGGTAATGACTCTGTTTCAATTTTTCGGTTATTTTTATCATGCGATCTTTAAGAGTGGCTTCGGGATGATAATCTGCCAGAGTTGCATCGTAAAATTGGAGCGCCTCCATCCCCATCTTTTCTACGGCTGAACGGTCCACGGCTGCTTTGATAAGAGCGTTTAGGCAGGGCTCTAAATCATTAGGTGCGACCGGTAGATGTTCAAATTCAAAGGGAAGAAAAACAGGTCGAGGGTCGATCACGACAATGGTTGCTTCTTTTCGGAAGGCCTGCCTCATTGCTAATGCCAGCATTGGGGCCTCATTCACCGGATCAGCACCGATGGTGAGGATGAAATCTGCCTTCTCTATTTGCCGCATGGAAATGGACAACCTTTCGTCGAGACATGACACTGCCCTCTTGACCTTGTGGGCCATGTCAGAGGTTTCGAAATAGTTCGGTTCATCCCATCCAAGGGTCTGGCAGAATCGTACCAGCATGGCTTGGTTTTCAAGGCTGCTTCGAGTCGAACCAAGAGAGGCGACCGATTTGGGTCCGTTTCTCTTTATAATCTCGGACAACTTTTCAGCGGCCTTTTGGATTGCATTGTCCAGGGAGATTTCCTCTGCTTGGATCCGTGCGCGCCGTGGTCGTTCAGGATGGTTTGTATAGTGAAAGCCATATCGCCCTCGATCACAGATAAAGTTACCGTTCACTGATTCGCTAAAGCGAGCCTCCAGCCTCACCATTTCCCGATAGCGGGCGCTCGTAATGATGTTACATCCAAGAGAGCAATGGATGCAGAGAGAAGGGCCTCGCTCAAAATCCCATCGCCGTCCTGTAAAACGAGAAGGTTTATCCGTGTAAACGCCTGTTGGACAGATATCGATGAGATTTCCAGAGAAAGGGCTCTCCAGAGGGCCATCCTTGTACCTGCCAAAATACGTACGGTGGGAAATCTGCATGGCTCCGAGGTCACGGTAACCGGCGCACTCCTGATAGAACCGACGGCATCGCCAACAATGGATGCAACGATTCATCTCATGCTGAATAAAGACGCCGAGATATTGGTCGCGATAAGTCCATTTTTTCCCGAGGTAGCGTCTGATTCCATGACCCCCGGCAACCGTCAGGTCCTGGAGCAAACACTGGCCGCCTTCATCGCAAACAGGGCAATCATGGGGATGGTTCATCATGAGCCATTCAATGACATGTCTACGGAAATCGACCGCCTCTTCGTCGGTCGTGGATACGACCATGCCATCCTGTGCATCCGTCATGCAGCTCATTTGCACCCCTTTCACCGGGCCTTCAGCAAACTTCACAGCGCACACGCGACATGCACCCACAGGTCCAAGGGCTGGATGGAAGCAGAAACGAGGAATGATGATACCCAATCGGGCAGCAGCCTCAATCACCTTCGTCCCTTTGGGGACCTCTATTTCTAAACCGTCAATCTTTAACCTTGGCATCGTTCCCCTGAAAAGAAATATCAAAGTACAAATTAAGCAGTCATTCCCGTGTAAACGGGAATCCAGTAAGAGAGAATTGGATTCCTGCTTTCGCAGGAATGACAAAAAACAGAATCTTTAGTTTTAGGATATCGTTTGACATTTGACCTTTGACATTTTCCATTTGGACTCATCCTTTAAAAGGGCATTTCTTCTGGCTGATGTGTTCCTTCACCTCATCTAAAAAATGGTCAAGAAGGCTCGTCACTGGCATGGTCGCTCCAGGAGCAAAAGCACAATACGATTTCCACGTATGGGCACTCATGCGGCGAAGCATCGGAATGAATTCCTCTTTACCCTCTCCATATTCGATCCGCCAGATTAAATCTCTTATAAAAGGCAATGCCTCACGGCAAGGGGTACAAAACCCGCAAGATTCGCGCACAAAAAATTCGATCAAATTCAAAGTGGCAGCGACCAGACAGGTCTTCTGATCAAAGACAATAATGGCCCCAGTCCCAAGGCGATTCCCCACCTTTTTGACTGAATCGAAGTCCATTTCGACGTCGTAATACTTCTTTGGGAGATATAAGGTGGAAGCCCCTCCAGGGAGGCAGGTCTTAAATTCGTGCCCGGTGAGCATACCACCCCCGTATTCATCGATAATTTCGCTTAACCGGATTCCCATTGGAAGCTCGAAACAACCGGGTCGATTCACCTTCCCACTGACACAATAAAGCTTTGTTCCCGAAGCGCTTTTGGTTTTGGCTAAACCTTTGAACCAATCTGCTCCATTCCTAACGACGTGTGGAACATTGACCAGGGTTTCCATATTATTTAGGACCGTGGGTTTATCCCACAACCCCTTCTCGGTCGAGCGTATAGAGGACTGTACGGGATGTGCTCTCTTTCCCTGTATTGCATTGATTTGGGCCGTACCTTCGCCGCAGATATATCGTCCGCCGCTCCTGTGAACCACAATATCAAAAGAGAAGTTGCTCCCAAGAACATTCTTACCCAGGTAGCCAGCCTCTTTGGCAATCCTTATTTCTCTTTCGAAGATAACCGCACTGCTCTCATAGGAAGGCCGAACAAAGATGATACCCTCTGCTGCCGAGACAGCATATCCTGCGAGGATCATGCCTTCGATGATCATGTGCGGATCCGTATGAGTCATTACACGATCCTTAAACGTACCGGGCTCGTATTCATCAATGTTGCTAATGATATACCTCGGAAATGGGAAGTTATCCGCGACGGCCTTCCACTTCAGCCCGGCAGGAAAGCCTGCTCCTCCGCGGCCCTGAAGGTTTGCATCGGCAACGATCTGCTGGACCTCTTTTGGGGAATATTTCTGAAGGGCTGTAGCAAGAGCCTGGTAGCCACCACTTTGGCGATACTCGTCAATCGTGGCAATTCGGTTTGGTTTGCGATTCTGGAAAAGCACTTGTGGGTACATTTAGCCTACCTGGCCATCCTTGGACGTGGCGCTTCAGCTTTTAATTTCAGGAGAATCTCATCGATTTTGTCTGGAGTTAACGGCCCGTATGGCCTTCCATTGATCAGCATGGCCGGAGATAGATCGCAGTAGCCGATGCAGGCAGTAGGCAGCATCGTAAACAACCCATCTTCTGTTGTTTCTCCGGGCTTAATCGCGAGTTTTTTAGAGAGATAGCCCATCACAGATTCATAACCATTCATCCAGCAGACAACACCGTCGCAGACGTGAATCACATATTTCCCCACAGGTTCACGATAGATAAAATCGTAAAACGTAGCCAGCTCCTCTAATTCAAGGGGGGTCATACTTAGGAGCCGAGCGCCCTCTTCAAGCGCTTCGTCACTCATGTAGCCGTAGTGATTCTGCAAGGCAAACATGATATCCACAGCCAGTTCGCGAGGATGCTCGACCTGAGCAATCCGTGTTTGCAGGGTCTCAAGTAATTCTTTAGATAACATAGAAAACCTTCAAATCCGAAATCTGAGTATCGAATCTCGAAGGAAATTCGAAATTCGAAATTAAAAACTTTTATGAAATCGTAAAAACTCTAAAAACTGTCACTCCTGCCCCGCATCACAGTGCGGGATAAACTCCAGCAGGAGTCCAGGACTTTTAGAATTTACTGGATTCCCGCTTTCGCGGGAATGACAAAAACGGAGAAATTGCAATTTTTTTCGAGATCATCAAAACTTTTGTCCGAGTCGTTTTTCGTTTTGGACACTCGTGGTTGTTTCGAATTTCGTGCTTCGAATTTCGAATCCGCTCTCATCTATCAATATCCGGCAAGATGTAGTCAACTGACCCGATGATGGCAAGAAGGTCTGAGATCAACCTGCCCCGGGCCATCAGAGGGATCACCTGAACATTAGCAAAACCTGGAGCCCTTATCCGCATGCGGTAAGCCATGTTGAGGCCGTCACTGACCACATAGTAGCCTTGCTCGCCACGGGAGATTTCCGTTGCTGTATAAGCCTCACCCTTAGGAATCTTTGGCCCCCGTGTCACATTGATAAAATGGTGGATGAGGCTTTCGATATCCTTTAAGGTATCTCTTTTGTCAGGGACCGCGTAACGATAATCATCTGTGACATACCTTCCCCCTGGCATCTGGGAAGCAGCCTGTTCGACAATTCTGAGGCTCTGGCGTATCTCCTCAATCCTCACCCGATAGCGGGCATAACTATCTCCTCCGTCAGCAGTAGGTATATCAAACTTGAAATTTTCATAGCCAGAATATGGAAATTTTTTCCGCAGATCCCATCCCAGGCCGCAGGCCCTCAGATTAGGCCCGGTCACCCCCCATGCCATTGCATCCCTGAGGGAGAGGGAGCCAACCCCCAGTGTTCGGGCCTTAAAAATCGGATTCTTGGTAATCAATGCCTCGTAGTCTTTGAGACGATCCCGAAGGATTTTAACAAAGTCATCGATTGCCTCTTTCCATCCCTCAGGCAGGTCGGCTGCGACTCCGCCGATGCGGAACCATGCGGGGTGGAGCCTTCCTCCTGTAATGAGTTCAACGATATCCAGCAATTTTTCACGCTCACGGAAGGTATAAAAAGTTGGGGTCATTGCCCCTACATCATGGGAAAAGGTACCGAACCAAACGAGGTGATTATTGATCCGAAAAAGTTCCGCCAGCATGACCCGAATGAATTGAGCCCGTTCAGGAACATTAATGCCAGCCAATGTTTCAACGGAATTTAGGTAGGATAAGTTATTAGCCACCCCACCCATGTAATCTACGCGATCCGTATAAGGAATGAATTGGTGCCAGGATTGGTGCTCGCCTATCTTTTCAACGCCCCTGTGATGGTAACCAATATCCAAGTTGATATCGACCATCTGCTCCCCATTCAGGGAGACGATGAATCGCATCAGACCATGGGTGCCGATGTGCTGAGGTCCCACGTTTAAAACGAGAAGCTCTTCACCTCCTTCGCTCTTTTTTACGAAATAACCTGCATCAAGAGATTGATGCTTGGTGGCGGAGGCGTGAGTATAGGGAACCATCTCTGTTGCGCGGCCGGGATGGCTTTTTCGAAGGGGATATCCTTCCCAGTCGTGAGGTAGGATGAGTCGACGTAAATCGGGGTGGCCTTCAAAGCGGATTCCGAACATCTCGTATGCCTCACGCTCATACCAGTTTGCAGAAGGCCAAATGTCAGTGATCGTCTTGGTTAATGGGTCTTTGCCTGTTAATCCTACCTTCAACCGTAAACGGCTGGGTGGATCGAAAGAGAGCAGATGGTAAACCAACGTGTAATCAGGGTAGATTCCTTTGTCAGGTGGAACGGATTTGCCGTCATTACCAATCTCATTCGCCACAGTGCCGTCATAAAAGGTTAGCGGCTGTTGATTACGTCGTGAAGACTCATCGATGGCTGTCAAATCATCGAGCCGAAGATAATTTGGTGTGGCCTCGGTCTTCAAAAACCTCAGAACATCCTTGGCTCGACTTTCCGACACATGGAAGGTCAACATGTCGGAGGTCTCAGCTGTCTGTCGAACCGCATCACCAAACTTTTCTTTAGTTATTTGGGTAAGAGATTTATCCCGCTCATGCAATTCGATGCGAGGTGGCGGCGGAGTCCACATCAGGTCGGAGCGGCTGTCCCAAAATCTCGGGGATGTTACAGATGTTCCCCTGATGGGAATGCCTTCCATCCCAGGACCACGCGTATCTCTTGATTTGGTTTCTCCGTCAACCAGGATCGGATTGGTCGTTCCCTGGGTGCCGCCGCCGAGATGCAAAACCGAGCGAGCTGGTCTTTCTTCTGAAGTGATCTTCTTCTGTAAAATCGTCAACGCATGCTCAAGCGCTTCGGGTCGAGGAGGGCAGCCCGTCACATAGACATCCACCGGGATAATTTGATTCAAGCCCTGTACGACGCTGTAAACATCGTACATTCCACCACAATTGCAGCAAGAGCCCATGGAGATTACCCATTTAGGCTCGGCCATCTGTTCATAAAGCCTTAAAATGATCGGGGCGATTTTCTTAAAGACTGTGCCGGCGACAATCAAGAGATCGGCTTGTCGAGGAGACCCGCGTAATACTTCTGCGCCAAAACGAGCGAGGTCGTAACGGGGCGTGAAAACGGCTGCCATCTCGATAAAGCAGCACGATGTCCCAAAGAAAAGCGGCCAAAGACTGTACTGGCGGCCCCAGTTGATCAGGGTGTCAAGCTTGGTCAGGATGATGTTTCCGGGGTAACCGGGCTTTTCGGGGCTGCTGGTCCCCACTCCAGGCCTCCCTTTCTCCAGATATAGAACAGACTGATAAGCAGTACGATGATGAAGAAGGAAATCTGCAGCCAACCAGACCATCCAAGACGGTCGAATGCAATGGCCCAGGAAAAAATATAGGCGGCTTCCACATCAAAGATGAGAAAAAAAGTGGCAATAAGATAAAAGGCGATTGGATATCGAAATCGAGCTGTACCAGTTGGGATGATGCCACATTCGTAGGGCCTCAACTTTTCAGGATTCGGTTTCTTCTCACCGACCCAACTCGAAACAAATAGAAGAACAATCGCCAGAATGAGGATCATGAAAGAAAAAATCCCAAGAGCCAGAATGCCCGGCTCCCAAGGGGATAGAGGAGTAACATTTTGTAAAGGCTCCATGCGATCTCCTGAACCACTGGACAGAAATCTCTCTAAGTAATAAGCAACAGCTTATATCTCGGTGTAGGTAAGATAAATAGGGTGAATTCTGTATTTTTGAAATAAATAAACCGTATTTTGAACTTTTTAGGTAAGCCCTCTTATGATAACAAGGCCCAAATATCCAACGACACATCAAATTGAAAGAGGGAAAAGGCCTTTTTACAAGAAAGTCGGTTGAATGCATCACTATGCCTTTTACGCAAAAGTCTAAATAGAAGGAAAATTCATCATAAAATACAGTTTCTCAATCCACAAAATACCAGATTCTCCCTATTTACCAGTTCCCCCTTTTTAAGGAAAATTAGATTATTTTGAGGATGCAGAGGTGCGTGTAGATCTGTTGCTTCCGAAATGAGGGATGATATATGACACAGGTAGAGCAACTGGCTGCGTTCGTGGAGCGGATGTCCTATGAGAATCTCTCAGAGGAAGCCTGCCAGCAGCTTAAAATCCGAATTTTAGATGCTATGGGTTGTGCCATTGGCGCTCTGGAAGGGGAACCCATTCGTCTTCTAAAGACACAGATCAACGAGTTCGGTGGCACTGAGCACTGCACCTTGATCGGAGGGGGAAAGACAGCACCAGACCGGGCGGCGCTTTACAACAGCGCTCTGGTGCGTTACCTCGATTTTAATGACGGTTATCTGACTAAGGGCGAGGCCTGCCATCCCAGCGATAACTTAGGGGCGGTGCTGGCGGGTGCTGAGTATGTGAATGGGAGCGGCCGTGAACTCCTGACTGCTCTGGCTGTGGCATACCAGGTGCAATGCCGTCTGAGCGATGTTGCACCAGTGAGGGCTAAAGGATTTGACCACACCACGCAAGGCTCTTATGCCATCGCCGCGGGTGTGTCAAAAGCGCTCGGTTTGGACAGGATTCGAATTGCTCATGCGATCTCAATCAGTGGGACAGCCTTTAACAGCCTTCGGGTCACCCGGACCGGTCCGCTCTCGCACTGGAAAGGCCTGGCTTATCCCAACACCGCATTTTCCTGCACCCATGCCACTTTCCTGGCTATGAGAGGCATTACGGGTCCTTTGGGAGTCTTTGAGGGTAATAAAGGTTTTATGGATGCGATAGCCGGCCCTTTTGAAATGAACTGGTCTGAGGAAGACCTGGAGCGCGTAACGCAGACGGTACTAAAAAAATACAATGCCGAAATCCACTCTCAATCTGTCCTGGAAGGCGTTTTGGAGCTGAAACAGGCAAATGCTTTCAAGCCAGAAGAAGTGGAAAGGATCGACATTGAGATCTTCGACGTGGCTTATCATATTATCGGTGGAGGAAAGGAAGGAGACAAAGCCATTGTCCGGACCAAGGAAGAAGCTGATCACAGTCTACCCTATCTGGTGGCTGTTGCCATCCTGGACGCTCAAGTCATGCCAGAACAGTACCGGCTGGAACGCATTCAGCGTCAGGATGTTCAGACATTGCTGAGAAAAGTTGGAATAAAACCCTCGGCAGATTACAGTCGCAGATTTCCAGGTGAGATGCCATGCCGTATCGTCCTCACACTCCATGATGGCCGGAGGTTAGTTAAAGAGAAACGGGACTACGAGGGATTTCTCACCCGTCCGATGCACTGGGAGACTGTTGTTCAGAAGTTTGAAGGGCTGAGTACTCGGTACACCAGTTCGTCACTACGTCAAGAGATTGTTGATGCTGTTGCGAATCTGGAAAAGATTCATGTCACTGATTTGACGAAATTGTTAGCACATGTTCGGCTGCCAGGGATTTAAAGCAACTGCAGGCCAAATTGAAGGGCCCCAAAACCTTTTAATAAGGAGGATTCAACAATGGGAAAATCTCAAAGCCAAACTAAAGAGAGAGCATTTTCCTTTATCAAAGTCAATGAGGGTCCGTCAAAACCTCGCGTTCGAGGAGTGACTGAAATCCGCGGTCCTTATTATACTCCGATGGGTAAACGCTATTTACAGGATATATTGGAGACGATGGGGACCTACGTGGATTCTCTCAAGTTCGCTGGTGGATCGTTCCGTTTGATGCCTCGCCAGGCTGTAAAGGAACTGATCGATCTCTGCCATGAGCACGATGTCCTGGTTGACACGGGGGGCTTTATGGAATACGTACTAACGCAGGGCAGGGAGGCTGTCGATCGTTATATCGAAGAGTGCAAGAGGATCGGATTTGACATCATTGAGATCTCCAGCGGCTTTATTACCATATCCACTGACGACTGGCTGCGGTTGGTTGAGAAGGTGAAGAAGGCGGGATTGAAACCCAAGCCCGAGGTAGGCATCCAATTCGGCGCCGGTGGCGCAAGCGCCGTTGAGGAGCTTGAGGCTGAAGGGACCCGCGATCCGGAATGGGCCATTGTCCAAGCGAAGCGCTTTCTGGAAGCCGGAGCGTACATGATCATGATTGAATCAGAGGGAATTACCGAAAACGTAAAGGTGTGGCGAACCGATGTGCCGGCCAAGATTGCCAACGCCCTTGGCCTTGAAAAGGTGATGTTTGAGGCAGCCGATCCAGAAGTCTTTGCGTGGTATATTAAAAACTATGGCCCGGAGGTGAACCTCTTTGTCGATCACAGCCAAATCGTTCAGCTTGAGTGTCTGCGATCAGGCATTTGGGGAACGAAAAGCCTCTGGGGTCGGGTGCAAACCTACAAGGGGTGATTGCCTTTAAAAATCCATAAGAAAAATACAATATTTATTCCCAATAAATACTGGTTTCACCTTATTCTATTTCTCTATCCTTTGCTGGTACTTTTTAGGTGAGGATGTCGTTCTCGTATTGAGCCTGACAGAGAATAGGGGTAACTTCTCTGTTCGTGCAGAATTTAAGTAGTCATAAATTGATATGACTGCGCTACCCAATAGTAACATCTGCCGGGAACGGATGAACATGGTCACCTGCAAGAACTGTTACAGATTCTATGTTATCTTGCTGGTTCCTGCCCTCTTAGTTTGGGGGTGCATCAAACTTGGTCCGAACTTCGCTCGTCCTCGAGTGACAGTTTCACAAACCTGGATGGATGCAAGCGATCAGAGGGTAAAAACAGAACCGGCAGAATACCGAGACTGGTGGCAGGTATTCAACGATCCGGTCCTCGACCGGCTCATCGGCCGTGCTTACCAGGAGAACCTGTCTCTCAGGATTGCTGGCGTGAGGGTGCTGGAAGCGCGAGCACAGCTCGGGATCACCGTGGGCCAACTTTTTCCCCAGACCCAGCAGGCTTCTGGTTCCGTTCAGTATAACCGAACGAGTGAACTTGCACCCCTGGCC
>Ga0187771_10003554_pt1 | contig 10898 bp, 7 predicted proteins | sample 0116_SJ02_MP15_1_FD_133139 | JGI IMG/M metagenome (GOLD analysis project Ga0187771, IMG submission 133139) | Tropical peat soil microbial communities from peatlands in Department of Meta, Colombia - 0116_SJ02_MP15_10_MG | ecosystem: Environmental > Terrestrial > Soil > Wetlands > Peat | place... | reverse complement strand
AGTTGAGGCGCTTTGCGGGCGTCAGGCCGAGCGCAGCGAGGCCGCGAGCCCGCAGCCGAAATCCTGAGCGCAGCGAAGGAACCCCGACCAGAATCTGGCGGAGCAGGCAGTCTGGTGCTAACCATTCTCCGGCCAAATTCCCTGCTAACAGGGAAAAATACAGGGAATTTGATCAATTCTTGACTCCGCAAGCTGCCCTCCTGTTATCTAACTCACACATTTTGCCAAACGTATCCTGGTATACCGCGAAATCGGAACAGGGAATTAACAGGGGCGTATCAGGGAATCACTTTCGCTGATCAGGAACACAAACAGCGGGAGTCTCGAGAGCGTAAGAAGAATCAAGTCCTAGGCCGTTGGCCGGTTTTCCCTGACCACATATCGCGGTTTTGAAGTGACCACTGAGGCTCACTCGATCCTACTTTGCCGGCTCCAAGGTTCTCAGAAGTTGCAGGAGGAACCAAATAAGTATCACCCACGTCCACCAGGGAATCCTCGTGGACTGAGCGCGTGTTCTCCTTTTCACTAGGGATCCCAGGATATGCCGCCACCGCAGCCGCCGCACTGTTTTTCGATAAAGGCCATACTCTTTTTGTTCGAGAAAGCGCACCAGCATTGGAATATCGGTCAGCAGAGGGCGTCGTCTATCTTGGAACCACTCGTTGCCAGTCTCTTTGCAGTCAAAGTAACTGCGATATTGCGTCCAGGTGTTTAGCAGACCCTGCGTATCTCCCAGAAGGGCACAAGCCTCGGCCTTAACGTGAGCCAAGTATCTGGCACAGTGGTCATGAGGGAGGTCGCGAAGTGCGTCGCCGGAGGAGGAGACAATCTCCTTCAAATCGCTTTTCGAGAGCGCCGAAAAACAGCCGACATAGTTGGCTATTACCCACATACTCACTCCCTTACGCCGACGCCAGGACGACAGGAACTCACGGGCTTCTGCCCGTCGCTTCATCGAAGCAAGGGCACGACCTGTTTCTGACCATGTCCGCACATCTGCTTCGACTTCCCCTTTGTGTTTCTTCCAATAATTGATGACGAGCCGGTAATGACCAAGACTGTTCAGCCGGTCAAGGGCTTTGGCACCATAAGCTGCGTCCGCCCAAGGGCTGCTGTCAGCGAGCTTCAACAATCGCAAGACTTCTCTGACTCCTTTGTCCGGGAACCAGCTTCTCCACAGCAATTGTGGAACTTTCTTTTCAGTTCCGGCGTGCTCCAGCGCGTGCGAACAGAGGATTGAGAACGCCTGTGGTGTAGGCCGTCGCTGTTTTTCCAGTGATCGGCGGGCCTCGTCATACGCTCTGTCTACAAACTGAGCTTTCTTGAGAGCTTCCCAGGCGTAATCGGCAGGCCAGGCCGAGCTCTCCGCTTCCGCATAGAGAATGCCCTGCATGGCTCTGATTGCTTCGTCCAGCTTCCGTTCTTGTGCCCGAACTTCAACCAGACGGGCAAGATAGTAGGGATTGGTGGGGTCTGAAGGATGGAAGGCATTCAAGACTGCCTGCGCCTCGGCCACCCGCTTTGCATCTCGCAGTAAGTCATACCGGTGGAGATGCAACGAGAGCTCTTCAGGGAAGTCGCGCAGCAATTCAGTCCACTCCGCATCCAGTTGGTTGACGGGAAGACCCGCGCTCTGGAGGACAACTAGCCGCTGTCTTCGGAACCTCGGATTCGTGCGGAGCTCCTCCCGAACTATGCCGAGCATCTCTCGGGCTTGATCCCAAGCCTTGTCTTCCAGAAGCCAGTCCATCAATAGTCCCCATCCCCACAAATACCAAGGGTAGGCTCGAACTACAGAAGCCATCTCATTCCGCCCCTCCGGCTTCTTCCCCTGCTGGCGGTGAATCCACGCCAGTCGGCCCTGAGCTGGCGAAGGGTCGCCGAGCCTTGGACGAATGTTCAACATCACACTCTCGGATTCCTCGTACCGCCTCTGCTCAGCTAGTAGAACTGACAACAGGTCTGCTGCGTCGAAAAATACAGGATTCAACGAGACGCTACGTCGAAAACACAATTCAATTTCGCCTGGCCTGGCAAACCGGCGCAGCTTGTTCAGAGTTACGCCCAACAGAAACCACGGGTAAGCGCCGCGGGGATAGATGTTGACTCCGGCGCGAGCTGCTGTCACGGCACCCTCTTCATCACCACACTCCAGAAATAGCTTGATGGCACGGTCGCGCCAGGTTACGTCGCGAGGTGCGCTCTCCAACGTCGCCAGGACGAGGGTCCTGGCCTCATCGAACTGGCCGTGACGAATCAGAATTTGAACCAAGGTGTCGGAGACTTGAGTGTTCTGGGGATCGCTTATTCGCGCTTCTTCCAGCAGGTTCCGGGCCGCGTCACCTTGCCCGTGGAGTTCATGGACCCAGGCAAACTGGATTCGCGCGTTCGAATTGTCCGGATGACGGCGCACGATTTCGCGAAGGCCATCCTCGGCCTCCGCAACTTTGCTCAGCTTGCGGCAAGCTTGCACCAGCGACATGCGCAGACCAAGGTGAAATGGAAAATGATCGACGGCAGGACGGAGCAGTTCGTACGCACGCCCCGCGTCGGTACGCCCTTGGCCGTGTTCCAGCAAGAGATCAGCGAGGGATTGGACTATCTCGGGATCGTCTGGCCGGAGCTGGTTCCACCGCGTGACGGCTTCCTCCGCCAAGCTGACCCCGAACCGCTGAGCAAGCAAGGGCACAATTTCGTGCGCAATCGACAAGTGTCCGGGAGAACGCAGAAGAATGGGCTCGATCTTGTTCCAGAACTCTCGCTGCTGCTCTGACTCAAAACCTGCCAGGCACTCCCAAAGCCGTTGGTATCCGTAAGAGTTCGTTGGGTCGCGTTCAATTGAGTTCAACCAACCAGAGGCCGCTTCCGACCATTGGCCATCAGCCTGGCACCGCTGCGCGTGAGCGCCGATCGTGGCTGGTTCCTCTGGGGCCGTGCGGTCACATTCCCGCAGCAAAGCTGGCAAGCGCTTCTGGACCCTCGCTTGCCGACGAACGTCTGCTCGCTCGGAGTCCTCGATGCAATGGAATGCGAGTTCCCGCCAGGCCCACCCGTCCTCAGGGTTGCGTCTTAATCTGCGCAGAAGCACGGAATATTTTTTCCATCTAGGTTCGCCGGCGCGCCCCAGTTGCCGATAACGCAGCTCTTCCAATTCATCATGGCCTGGATTCTCGGCTGTCCAACGCGACGCCAGCTCTAGAGCCCGACCGGCGCCGTCGCGCCTTGCAATGAGATCGACGAGTGCAGAGCGGGCTCGCATGTGATGCGGACATTCGCGCACCCAATCCTGAGCGTTTTCGATGGAGCTCCGCAGATCCCCAATGAGGCGATAGAACTCAACGGCCGCCTCGCGGAAGAGCGGCATATTCCCGGTTCTTTCCAGCATGCCTAGCTGCTCTTTCGCTTCCTGCCACTGTCCCATGCGAGCCAAGAAAGGAACAACGAATCCCAGCAACTCTGGTTTTGTACCCTGATGGGCTAGTGCCTCGCTGCAAGTAGACAGTGCTCGGTCAGGCTGTCCCCATGCTTCCAATGCTCTAATCCATGTCACCCAGGTTCCCACAGCGCGTGGCGTGTTAATAAACTTGCGAACCCGGCTCTCAAGCCATGAAAAGCCCTCTTTCTGCCTGTGGTTCCGCGCTAAGGCATCGCAATAAGCAAATGCGTAGTGCTCATTATCAGACGCCTGGCATGATGCAAGACGGAAGCAGAGCAAAGCACCTTCGATATCGTGCTCTCTCCAATGAAGGTCGCCAAGTACATGCCAGCCTTCGGCCGATTGCGGCTGGCGGCGGATGAGTCCATTGAGCAGAGCACTCGCGGCTGGACGGGTCTGAGCAGAGACGCTCAGGAGGTCGGCATACTCGGCAACGTAGCGGACCGGCGGGAAGCGCCAGTCCTGTTGCGATTGCACTCCGGGCAGAATACCCCCCTCTACAACCCCTGCGAGCGTCTCCCGCATCAGGGCTGTGCTGCCGCGCATTCGACAAGCGCCTAGCAACCGAAACCGCAAGTAGGGGGAGTTGGGAAACTCGTTCAGTAATCGCTGGAAGCTCAGCAGCGCCTCGCCTGTGTGGCCATCCTCCGCGGCCTGGATTGAACGTAGCAACCGTGTCCCTGGATGGGATGGAAACTTCTGTTCAATGTCCCTGACAATCTCGCGCGCTGCACTCGGACCAAACAAAGCCAAGGCCTTCTGTTGCTCCTGCGCTGCCGTCATCAGTGCAACCTCAGCCTCAGGCAACAGCCCATCAAGCAAAGCTGTTTTCCCCGCAGGAACAACGGCCATTCCCCTAATACCTAGCGGTTCGCGGTTTTTCGCAAGCCCTTCCAAGAGATATTCGGCGCTTCGATACGCCATTGGGTCGTGGATGATCAGCGTTCCCGCTGCCTCATCCAGCCCTACCGCCGCCACGGCATGGGCATTGTCATCTCCCTCAAGTGTGAGGACGAACCCGATTCCGTTCTTAATGAGCGCGGTGGCGGTCTCGGGGGTAACGGCAAAGAAGCGGACCGTGAACCCACGTTTCTCAAGCCATTCAGCCGCAGCCCACTCCATAGTTCCTCCAAACGTGATCTCGGAAGCCATCACGTCTGGATCGAGCTGTTGTCCGACTGTGGCCAGAGCAGAAGCGAGGCTGGTGGGGAGACACGCTTGGTGCTTTTGAATCGTTCGGGTGAATGGCAGGCGTTTCCGCTGGCCCGCAGGATTCTGACGTAGATTGCTGAGAATTTTTCGATAGAACGGAATGCGTGCCTCCTCCGCCCACCGTTCCATCTCAGCGTGATCATCCGCTAATTCCGCAATGTCGAGATGAATCCGGGCAATAACTCGACGAGAGTCTCGGTCAGCCAGAGGCGTCAGCGTAGGCAAGCACTCTGCTAGTCTCTTGGCGAGGTCGAGGGCGCGACGACGACGATCACCCTCGAAAGTCTCGGCAAGCGCACACTGATACCAGCAGGCAAGATGTACGACTTCGAAGGACTGACAATGATCAGAAGCCGCTGTCAAGCGCTCAGCCGCTTCTGGCACACGTCCAGTGTTGAGCAAGCTGTTTGCAAGGCTACGGGCCGCGTGCGGAGCGCCAGAATCGATCTCCCATGCCAATTCGGCACTTTTCAACGCTTCGCTCCATCGGTCTTCAAGTCCGAGAACGTCTGACTCGCAGCTTGTTACCCATCCGTCCCTGTCCTGTAAGCTATGGGCACGATCAAGGCACTTGTGAGCAGTAGTGAAATCGCGAAGAAATGCCCAAGTCACGGCGTGAGAAGCAAGCCACGCTGCCTGCATCTCCGGGTCGTCAGCACAAATATCAGGGTTGGATTCGAACTCCCGTAAGTCGTCCAGGAACCGCGTCCTGCGGCGAGCATGTCTCGCGAAATAGCGGACGCGGGGATTGGCTGGCTCGCGCGCATAGGCGGCTCTAAACAGCCGTCGTGAAAGCCGCCAGCCTCCCAGTCGAAAAGCCAGCCTACCCCCGAAGATCAGTTCCTCGATGGAAAGGTCCTGGATGGAAGTCGATCGCTTCCAGTATCCCGAGCTTTGGCGGAACGCATCGAGAAAGCGATTGCTGTCGTAAAGTCGCTGTAGGTCCGGAAGCGAGGTCACGCCAGTGCTATTGAAGCATGCATCTGAGGGCGGTTCAACATCGAGACCGTCGGCCAAAAAGCACCTCTCGAATTCTGGGTGAGCTGGGGAGCCATCCGCCGATGAAACAAACTCAAGTACTTACGGCCAGCGTGGGCGCAGGCTTTTGGCCAGGCGTGGGCCCGAACTCCCACTGTGGCGGGTCCAGCAAGTCCGAACGCTGCAGGGCCTCAAGTTGAGAAGAAACGTCACTTGCCAGAAGCTTCCCGTCTGGACAACCCGTGCAATCCGGCCGCCGGGCATGGTACTTGCATTTCAGTAGACGCCGTTTTGAGGTTCACCACTGAACCACAATTGAGGCATACAGTTTGATATCCCCACCGCCCATACCGCCAAGAACCTGAAGGGACCGTGTGGCCGAGGTTTGACAAGTACCTGCTCACATTCTCCAACCTCAACGAAGCATCACACAGCACGGCACGCACTCGTTCGCCCTCTTCATCAGGGTCAGCCCCAGCCTCCCTAACCTCTGCCAGGATCTCCTCATCTGGCAATCCGAGCACGGAATCGGCCAACTGGTTTGTGATTCTCTCCGCTCGGTCATCGTGCTTGTCGTTATATGCCATTTCTGTTGCCTCCACGCCCATTGCTCTTACCGGCCAACGCCTTCAGCCGGATTCGCCGTACAGCAGCCGTATACTTCTCTCGCACAAGACCGTACTGTGACATGATCTCATTCCTCTTCAAGCCGTCCATCCACCCTTGGAGGATCAGGGTTGCTTCAGCATCGTCCTTGAACTCGGCGAGAACACGGTTTTCTTCATCTTTTTCGATCAAACGCTGATCTGCTGTCGTGTGCTCGGAAGCCACATGTTCGAGAGGCGAATGTTCCTGCCCTTCAGCATTCTGGACGAGCAGTTCTGACACTCGATATGTGCTCGTTTCTTTGAACTGCCGCTTCCAGACATCAGCGATGCTCGATACAGCCCACTTGAGGTGCTGGAAGAAAGTGACCTTTTTGTTCCAGTGTCTGCCGCTCTGGGAATCTTCCGCCCCGATCAGCGTCCGCAGCAGGGCTTCACTGAGCAAGTCTTCCCATTCCCTCCCAGCTGCCGCCCGCCCCAGGCCGCGAATCCGGAACCTGGCAAATTGCTCGAGCCGCAACAACTCAGCAGGCGTTAGCGCCTTGATCGCTCGATCCACCTCAATTTTCTCCAACAGGCCTCGCAAATGGAGAACGTTGGGAGAGATGAGAACAGGGATGTGCATTACTTCCATCGGCCGGCGCACCTCGCGTGGACTCTGGTAGTCCAACGCTACGATGATGAGCCCTTGCGACGGATCAATATTGTGGATTGCAAGAGCTAGCTCCATACTTTCTGTCTGTTGCAGTGCAAGATAGTCAACCGTCGCTCCATTCCGCTGTGGCACGAAGTAGTCGATAAGCACGACATTGAATGGGGAGCAATCACGGTACAAACGAAGTCCTTCTTCCCTGCTCGACGCCGTGCGAACGGCGTACCCGTCGTCCTTCAGGCACCTCTTCAAGAAATTCGACAGGGATTTATCGTCTTCGACCAGCAACGCTGTTTTGGAAGATGCATTTATGCTGTGTGTCAACGGCAAATGGGGTTTAGGGGGCTCGGGGGGTGGGCATGTTGACGTGATGTCGATGAACGGGAGCAGATACCCCATATTCGTCTCCTCTAAGAAACCTCTAAGAAACTATTGCACCGGACGCAGGTGGATCTGGCACTTTTGGGCCATGGAAGGATTACAAAGGTAATTGCGGAAATGCTCCGTCTTCCCGTCGGCAGGCGGTTCCGCAGATCAATTCGTTGTCTTCTTGACTTTTGGGGACTTGGTTTCCGGCGGGATCAATCGAGCCGTCTTTCATTTCTGACTTCTGCTCTTAGTGTTGATTGTATCCGTACGTACTCAGGACTCGGAGCACGAATTCGACGAGCGTTTCTCCCTCGCTCCGCCGAGAACCTTCCTCTTTCTGAGCTGGTAGGGTTTCAAGGGCTGGATTGTGCCCAGGATGGCTACGACGAGTGCCCCGGAAGTCGGCCTCTTCCGCGACTGTCAGAGAACGCATCACCCCCGAGGACACGGCGACCACATAGCCGCCAGCCGTACGAATGCCAGCCGCGGCTCCACTAACAGTTCGATGGCGATGCCAACAAGTAATGAGGCAGCCACACTCGGTCCAGGCAGCCGAATAATATGTTGACCTCATGGCGTCTCCAGCGGCTCCAAATTGGCGTGCCCGCGCCGTCTCGGGAAGGCACCTCTGTCTGAGACTCCGTGCAAACTTGCGGTCCTGCTGACTAATGCGCAGTTTTTGAGCAGATTCAGACAAGAACCCGAACCAAAAATCGCTGTGCGGCGCCGCGAATTGCGCATAAGAAGGTAGGGATCAAAAGTGCCGAAGGGAGTGCGAAGCTCACCTGGCATCACTTGCCAAATCGGGCCCGCGCTCTTCCTACTGAGCTCCTCGGCAGGCGTGCAACTTCCCCCACGCCGACTTAAGGCCCTTGGCCCTTCCTGGTTCAACTTTAGTATTGCTCGTGATTCAGGCCACAGAAATGGCAGGGACAATGAGCCCCTGGTTTTTCACCAGGTAGTTCACCAAAACCGCAATACTTCCGAATAGCTGACAATCCCGGGGGATGAGAGGGCAACTAGTGCGGCTCGTCCTGCAGTTCCACCCTGCTGCTCCGATACGGCGAGAATCCCGCTCCCCAGTCCACGCTGATAACTTCCATGCCGAGGTTGCCGCCGTCGACTCGAACGATAACGTAGTGGTACGGATTCAAACCACGATCCACACTCGGTTTCACGAGGTGATCCAGTGTGACCTTGCTCCCTTCATTGGCTTTCAAATAATCCCGAAGATCGGGTTCACCCGTGTAGGAGTAAATCGGTGCTCCTCCGCCACCAGATACGACCAAATCCATGCGATGCGTTCCAGCCGAGTCCGAGTAGTGCTCCACCCAGTGCTCGAATAGATGTTCATGACCAGAAAAAACGGCACGAACATGATTGGCATGAAAGAGAGGCATATAGAGGTTCCGCAAAGCAACTGTTGGCGCCTCCACATTGGCTCCGCCGTGTGGACCCGATGAGAATGGGGCTTGATGACAAAAGACAATGACGTTGACGTACCGAGTCCGGTCGAGTCCTTCCAATTGGGTCTTGATCCACTCGTACTGCTTCTTGTCATCGGCGATATTCGCATCAAGTGCTACGACGAACGTATTGCCATACCCAAATGAATACGTTGCATAACCGCTCAAGCGGCGCGGCGATCCGTCGGGTGGAATGAGAGCGGACACTGCGTCGAGGAAGTTACGCATTCCGACTTCGGTGGTCGTCCCTTCGTGATTCCCCGGCACGAGAAAATACGGCACGCCGCCTTCGCTTGTCAGACGGTCAATGATCGGTACAAAGCTCACGTTCCACTGTTTGACATCGCGCCCATTAGCCACGGCATCCCCAGACTGGAGCACGAATCTCACTGGATAATCAGTGTTTTGTAGTTTCTTGGTCTGTTTGAGCATCGAATCTGCGATGAGCGAATGCTCATATTGAATTTCGACGCCGTCCCGTCGTCCACGCGTATCGCCGTAGACAATGAACGAGAACTTGGCCACGAGACGGGAAGCTGCCTCATCTTGCAACGGAACTTTTGGTGGTGTGATGGGATTGATGCGTTTGGGCTCCTGCGCGGAGCTCGATCGAACAGCAGCGACGGTAACAACGCCCATCAAGAGCACAACAACAAACGGCAGCGCTCTAGATCTGAGTTCTGGCATGCGAGAGTGCCTCCTGAAGGATGACGATCGTATGACAAGCGCATGCACCGAGCCGAACCTAGTTGACCTGTTCCCGAATCGTCACGGTCTGCACAATCTCGAACCTGCCACCGACTTCGCCCCGCGGGATTATGCCAGTGCCTCGGCAGTGGTAAGCGATTAGCTGAAGCGAGTCGTCCGCCAGAGCGCAATCCCACAACCAACCAGGAGAAGTAGCATGGCCACTGAAACCGCGGCGGCCCATCTTAGATCGATCTCGATCCGGGGCAGCTGCGCCATGGCAGCAAGCGCAACAAACATGGCTGTGACCCCACCAACAAGCAGCCAGTCTACAACGGTTCGGCCACTTGTCTCCCCCTCGAACTCCCGACCTTCCAGGCTAGCTCGGACATAGCTGTCGGCGATCCCGTACCGTTTGCCTTCTCGTTCAGCTGCATCTTGCCAACGCGAGTGCTCTCTGCCAGTCGCTGACGACAAAGCAATCGCAACGGCGCCCAGTGCCATCAAAATCGATCCTCCGATCACCTCGGCATAAACCTTCTGGCTTCCCCCTTGCAACTCATGAAAAACCAAGATGCCCCACAGCAATCCCCAAAGCTGATTGGTGTTGGAAAGTGGAACCCCACGACTAATCCCAACGTATTTCGCGGCGTATTGCTGAAATAGGTCTCCAATTACCCAAATGAAGCCTCCCAACATCAGCCAAAAAAGTACAGTTCTTGCGACCACGATCTCACGCCACAGAGGAATAAGGCCCATGTAGCTGAGCGCCAGGGCGGTCATGGTCCCCAATTCGCCCACCGTAAAGAAGGTTACAAAAGAGAGCGGGTTCATCCCGGTCAGGTAAGCTTTTCGGTAGGGGATGTACATAGTTCCCCATAAGATCCCCGCGCCTAGGGCGGCTATCACACCGACGGTGGCTCTGCCAGGGGGAGCTTGAGTTGAGGACGCAAAAGCCAGCAATGTTGCTCCGCCGAACATAACCGCAGCCCCGCCTAACACTCCCAGCCAGCGCTTCCATCCTGCCCGGTGCAGTTCGTTGAACAAAACAAGTCCCCAAACGATCCCCAGCAGGCTGTTTGTATTCCACAGAGGAAAGGCGATACTCAGGCCAACGTCGCGAATGGCATAGATGGTCATTGTGTTGGCCACCGCCCACATGCAACCCGCGAGCACCGCCCAAATAATCAGGTGTGGCGCCTGGCGCACGTCATTGCGAACAGATGACGTCCCACGGATAACTGCCGGTATACTCCAGCGAGCCAGAAAAACTCCTGCCACCATGACGAGTGAAACTGTGATCGGAGAGATCCCGGGACTGACGATCTTGATTGGCGCCTCGGCCCCGCCCAGCCAAGCACCGGCAGCGAACCCGCAGAATACTCCCAGTGCCTGCAAACTTCGCAGGCGGGCGGGCTGTATGGGAGTCTGAACGGCGACCGTGGCAACCGAGTCCAACCGTCTTCCCTCTTCCTCTCTGCCTCAGCGGAGTT
>Ga0187771_10003553_pt1 | contig 10899 bp, 10 predicted proteins | sample 0116_SJ02_MP15_1_FD_133139 | JGI IMG/M metagenome (GOLD analysis project Ga0187771, IMG submission 133139) | Tropical peat soil microbial communities from peatlands in Department of Meta, Colombia - 0116_SJ02_MP15_10_MG | ecosystem: Environmental > Terrestrial > Soil > Wetlands > Peat | place... | reverse complement strand
GTGCCGTCGCTATGCCGACGTCTCCCAATAATATCCTTCTTCGCCGTGCTGGGAGAGATCCAAGCCCTGTATTTCTTCTTCCTCTCGAACCCGCAATCCGATGGTTACATCCACGACTTTCAGAATCAGCAGCGTTCCGACAATGGCCAGAACCCAGGCGATCGCTATGCCCACCATCTGGTTCAACAGCTGGTGCGGGTTTCCTTCGAGCACTCCAGAAGCGAGCGTAGTGCCCTGCGCGTCTTTGAAGATGGGATTGACCGCGCTGACGGCGAAAACGCCGGTCAGCAACGCACCCAGCGTTCCTCCCGCCCCATGCACGCCAAAAGCGTCGAGGGAATCGTCGTAGCCGAATCTGGCCTTGACCTTGGCAACCATCCAGTAGCAGAAGATGCCGGCGGTCACGCCGATGATCAAGGCCGGCATCGGTTTGACGAACCCGGCTGCCGGAGTGATCGCCACCAGACCCGCCACCGATCCTGAGATTGCGCCGAGGACGCTGGGCTTGCCGTTGCGAATCCACTCCGCGCCCGCCCAGCCTACAGCAGCCGCCGCGGCGGCGAAGTGGGTGGCCACAAACGCGCTGGTTGCCAGGCTTCCCGCGGCCAGCGCGCTGCCCGCGTTGAATCCAAACCAACCCACCCACAGCATGCAAGCGCCAATGACGCTCAACACTACGCTATGCGGCGGCATCGGCTCCCTAGGATATCCCAGGCGCTTGCCCAGATAGAGCGCACATACGAGCGCCGAGACTCCCGAGGTGACGTGCACCACGGTTCCGCCGGCAAAATCGAGCGTGGGGAAACGCCCGCCCAGCGAGGCATTCAGCAGTCCGCCCTTGCCCCACACCATGTGCGCCATGGGGTCGTAGACAATAATGGACCACAACACCATGAAGGCCAGCATAGCGCTGAACTTCATACGCTCGGCGAAGGCCCCGGCAATCAGCGCCGGCGTGATGATCGCGAACATCAACTGGTAGACCATGAAGGTCTGAGCGGGAATCGTGGCGGAATAATCCGCATCCGGGGCCGCTCCTACGCCGCGCAAGAAGACGTTGTGCAATCCACCGATGAAGCTGTTGCCCGAGCCAAAGGCCAGACTGAAGCTGAACAACCCCCACAGCACGGTGACCACTGCCATGAGGGCGAAACTCTGCATCATGGTGCCCAGGACATTCCTCTTGCGCACCAGGCCGCCGTAGAACAAAGCCAAACCCGGTCCGGTCATCATCAGGACCAGAGCCGCGCTGGTGAGCATCCAGGCATTGTCAGCGGAACTCTTGGCGTCGGCGGCTTGTTGTTCCAGCTTGGCCAGCCGCGCGTTTGTATCGGGCGTAGCTACGGACTGGGCGCTCGCGCGCTGCGCCAGCGTCAGGATCAGCAGCGCGATGACCACCCCGGCGATCAACCTTCTCGTATTTGGCACTTTTAGTATGACTCCCGTTCAGCGAATTGGCACCCTGCGCCCTCGCTGTCCGCAGGTCACACAGGGACGCACGCGAATCGGGAAAGGCGCGCCAACTCAAAGAACCCTCACTCTACCCGTGCGGGCGCATCCGACGGAAATCGAAACTATTTATCGTGTCTATCAGGTTTTGTTATCCAAATACGGTGCGGGAGAAGGAATGGGCTACCCTTGCGGAACGTGGGCCAGGTCGACTAGCGTCTTTGCGATCGAACTGGCTAGCAAAACCACAACGCACGCAGTCACGACCGACCCGTAGCGCGTCTCCATCAAGTCGGCCAGCACGCCGGCGACGAAGAGAAACAGAAAGGGAGTGGCAGCCAGCAGGAATCCTGCTCCGGAAAGATCCGGGTGGGTCATCCCCAGCAGTAAGAAAAACAGCGCTACCAGAAGCGGCGCCGTGTTGCCGAAGTAACGCGTACGCCGCCACACTGCGTAGGTAATGACGGCAACGGGCAGCATGACAAAAAGTGCTGGGCACGCGCGCAAAATCTGTACTATGACCTGCCCATAGACAGCGAAAACTGTGAATCCGCGCCAGGTCGCTCCCCAGAAGACGGCGTGACGCATGCTTTCAGCAAACGCGTGCGGACGGAAGAAGTAGGCGGCAAAGAGCAGAACGAATCCCACGGCACAAGCTGCGAGCCAGATCGCCAGTCCAGCGCGGCGGCGCACCGGCGCAACATAGAGGAGAAATGCGAGCGCTACGGGCACGAGCACAATCATGGAGAACTGCGACCCGATCGCAATGGCGAAAGAAACTCCCAGCAGCACGATGCGGCGCCAGTTCCACAGCACAACCTCGCGCGGAGCGTAGAGCGTGTGGGCGACGGCGATCGAGGTGAACACGGCGCCGAACGCTCCCCAGGCCGCGACGATATCCGGCTCGGTGTGCCAGAGCGCGCTCGCCTGCAGAAAGGAAGGCGAGAAACAATAGAAGGTGAGCGCGATGAAACCGCCGACATTGCCGCACAAGCGCCGTGCCACATACCACAACGACGCACCCAGAAAAACGCCGCAGGCGAGGAAGGGAAACCGTGGCAGCCATCGCCAGTACGCCGCTGTTTCCTGGTCGAAATCGTGGGGCCATGCCAACAAGGGCGCCGCTGAAACCAGGTACAGCAACGGAGAATGTTCGGTGTCGTAACCCGCCTCGCTGGATCCACCGATAGTCCAGCCAAACAAACGAGAGCTCCAATTCTCGGCGGGAGCGCCGGCACATCCTTGACCGCGCCACTGCCGCAGGCCTTCGTTGATTCGGAACATCTCAAAGCTGCTGTCGAAGTTCGAGCCGGGCGCAAGCCGCTCCATGCGCACCAGCCAAACGCCCTGAGCCAGAAAGGCAAGCAACAACAATCCCGCCAGGAGCTGAGGCCTGCCGAAACGTTCACGCGTGAAATATGCCGTCATAAGGCCGAGCCGAATGTTTTACCATGACGGAGGCCGTTTGGCGGGAAAGTTTTCGAAATGACGGAGCTTCAGAGCAAAACGGAGAGCAGGCCCGCGCCGGTTGCTGAGGCGGAGAAGCCGGCTCCCGATTTCTCCGCCACGTCGCAACCATCGTACGCTTACACTCTGTTTCTGGGACCGGAAGGGCCGCGGCCAGGGTGGGGACTGGCGTTTTATGTGGTGCTGTACTATCCGTTGCAGAGACTGGCTGTGCGACTGGCCTGGTCGCACGATTTCGGCGCGAGCGGCCTGTGGTCGGAGCTGCTGGAGGAGCTGGGGATTCTGCTGGCGGCGATCATTCCCTCGCTGCTGCTTGCGAGGATCGAGGGCCGACCTTGGGATGCCTACGGTTTGCCGCGGCGCCTGGCGCTCGGCAAGCTGTTTTGGATCGGTGCAGTCTGGGGATTTGCCGCCATCAGCCTGTTGATGGTGGCCCTGTCCGGGTTGGGCGCTTTTCGCTTTGGCCATCTCGCGCTGCACGGGGTGCGAATCGCGAAATTCGCTGCATTCTGGGCGGCAGTGTTTTTACTCGTCGGCCTGTCGGAAGAATTCCGATTTCGTGGCTATGCCCAATTCACGCTGGGACGCGGGATCGGCTTCTGGCCGTCGGCCGGGGCGCTTTCCGCGGTATTCGGGCTGATCCACGTGGGAAACGGAGGAGAAGACTGGGCTGGTTTGCTGGCAGCGGCGGCCATCGGGTTCTTCTTCTGCCTTACGCTGCGCCGCACCGGGAACTTGTGGTTTGCGGTGGGGTTTCACGCGGCCTGGGACTGGGGAGAGACGTTCTTCTATTCTGTTCCGGACAGCGGGAATGTCTGGCCCGGCCACTTGCTAAGCTCGTCCTTGCGCGGGAAAGACTGGCTTACGGGAGGCAGCGTCGGGCCGGAAGGCAGTTTGTTTTGCTTCGTCGTGATCGCACTGACGTGGGTTGCTTTTGACCGCGTGTACAAGAAACCTAGCGAGAACTGTTAGAGCGGCTTTGAAACTGTTCCAGTCACTTGCTTCGCCGCTTCGCGTCCCGAGCGCACGCAATCCGGCACTCCGATGCCGCGGTAAGCGTTCCCCGCGAGCGCCAAGCTGGGTAGCTGTCCGCGCAGGCGCTCAATGCGCTCCAGGCGTTCCAGGTGTCCGACGCCGTACTGCGCCATGGCGGATTTCCACTTGTAAACTCGGGCGAACAGCGGCTGGGCCCGCAGGCCGATGATCTCCTGGAGTTCGTCGCACACGATACTGACAATCTGATCGTCGTTGAGCGACCAGACATTCTCGGCGTTCGCCCCCGCGAAGAAACAGCGCAGCAGGGCGCGATCCTCCGGAGCGCGATGCGGGAATTTATTGTGCACAAACGTTGCCGCCAGCAGGCGCTTGCCTTCGCTGCGGGGCACGAGGAATCCGAAACCCGGAGGCAAGGCCTGGCGCACGTTGCGATCATAGCCGAGGCCGACGGTGATGGAAGAGGTGTACTCGATAGCCGCAAGTTCCGCTGCCAGCTCAGGACTTGCTATGCGCAACACGTGCGCGGCCGCAGCCGCGGGCAGGGCGATGATGACGGCATCGAAGTGATCAGACTTTAAGCCCGCCGAAACGACCCAGCCTCCGGCCTCGGGCTGAATTGCTTGCACTTCCGCGTCAGTCAGAAGCGCAGAAGGTCTGAGACGCGCAGCGACAGCTTCGGCGAGATGCTGCATGCCATTCTTGAGCGAGGTGAAGAGCGGCTGCGGCGCATGACGCGAACCGACTCGCATTTTTCTGCGGGCAGCGAGCATTGCGCGGCCCAGGCTGCCGTGGGTGCGCTCCATCTCGGCAAACCTTGGCAGCACGGCGCGCACGCTGAGGCTTGCGGCCTCTCCGCCGTAGACGCCAGAGAGCAACGGGTCGGCGAGGCGCTCGACCATTTCTGAGCCATAGTGTCGCTCGACAAAAGCCGCGACCGACTCATCGCGCCCCACCGCCCGCGGCGGGTGGAACAGCTCCCGCATCATGCGCAGCTTGGTTTTCCACGAAAACAGCGGCGAGAAGCCAGTAGGCAAAATCTTGGTTGGCACCATGAACATCAGGCCGTCGGGCATCTCAATCAGACCGCGGACCAGGATGTACGTTTTGCGGTCGGCGTCGTTCGAGCCAATGAGCTGGTCGCCGATGCCAAGCTCGCGGCAAAGGTCGGCGGCCCAGGGTTTCTCTGTGATGAAGGAATCAGGACCGGCCTCGACCACGCATCCGTCAACGAGCTCGGTGCGAAGCACGCCGCCGAGGCGCGACGAGGATTCGTAAAGAACATATTCGAGATCAGCGCCGGCGCTGCGCCGCTGTTCAAGCTCGTAGGCGGCGGAAAGCCCGGTGATGCCTCCGCCGACGATGGCGATGCGGGTCATGGAGCTTGCGCGCGTCAGGCGCCCTCGCGGCCATTGATCGTTTTGCGTGTAGCGTCCAAGGTTGTCATTCCGAGCGTTTCTGCCGAGCCGAAAGGTGAGCCCCGAGCGGACTCGAGGGAGAGGAACCTGCTTTCCCGCGTGCCAAAAAAGATCTTCCCGAGTATTCCTGCACAAACCGCGCCAGGTTCTTTACGTTCTCAACCGGAGTGTCGGGAAGAATGCCATGTCCCAAGTTGAAGATATGGCCCGCTCGTCCGCCGGCGCGGCGCAGGATATCTTCGGCGCGCGCCTTCAGTTCTTTCCAGCCGGCGAACAGCAGAACCGGATCGAGATTTCCCTGCACAGCGCACCGATGACCGAGCCGGCTCCAGCCCTCGTCGAGAGGAATGCGCCAGTCGAGCCCGATCACGTCCGCTCCGGTTTCCTGCATGGCGCGGAGCAACGTGGCGCTGTCGGTGGCAAAGTAAATGATGGGCGCTCCGGTTCGCTGCAGATCCTTCACCATGCCGGCGGCGTGCGGCAGCACATAGCGGCGATAGTCTTCCAGGCTGAGACATCCGACCCAGCTGTCGAAAATCTGGATCACGTCGGCTCCGGCTCGAACCTGCTCAGCCGCATAAGCGGTGGTGACCGCAACCAGCTTGGCCATGAGCGCATCCCAGTCAGCGGGCGAGTTGTACATCATTTTCTTGCTGTGAATGTAGTTGCGGGAACCTCCACCTTCGATCATGTAGCTGGCCAGCGTGAAAGGAGCGCCACAAAAGCCGATGACCGGGATGCGTCCGGCAAAGTGCTTCGCGACCAGGCTGACGGCTTCCGAGACGTAACCCAGTTCACTAGCGCGATCAGTTTGGAGGTTGGCAATATCCTCGTGAGTGCGAACCGGCTTTTCGATGACTGGGCCTTCGCCGACGGAAAAATGAAACGGCAGGCCCATCACTTCGAGCGGCAGCATCAGATCGGCGAAGATGATGGCGGCGTCGACGCCGAGAATCTCGGCGGCGGTGACGGTAACTTCGGCCGCGAGTTCCGGCTTCTTGCAGATTTCAAGCAGCGAATGCCGCTTGCGCACCGCGCGGTACTCGGGCATGTATCGCCCTGCCTGGCGCATGAACCAAACCGGCGTGCGCTCGACCGCTTGCGATTTGCAGGCGCGAACAACAATGGAATCCGGGGCCGACATGAACCCTTGACTGTAGCATTTTTGGGCGGACGTGTGGGCGCGCAGGGAAGTCAAAAGACAACCACAGAGGACACAGAGGACGCGAAAACCTTTCACAGAATTGCGCACGGCTTTACTTTTCCTCCGCCACTTTCTACCTTATTTCTCATGGCCGCCTACTTTACTCCTGAGCTTTTTCGCTTTCTCGCGCGCCTGAAGCGCAACAACAGTCGCGACTGGTTTCAGGCGCACAAGGAAGAGTACGAAAACCACGTGCGCCAGCCCGCACTGCGCTTCATCGCGGACTTCGCGGCGCCGCTGTATGAAATCAGCCCTTATCTGGTTGCCGATCCGCGCCCCTCGCGCGGCTCGATGTTTCGCATCTATCGCGACACGCGCTTCTCGAGCGACAAGCGTCCGTACAAGACGCACCTCGCCATGCGCTTTTCGCACCGCGGCAAGGACGTTCACTCTCCCGGCTTTTATCTTCACCTCGAACCGGCGAGCTGCTTCGCCGCCAGCGGTCTGTGGCATCCAGAGCCGCCGACTCTGCTGAAGGTGCGGAGCGCGATCGTTTCGCGCCCGGAGGAATGGCGCGCCGTGCACAAACTGCTCAACTGGGACGATGCCACCAAGCTAAGCCGGCCGCCGCGCGGTTTTCCCTGCGATCACGAATTCGTGGAAGACCTGAAGTTGCGAGATTTGGGCACTGCCGTGGACCTCTCTGAAAAGCAAGTCTGCAGCCCGAGGTTCATGGCGATTTTCTCGGACGCCTGCCGCAAGATGTCGCCCGTCGCCGCGTTTCTGAGCAGCGCGGTGGGGCTGAAGTTCTAAAGAAACTCTGAAGATCTTCGCAAGGATGATGCCCTATGCTCGAATCGATCAGCACTCCGGCCGCTCCGAATTGGAAGCTGCGCATCGTGCTGGCGGCTTTGATTGTCGTGCTGGTTGCGGTTGTCGTTTTTCTCTGGCGGATGACGCAGATGCCGCTCAGGTCATTCCGCGGACCGCTTCCCGCGTTGTCGGCAGCGCAGTCGGAGCTCGCGAGCCGCCTCGCTCAGCATGTCACGTATATGTCAGCGACGATCGGGGAAAGAAACGTTCACCGCCCGGGATCGCTGCAAGCAACCACTGAATACCTTCGCCGCAACCTCATCCAGGCGAGGTACACCGTTACAGAACAGACCTACGTTGTGGAGGGTCATACGGTGAGCAACCTCGAAGCGGAGCTCGCCGGGAGCGCTCCCGCGGAGAGAGCGGTGATCGTGGGCGCGCACTACGACAGCGTGGCAGGAACCGTTGGTGCGGATGACAATGCCTCTGGCGTTGCTGCCACGTTGGAACTCGCACGGCTTCTGAGGGCAAGCAAGCTGCGCAGAACCGTTCGTTTCGTTTTTTTCGTCAATGAAGAGCCGCCATTTTTCCAAACCGAGGAAATGGGCAGCCTCGTTTATGCTCGGAAGCTTCACCGTGACGGTGCAGCCGTTTCGGCAATGATTTCCCTGGAGATGCTCGGTTTCTATTCTGACGCACCGGGCAGTCAGAAATATCCGGCGCCGTTGAGCTTGTTCTATCCCGACCGCGGCAACTTCATCGGCTTTGTGGGCAACGGCGACTCGCGCGCTCTGTTGAGGCGGTCGGTTCGCCGGTTTCGTGAGTCTGCCAAGTTCCCATCCGAGGGCGTAGCTGCGCCTGAGAGTTGGCCGGGAGTCGGATGGTCCGATCACTGGTCGTTCTGGCAGCAGGGATATCCCGCCATCATGATTACGGACACGGCGCTATTTCGGAATCAGTACTATCACACACCTCTAGATACAGCGGACAAACTGGACTTCGACAAAATGGTGAGAGTTGTGGAGGGAGTCCGGGACGTGGTTGCGTCTCTGGCCAACGAACGATGAAACGAAGTTCGTTAGCTCTTACGCTCGCCCCTTTTTCGCCGCGACTGCAGCTTCTTTGCCCGCGGCTTCCCAGGGGCGCCTGGGGCGATCGACGACGGGCTTGTCGCGATCCAGGATGCGATCGTAGTGGTAGGACTCGCTGACGGTGCCCAGCGATTCGTTGTAAAGACTGGGCAAACCGAGGGCAATTTTCAACTCTTCCGCAAATGAGTGCAATGCTTTGAGGTGATCCGCGGTGGCCGGGACTTCCGTCTTCGAGGTCTTCAGGAACTGCTGATATCCGCGGTTGACCAGTTTTGAAATCTCGCTGCCGATCAGGTAGCCGGGATACGCAAAAATCTTCACATGGTCGTCGACTGTCTTCTGAATGGCAGCCGACACGTTGTACTTGCGCAGGAAGACGCGCCCGTTGGTGCCGGGGGCGTCGGTTAGGTCGAACCCGTTGTCGCGCAGCCAGGCTAACGCTTCCTCGTAGGTTCGTGCTTCAATCGTCTTCGACATTGCGATAAACTTTAACCTTTCGTCGCCTGTACTCCCATTGGATGCAGGGTTTCGATGGACCGCTCGTAATTTTCGACCCACTGCATCGCCGTGCGACCTTACTCATCTAAACAAAATACTACATACCTCGTTTCGGACCACAAGAGCACATTACGTTGGTTACGGAGATTCAGTTTTAGAAATGTCTAATGGCTTCAGCCAATTCGGGGGAGAAGCGCGGCACGATCTGGCGCTCGACATTCGGCGCAAATGCGCTTCAGCATTGGGGCAAACGCTGGGCCACACGGTCGTCGAGCGCATCGGAAACACGCCGCTGTTGCGCCTCGATTCGCTGACCCGCGATCTATCCGGCATAGCACTTCTGGGTAAGGCTGAATGGTACAACCCCGGCGGGTCGGTGAAAGATCGCGCCGCCGCCAACATCGTTGCCGAAGGCCGGCGCAGCGGACAGTTTGTTCCGGGCAAGATCCTGCTTGACGCAACCAGCGGAAACACAGGCATCGCCTATGCCATGCTGGGCGCAGCCGAAGGATTTCCTGTCACGTTGTGCATGCCAGAAAATGTTTCCCGCGAGCGCAAGCAGATTTTGCAAGGATACGGCGCCAATATTTTGTACACCGATCCTGCTGACGGCTCCGACGGCGCGATTCGCATGGCGCGCGAGCTGGCCGCTCGACATCCCGACCAATATTTTTACGCCGACCAGTATTCCAACGATGCCAACTGGAAAGCCCACTACTGTTCGACGGCAAACGAAATCTGGCAGCAGACTCAGGGACGCGTCACGCATTTTGTTTCGATGCTGGGCACGAGTGGAACGTTCGTCGGGACTACCCGGCGGCTGAAGGAACTGAATCCACGGGTGCAATGCATCTCGCTGCAGCCGGACTCATCGTTTCACGGCATCGAAGGCGCTAAGCATATGGCCAGCGCGATCGTGCCCAAGATTTATGATCCGAATCTAGCCGATCAGAATCTCGAGATCGCGACCGAAGACGCATATGCCATGGCGCGGCAGTTGTCGCGCACGGCCGGCCTGCTGGTGGGAGTGTCGGCGGCGGCCGCACTGGTGGGCTGCCTGAAGATTGCGCGCGAACTGCCGCGGCGAAATGGTGAGCAGGCGGTAATCGTGACCATCCTCTGCGATTCTGGAGAAAAATATCTGAGTGAGAGATTCTGGACGGAGGGATAGAGGATTTCAGATTTTCGATTTCAGATTGCAGATTGAAAATCGCAGGCCGGCCTCGCGAGCAAATCTGCAATCTAAAATCTGAAATCTAAGATCTCCGCATGCTGACGCTTCCCCGCGCAGTCTACGACGCTCTCCGCCACCACGGCGAAGAGACCTATCCCTATGAGTGCTGTGGCATACTGCTAGGCCGTTTCGAGGACGATGGCTCGCGCGTCGTGACTTCGACTGCGCGCTGCGGCAACACGCGCACCGATTCGCCGCACAACCGCTACAACATTGACCCGCGAGAGCTAGTGCGCATTCAGCGTGAGGGGCGCGAGCGGGGTGAGGACATTGTCGGCTTTTACCATTCCCACCCTGATCATCCGGCGCAATGGTCGTCCACCGATCTGGCCGAGGCGCACTGGATCGGATGCTCCTACGTTATTACGAGTGTGGAGAAAGGGAAGGCAGCGGTGACAAATTCGTTCGAGCTCGCCGGATCGGATGAGAACAACAAGCGCCTGGTGGATGAAGCGATCAAGCTCGGATAGAGGCATGTGTGTAGGGACAGCCGCTCCCGGCTGTGTGGCGGAGCGCAGCCCCGCAGCCCGAACCCCTTGCTCCGCACGGGAAGTCAGCGATATTCACAGACGCGAAACAGATTGTTCGTCCCGCAACAGACATCGGTCCGATCGATGGAGCGTGCCAAAAGCCGCGTCCCGAGCGGGGTTGGTGGACAACTGTGCCGGTGGGCTGCACCAAATCCGGTCAGGGGCCTGTGGACGGCGTGCACTTCAGTGAAAACACGGGCAGTTACGCAGTGCGATTTTCTGTTGACTACAAGATTAGAAGGAGTAAAAAGACAATCGTTCT
>Ga0187771_10003552_pt1 | contig 10901 bp, 11 predicted proteins | sample 0116_SJ02_MP15_1_FD_133139 | JGI IMG/M metagenome (GOLD analysis project Ga0187771, IMG submission 133139) | Tropical peat soil microbial communities from peatlands in Department of Meta, Colombia - 0116_SJ02_MP15_10_MG | ecosystem: Environmental > Terrestrial > Soil > Wetlands > Peat | place... | reverse complement strand
ATGGAACGCGCAACGACGATGATGGGCCGGCAGTTTGAACTGGCGGGTCCGCAGCTCAAGGCGGGGGATCCCGCGCCGGATTTTACGACGGTGGACAGCGGGCTGAAAGAAGTGCATCTGGCCGATACCGGACACAAGACGAGGATCTTCAGCGTGGTGCCGTCGCTCGATACGCCCGTGTGCGACATGCAGACCAAGCGCTTCAATGAAGAAGCCGCGAAGCTGCATGATGTGGACATCTACACCGTCAGCATGGACCTTCCGTTCGGCCAGAAGCGTTTCTGCAATTCCTTCGCGCTCGACAACGTGAAGATGCTCTCCGATCACCGCGCCGCTTCGTTCGGCACGGCTTACGGGACTCTGATCAGGGAAATGCGGATTCTGAGCCGCGCGATTTTCGTGGTCGGCCCGGACGACAAACTGAAGTACGTGGAATACGTGGAGAAGGTGGCCGACCACCCCAACTACGAAGCCGCGCTGGCCGCCGCACGGAGTTAATCTGTCACGGTTCGCTTCCAGCCAGGCCGGTGACCCGCCGAGGAATTCTCTCGTGCAGGGCGGCCTGGTGGTGGGAGCCGGCATTCTTCTCGGCAACATCACCGGATTCTTTCGCGTTGCCCTGATCGCATACCTGCTGGGTACGCGCGCGCACGCCGATGCGCTGGCGGTCGCGACCGGGCCCATCGATACTTTCAATTCGGTGCTCGTGAACACGATGCTGTTCGCGTTCGTGCCCATGCTGATGCTGCGGCGCGAAGGCGACCGGCTGGCTGTGTTCGCGCGCAGCCTGCGGGTGTTCGGTTCGATTCTGGCGGCGGCGAGCCTGGCGGTGATCGTGTTCGCTTCGCCTCTCGCGTATCTGCTTGGCCCCGGATTGAGCCCGCAGCAACACCAGCAGACGGAGACGCTGGTTCGGCTGCTGGCGCCTTCGATGTGGTTCGCGGGCATGGCCGCGGTGTTTTCGGCGCTGCTCTATACGGAGCGCCGGTTTCTGATCCCCGGGCTTTATCAGGTCTGTCTGAACGGGACCACCATCGTCTCGGCGCTTGTGTTGTGGAAGGCGCTCGGGATTTACGGATTCGCCATCGGGTATACGGCGGGCGCGTGCCTCCAGCTTGCGATCACCTGGTTCGCTACCGCGGACATGCGCAGAGAAGTGGAGCATGCGCCGATTCCCGCATCGGAGCTGCTGACGCGGCCGGGGATGTTTCTGCTGTACGCGGGCCTGATCGCCGCGAACGTGGTGGTGACGCGCGCGTTTGCGACGCACGCGGGCTCCGGCATGGCCGCGGCCTTCGATTACACGATGCGCTGCGTGAACGTGGTAGTGGCGTATCTGGTCTATCCGGCGGCTTCGACGCTCGTGCCGGAGATCGCGCGGCTGCGCGGGAAGGATGACACGCAGGAGAGCTATCGCCTGATCGGGCGCGGTCTGCGTCTGATGGCGGTGGCGGCGCTGGTGGCGACGATTGCCGGGATTCTGCTGCGCACGCCGGTCATGCGGTTGATTTTCGAGCACGGGAACTTCACGGCGGAATCGACGAAGATCGTGTCGGGGGTGTTTCTGGGGCTGGCGCCGAGCCTGCTCGGCTGGGCCCTGATGGATCTGACGGCGCGCTGCCTGTTCGCGCTCGACCGGCCGAAAATGCCGTTGCTCGCGGCAACGATTCCGATCACCGTGAACGTCGCGGTGAGTTCGTTTCTTCGGGCCGAAGGCAAGCTGACCGATCCGGTGATGCTCGGGGTTGGCGCTTCGATGGGGCTGCTCGCCGGGTTCGCCGTGCTGGTGGCGATGATCCAGCTGCGGCGCAGGAGCGCGAGCCTCGAGCCGGAAGCGCTTACCTCAGCCAGTCAGGTGTGAGGACTGGGCCGGGCCGCCGCACCGGCAACTTCCATTGGGATCTTAACAGAAGCGTTTGCGCGCCACGAGATACTCTTCGACGGCCTGGGCCAGCGGCGGCATGGGCGCGATGCCGCACTCGCGCAGCCGCGCGTTATCGAGCGCCGAGTAGCGCGGACGGCGCGCGGCGGTGCGGTATTCGCGTTCGTTGGTGGGGTTGAGATCTGCGGTGACGCCGGCCTTTTCGAAGATCAGTCTCGCGTAATCGAACCACGAGATCGGTTCGCCGCCGCCGATGTGGAAGATGCCGTCGAGGTCCCTTTCCAGAACGTCGATGGAACGGCTGGCGAGCGCGGGTGCAAAGGTGGGTGAGGCGACGTGGTCGGAGACGATGCGCAGGGGTTTGCCCTCGCGCGCGAGGCGCAGCATCAGTTCGGGGAAATTGCCGCGCGCGGTTTTCAGGCCGCCCGGTCCGAAGACGCCGGAAGTGCGGATGATGATGGGCCGCGCGAGATACGCCTGCGCGTAGAGTTCGCCGGCGAGCTTCGAGACGGCGTAGGCGCCGAGCGGGTGTGTGGGGTCGGTCTCTTTGTAGGGGCGGTCGAGTTCGCCGTCGAAGACGTAGTCGGTCGAAAAGTGGATGAGCCGGGCATCGGACTGGCGGCAGGCGACGGCGATGTTGCGCACGCCGAGGGCGTTGGCGTCGAGCGCGGCCGCGGGTTCACGTTCCGCCACATCCACCTGGTTATAGGCCGCGCAGTTGAAAACCGCGAAGGGCTCGAACTCGGCGAGGGCGCGCTCCACCTGTTCGCCGTTGGTGATGCTCAGGGCGGCGCGTTCGAAACCGCGTACTTCATAGCCGCGCTGGCGGAGTTCGGCGCACAGCTCGACTCCAAGTTGTCCTGATGCTCCGAATACAACGATTCGCCGGGTCAAGTATCGATTTTATCCGGACGCCCTTTATCCGGACTACCAGCGCGTTCCGAAGAACGCGGAAATGCCCGCGGCGGCGGCGAGGACGAGGAAGAAGCCGACCCACGCGATCCACGGCAGGCGCGCGATGGCGGAGGGCTTCTCCGTCGCGGCCGGTTCGAGCGGCGGGAGCTGGGTTTCGGGCAGCGCGAGATCGGCGAACGAGCGCGCCGCCTGCTGCCGCGCGGATTCGCGGCGGGCGAGGGCCTGGGTGAGCTGCTCTTTGCCGGCGCGGTCGGCAATGACGATGGTGCCGGAGTTATCGCCGGCCGTCGAGTCCATGAGGCGCTTGCGCAGGCGCTCGGGAACTTCCTGCACGGAGTGGAAAAAACGATCTTCGCCGTCGGCGGAAATCATGACCGCGGAGGTGCGGATCACGCCGGAGATGTTGCGATAGAGACGCGCGCCGCACTCGGGGCAGAGTTTTTGCGCAGGGTCAATCGTCGAATGGCACTTGGGGCAGGTCACGGGACAGCCTTGAATAGTATCTCAGACTGCCTGGCTCTCAAACGGCAAGGGGCAGGCGGGTTGACCCGAACTGGCCAAGGATGACCTGGATGAAACCGAGCGCCGATTTGGGCAGAGCTTTGTCCTTGCGGTAGATGAGGCCGAGCTTGCGGGACATGGGTTCGGGCGCGAGCTGGAGAGTTTTCAGTTTTCCGGCGGCGACTTCCTGCGCGCAGTTCGCGGCCGGCAGGAACGCGATGCCGAGGCCGGCCATGACGAAGCGCTTCATGGTCTCCGAGGAGTCGAGTTCCATCGAGACCTGAAGTTCGTCTTCCACGGTCTCGAACCAGGCGTTCAGACGCGAGCGCGTCATGCCGGTTTGCGGCAGCAGGAGCGGGTAGGGGACCAGATCTTCGCAGGTGACCCTTTCCATCTGGGCGAGGGGATGGTCGGCCGGAACGATGGCGCGGATCTCGTCGCGGTAGATTTCGACAATCTGGACGCGTTTTTCAAGGACCGGAAGCTGGGTGAGGCCGAAATCGGCCACGTTTTCCATCACGGCTTCGACCACGCGCGATCCGTAAGAACGGTTGACCTGGAGCTGGACGCCGGGGAACTGGGTTTTGTATTCGGCAAAGACCTGCGGCAGGACGTAAATGCAGGTGGCTTCGCTCGCGGCGATGACCAGCTCGCCGCGCGGCGAGGTTTCGAGTTCATTGAGGGCGTTCTGGGCCTGGCGGCGGAGTTCGAGCAGGCGTTCAGCGTAGCCGGCGAAGATGGTGCCGGCCGTGGTCAGGGAAATCCGGCTTCCAAACCGTTCAAAAAGCTCGGCTTTCAGCTCGTGCTCAAGCTGCCGGATCTGAGCGCTGATGGCGGGCTGCGTGCGGTAGCAGGTCTGCGCCGCCTTCGAGAAGCTCTTCAGCCGGACGATCTCGAGAAAGGTGTGGAGCTGATCAAAATCCATACGAATGAAACATCGGCCAAAACGGCTGGGTTACTACCGAGGGCCCCGCGTACGAGCTGATGACACACTGAAGGGTCTAGCCTGAATTCTATCAGAAAGTGGTTTTAGACTTTCCAAACAGTGGGGAAGCGCGGGTTGCGGCGGACTTCCCCGGCTTGGGCGAGATGGCGCCGGTCATGGGCGGTCAGGAGCTCGAAACGGGCACCGAGGGGCATCCTGATCAGTGCCCGGATGAGCGGCGGGAAGGCTGGCATGTCCACTTTCACACAGTCGAGGTGCAGGCCATCGGCCTCGCCGGCCAGACGCTGGAGCTCTTCCGAAATGCGCCGGCAGGCGGCCAGCACGCTCTCCGGTTCGATTTCCGCCGGTGGCTCGAAGTATCGGGAAGCCTTGAACTTGCGCTTCACCGGCGGCTCCTGGCTCGAGACAAACCAGCGGACCGGGAAGCTGTAGTAGAAGGGTCCTTTACCCGTCATCCCTTCCGAGCGGCCGGCTTCGACGGCGCGGCCCAGAGAGTGAACGTCCGGGCCGTTGACGATGGTCAGGTGAGCCAGGTTCTGGCCGACGGACCAGGTTCCGGGCTCCGGGCTCCAGTTGAACTGGCCGATCGATAAACCTTTGGCCAGGTCCTCCGCCTGGGCGAGATTCGCCTGGATTTCCGCCACGATGGCGGGCATGGTTTTTCCGGGCGTCGCGGGCATCAGTCTTCTCCAGGGTTTCAGCCTGACGCTTTTTCAGGCGCTTGCGCCATTGCGCTGCACGGCGCGATCCAGCTAGGATGGCAACGTGCAAAAGCCAATCCGACTGCTGACCCGAGTAGTGCCTGTTCTGGTTACGCTCACCACTCTCGCCCTTTTTGCCCAGGATCAGGATGCGAAGATCGCGCGCGGCAAGTACATCGCCGAGGAGGTGGCCCGCTGCCAGGAATGCCACACGCCGCGGCTGATGACGGGCGAACTGGTCATGTCGGCGTGGTTCAAGGGCGCGACGCTCGCCTACGCTCCGGTGGACAAGATCAACGGATGGCACCAGAAATCGCCGGACATCACCTCGACCAGCGCGCTGTGGAGCCGGTGGGGCGACGACGGGATGGTGTCGTTTCTCGAGACGGCGAAGAACCCGCGCGGCGGTACGGCGGGATTGCCGATGCCTCCCTATAAAATGTCGCACGAAGACGCGGTGGCGGTGGTCGCGTATCTGAAGTCGCTAAAGTAGGATTTGGGGCGAATTCGACGGTTCCTGGCAGCTGTGGCGCTGATGGCGCCGGGTGTCTTCGCGCCTGCTCTCATGGCGCAGACACCGGATCAAGTGCTGATCGTTGTCAATAAACAGTCTGCGGTTTCGCGCGAGATCGGCGATTATTACCTGCGAAAGCGCGGAGTTCCGGCGGAAAACGTCTGCACCATCGACACGGCGCCGAATGAGCTGATCACGCGCAAGGTTTACGACGATGAAGTGGAAGCGCCCATTGCGGCGTTTCTGAAAAAAACCGGACTGCAGGAAAAGATCGTTTATATCGTCACGACCCTCGGGGTGCCGCTCAAAATCGAGGGCAATAACGCGGGGCTGCTGAATACGGGCGCCGCGGTCGATTCCGAACTGACGCTGCTTTACCAGCACCTGCATGGCGTGAAAACGCCGCTCGCGGGCGCCGTGCCGAATCCCTTCTTTCGCCAGCGCGACACGCCGTTCCGGCATCCGCTGTTTTCCATGTATCTGGTGACGCGGCTGGCGGCTTACGATCTGGCGGAGGCGAAGGGCCTGGTGGACAGGGCGCTTCTCGCGCGCAATACCGGCAAATTCGTGATCGATCTGCGCGCCAACGAAGATACGCCAGGAAACCAGTGGTTGCGGGCGGCTGCGCTTCTTCTGCCGAAGGAGCGGGTGGTGCTCGAGGAAACGAGCAGGGTGGTGACCAACCAGAAGGATGTGATCGCGTACGCTTCCTGGGGTTCGAACGACGCGGACCGCAAGGAACGCTTTCTGCACTTCACGTGGCTGCCCGGCGCGATCATGACGGAGTTCGTGTCCACCGATGCCCGGACGTTCCAGCGCCCGCCGGACAGCTGGCAGATCGGCCCGTGGAGCGAAAGCCGGTCGAAGTGGTACGCGGGATCGGTGCAGACGCTGACGGCGGATTACATCCATGAGGGCGTGAGCGGCGCCTCCGGCAACGTGGATGAGCCATATCTGAGCTTCAATCCGCGGCCGGATTTTGTGCTGCCGGCGTACTACCAGGGGCGCAACCTGGCGGAGAGTTTTTATATGGGGATTCCGGGGCTGAGCTGGATGAATGTGGTGATCGGGGACCCGCTGATGCGGTTGAAATAGCGTCCCGCCGTTACAATTGAGTCAGGAAATACATGACCGCTGAAATTGACGGCGTAACGCTGCATCTCGCGCATCCCGATGAACTGCCCGTGGCGTGGGTCGGGCAGGAAGAACTCATGCGGCAGCTGCTGGCTGCGTGGATGGTGGTGTCGGAAAAGGACATGCCGATGAATCCGCGCCTCGTGGGCAAGCCCGGCGTGGGCAAGACCACGCTCGCGTACGCGGCCGCGAAGCGCATGCAGCGGGATGTGTACATCATGCAGGCGACGATGGACACGCGGCCGGAAGATCTGCTGGTGATTCCGGTGGTGGAAGGCGCGGGGAAACTGCGTTACGTGGCGTCGCCGCTCGTGAGCGCGATGATCACCGGCGGGGTGGTGATTCTCGACGAAGGCAACCGGATGAGCGAGAAGAGCTGGGCGAGTCTGGCGCCGCTGCTCGATAACCGGCGCTATGTGGAGAGCATCGTGGCGGGCGTGAAGATCAAGGCCCATCCGAAGTTCCGCCTGGTCACGACCATGAACGACGATTCTTCGACGTTCGAACTGCCCGAATATATCCACTCGCGGCTGCAGCCGCAGATTCTGATCGATTTTCCGGACAAGGACGAGGAAATGCAGATTCTGCGCGAGAACCTGCCGTTCGCCGAAGATCGCATTCTGCACTACGTCACCGATTTCCTGCAGCAGGCGCACGCCGCCGACGAGCGCTACAGCATCCGCGACGGCATCAACATCGCGCGTTACGCCACCAAGCTGGCAAGCTACGCGACGTCGCCCGAGCACGAGCGGCAGGCGCTCGAGCTTTCGCTCGCGGGAACTCTGGGCGAGGAGGCGCTGCGCTATGCAAGGCGAACAAGGTCCTCCACTTCCTGACTGGGGCAGCCTCGAACGCGGGAATATTACATACCTGCCCGTGGTTCCCGGCCGACTCGAGTTTGCCGCGGAAGTGCGGCGGCGCATTCTGGCCGCACGTCCGGCCGTGGTTGCAGTGGAACTGCCCGCGACCCTCGAGGAGCCATATCTCGAAGCGGTGCGGCGGCTGCCGCAGATTTCCGTCATCTTCTATAACCTGACTGCGGCGGGGCGAAGCGTTTACACGAGCGATTCCGAATCCGAGCAGGCCATCTATGTGCCGGTGGAACCGGCCGATCCCTTTGTTGAAGCGATCCGCAGCGCGCAGGAGGTTGGGGCGCAGGTGGTCTTCGCCGATGCCGATTCGAGCGAGCGGCCGCATCTGCCGGATACCTATCCCGATCCCTATTCGCTGACGTCGATCAGTCTGCCGGAGTATGTGGAGGCGTACCGGCTCTATCCGCAGGCGCGCAGCGAGGAAGCGGAGCGGTTCGCGGCGGGGATGGCGTGGAAGCTGCAGGGCGCCGATCCTCTGGCGCGCATGCTGGTGGTGGTTTCGCTCAATCTTCTCGATGCGCTGCTCGATGCCATGGAACAGCCGCAGGCGGAGCCGGAGCCGCAACGCAGGGAAGATCTGCAGCTGGTGAACGCGAGTCCGGAATGTCTCGGCGAGATCATGACCGAGTACCCATTCCTGCAGGAGCGCTACGAACAGTTCCGGCTGGGCAGGGAGCCGGTGGTGAAGGACTCACCGCTGGCCGACCGGCTGCGCGTGCAGCTCGCTCTGTTTCGCGAGGCGGAAGAATCGTACTTCCTGAATACTGGCGAGAAGATGCATTCGTGGCAGCGGCGTCTGCTGGCCCGTTTCTCGCGCAACCTGGCGCTGACGAACCATGAGCTGACGGCTTCGCTGTTCGATCTGACGGTGGCGGCGCGATCGATCGTGGATGAGAATTACGCATGGGATGTCTGGGAGACGGCTTCGCGTTATGCCCCGCAGCAGATATCGAGCGATCTCGAGACGGTGAATATTTCGGGCGAGGAAGTCTGGCTGCATACGAAACGGATCCGGCTGCGGCGGCGGCTGCCCAGCACCAAGCGGCGCGCGGGTAATTTCGGGCTGCGGAAACGCCGGAAAGAGAAGTTTCCGGGCGAATGGGCCACCGAGCTCGATGGCGCCAGTATCTGCTCCTATCCGCCGGAAGATATGGTGATCGAGGATTTCGGCCGGTTCCTCAAGAGCAAAGGCAAGAGCGTGCTTTCCGAGGAACGGTCCACGGTGGAACCGTTCACGGCGTCGCTCCTCGATGGCATCGATCTGCGCGAGACCATCCGCAACTGGCATGACGGCAAGATCTTCGTGCGCAACACGCAGAAGATTCATGGCGAAGTGGGCTCGGTGATCGTCATTTTCGACGAAGACGCGGACGGCAAGTACAACTACATGACGACGTGGCTCGGCGAGCACCAGAACGAATCGGACATGGCGTTTTATTCGACGCATCCGTTCGAGCATCTGGTGGGGCCTGGGATCGGGCGCGCGGAGTACGGCGGGTTTCTGATGAGCCTGCCGGCGCGGCGCATGTACGATGTCTGGGCCGATCCGGATTACGACTTCGCCGAGACGAAGGCGGAGCGGCTGTTGCTTGCCGGGCTCGATTACTCGGTGCAGAAGTATGTCGTCTATGTGGCGGCGAAGCCTCCGCGATCGGTGTTTCGCAGCATCGCGGCGCGGTTCGCGCGGACGATTGTGTATATCCCGATCGGGCAGCTCTCGCCGCTCACAATGAAGAAGATCCGCGTGGTGCATGTGCTCGATGGCTACCACCGGCGCGATGAGGCGAAGGAGTTCATCTGGTAGAAGTCGTCCGGCTCGATGCTGCCGAAGCGCGCCTGCGCCTGAGCGAACTGGCGGAGGTGCTGTTCGATTGCGTTGAGGGCGGAGCGTCGGTCAGTTTTGTCTGGCCGTTCTCGCGGGAGGATGCGGAGGCGTTCTTTCGCAAGTGCATCGATGGCGTGGAGGCCGGAGAGCGGATTCTGCTGGCAGCTATCGAGGATGGGCGAGTGGTTGGCACGGTGCAGATCGTCACCGCGCTGCCTCCCAATCAGCCGCATCGGGCCGACGTTGCGAAGCTGCTGGTCGACCGGCGCGCGCGGGGTGCGGGCGTGGGCGCGAAGCTGATGGAGGAAGTCGAGCGGCAGGCTCGCGCGGCCGGGAAAACGCTGCTGGTGCTGGATACCGTCACCGGTGAAGCCGGTGAGAGGCTGTACACGCGCCAGGGCTGGACGCGCGTGGGCGTGATTCCGAATTACGCGCTTTTTCCGGATGGCCGGTATTGCGATACGACCGTGTTCTGGAAAGCGGTCTGAAGGAATGAAACTGAAGGTACGTTATGGAGCCGATATCGCTCTCCCCGGAACGCAAGGCTCAGCTCGCTGAGTACGCAAAGGGGCAGTCCATGGATCCGGCTGCTGCTTTGGACCAGCTTCTGGCGGCTTATCTCGAGTGGGAGCGCGACGACTTCGAGCAATCTGTCGAGAGTATCCGGGCGGGATACGAGGATGTGAAGGCCGGGCGTACGAGAACTGCCGCGGAGTGCTTTGACGACTTGCGCCGGCGACATGGTTTTCCGCGTTGAGATTTCCGCTCAGGCCGAACTCGACGCAAATTCCATGTGTTGCACATCCGGCATGGGCGCCGTGATGCGATCGAGCCGCACGGCAGCGTACAGAACTTCTAGAACGCCAGTACTTCCTCGATCGTCCGCTGCAGGTCTTCGGTCTGCGGGAGAATCCGCGCTTCGAGCTGCGGGTGGTAGCCGATCCAGGTGTCCATGGCGGCGACGCGCTTCACTGGCGCGTCGAGATGGCCGAAGAGTTCATCGGCGATGCGCGCGGCGATTTCGGCGCCATAGCCGAAGCTGAGCGTGTCTTCGTGCGCGATGATGGCGCGGCTGGTTTTCATGACGCTCGCGCGGATCGCTTCCCAGTCGTAAGGGTTGAGCGTGCGCAGGTCGATGATTTCGATGCTGATGTTGCCCCCGCGCTTTTCCACTTCCTGCGCGGCGAGGAGCGATTTCTGCACCAGCGCGCCGTAAGTCACGATGGTGAGCGAATCGCCGGGCTTCACGATCTTCGCCTTGCCGAAGGGAATGGTGAAATCCTCACCCGGGTGCGGCGAGCGGTTGTACATTTCGCGATAGAGCTTCTTGTGCTCGAGGAAGAGCACCGGGTCGTCGCAGCGAATGGCGGTGCGCAGCAGGCCGCAGGCGTCCTCGGCGTTCGACGGGAAGACGACGCGCAGGCCGGGCAGGTGCGTGAACTCGACTTCGCCGCACTGGCTGTGATAGATCGCGCCGCCGGCGAGATAGCCGCCGATGGGCACGCGAATGACAAGCGGCGCTTTGAAACGCCCGTTCGATCTCCAGCGCAGCGTAGCCAGTTCATCGCGGATCTGCATCATGGCCGGCCAGATGTAATCGAAGAACTGGAT
>Ga0187771_10003551_pt1 | contig 10902 bp, 15 predicted proteins | sample 0116_SJ02_MP15_1_FD_133139 | JGI IMG/M metagenome (GOLD analysis project Ga0187771, IMG submission 133139) | Tropical peat soil microbial communities from peatlands in Department of Meta, Colombia - 0116_SJ02_MP15_10_MG | ecosystem: Environmental > Terrestrial > Soil > Wetlands > Peat | place... | reverse complement strand
CGCCGTTAACTGATAAGGTCCACCGGGGTTGGCCGCCTGCCGGTTTCCGTGCAAGATTTATGGGTACGCCGTTTCTGGCCCAGCCGTCTTTGCCGCAGCGCCGGAGGAAGCCATGAAAAAAGTCTTGATCTACGCCGGAGTTTCGCTGTTATTCGTTGTCTTAGCGTGCGCCGTGACTCTTGCAGCCAAGGATTCCCAGCCTCAGTTCAAAACTATGGAAGTGAAGCATTTTACCGTGGCCGAGGGCGTCGCTCTCCCCGATAAGATTGACCAGAAGGATTACCTGTCACTTCTCTACGACCAGCTTCGCGAACAGCTCGAGAAACACAAGCTCGCCGGTCAAGTCCTCCCTGAAGGCGCCGCCGTCTCCGATGCCGACGCGGCCGATTCCGTGGTCGTGGAAGGCAAAATCTCGGCCTTCAAGAAAGCGGGCAGTACCATGCTGAGCCCGGGCATGTTGGCCATGGAAATCAGCCTGTACCATAGAAAAGATCATTCGCTCATTACCACCATCAGGCCCAGTGTCAAGATACCGCCCGCCGCCTACAAGAACGACGAGACCTTCGCCAAGGGTTCCGCTGGCTTGGCCGCTGGCGAGATCAAGAAGGCTCTGAAGTAGCCAGCAGCGCCGGCAGCGTCGTGACTGGTGCGCCCCAATCGTATGCCGGGGCGTCGGGCGCGCGTTTGTGCTCCAGGCCTTTCTGGCGGCAGGGCGGCAGCGCGCGATGATCCTGAGCGACGGAGCACCGGCCGTGCTGAGCGCGGCGCAGATGGCCTATCCCCGTGCGGCGCACCCACTCTGTTTGACCAGTAGGTTTTGCCATCTGGAAACGCTGACGCCGCGACTGGCTTGGTTCGAGCGACGGAAATTTCGGCAGGACTTCTGGTGCATTCTGGACGCGGAGAACGAACTGCAAGCACGCCGCTTGGCGCAACCGCTGCAGAGCGCGCTACGCGAGGCGTTCAGGAATCTGGCGGTTCGAACGACGGCCGCGTAGCCGATGCACCAGCCCGCCATCTCCTTCCTGGCGCCAGCGCGCCTGCAACCGTCGCACCCGCCGATCGGTCAAGTGCAGCCGCCGGGCCGCCTCGACCTGCTTCAAATGACCTTCCTCGACTTCGTGCAACACCTTCAACCGCTCCCGTTCTCTGCTGCTCCAGGCGATCCGGTCCGGTTCCATGCCTCCTCCCGCCCTGCATGGAACCGGACATTTCTACTTTGCACAAACCGGACATTCTCACTTTGCGCCGACAATTGAGAAGCCGTGCTTGACTTCAAGCCTTGACGCTCGTAGGCTCCCATGCGCAAGTCCGGGGACCGCAAGAAACACTTCGAGGCAGCAAGGGAGGATGTCATGGGCAAGATCAACTGGGGACGCGTGCTTCTCGGCGGTTTATTGGCGGGAGTGATCATCAACCTCTTTGAATACCTCGCCAACGGCGTGGTTCTTGCAAAGCGCTGGAACGCCGCCATGATGGCTTTAGGGCGGGAGGGCATGTCCAACATGGCCATCGCGCATTTCATCATCGGGGGGTTCATCCTCGGGATTGGCGCAATCTGGGTGTATGCCATAGCCCGGCCGCGGTTCGGTCCTGGCCCGAAGACGGCGCTGTGCACGGCTTTTGGATACTGGATATTCGCCTACGCGTTGCCCAACTTTGAGACCGCGGGCATGCATCTGTTTCCGCGGAGGTTGTTGCTCGCCGGCACGGTCGTGGGGCTGGTTGAGCTTCTGGTGGCCTCCTTGGCTGGTGCGGCGGTTTACAAAGAATAGTTGGGCCAATCACTGTGCTCGTTCAGGATGATTGGTGACACTCTTGGTAGAGTGTCGGGATGCAGATTCGACGAACATTGCCCTGAGCGGGACAGATGACCCGCGCGGGGCAGGAGATGAGCCGACAGGCCCGGGGCCAGCTGACTTGGATGGATCACTACTTCAAGTCGATGGCGACAGCGAGTTCACTGCCGAGTTCGAACTGGCCTGCCAAGCCCGCGGGCTGCCGTTGTCCGTGCTTCCGCGCCAGTCCGCCCAAACTGAACGGACGGGTCGATAAAAGAAAACCAGGATCACTTGCCGCAGTCATTCCTCAAACCCGGAGGAGAACTCGGGCAGTTCTGGTACCGCCGATGGTACTGTTGTGCAAAGGCAATCCCGGGAAATGGCCTACTTCGCTTTGGTATTGACAGGCGGGTCAAGCCGAAAGTATATTCTGGCCGCGTTCAGCACTGTCCCCGATAGTTCTGCCTACGGAGGCCCAAATGTCACCCAGCTCAAGGGCCCACTGCTTTTTTGCTTACACGAATATTAGCCAATTTCGGAGGCAAGTCTCCAAAAGGGCTGTGTGGAATTTGTGATTGCCACCCGTTATGTCATCAGCGAGCCAAGTAAGAACGGTTCTCTCGGACGAAGAACTCGTCAGCCGGTATAACACCACGGGCGATGCCGAGTATTTCGCTCAGATCTTCGCGCGGCACCGCACGCTCGTTTTTTGTGCTTGTCGACGATTTTTCGCCTGCCCTGGCTTGGCCGAGGATGCTACGCAGGAGACGTTCTTGCGAGCGTATCAAGGCATGCGACGGTTTCAGCAAGGGAATGTTTGCGGGTGGCTGATGCGCATTGCAAAGAACGTCTGCATTGACATGTGGCGCAAACGACGCCCCGAGGCGCAGTCCACAGGACTCGACTCAGTGAGTCCCGCGGAACCAGAAAGTCTAGACCATGTGGTAGCAATGAATTGGGCCTTTGAAAAGGTTCGGCGAGAAATGAACTCACTGCCCGCGGACCAGCGCCGCTGCCTGGAGATGAAAATGGACGGCTATTCCTACGAGGAAACAGCCGAGCGCACCGGCCTCTCTGTTAGTGCCGTGAAATCTCATCTGCAAAACGGACGCCGCATGTTGTGGTCGCGCGTGCAGGGCGTTCTGGCGAACCTGCCATGAGCGAGTGGAGAGAGGACAGCTTCTTGGAGAAATTGGCTGACTCACCAAAACGCGGAGGTTTGGGTTGTGCTGAGGCCGAAGCTCTCTGCGCCTCTGTCGACGCGGAAGGGGTCAGTGCAATCCCGGCGAAACTCCTGCGGCACATAAAGCATTGCCCGATCTGTCTTGATCTTCAACGCCGATTGCTCCTGTTCGACCAGGCGGACGGATCTTATGTGGATGCTGAGACAGTGTCGGCGGAGAAGCGCCTGGATTCTTGGCTGAAGGGCTTCCTGGCATCGCGATCGTTCCGGCCACAGGCTCCCCACGAGGTGCTCGAATTGCGGGCCATTCCGAAACCGTCCATCGGTAAACCACGGCGCTTTTGGCGCATTCAATGGGCGTTGGCCGCAGCGGCCACGATTGTCATCGCTACGAGTGTTGGCTACATTTGGCATTCGATCAGCGCACTAACTTCCTCCTGGGAATTGGCGCGACATACGCCTGGTACACAAGCGCCTGGACCACCGAACCCACTGATTTCGCCGATGCCGACTAGCCCCGGCCAACCACCTGTCTCTTCACAAGCTGCTGAGTCTCCTGCTCTTTCCAACCCGCGCACTCACGGCTCCTCAAACCACGGTGCGCCTCCACCCATCTCAGCAGAATCGCATGCTTTGTCCGACCGGGGAGCACCTTGGGCAAAGGGCACGCAAGGTCAATCAGCAGCGGTAAATCCAGGTAGTAGTCCTTCCACCATGGCGGACAATGCCCCAGCGGAGAGTCATGAGCCTGGTGCAGGGGCGGTGTCCGGCATGGCTGCGAAGCAAGGCCCAGAGGGCGCGCAGAGAAACCCTCCGCTCGGCTCGAACGCACTTGCCCATGCGTTGACCCGTACTCCCGTACCGGCGTCCCTTTCTGCCACGCCGGCTGGTCCTGCTGCTTCCTCAGCCCACAAGACCGTCGGCCCGAACTACAAGCCCGCAGCAGGTCCCAGCACCCTTGTCCCCATCTATCTCCCCGCTGGTACCCGAATCTGGGTGTCCATCGAATCGACAACAGCTCAACTCGATGGACATTTCCAATTCACGGGAACGTTGCTGCAGGCGGTCACCGTTTCTGGCGTAATTCTCCTCGACAAAGGAACTCCCTTGGCGGGACTTGGCTACCGCTCGGTCGAACGGAAGTCGCTTCAGGTCACGGAGTGCCTAATCCGTGGGAGCCGTTACAAGTTGAGAATAGCCCCCGGTGCCGCTGAACTTCCAGCCGGATCTGGAAAAGTTGTGGAATTTGAGGGCGGAAAGGTGCTGGAGATGTGGCTCGAAACTGACACTATTCTCGACCCTGTTGCAGGAGGTGCCGGTGTGTCGCCAAATCGTCCAAAAGTGGCAACGCCGAGCTCTGGTACTTCGAGTCCACCTTAGCGCATATGGAATTTCCTCATCGCATCCGTTCCTGCGATGAACGGCCCTGGGAAGAACAAAAAGGTTTTCAAGGAGACGTTTATGAAGCCCAGCTCATGCTCCTATACAACTAGAATTCTGGTCTCAACAACTCTCTTGCTTGGCTGTCCATTGCTGTTGATAGGGCAGTCCAACAAGAAAACTACAACGCCCCCGCCTCCACCTCCGAAGGCCGCGCCGGTGCAAAGGCCCGCGCAGCCTCGGCCCCAACAACATCCAGCCACGACAGCGAAACCATCAACCGTGTCGCCAAGGCCTTCCACCACTTCCCGGATCGCGCCGAACACGTCAGCGAAACCGCCCGTCACATCGATCAAGCCTGGAATTAACTCGGCGAAGCCTTCCACCACTTCGGCAAAGCTCCCTCCAACCATGAAGATCCCCGCCGGCGGTAATGCAAGAACGACGCCAGAAGGCCACACCCGCGTGGTGGACCGGAATGGCCGAGTTGCGAGTGTGCTAACGAGAAACGGTCACGAGGCGCATTTCACGCCGACGGGCCACGTTGCCACGATTAGAACCGCAAACGGAATGATGATCGCTCATCGTGCGAACGGATCCCGAAGCATCATCACGGAGCACCGCGACGCCGGCGGACACTTCCAAAGTCGAATCGTGAGTACAGGCCGAAATCGAGGCTATGTCGACCATTCATTTCAGCGTGGTGGACACGAGTACATGCGACGCACATACGTATATGGTGGTCGCACCCACGTCGCGGTTTACCGCGGCTACTACTACAGAGGTGTTCCGTATTACCACTATGTGCCTGCCTACTACTACGGCCCGTCGTTTTACGGTTGGGCATACCATCCCTGGGTTGCCCCGCTTCCATATGCATGGGGATGGGCTGGATCACCCTGGTACGGTTGGTATGGATACTATTGGGCGCCATATCCCGTCTACGTTTCTCCAGCGTATTGGATGACCGATTACATCATTGCTGAAAACCTGCGCGCCGCATATGAGGCGAGAGCGACAGCCGATTCAACGGACTCGGAGAATCAAGTGGGTTCGCAGCAGCAAGGGCAGAATGCGCCCGTCTCACTCAGTCCTGAAGTGAAAGAGATGATTGCCGAGGAGGTGAAGACGCAGTTGGCCGCAGAACAGGCCGCCGCAAGCCAAACCGCCACCTCACCCTCAACTCCAACACAACCTGATCAAATGCGTTCGCCACTGGATCCCAGCCTCCGGATCTTCATCGTTACTACCAGCCTTGACATAAATGCCAACGGAGAATCCTGCTCTTTAGCCCCGGGAGATGTTCTCATGCGCACCGATACGAAAGACCCTGACGAGCAAGCCACGGTCGGGGTGAGCGTAGTGAGCAGTCAAAGGGCCGACTGCGGCGCAGGCTCTGTGGCTCGTGTTCAAGTCGCTGATCTGCTGGAAATGCATAATCATTTCCGCGAGCAAATGGACCAGGGGTTGAAGACACTGGCGGACAACCAAGCCAAGGGCTTGCCGCAGGCTCCTGCCGCAGGCGCACGCACGAATAGCGAGGCCAATAGCGCGCCGGATCTCACGGCAGAAAATGATCTTTCGAAACAACAAGTGGAAGCGGACCAGGCGGAAAAGGAGGTTCAGCAGGCTTCTGCTCCTTCCGGTGGTGGGCAGGATTAATCATACGGGGGCTCATTCTTCTCTGGAGTAGAGAGCACCGCCAAACGAATCAGGAGAAAAACAATGTCCATCAGGTCAAAAACGAGTTCTGCAGTAGCTCTTCTTCTGTTCACAGGAGTTCTCTTTGCAAAAGTCGCGAGAGGCCAGGATGCGGCGCTGGCTGATCAGCTGAAGGTGCAATACAAGCTGGCGAAGATGGCATCGGATTCCAGCGGCTGGTCGGTAACGGAACCGGGAGCAGTTTTTGTGATCCAGAAAGGCGGAATCTTGGGAGTTCCGCCGGGCAATGTGACCATGGCGCCCGCCACCTACAAGGACGGAGACCTCCACGGTCCAAGCGGCGTGGCCAAGATGTTCATCGGGAACAATACGCGGAACCTCCCGGTGGGCGAGAAGGTCTACATCACGAAAATCGATGTGCACATGAAAAACGACAGGATCATGCTGACCATCGTGGAGTGCGATTCGTGTAATGGCGCGCAGCAACCTTCTTCCTACAAATCCGCCGTTGTTTTCCAGTTTCCCAAAGATTATCTAAGCAAAGCTGATGCGGGACAGATCAAAGATGTCGTCAGCCAGGTCCTAGCGCCTGAAACCAACGAGCCGCAACAGCAAGCCCAAGATCAGCAGCAGCCAGCGGCCAATCAATCATCGGCGCCCCCGCCCACAATTGAGCCGGGCCAAACGATAGAGCAAGTCGTTGCGGCCCTCGGGCAGCCTGAGAAGATTGTGAACTTGGGACAAAAACAGATCTACGTCTACAAAGACCTGAAGATCATCTTTATCGGTGGCAAGGTTGCTGACGTGCAGTGACGGCGAACAGTATAAGACGCCACCGGCACCACGGAGGACTCTTCTGCCGTAGTAGGCAGCCATCAACAAGCAGCGAGAACTTGGCTGTTCGCACGTGAGGACGGGTCGGCGCGGCCGGTGGTGCCTTTACTTCACGTCTGCTTCTCAAGGCAGTATGCGCACCTGTTTTTTCCCCGTTGTATCATCTGTTCTTATCACTCTCGGTTGTTCCAGCAGTCATTTCGGTCCAAAAGGTATTCTCATTGACCTCGGTTTGGTCTAGCCGCGCCTTTGACTCGGCGCACATTGGCTCAGTCGGAGTATGTCCGGATGCGCTCAGACGTGGAAGATGGGTTCACCGGACGAATACGTCCAACGACGGACTTTCGGTGCTATTCTCGGCAACGGGCAAAGCCTCGTCACAAACCGGCATCCAAGAAACGTAAGACGCCTATGACCGGGGCAGAGAAGGTCTGCGTGGAAGAAAGTCGCTTAGACTCGGCATCGAGCGTTCGGCGGCAGGCTCACCGAAGGCTCGTGTCTGGGACCTTGCTCGCGGCCGCCACCACGGGATGGCTCTTGCTTGTTCGCCAGCCTGGATGGTCCGGCCAGGACGCTACCCCAGCGCCAACGCAGAACCAGGACAAGGCCGCCGGCCAAACGGCAGAATCAGCCTCACTCGGGCGGGGAAAGAAACTCATCTTGAAAGATGGCACATTCCAGTTGGTCCGCAGCTACGAAAAAACGGGAGACCGCGTGCGTTACTTCAGCGCCGAGCGAGGCGAATGGGAAGAGTTGCCGGCATCCTTGGTGGATTGGGAGGCCACTGCCAAAGCGGAGGCCGAAGCGAAGCAGCAAGCAAAGGAAATGGTGGACGCGCTGCATCGGCGCGAGGCGGAGAACGCACCGGTGCCGGCGGATGTGGACGCCAGCCTCGAGGTGTTGCCGGGGCTTTTTTTGCCGGATGGAGAAGGATTGTACGTCATGGAAGGGCGGTCGGTGAGGCCGCTGGGCCAAGTGGATACCAGGACGAAACTCAGCAAAGGGAGAACGCTTGCTCAGGTCTTCGTGCCCATTCATGTCATCCCCGCGGAACATCGAGTGGAGATTCCCGGAGCACGGGCCAAGGTGCGGCTCACCACAACGGAGCCGGAATTCTATCTCCGCGAGGCCCCTCCCGATCCGGACCGGGCCTCGCCGGTGCGCAAGAGCAGCCGACCAGGGGAGTCCGGGCCCGACCTCGAGCTCATCCAGGCGAAGGTCAGCGGCGGGAACCGGCAACTGGAATGGATCGAGTCGGATCCCCTCGGCGAGAACTACGCGAAACAAAACAGCGTTTCCATTCAGCGATGGGAGATAGCGCCTAACGTGTTCCGCTTCACCCTGAGTGAGCCGCTGAAACCGGGAGAATACGCGCTTGCGGAACTCTTGCCGGAGGGAATGAACCTCTACGTGTGGGACTTCGGTGTGGACCCAGGGACGCCGCAAGCCGAGAAGAAGCCCGCGCCGGGCGCGGTTCCGCAACAGGAACATTGAGCCGCGAAGTTCCTTGCACAAGGAGCCATGTGGAATTCAACCGCCCTGTCATGGTTGCACGCGCAATCGAGATGGCCTGAGCTCCCTGCGCAACGAGCGTAACCGTCATCCCAGGGCCGTCTGGACGAGGGCATCGTAGCATGCATTCTCCGCAGAAGACATGCCTGGGCGCCGGCGGGCGATCGCATTTGCCCCCCGCCCGGCCCTTTTCCATACGCCCTGGTTCATTCCCTCCAATCGCTCGCAACTTATCAGCACAATAAGCGAAACAGGTCTTAGTAAAGTTGGCATGCTGAGCGAAGCGAAGCATCCCCCCGCTAATGCCGGCCTTCTCGATGGTATCGCTATGCGATTCCTGCCCAGCTGTGTGTCACTTTCTTCGGTAACGCAACATTCGGTTCTTGCGCGGGCCCCCTCGCTCAACTTCTCGCGCAGGAGCTTCTTTGCGCAGAAGGCACGTTCCAACCCGCCAACCTCGCGCGCGTGGCCATTTTTCTCTTTCGCTGGCCCGGTTTCCATACCTTGCTCGCATGAACTATTGGCTACCAATCTGTTAGCAATATGAAAATATGCTTGACACATTGACACCCTTATCATAGGCTCACGCAAGTTTTTCGGGCCATCCAACAAAACAACGAAGACAAGGAGTTAATCATGTTGAGGCCGCTACGAGCGCACCTGAAATCTGGCCGAAGAGCGGGGCTGGGTTGTCTATGCCTGGGTTTTCTGCTGGCCTTCATGCCGGGTGTGGCTTACGCACAGTATACGGAGAGTACCAGCGCAGGACCAGGAACGCTCTCCTGGACCGTCACCACTAGTACCCAGTATTGTGGGCTAGGCAATGCCTATACGGCTACAACCTACATCTATTCCGGATTTACTTTCACCAGCGGATCGAGCACGCAGAGCCTTGGTGGATACGCGAGATCCGTTGATTCGAACTGCGGAATCTATGGTCCTACCCCGGGCCCCCAACCCTCCAGCATCACGCTTTCGGGCGGCAATTTCAGCATCACTTTCTATGTTGGCTACGACGGCTTCGGTAGCGCGACGTACCAGCAGCTACCAACTTCAACCACTTACACAATGTATCCGGCTTATAAGGTGCTCGACGTTGTGTATATTCCGCCCGGAAAGGGTAGTTACATTGGTTACACCACGTCGGCCACTAACGGCGCGACGACGACAATCAGCAGTAACGTGAGCTCCGGCACCTCACTTGGCTTTGACGCTTCATTGTGCATAGGCGGTTGCCCCGGTTCCGGCAACTCCAACGGCGGCAAGTCCGGCGGTCCCTCCGCTGGCCTGACTTTCGGGTGGACCACAACATCAGGGAATTCAGTCATGACCACATCGACGATCGTGGGTTCAGAAACGTCGCAGTACAACTCGGCCTCGGACCCGCTGGACCACACGCAGGATCAGATCTTCATTTGGATCAATCCCGCAGTTACTGTTTCGGAGCAATCCGGTTCGTTCTCCTACTCGCTGGGGGGAGTCTGGTGGGACGCCACAGGGGCCCCAAACCAGACGCCGATCATGGACATTTACAATGCCACAGTGGCGCAGCTTCAAGAGCCATCAAAGATGCTGATTGGCCAACTCACTTCTCAGTCCGTCGGTGGCGTGACCTTGCCAGGACTGTTTTCCATTTGTGCGAGCGCGCGTCAGACCAACCCACCCCAATGCAAGCTACAGACTGATGTGCCGTGTGGATGCGTGCCGAGCGACTTCGCCGACATCGTGCAGCAAGACCCATTCTTTCACACCGGCGTCTCCGCTAACGCCACGCCTGCTCAGGTCAACCAAGTGCTTCCGAACCGGTTCGCGTACGTCAATACGGAACTTCTCGACCACTTTGTGAAAAGTTCCTATGTCGTGGACGACAAACAGGAAACAGAGACTTCCTATACCACGACCAGCCAGGACAGCGTGAGTTGGAGCCAAAGCAACAACTTCACGTGGAAGTTCACTTGGCCTGCAACGTTTACGGTCGGCTGGACGAACGGCAATCAGTTCACCTGGACCGATACCATGGAGACGACCAAGACAAATTCCATCGACCACACCATGCAGACAGCCCTCAACCCTGCCAATGGAGTCAGTTCAGCTTGCTACACGAACGCGGACATTTATCTCGACACCGTTTACCACACATACGCTTTTGTCACCGACTCGGCTTCTCCGTCGGCCTGCCCATAGGGCAACCCCTGCCAGCGCCGAACGCGCTTGGCATGGCGCGCCTCGTTTACCTTTCTGCGGCGCATCCGTTTCCCTCAAGGGAGTGGATGCGCCGCGGCTTTTATTGCCCGCCTGTGCAGCTTGGCCGGCTGCTGCTTCCCGGTAACCGTCATCCCAGGGCCGTCTGGATGAAGGGCATCGTAGCATCCATTCTCCGCAGAAGACGTGCCGGAGCGCGGGCCTGCGGAGGAGAGCACGGGGGGGGCGGTAGCGGAGATCGTGGCTGTCGGCGGGCGCAAGAAGCGGTTCCGCACCGTGGAGGAACGAGCTACCGCAACTCAATCTGCGTATTTGGCCAAGGGCTCGAGGGTCGGCAATTGGCGCCGG
>Ga0187771_10003550_pt1 | contig 10904 bp, 10 predicted proteins | sample 0116_SJ02_MP15_1_FD_133139 | JGI IMG/M metagenome (GOLD analysis project Ga0187771, IMG submission 133139) | Tropical peat soil microbial communities from peatlands in Department of Meta, Colombia - 0116_SJ02_MP15_10_MG | ecosystem: Environmental > Terrestrial > Soil > Wetlands > Peat | place... | reverse complement strand
TTGACGTACCAGCTGGAAAATTTGGGCGAACTTGTCGTTAAGGATGAAAATGGAAAGTATGAGCTTTCCAGCTTCGGCAAAGCAGCGGTCTCAATGATGAAAGGAGCAGAAGAAGTCCCAGATACTCGTGCCAAACGTTTTTCAGCTTTGCATTTGAAATGGAAGACCCTCTTCGCCTTATTCATAGTGGCCATGGTGCTTTTGGCAACTGTGTCTTTTTATCAGTTTTACTCGCTTAACAACCTGTCAAATAACTACAATGCACTGCAAAAGAATTATAATGCCATTAAGGCGCAGAACCAGGAACTGTTATTGTCGAACACCACAAATAATGCCGCTGAAGCAAAAACCATAATCCAAGACGTTCTGCAGATTGACACTTCAAAGTACCAGATGACGCTGTTAAGTGACACGGTGCAGGTGAGGGCAGATTTAGATGGTATGGTTGAAGAAATCATGCAATATTCTCTTGTGAACGCTGAAAGCCAATTTGATTTGACTCTTAGATTTAGAGACGGCTACTTTTCACTATTTCAAATAAGTCAGCTTGAAGGCTACCCGAGTTTCCCCTTGATTTACACTGTGCCGCAACCAACGGACATTGTTCAAGCTTGTCAAGGATTGATTGGGAGGTACAAAGCCGCATTCAACTACCCCTACATGGGTCAGGTCGATTCTCTAATGGCTTCGGCTAATGACTTGACAACCGTTCAGACTCTTGGAAACACTAATCTTCAGATTTCATCTTATAATGGGGCTGCAGACATCACGCTGATGTACACAGCCAACGGAACTAACTTTCAAGCAAAAAGCATTAACTTAGTCTACAATGACTATGCACTAACTCAGTTCAGTGATGACTGGTTCCTATACACGATCGGAAGCACTGAAGTAAATATAACTCAAGCTCAAGCAGTGCAGGTTGCGATGAGCGCAGTCAAAACGTACTCGTATAACATGAATGGAAGTCGGGTGTCTAACTTTCAAGTCTTAAGCAGCCCTGTGTCAGCGGAGCTTTATCCTAAACCTCGAACAAACAACTTAACATTGTACCCATACTGGTACGTAACGTTACACCTCGCTAAAACATATCCTGGCGGCGTTAACGAAATAGCCGTCGGGGTCTGGGCAGACACAGGGCTAGCTTCAAACATTCAAGCCATATCAACGTCATAAAGCACCCATTTTGCCTGAGCTCACAGCGTTACATCTTTATTTCGGATAGCGCGCGCGGTAGGTTTTAGCGGAACAATGAATCGTTGGATAAACCTCTTACTTCGGTTGTAAGCTCGGATTCCTGCATGACCTGTTGAGAAGAATTCCATGTAGCGCTGACTATTTTCTGAAGCTCATGCATCACTAAAGCTAACTTTTTACCCTTACAGGTTAAAACGTAAACTTTCGGTGTTCTTCGAGTGAATATCAGTTTTTTACCTTTCAACCATCTCACGCATTTGTAGGTTCTTCTCACGCAAAGCCCTGTTTCTTTTGCAAGTTTTCCCACAGGAATTCCTTCATAGGACACCGCATCGTAAACTCTTTTTTCCGTAATTTTGAAGGCGTCCTTGTTTGGGTCACGTTTGGACTTGAAGAAAAATATGTAACTCCTATCCTTTGGCGTTTTTATCAAACAGGCTGAACTTAAGCGTTTAAGTACTCGTGAAACTTCTTTCGTCGGTACAAGTGCTTTTATTCCTTCAAACGTTCTAGGCCCCGAAAGTAAGGATTGCAAAAGAGATTCTTCGTAGCATTCTGAGCGAGCTGGCAGTTTACAGGCAAACTCCGGAAAGCATCCGAGCCGTTCGATTATGCGTCTGCTGAAGGTTGTTGCGCAATATTCGTCTCGTGCGACGGTTACTAGTCCCACTGCCATCAGAGGGCGCAGGTATTCTCTAGTGATGTTGTCTTGGCTGTGGCTGTGACCAGCTTTTTTTAGTTCCTGTTGAAGTTGACTTATAGAATATCGGCCGTTCACGATGGCTTGCAGAATGTGAAGCCTCGTCTCGTTTTTTAGCACGTTGAAAAGCTCTTTTATGTAGTTAGGATTATCCATTGTTTCCCAGAGTTGTCTGAGTTCGTTTTTTAGCTTGTAAACTGGGCACGTGGTTATGCATTCCAATGGTGTGATTGGAGTGCAGTTTCTGCATTCTGATTCTAGTGATTGTAAAGTTTCAAGGCGGACGCGGTCGTTTTCGATTTTCCAGATTGGCTGTAGCTCAGGAATCATTTTTTTATTTCTCCTCTATTACTTGTGCCATGGACGTGAAGGAGTCGGTACCCATCCACTTCTTCCTGAAAAAACCAGTATTCGTTTTAATTTAAAGGCGTTTTTGTAAAGATTTCTTGACTTTGCTTAGTCAATTTTTCTTGACTAAGATTTTTTTCCTTTTTTCTTGATTAGTTTTTTGATTTAGCCATTGATGATAAAAAAAATCGAACGATTCAAGGTCGCGGCCGGGCCAAAACTAATGAACCATGAAAACCCGGAGTGCAACCTACACGCACAGAATCGTGCGGAGGCGTTTCGCGTTAGAACCTGAACCCAAACGAGTTCAAGCACAGCTCACCCTCTTCTAATTTTTAAAATCAAGTGATAACCATTATTAGCGTTTGGTTTTCCGTAATGCTTAATCGTGACCTTTCGCGTATAAGTTTATTAAAAGTTAATCGTCGTGAGGCAACTGTTTGGCTGCTGCAAGAAGCGTTTGGAGAAACGAGTATTTCAAAACCGTGGTTATCGTCCTTTTGATTGTTGCTATAGTTTTAGGCTTGTTCTTCGGCTTGCAGTGGGCGTTGCACACTCCTTATCCAGCGCTGACCGTGGTAAGCGGCAGCATGAGCATACCTTACGGCGCCGGCGACTATAACTTCTGGTTAACCTTAGCTACTCCGTTTGACCGAACCTTAAGCGTAGGCGACATAATAATTATTCAAGGCGTAAACTCGAAAGACCTGAACACGAACTACCCGAACAGCGACATAATAGTCTTCCATGACCCCAATGACACAAGCGAACTCATTGTGCACCGCATCGTCAGCGCTGAAACAGTTAACGGCACAACATATTTCATTACTAAAGGAGACGGCAACGGGAACCCATGGCCGCAAACGCCGAAGACAGGCTTTGACCCATGGGACAGCAACAATCCTCCGGGAGTTCCAGCCAGCATGGTGGTGGGCAAGGTGGTTATGCGTATTCCATGGTTTGGTTGGATCACGCTTTTCATCAGGGATGACCCGTTGGGTCTGCCAGCGATCATACTGATCATAATGCTAGTTATAATCCTCGAATTTGTCCTCCCCATATTCAGAGAAAAGAAACCCCAACAAGAAACCCAAAACCAGACATAGCTAAAGATGCCTCGAGCCAAAGACGCCTTTCAACCGCCCTCTATTCAGGGAAACAGGACGGGTCATTTTTAGTTAATAGAGTTGAGTTAAGAATGAGAGTTCGCAGGACGACCGATTTTAGCATAGAAGGTGCGCTAAGAATGCCCCACGCCGTCATGAACGCAGAGCCCAAATGATTTGCGGTAGGTTTTGCAGGAAACTCTTGGAGGTGCCTGCTTTAGCCCAACGGGAAAGTTTAAGAAAAACGCGGGTTGAATATCTTTACGAACCGTCCTTTACTGAAGCAAATCTTACGGTCAGTCGCCGGGATGAAGAAGAAAGTGTTCATTGCAGGCCCCATTCTGGGCATGGAAAAACATCAAGAGTACCGGCTGAAAATCACCGACATCTTGGTAAGGGCAGGGTTTGAAGTTATCGACCCTTGGAACAGGGAAAAAATTCTTTACAACGGAGACGAAAGGTGCTGGTGGGATAAGGTTCCAGCGTTCGACTTTATCCAACGGGACCTGGACGACGCGGACCAATGCGACATTATGGTGGTTTATCTGCCGATACTGTCGGCTGGAGCATGCATGGAGCTGTTTTACGCCAAACGTAAAGGCAAAAAAATCATTGTAGTTTCGGATATTAATTGCCTAAGCCCATGGATCATGGCGCACTCCGACAGGGTAGTTAAGAGTCTTGGTCAGCTTGAGGATGCTCTGAAAGAAATTCGGTAACCTCTTTGGCTCTTCTATAGGTATCGCGATTGCGTTGTTGTTGTATGTATGCAACCACATAGCGTTATTAGTTTTTACGTTGAGTTTCTTATAAAACCCATGGTGAGGTGATTTTCCTGTCAAAAAAGCGTTCAAGAAAAGAGTCAAACATAACCATACCTAAGCCTGAAATGACAGCTCATAAAAAGTTGAAGTGCCCCCTTGACCAGCAGATTTTTGACAACAGGGAGGACTATGATGCGCACTGCAAAGAAGAGCACGATGTACTTTAGAAAGGTAAAAACTCGCCAACTTAAATTCAACCATGCGCTAAGTTGTAGTTACCGCACTCCAACAAATCTTAATAATTTTTAAAAAAGGTCTAGGCATGCTGAAAATCGATTCTGAGATATTAAAAAGTGGACTTTAAGGTAAAATGTGCAATTTGCCTCAGAGTATTGCTGATGTTTTGGATCGCGCTCCAATGCGAGAGCTTAGAGAGTATAAGCGCGATCGCAAGGGCAGGCGAGCAGCGCCCATTGAACAAGCACCGCGTGCGGCTAAAGTCTTGGCATAGCTAAAGCTGAACTTTTTCATCGGGTGTGATCGCCAATCTTTCCCTTAATTTATAGATCCTATTCTGCCCCATCAGGTTGCATCCGGTATAGATTATTCACAAACAGTGTAAACAGCTCACAAACTTATTGGCTGTTCACCGATAAACCTGAGTATTATCCTTGGATTAAAAACAACGAATACCGCATTCCGCATATATCGACCCATTCTCGGAATCAACCCTGCCGCGTCGGTCCCAAGCTTGCATGTTAAAGCGTAATCAAGCAACCCGAGACGCTCGGTGTCAATAACGTCTCTGTTGAGCTTTGTTCGTTCAAGCACTGTCTCGATTTCCCTAGTCGTCGCGCCTAAAACGATTAGCCTGTCCAAAAGCGATTGCTGCCATAGACGCATTTTTTCGATTTGAGTCGATGATAGTTCAGCTTGCAGTCGCTTATCTTCTTCTCCACCGCCTAAATCGATCACCTTGACGCTTAATGGCAAATTTTCCTGCAACCCATAGACTTCGGTGATTTTTTTCAAATCAGCCTTTTTGCCGTCTGCAAGTTGAGCTTGCAAGTAAGCCAAGGGGACGGTTGCTTGGGTTGTTTTTGGCTCAAAAATCCCGACGTCGACCGCCAACTCATTTTTGGCAGTGTCGACTTTTGTGATGTACCCTTTAAGGACTGAGAATTTTTCGACGGTTTTTACGCTTATGGGGCATGTGCCTATTTCCTTGTTGACGTAGCTTGTAGCTAATACTTCGTCTTCTCCTGAAAGAGAAACTTGCACCCAGTTGTTAACAGGGGCGCCTAAAACTTTGAAGTCTAAATCCAAGTTTTCAAACTCAGCCTTCAGCAAGCCATATACAAGTTCTAATTGCCTATGATTTCGCGCTTTCACAAGCAAAGTTAAGACTATCATGTTAAATTGCCCAGCAACGTGGTTATTTCTTCATGAAGCTTTCTAACTCTTTCCGCAGCATCTTTGTGTCCCTTTGCTTGAAGACGCTCAATCTCAACGTCGATGGGAACACGCCCCCGCTTGGAGGTATCAAGCAGCTTGTCAGCGTATGAAATAATCTTCTCTTCCAAATTAAGCGGCACGTAAACGTCCCGTGGCCAGCCAAACAAAGCTGCTTCTTCAGCAGTGATTCCTCCGCCAACGTGCCTCTTAATTATCTGGACCACCGCTTGTGGCAGACCTTCCTGTTTAGCGATTTGGCCGCCGACGACTCCATGGTCGACAGCGTTTGTTTTCGAACGGCCAATGTCATGCAAAAGAGCGCCTGCCTCAACCAGTTTTAAGTCAACGTTTAAGCCTTTCTTTCGGAGCTGGCTTGCTATTTCTAAGGATAGGTCCGCAACTGCTTCACAGTGACTAATGACTTGGGGTGAACAGTTGTTTTTTCGCAGAAGTTCGATTGCTTGCTCCCTCGAGGGAAGCCTGCTACTCACCGAGTTCCTTCCTTAACACGTCGACTTTCTCAGAGAGCTTAGTTATCATGTTTTCGTTTGCAAAATGCACAAGAGGCTTACCGCAGCCTGAGCAACGGAAAACCATTTCAACCGCTTCTTCGAAAGGAACCCGTTTGCATTCCGGGCTACCGCAGTAGTAGAAGTCATGGTTCTTCTCGTACTCCAATCTGACGTTAAGTTTTTCCAGCACGCGCCTTTTTTGGCTTAGGATAAAGCCTTCCAGCTGGTCGGGTTGAAGTTTCCAGTGGAAAATGAACCAGCCGGTTTTGGGGTCGCGTGTCCTTCTGAGGCTTACAAGTGAGTGGTCGTAGAGTTTGTAGAGGATTTTGCGGACCGAGTTGAGGCGGATGCTTGTTTTGTTGGCTATTTCGTCGTCAGTTATCTCCTCTACACCCTTGAGGTACTCGATAAGTTTAACGGCCTCATCCTCGCCTAAGGCCATAGCAACCTTCATCAAAGTTGCGTCGTCAATGGTCGATAGCATAGTCTAATGTTCCTTTAACATATAATACTGAAACTTCTCTAATAAAACTGTTCTTACCCATTTAAAGTTTTTTTGCCGTGGAAGTTTTGGGTGTGGTTGGTTTGGCTGTTTTTGGGTTTTTGTGGTTTTTGTTTGGCAGAAATTTTTAAGTTGCGACTTTTGTGCTGGTGAAAGTTGCGACTTTCAGGCTTGGCTCTTTGTGTTTTGGGTTGCTTTTTGGTTTGGAGTTTGGATTTTTTTCGGGTTTGCGTCTTTTTCTTTGGGCGCTGGCCGTGACTCATGTTCAATAAAGGCTACTTCAACAGAAACTTTGTTTGGGTAACTTTTTCTGAGAGGGTTAGGAGATACGCATAAGAGTTTGATTTGGTGTCAATACTTTTTTGATAAATGTGCCACCAAGCATTTTCACTTCAAGCTATGTCGCCATAGGCTTTGTGGTTACCGTAGTTTGCTTTTTCATTGCTTAGGTGATTGGGGGCAAAGATCATTCCAAGTTTGAACCGGCAAGGTGCGAAGGTTCAACGAAGAGCTGTAGGCTTAAACGCAATGTTGTATGTTTCTTGGATTGCGGTCTTCGCCGTTTGCGCAAGCTTTGCCGGAAACGGCATTGCGTTATTGTCTGCCTGGACGTATTACATAGGAATTGCCTTTATGGTTTGGGGAATTGCGTTTCGGTAATGGGCCATCGTCGTTCTCGGACGCTATTTCACTGGGGTGATAGGCGTTCAGAAGGAACAGAAAGTCGTTGAGTCTGGACCTTACCGCTTCATAAGACACCCAGCGTACACGGGCGGTCTAATCTTTCTAGTAGGAATGGGTTTGGCGGTACAGTCTTGGGCTGCAGCACTCATCAATATTATAATTTTTGGCATAGTTTACGGTTATAGGATATTTGTGGAAGAACAAGTTCTCATTAGAGAATTGGGCACAAGTCATGTCGAGTACATGAAGCGAACAAAAAGGATAGTCCCGTATATGGCGTGAAACCTATCGTTTTCGCGCGCTGATTTGTCCCGAAATTATTATATTACCGCGCACGCGCTTTATTTCAATAGGAGGCATTTTATGGCACGTAGCATTAAACTTCTAGTCTATCCAGTTAAGGATGTAGAAAAAGCTAAAGCATTTTATGGAAAATTTCTGGACACGGAGCCGTATGTCGCAAGCGCCTATTACGTGGGTTACAGGGTTGGTGAAGTAGAAGTCGGGTTAGACCCTAACTCTACAGTGGGGCCTATTGCTTATACAGACGTCAAGGATATTAAGGGTAGCCTTCAAGCGATGACCGAAGTCGGTGCTGAGATTGTCCAAGGCATTAAAGACGTTGGCGGAGGCATGTTAATTGCGCAAGTTAAGGACGCTGATGGTAATGTTGTTGGGCTCAGACAACAATCAAAGTAGCGCCTATTAACTTCAAACTACTAGGAACCTGCGCTCTGCCTGTACGGATAGTAAGTCTCGAAGTAAGTCTGTGACACGCTTCATCTTTTCGTCCAGTTTTTTTAAGCTGCTTCCTGTTCAGAACCAAGCAAAGAATGCTGAGCAGCGCGTAAATAGCAACTTGCTTCAAATCGCTCACTTTATTTACAACCTTGCTGCACTGTTTTCAGAAAACTATTCTCCGCTTCAATAGGCGGTCTTACGATACTATTTCTTCTGATCCTGTGGCCCGTAAATCCTAAACTTCTTATCAACCGGCAAAACGCGCACGCTAAGATTGAACACGATTTTTCATTTTTCCTTTCTCGATCGTCTTTGGAATTGTCATTACGAATCTGGCGCCCTGCAATTTCGTTCCAGCCTCTTCTATGTTCCAGCCGTACACGTCGATTGCTTTTTTGATGAGGTAAAGGCCTAAGCCTGTGCCTTTCCCGAAGCCCTTTTCAAAGAGGTGCTTTTTCGTTTCCCCGTCTATGCCTACTCCGTCGTCTTCATAAATAATGCTTCTAGAACCGTCAGAATTTCTTAGGGTGTACACTTTTATCCGCGTAAGTTTCTCTCCATATTTCATTGAATTATCTATTAAATTATGGAAGACAGTTGTAATGATCGAGTCAGCTAGCACACTGAAACCTTGGCAGTCGTTTATGATCTTAACGCCTCTCAAATCAGTGAATAATGAGACTGCTTGATCAAAGGCAGCACCCACGTCCGTGAGTGCTAGTTTTTCATTGCCCAGTGACTCAAAGGTTTTGGCAAAATCCAAAATGCGCACGATATTGTCACTGCAAAGCTTGATCTGACCAAGATATTTCTGGGTCGCAACGATGTCGCCTGCCTGTTTTTGCGCCAAGTAAACATTTCCGTTAATCGCAGACAGTTTGTTCCGCACATCGTGCCTCACGAATCCGCCAACTATGCTCAACTTCTCGTTGAGCAGTTCAGCCTTATCAAGTGCTTTGCCTAGCGCTTCTTGCACGGTGATGATGTCGGAGATGTCCTTGTAAACCATGACTGAGCCTATGACCTTATCATCTATAAAGACTGACGCTCCAGACATGAAGAGAGGAACTTGAGACCCGTCCTTCCTTTTTCTTGAGGTCACTATTTCTACTGGTTGCGAAAGGATTTTCTGGCGAAGCATTTTTGATTCTTCCTTTGCGTCATCAGGAACTATGACGTCTGTGACAACTTTGCCCTTGATTTCGTCAAAGGAATAACCGAAAAGCGTGGTAAATCGACGGTTAGCTTCAATTACATGCAAATCGTTGTCTAAGAAAACGGCGGCTTCCGGGTTCGCAGCAAACAACGCGCTAAACTTCTGCTGACTCTCCAGCAACGCCACTTCATTCTTTTTCCTTTCGGAAATGTCTCTCAAAGCGCATTGGATAGCCACAAGTTTTTTGCCCTTCATTATTGGGCTACTTCTATATTCACAGGTTATTCTTCCTATGGGCGAATTTACTTCTATTTCGCCTTCAACCCGTTCTCCCCTCTTTAGCTGAGAACGTTGAAAGAGTAGCCTTGGCCAGTACTTTTTTGGAATAAAGTCCCGAATGTTTTTCCCAATAATTTGGTCCCGAGTAAAACCGTATTCTTCGACTACCTTGTTTATTGTGACAATCTTTCCCCCAGGAGCAATAAGATAAATAGCGTCCCGCGCATTCTCGAAAATACTTCGGTAGATCTCTTCAGGTTCAACTAGATTCTCGTCAAGAACATCGGAATCAGCAGCACTAATAGTGACGCTTCGATCTCGATTTGATGTTTGCAATGATGTTCCTCGCAAACTAATCGCTGGGCTTACAATAAAGCGCTTATGAATCCAAAATACTGACCAAAAAATCTCATAATCTAGTAGCATTTTCGTTACGAGACTCTTATACTTGGTTCTGAACAGGGAATCAGCTCAAACATTTGAAGAAAAGACACAACAGTCTCGCTAACCCATTTCAACGCATAATATCGGGATAAGGCAGCGCGATTAAGCCTTCATGTTGCCTATTACTTTCTTTCCCCTCGCAGAAGGCACAATCCTTATTCTCGCCCCACTGAAATCCTTAGCTAACTCTTCGCCTGCAAAAAAACGATCCAGAAACACGGCGAGCGCAGCGCATTCTGAATGCGGCTGGTTTCCAATTGAGACGTTGAAGTCTGACACGTCGTTTGAGTAGAAGTCGCTGGGAACCTTCTGGCTGCCAACGATGACTAAAACGTTCTTGTTTAAACTTTTAATCCTGTTTAAGACATCGCTTGTTTGAATGTTTTCCCCATAAGCCGTTAAATGAACGACTGCGCCGCCGTTAGCTTTCCAGTCGTGAACGGCTTTTTTCCAAGGGGTTCCCATTTCAAAACGGAAGCTTCCGCCCCAACGATCAGTTATCTTTCTGACCGTCTCTTCGATGACGGGGTCTACCACGTCTGAAAGAATGAAGCCTGAAGCGCACAACCCCCTAGCAGTCAAGGCGACATGAGTGGTTAATCGCGCGTCCCGCTGCGGCCGATGACCCCATCTTAGCACAATAATCTCGGGCGTGGTGCTCGGTGTTTGGGTTGGTTTCGAACCTGCCTCTTGGGCTAAGTAATTTTTTAGGTTTTCTTTCATTTTGTTTTATTCCCTGTTTTGCTGTGGTTTGTTTCTTGGTTGTTGTGGTATTGTAGGATGAGGGCGCGCACTTTCTATTTAAAGTGATTTGACTTTTTTGAGTTTTGAGCTTTTCCTAATGCTGAGGGGATGCGCAACAAAGAAAAAGAGGAATGATGCATACCAGATCAGGTTTCTTACGTGTTGCCCAGCAACTTGAGTGGGAATCCAGAAAATTGGGGCAGCAGAGAGCAGAAATGCTAACCCAACAGCGTATCTCCCAATGATTTCGCGGTTGAACGTTTTCTGATCTC
>Ga0187771_10003549_pt1 | contig 10904 bp, 13 predicted proteins | sample 0116_SJ02_MP15_1_FD_133139 | JGI IMG/M metagenome (GOLD analysis project Ga0187771, IMG submission 133139) | Tropical peat soil microbial communities from peatlands in Department of Meta, Colombia - 0116_SJ02_MP15_10_MG | ecosystem: Environmental > Terrestrial > Soil > Wetlands > Peat | place... | reverse complement strand
GTGTACCTGTCGATTGCGCCTAAATCAAACGCCCTCTACACGGCCTATGGAACCGTCCAACAAGATGTGGAGCGCACGGCTGCCGAGCCGGTTCCACTTCATCTGCGCAATGCGCCCACGGCGCTGATGGAAAACTTAGGTTACGGCAAGGGCTACAAGTATGCCCACGATTTGGAAAGCAAAGTGGCGGATATGCAATGCCTGCCCGACAACTTGCGCGGGCGGACCTACTACCATCCGACAAGCGAAGGAGTGGAGAAGCGCATTCGCGAGCGGTTGGAGGAGATCAAGCGCAAAAGATCAGGCGGTAAAAAGAGCGAGACTCGCGAACCCAGGGAATCCTAGGAGTTTGAACTCGACCTTGCAGACAGCGTGGGCAAAGCTCGACGTATCGGACACAGCCTTGGTATCCGACTGGGGGAATCTTGAGCGAGATGGCGATGTTTCAGCAACTGTCCCGCAGAGTATAGTTGGCGATGTAGCGATCTAGGTTTTCGGAGGAACTATGAGGAACATCGCGCCCTTTCTTTTAGTGCTCTCGGCGCTTTGCTGGGCGCAGTCAAGTACAGGAGAGTACCCCATAAACGTCCATGTCAGTTCTTCACATTGGGTAGTCGTGCCGACTTCAATTGGGCCCCGAGCCGCTCAAAAGCTAAACGTCACTATCGAGGGCAAGAAATACGAACTGGAGGCAGAAGCGAAAGGGAAAGTCGCGTTATTGGCGCTCGGCGATTACAAAGCAAAGCTGCTCGAGGACGTTCACAAGAATGGTTACGAGTCGTCTCAAACCTACGAATTCCAATTCTCCGACGGAAAGACGAGGAAGTTCGTGGTTGTCGGTCAAAATGAGTAGCCCCACTCGCCGGGAGAGACAGCGTGGCGTGCAGGGTCAAGTCGTGGCTATTAAAGCTTATGTGCGTGTTGCCGCCAGACCCTCGGCTTGACTCGAAAAATCCAATTGCCTAGCCGGGCCTCACTTCTAAATGATTTGCAACCCTCTGTGTCTAACGGAACCGCGTCTGGTGGTCCTTCAAAATGCAGCGGTCCATGACCACGAACGCCCCCGCTGCGCGCGCCTTGGCCGCAGCCTTGTCGTTGATTACACCTTCCTGCATCCAGATGGCGGGAATTTTGAGGGCGATAGCCTCGTCCACGACTTCTTCCACCAATTCCGAGCGGCGAAAGATGTTGACGATGTCAATGCGGTCGGGGACATCGCGCAAGCTCGAATAAGCTTTTTCGCCGAGCGCTTCGGTGATCCCGGGGTTGACCGGGATGATGCGATATCCCTGCGCCTGCATGTATGCAGAGACGTCGTGGCTGGGGCGCACGGGGTTGTCGGAAAGGCCAACCACAGCGATAGTTTTGGAGCGCTTCAGTAGTTCTGCAATAGGATCAGTTTCCGGCACATTCGCCATGAAATAGATTGTAACGAATTGGACGTGCGAGACGAACAAACAGCACTGCCGTTGCCCGGGACGCAGCGGGATCGGGACACTCGTAGCCGTTAGCCGCGCTGAAGCCCGGGGCCTCTCAAAGCGGCGGGCCACAGTATGTTCTAATCGGCTTTAGGAAACAGAAGTGGAAAGGTCCAGTCCCCAAGGCTTCTCCACCTGTTCGGTAGCTTGCAGTCCAACCTGGTATTCGCTTGAATGGTCCAACGGTCTCGTCCAAACGACCCTGAATTCCATCTTTCGACGTCGATACTGGACAGTTAGCTCATCCAGCACCTTTAACTCGCGGTGGATTGCACCCAGGCGTACGCCTGCCGAAGTAATGTCTAGAGTGTGCGCTATTTCCTGAAAGGAAGTGCCGGTGACATCATTGCCGTCTACTTGCACAGGAAGCACAGCCTTGATCCGATTTTGGCGGCGTCTTTCTTTCCCAAAGTCAGAGAACACTGAATTTTCCTCGATGACACCAGTTTGCATCCGCACCCGTGGCTTTGGAAATAGCTCTGAGGAGGGAGGCACAAGGGTAACCTGGTGCTAGAAAAAAGGTAATTGCGGACAAAAAACCTCGGTCGCACTCGGCGCCCAGTCAACGGCCGTGACGCTTGGCACCAGAAGTTACTGTGAAACCACTTCTTCCCGCGCGTGGATCTTCTTCAACAGCCAAGCCATATTTTGCCCGAGGACTTTCATAGTGCGAATGCCCTCGTCGTCTTTCTCCACTTCGCCGGGCTCCCAGCCGATGCCGATGTTCCAATAAGACGAGCCGGGCACGATCATTTCATTGATCAGGAAAAAGTGATTCAGGGCATCGAAAGCATGCATGGCGCCTGCCCGGCGCACCGCCACTACGCCGGCGCCGATCTTATGGCGAAGCATGCCGCCGTTCGCTCGCGAGACCAGGCAGGCGCGATCCACCAGCGCCTTGATTTCAGGGGAGACATCGGCGACGTATGTCGGCGAGCCCAGCAGGATCCCGTCGGCGGCGTCCATTTTCTCGATGCAGAGGTTCCCTATGTCGTCTCCTTCTTGCGAGCAGCGCCGGTTCTTTCTCGCGGAACACTTGCGGCAGGCAAGGCAACCATGAATCTTGGCGGCGCCAAGCTCCACCAGTTCGGTTTCGATGCCTTCCTTTGCAAGCTCGCTCAGAGCATAGCCCAGTAAGATTGCTGTGTTCCCGCCTCTGCGGGCACTACCATTAAACGCAACGACTTTCATGTCAGCCCTTCCCAATATGAATTAACAAGCTATTGTCTCGCAGAAGAGCAGCCGACGCTACCTCGGCCGCTGGTAGGACTGTCGACAGATTCCCGTTACCCTCACCAGCTGAATCCAGCTTGAAAAACAGGCGGCGATTCGGAAGTTGGACAGGTTCTTCCTAACTTTCGAACCGCCGCCTATATGTCCCCAACCACTCAGGAGGATCAAAGCGTTTTCAGAGGACTAACAAGCCGCCAAACCTTCGAGTGCTGGCTTGTTGAGAACCAGCAGCGTGGAACCATGCACCTCCGCCACATGCCGCCTCTTGAACTCTGCCAGAGTGCGGGTCACCGTCTCGCGCGACGAACCGATGAGCTGGGCAATTTCCTCGTGGGTAAATGTGATCTTGACTCGGGTCTGGCCGTCCATCGTCTTTCCATTGGCCGACCAGCGCAACAGGAACCGAGCCAGCTTTTCCGTCACCGAATGGCTCAGTCCGATGGAGCGCATGGATTCATAAGCCGAGTGGCAGTCGCGGCTGAGGTGCTGGGCGGCGTGCAGACAGGCGTCGCCATGGGTCTTGAGAAACTTGAGGAAATCTTCACGGGCGATGAATGCTAACTGGGAGGGCTGCAGGGTTTCGACCGTGAGTTCGTGCACTTTGCCGCTGATAACGGCATGCAGGCCCAGAATGTCGCCGGGCTCCGCAATCTTCAGGATCAACGTCCGGCCATCACGGCTGGTGGCCATCAGCTTCGCCCGACCCTGGCAAAGGACATATACGCCTCGCGCCGATTGGCCTTCCACAAAGACCAGCGCGCCTTCGGGGTAAGAGCTGGTGTGCTTCATCTCGTCCAGGTCACGGCGCGACTCAGGCGAAAGCGCGCAAAAGAAGCTGTCACAACGCAGCTTGCAAGTAGCACAGTCATCGACGATGGGCAAGCCGTAGGGAGAGTTCACCTTGCTTCCGAGGTCTGCCAAAGGCTGAAAATGAGAAAAATTTGTGCCGGGCGATATCAGTTGTGTTGCGGCTGCCATGATGGTGCCTCCTTAACTTTCTTCAGAGCTGACTTGTAGTGTTGCCGACGGGAGGGTAGAAGCACGCCATGAGCCAAACTTCCAGGATCTCGCCAGATGAACTATGTATAAGAAATAAAATAACTTAGCGATGAACGATCATTTTCGTGACGGTGGGAAGCATTAGCGCGGGTGGGTTATTTCACACACGTATGCGTGATCTGGATCACTTTTTGGTGTGAGATGGGTCTTTTGCCGAGGCCCGCAGGCGCTGTGTCCCGCGAACGAGGTCTCACCCTTGCTGGGCGTGTTCTTTTTTCTGCTTGAACATGCGGAGGGCCAGCTTGCGGACCGTGTCCGAGACCTCTTTGTTGCTGGAAAGGTTCTTGAGATCGTTGATCAGCAGATGCTTCATCAAAGCAAGAGAAACATCGATCGGTGTGCGCGGGTTGGTAACCAGATTTCGCAGAACGGTGTATTGCTTGGCGAAGCGGCGCTTCAGAGGGATGGTGCGAAGTACAGCTTCCAGGACGTTCTTTTGCGTGGCAAACTGCTCGACCTCAGCATCGGTGATTTTCGACGAGTCGAGAACCGCCAAAGCAACAATCTTGGTACCATCGCGAATCAAGATCGAGCGTTCTTCCTTGTTGCCCTTGATCGCCAATTGAATGCGGCCCTTAACGTCAAGCCGGTGGATCTTCTGCAGTGTGCTTTCCCGGCCCTCTCCGGGCGCCGGGGCAGCGTGCTTGGTTACATGGCGGATGGGGGCCTTGGCCGGGGCTGCGGCCGCCGCTGCGGAACCCGCGGTTGTTGCAGGCGTCGGCGGCGCCGATGAAGGTGGCGCAGGGTCGGAGGCAGCCGCTGCTGGCAACTCCTCAAGACCGGCCACCGCCTGAAAGGGCTTTTCCGGGGTCGCCGATATCTCGGTTGCGTGTTCGGTCATAAAAGCGTGGACGGCTTCATCGGGGACAGAGCCATCCGCTTCGGGACCTTCTGCTGCCGCCGGCGCGTCGGGAGTAGCTGCCGACTCGGTCCTCAGCGCAGCGGCCTGCCGCGACTCCAAGTGCGGATTGGCGCGCAGCGCTGACATAATGGACGGTGACTGCTTGACACGCGGGCTTTGCAGGAAAATATCGAGCAGTTGACTATTTCCGGATTCCGCGAGTTGAGCCAGCCCAGCCTGCGAAACCGATGGGTTCCCCAATAGAGCTGGCAACAAAGCTGGGCGGAGATTGGAAGGGGCAACGAAATAATCCAGCACTTCTTTCGGCGTTTGCGGATCTGCCGCCACGGCGCGGCAGGCCGATTCGTCCCACCCAGCCAGAGTGATGCTGGCCGTCTGCCCGAAGACCTTGTTGTGCAGTGCGAGGTGCACCAGGATTTCGATCATCTCAGCCGGCGGTACCGAGAGCGCGCCGCGAGATGCGGTGTGCATCACGTGCGGAGGCACCGCCGAAGCGCGGATCAAGTGAATCATGCGAGACATAGAAAGGCCGACGGCCCGAAAGACTCGGACAGGATAGGATCACCCGTGGTCAGGGCGTGTGGCCAGAGTTTTGTGCCTGGCAGTGGTTACTAAGGTATGTCGTTCTTGTGGAGGGGCTCGGGAGTATAACGATGTTTGGCCGACCGAGGTCAGCCGTTTCTGCTTCCAGTTCTCTGAAAACGAAAGTAGCAAGAAGAGACACTTTGGAGCTTTGCGTGCTTCTAGGAGCATCGGTGCTTTCTGCGCGTTTTTCAGTTGACATTGTGCTAGCATAATACCTGTAAAGATCAGGCAGAGTTGCCGTAGGGACCGCGGCGCCAGTGGTTAACCGTTAAACGAGACCAAGAAAGCACACAGGAGACGCGAAACGTGGATCAGTTAGGTCATATTCCCGCCTTGCTGTCCCCTTCTGAGACTCTTAAGCAACTCGTTCAGCAGAAGCAGGCGGTGCTGAAGCTAGAACCGCGCAACGCTGTGCTCGAAATGGAATTAGCTGATCGTATCACTTCGGCTGGAGTGGCGAAAGAGCGCGAAGATTTTTTGCGCGGACTTGCAAATATAGAAGTCTGGAGGTAGCCGAACTGGGAGGCGCGGGGTCTCAAGTCCGGCACCTGCAGCTGTGCTACCAGGAAACTCAAGCGAACTCGGAAGTTAAAGTATGCAGCGTTTCGCAGGATTAACGCCGGATGATTAGGTTCACGTTCAAACCGGAAAAATTCGTCAATGCAATCGCCTATTTCATTCAGCAGTGCCCGGGTGTTGGCAGAACAAAGGCGTGCAAACTTCTGTATTTCGCCGACAAGGAACATCTTCTTCGTTACGGAAGACCGATAACCGGAGACCGTTATTACCGGCTTCCGTATGGCCCTATTCCGACCAAGGGCCTTAATATGCTTCGCGGGATGTCTACTCCGGCAAATGCGGCATTGTTGAATCGCTGGTTAAGCTTGGAAGGCGAGAACATCAGAGCGAAACGGAGGCCGGATCTGACGGTGTTCTCTAAATCTGACCTAAGAGTGCTTGAGGAAATTTGCACAAATTATGGAGGCTATTCGGCCACGTACCTCAGCAAGCTCTCTCATAAAGAGGCCCCATGGAAAAAAACGAATCCTAGCGAACCTATCGACTTTGCTTTGTTTTTTGAGGGTCGCCCAGAGACTGAAGAACTCAGGAAGATTGTAGAGCGCGAGCAAAAAAGCCGGAAGGTTCTAGCCTTGTACCGTGGCTTCTGAATCCCTTAATCTGTTCAAAGGCGCACTGCTGCACATTGAAGCGTTTGATTCTCAAAAAGGCTACACACCTAAAGACAAGTTCATCTTTGTGGTCGGGTGCAAGGGTCCAAGCACGGTTATAGCCTTCCTTATCACATCCCAGAAAACATATCTGCAAAGCGTTTATGCGCGCGAGCTTGTGCGTATCCAAGTGGGCACGAATAGGCACCTAAGAAGAGAGAGCTATATATTGTGCCATCAACAAGAGCTCTTGGATGTGGCGGAATTAGAGGCAGGCTTTAAGCAAGGGTCGGTGGAGAATTGTGGCAGCCTACGTGTGTTGCTTCCCCAAGTTCGTGCGGTCGTGGAAGATTCTGATAGCTTAACGCGGCGAGAAATCGACGATATTTTAGCGGTATTGGACGCGTAGGGTCGCTTCCCGCGCCGTAAATAGAACCGGCTAGGGCGGTCACTCCCCCGTCTTACCAGTCAATTCAGCATAGGTCAGCCGCTTGCCGACCACCTGAGACAATGCAGTCTGAAATGATCTGCATCCGTCATAGGGACGTAAGTTTCGGCGTGGTTCACAACGTCACGCATGTATTTTGCATGCAGGTTGTCACAGGAACGGCATTATCGGTATATACCTTTGTGCCGTATTTCACATTCTTTAGATGAAGTTAATCAGGTTTTTGCGCGGCCGCATTCTCATCCCTGCGCATGCGCAGGTAAGCGCGCATGAACGGTTGCAGGCCGCCATCGAGAACGCGGTCGACGTCGCCCATCTCGAACTTGGTGCGGTGATCTTTGATCAGGCGATAAGGCTGCAAAACGTAGGAACGGATCTGCGAGCCGAAGTCGATGTCGAGTTTGGAGTCCTCGATCTTTTTGGTGGCTTCGCGCTTCTTCTCCATTTCGTGTTCGTAGAGCTTGGACCGAAGCATGCTCATGGCCCGGTCTTTGTTCTTGTGCTGAGAGCGCTCATTCTGGCAAGCGGCCACAATGCCCGTGGGGATATGGGTGATGCGCACGGCGGAATCAGTCGTATTGACGTGCTGGCCGCCCTTGCCGCTGGAGCGATAGGTATCGATGCGCAAATCCTCGGGGCGAATGACTACCTCGATGCTATCGTCGATTTCTGGCGACACGAAAACGCTGGCGAAAGAGGTGTGACGCCGCTTGGCTTGGTCGAAGGGCGAGATGCGCACCAGCCGGTGTACGCCGATCTCGCTGGTCAGCAAGCCGAAAGCGTATTCGCCGTTGACCGCGAAAGTCGCCGACTTCAAGCCTGCTTCCTCGCCCGGCTGGTAATCGTACAGGACGGTCTGGAAGCCCTGTTGCTCGGCCCAGCGCAGGTACATGCGCAGAAGCATGTCGGCCCAGTCCTGCGACTCGGTGCCGCCAGCGCCAGGATGGATGGTGACGATAGCGTTGCGGGCGTCGTTCACACCCGAGAGCAGGGTTTCGGTTTCGAGCTTCTCGACTTTTTCGCGGAGGGCCGCAATTTCGCGGCGCAAGTCGTCGTCAACCTTCTCACCCTCATGCGCTAAGTCAAAGTAGGCGGAAATGTCATCGACCCGGCGGGCAAGATCCTGTTCGGTGGCCAGCATGTCTTCCAGGCGCTTTTTCTCGCGCATGACTTGCTGAGATTTTTGTGGGTTTGACCAAAGTTTGGGATCCGACGCCTGCTTTTCGATTTCCGCTAGTTGTTCGCGCAGTTTGGCGGGGTCAAAGGTACTCCCGGAGTTCGCGCGCTTTATCCTTCAGGACTGAATATTCTTGTTCGAGTTCTTCAACCATCGTTTATCGCTCTGCTTTGGCGCGGAATGGAAGGTACACGAGCGCCGCTACAGAAATTATCGCACACAAGAAAGCGAACCAGTCGCCGTGGCGGGTGTAGAAAGTGGTTTCGTCCGATGGTGCGTAGGGTGCGACGAGCGCCGCTCGCGTCTTGCGCGGAATACTGGCAATGAGGCGGCCGTAAGGATCAATCGACGCAGTGACTCCCGTATTGGTATCGCGGAGCAGCCAGCGTGCGTTTTCGACAGCGCGCATCCGCGCCTGCTTCAAGTGCTGCGCGTAAGCGCCACTGTCGCCATACCAACCGTCGTTGGAGATATTGACGAATACCTGCGCGCCGGCGGCTGCGACCTGGCGCACCTCGTCGGGGAAGATCGATTCGTAGCAGATGAAGACGCCGACCTTGGTGCCACCGGCGTCGAGCGGGGCGCGAGATTGGCCTCGGGTGAACTGGCCGACCTCCTGGGTCAGGCCGCTGGCAAAGGAAAAAAGCTGTGGGAACGGAACGTACTCGCCAAATGGCACGAGGTGAATTTTGTCGTACCGAGCGGTCCAGCTTCCGGACGGACTGACCAGCGCGCCGGAGTTGTAAAGCTCCGACGGATGCGCCGTGTTCTCGGGAGTGCTGCTGACGCCAATGCTACCGGCGAGAACCCACGTATTGGCTTGGCGGGCAAGATCGCTGATTACGCCGCGAAACACCGGATCGTTGGTGTAAAACGGCGTCGGCGATTCCGGCCACACGATCAAGTCGGGGTGGGAGGCGTTTAAGCTGGCGCTTCCATACCCGCTCAGGCTGATCTGGGTTAGCTCGCTGAGGGTGCTGTCGAAGTATGATTTGGTCCAATTCTCGTTAACGGGAACGTTCGACTGCACCAGGAATGCGGTTCGGCCCGCAGCAAATGGGGGCGCTGGAATCCAGCGAGCGGCCTGCAAAACCACAGCGGCGGCAGCCCACATGATAAGCAGCGGTTTGCGCTTTGCCCGGGGAATCAGAAACGCGGCTGCGAAGGCCACGTTCACCAGCATGATTTCAAACGACAGCCCGTAAACGCCCGTGACCGTAGCCACACGGGCGAGAGGAATGTTGTCCACTTGGGTGGTGCCGAGCAGGTTCCAAGGGAAGCCGCTGACGCGGGTGCGGGCCAGCTCCACCGCGACCCACACCGCCGGCGCGAACAGCAAAGCGCTGCGGTTGGAAGCGCGCGCGAGCAAGCTGATGGCAACGCCAAAAACTGCGTGGTACAGACCCAGATAAAGGCAGAACAATACCAGAATGCTCAATGCAGCGGCTGAGTTCACGCCGCCGTACTGGTGCATAGTGCTGTAGGTCCAGTAGCACGTGCCGGCATACCACAGGATGCCGCAAACGTAAGCCAGTAAGAATGCCTGCAGCGGAGGTGCGGGGAGCAGTTTTGTTCCGGCGCTTAACTGCAAAGTGTGTGGCATGCGCGTCCGCAACAGGGCGACCAGGAGAGGCGCCACGGCCACCCAGCCGAGAGGATAGAGATTCGGCAAGGGAAAAATCAGGATTTGCAGCACAGCCGACAGCAGAACCAAGAGCCAGGCGCTGGTATGTATCTGCCGCACGGAAGCAGGATAGCAAAGGGAAGCGTGGTTTCAGCAGTAGAAGCCTGGGAACCGGGTCAGTAGAGTAATTCTGCTGATGACCGTTTCCGTATACTGCTTGTGAAGGTGCGCGACATGAGGATCACCTACGACCAGAATGTGGATGCGCTTTACATCCGCTTCAAAGAAACCACGGTGACGACCAAGGATTTGGGCGAGGGCATCGCTGCGGATTTTGATGCCGATGGGCGTTTGGCGGGCATCGAGGTTCTCGACGCGGTGAAGCGCTTGGGTGATCCAAGTGTATTCAAGCGTGTGACGCTCGAAGATGTGGCGATTGCGCGGTAGGGACCCATCGCCAGGAGGTTCGGTGGACAGCGGAACCTGCAAGCTTTGCCATCTGGAGAACCGACGGCTCTGTGATAGCCATTACCTTCCCAAGAAGGTATACGGAGTGACAAGAGCGCCGCAGTTGAAGAGTCCCCACCCTGTCGTTCTGAGCACCACGGGATTGAGGCAGGTGTCTGATCAATTGCGAGGCCACGTGTTTTGCCAAAGCTGCGAGGAACGCCTCAATAAGGGTGGGGAACGCTGGGTGTTGGCGAATATTCCGCACGACTATGGTGCCTCGTTCCCACTCCAAACGACGCTTCAAGCCCTAACGCCCGTGTTCGTGGGCCCGAATCTCGATCTTTACAATGTGACGGGCAGTTCGGCCTTCGAGATGAACAAGATTCTGTACTTCGGCCTGAGTGTATTCTGGCGAGGTGCCGTCCACAACTGGGAAAGCACTGCAGGGCTTAAGGCCCCGCCAGTCGATCTAGCAGCGTACATGGAACCCGGGGGAGAAGATCGCCTACGAGCTGACAGGCGAGTCTTTTCAAAAGCCGGCTACTTCAGCGTGACCAGCTTGTCGATCAGCTCCGAGTAATCCTTCTTTTCCAGGCCGTGTTGCTGCTGGTTGTACTCGTCCACTTTCGACGAATAGTTCATCGAGCAGAACTTCGGGCCGCACATGGAGCAGAATGCGGCTTCTTTGTAGTAGTCATCGGGCAGCGTCTCATCGTGCATGGCGCGCGCGGTCTCGGGATCGAGCGAGAGCGCGAACTGCTTCTCCCAATCGAATTTGTAACGGGCATAGCTGAGGGCGTTGTCGCGATCCTGCGCGCC
>Ga0187771_10003548_pt1 | contig 10905 bp, 7 predicted proteins | sample 0116_SJ02_MP15_1_FD_133139 | JGI IMG/M metagenome (GOLD analysis project Ga0187771, IMG submission 133139) | Tropical peat soil microbial communities from peatlands in Department of Meta, Colombia - 0116_SJ02_MP15_10_MG | ecosystem: Environmental > Terrestrial > Soil > Wetlands > Peat | place... | reverse complement strand
CTCGAATGCCTCATTGCAATCAATAGAGATCACTCCTACGAATCCAACCAATCCGATAGGGACAATACAGCATTATAATGCTACCGGCATCTATTCTGACCATTCCACACAAGACATAACAACGATGATCAGCTGGGACTCCTCGAACACCGCTGTCGCAACGATTACGAGTCCAGGCGTGGCTAAAACAACAGCAGTTGGTACTACCACGATTATAGCCACGAATGGGACCATAACCGCATCCACTACGTTGACGGTAACCTCAGCACAGCTTCAATCGATAGCGGTAACCCCAACGAATCCAACCATCGCCAAAGGGACGACACAACAATTTATCGCTACTGGCATCTACTCTGACAACAGCACTCAACACCTAACGACCAGCGTAATCTGGAGTTCCTCAACGGCCGCGGTAGCGATCATCGGTACGGCTCAAGGTTTTATCGGCAAAGCCACTTCTCAATCCGTCGGTACGACGACGATTACCGCCTCGGATCCGGCAACAAATATAACCGGTTCTACTACGTTGACCGTCACGGCAGCTACGCTCGTAGCTATTTCGGTCACTCCTACAAACCCGAGCACCGCCCTGGGGACGTCTCAACAGTTTATCGCAACCGGAATTTATTCCGACAACTCTACCCAAAATATCACTGCATCTGTTACCTGGAATTCTTCGTCTCTTTCGGCAGCAACAATCAGCAATGTTGCTGGATCAAACGGACTGGCAACACTGGTGTCACCGGGGGCAACGACGATCACCGCGACAGTGGGAAGCATGTCCGGCAGCACGATGTTATCCGTTACGCCGGCAACGCTTGTCTCCGTGGCAATAGCGTCGTCCAGTCCGAGCATAGCGCTAGGGATTGCCCAGCAATTCACCGCTACCGGTACTTACTCTGACGGTTCCACGCAAAATCTTACAACGGCGGTGACTTGGGGTTCGTCGGCAGCATCCGTCGCAGCCATCAGCAATGCTGCCGGTTCAAATGGATTGGCGACACCGGTGGCAGTCGGGTCAACGACGATCACCGCGACAGTGGGAAGCATTTCCGGCAGCACGATGTTATCCGTTACGCCGGCAACGCTCGTCTCCTTGGCAGTAACGCCGTCCAGTCCAAGCATAGCGCTAGGGACCACCCAGCAATTCATAGCCACCGGGACATACTCGGACGGTTCGACGCAAAATCTCACAACGGCGGTGACCTGGGGTTCATCGTCAGCATCCGTTGCAGCCATCAGCAATGCTGCTGGTTCAAATGGATTGGTAACACCGGTGGTAGTCGGGTCGACGACAATCACGGCGACACTAGGCAGCAAATCAGGATCGACCACCTTGACGGTAACCCCGGCGATATTGATTTCAATCGCCGTAGAACCGCCTGTTTTTTCGCTCACGACGGGGTCGACGCAGCAGTTTACAGCAACCGGTACGTTCTCAGACAGCACGACGCAGGTTTTAACCTCACTCGCTACCTGGAGTTCCTCTACCGCGGGTGTCGCAACGGTCAGCAATGCAGCTGGATCAAATGGACTAGCCACGGCTGTCGGCGTCGGATCAACCGTGATCTCATCTACCTGGAGCGGAGTTTCAGGAACTGCTTCCCTGACAGTTACGGCTCCACCAACGGTTACCCTTATCTGGGACGCCCCAACGTCGTATTCAGATGGGACTCCATTGAATCCCGCCACAGATATATCAACGTATCATGTATATTACGGAACCGCATCGGGCGTTTACACTATGGTCGTAAGCGTTCCAAATCCTGCAACCTCGACCATTACTGACACATTGACCCTACCGCATGGGACCTATTATTTTGTCGTCTCGGATGTGGATGCGGCAGGCGAGGAAAGTAGTTATTCTAACGAAATCACGGCAACAATTTAACGGGAAAGCTCGCGACGGCGCGCGTTACCAGCCGTTCAAATTGGTTTACCCCAGCCCCTTTCCTCTAAGCTATAACTTGAAAAAAGTTATGGCTTATTTTTTTTCAATGCACGTTCCCGATAGATTCCGCTGGTAAAGTGGAGTATGATTATCGATCATTGATTTGAAAGAATGATTCTGGGAACCAATGTCGTCAATTGTTACCGCGTGCGTCAGCATGGCGTGTGTCGAGATACCGTTCGTTTGATTGCGGCCGGAGGCTGTACTATGATTGCCGACCTGAAACTCATCCCGATTGCAATTCGCGATTTCGCCATACCGGTCCCCCGGACAGGGAGCATCGAGGTGCATTCGGGATATGGACGAGCAGCTGCCGAGGGGAGGGAAATCCACATCCGCGCGCAGAAGAAAAGAGCAAAGTCCGATTCTGCATATGAGGCCGAGGTCATGCTAAGCCGCGCATTCGATCGGGATCGGTATCGATTCAGCATCGCCGGCCGCATGGACGGGATTTTCAGGCATGATCCACCGAAAATCGAAGAGATCAAAACCAGCTTCAACATCCGTGAACTTGCGAATCGGCTCGCGGGCAATCAAATGGCCCACCCGTACGGTCTGCAGCTCCTGACTTACGGTTACTTCTACTGGCTCGAGCACCGGGTTCTTCCTGTGTTGAGCTTTCATCTCGTCTCTAACCGCACCAGGGAGTCTTGTGATCTCGAAATCGCATTCGACAAGCCTGCGTACGAGAGTTGGCTCGACATCAGGCTCGACGAGCTTGTTCTTTATGCCAGAAAGGCGGAGAAGCATTCCAGGCACCGCAGGAAGGTTGCCGCCGCTTTTCCATTCCCCTTCCAAGGGCCGCGTCCCGGCCAGATCGAGCTCATGCACACCATTGAGGCGGGAATGCAGGAGGGGAATCCAATGCTTATTCAGGCCCCTACTGGCCTCGGAAAGACGGTTGGAGTACTCTATCCTCTTCTGAAGGAAGCTCTGAGCAGGGGCCAAAAGGTAGTCTACCTCACTCCGAAGAACAGTCAGCATGCCGTTGCTGAAAACACTATTACGCGGTTTCAGGATGCCGGCGCAAAACTGAAATCCCTTACGATAACAGCAAAGGGGAAAATTTGCTTCAAGAACGAGCCGCTCTGCAATCCCGATTACTGTGAATACGCCCGCGATTATTACGCCAAAGTATATCAACACGGGATCCTCGATTTGCTCGCAAAGAAGAGGAAGTTAAAGGCCCAGGTATTCCGCACACTCGGCGAAACATACACGGTCTGCCCCTTCGAACTGCAGTTCGAAGGGGCACAGGAAGCCGATATCGTGATCTGCGATTATAACTATGTTTTCGCTCCGCGCTCTTGCTTCGGCCGAATGACGGAAGTCGGCATTGACCAGAAGGGGAAACCGAACCTTGTGATAGACGAGGCCCATAATCTTCCCGCTCGTGCCATGGACTATTACTCTCCCGCGCTCTCCAGCAGCACACTCGAACAGATGCGCAGCGGGATGCGGGCGTTGCTGCCGCTCTTCCGCGCTGAAGCAGAAGAGCTTCTCGACAGCTGCATACGAGTGATTGTCTCATGCAGCCCTGGCAAAATTGCAAAACCGGTGAAGATCAGTCCAGCGATTGAACAATTTGTCGAGCAGGACATCAGGCTCCGTTCCTTCCTCTCACGGTATCTCGATTCCGACGTCGCCATCCAGCCGAGGGACGTGGTTATGAGGCTTTCCTTTTACTGGTCAGAGTTCACAGAAGCCCTCGAGTACGTCGGCGATCCAGATCATCAGGAGTTTTTCACGACCTTTCATCCCCATGCGACCGGCGGTATCGTAAAGATTACCTGCTGCGATGCTTCGCCGATGCTTACGGATTGCTACAATGAATTTGAGCGGGTTGTCGGGTTCTCAGCTACCTTAAAGCCCTTTGCCTATTACGCAAAACTTTCCGGGCTCGATCCGGAGACGGTGCATAAGGCTGAATTTCCTAGCCCCTTTCCGAAGGAAAACCGCAAACTCCTGATCATTCCCCAGGTCTCGACCAGGTACTCGGCCCGCGAGCATAACTATCTTCGGATCAGCGACGCGATCCGGAGGATTGCGGCACTACGCGAAGGGAATTATTTCGCCTTTTTCCCGAGCTTCGAGTTTCTGGGGAGAGTTTTCGACCTGTTCGAGCCTCCTGGCGGCTTCACTGTTCTCCGTCAGGAGCGGGATATGAATGCGTTCCGTGTTGAGGACATTCAGCAACAGCTCAAAGAAGGGATTGACCCGACAATCGTGTTCGCTGTGCAGGGAGGCGTGTTGTCCGAGGGAGTGGACTATCCGGGTGAATCGGTGATCGGTGCGTTCATCGTGGGACCGCCGCTGCCAAATTACGATCTCGAGCGTGAGCAGATGAGGGAGTATTACGAACGGAAATACGGCGCAGGTTTCGCCTATGCTTATGCGATCCCGGCCATGGCCAAGGCGATCCAGGCCGCCGGGAGAGTGATACGCTCTGAGACGGATCGGGGGCTCATTGTACTGATGGACAGTCGTTTCGTGCAACCGGGCTATTCCCGGTCGATGCCGGCGGATTGGTTTGAATCTGCGGCGAATGAGCTGGTCTCCGAAAGCATCGTAAAGGATGTCTCTGAATTTTGGGCACGACGTTGTATCTGATGAATACCAGTAAGGCTCAAACCGTCATGGTTTGTCTCCTCCGTGGAGAATAATGTGGCGGATGACCGTGGCTCCTCTTTCCCCTTTACTTTTCACTCCTTTTTATTGTATAAACCTCCTGTATTCAACAGCTGCGTTATTCTGAGGTGTCATACATGATCCTCGTTACGAATGATGATGGTGTTTATTCACCGGGCATACAGGTCCTCGCAAAGCGCTTGCGTGAGATCGATGTGGTCGTAATCGTGGCCCCGGACCGGGAGCGGAGTGCGGCAGGCCATTCCATGACGCTCCATCGCCCCCTTCTGATTGAGGAAGTCAGGGAAGGTATGTACAGCGTCAATGGGACGCCTACAGACTGCGTGAATATCGCTGTCAAGGGACTTTTGAAAGAGGTGCCGAAACTGGTCGTATCGGGCATCAACAAGGGGCCGAATCTCGGCGACGACGTGACCTATTCAGGGACCGTCGCAGGGGCTATCGAGGGTATCCTGCTTGGGATCCCTGCCTTTGCTATATCTCTTGCCGCACGGGAGGACTTTCGTTTTGCTGTGGCAGCGGAGGTGGCATTCCACGCTGTAAAGCGCATCATGCGGGACGGACTACCCGCCGGAACGCTTCTCAACATCAATGTTCCAAACCTTCCTATCGACAAAATGCAGGGTACGCTCATCACCAGGCTCGGCAAGCGAATTTACCATCAAATGACGGTGGAGCGCGTTGACCCGCGCGGGAAGAAGTACTACTGGATCGGCGGGGGAGAACCTGACTGGGAACGGGAGACGGGGACGGACCTCGATGCCGTGGACAAGAAGTTCGTCTCGATCACACCGCTCCATCTCGACATGACGGATTACGCATCTTTTAACCTGCTGAGGTCCATGGAGACGATGTCCTACCGAGAGATCGCGACGCACAGGAGCGCCGAGTGATCAACTTTGAGAAAGAACGCCTCCGTATGGTGGATGAACAGATCGTCAGCCGGGGCATCAAGGACGAGCGCGTTCTCTTAGCCATGCGAAAGGTGCCGAGGCACGAATTCCTGCCTGAGGCCATCCGGGGTATGGCGTACCAGGACAGCGCGCTGCCGCTCGGCGAAGGACAGACTATGTCTCAACCCTACATGGTTGCAGTGATGTCAGAGCTCCTCGGACTATCGGGCACGGAGCGCGTGCTCGAAATCGGTACGGGCTCGGGATACCAGGCAGCTGTACTCGCGGAATTATGCGAAAAGGTCTATACGGTGGAACGAATTAAAATACTTGCAGATCGTGCGCGGGCTACCCTTGACCGTCTTGGGTACAGAAGTGTTGCGATCAAGGTCTATGACGGGACCTACGGTTGGAAGGACATGGCGCCCTTTGACGCCATCATCGTTACGGCGGGCTCGCCAGACATCCCCGCGCCGCTCGTCGAGCAGTTGAAAGAAGGCGGCAGGATGGTGATCCCTGTGGGAGAGCGATATGAACAGACGCTCACAAAAGTCATCAAGACTGCCGAAGGGTTCGTGACGGACCGGAGCATCCCCTGCATATTTGTCCCGCTTATCGGCAACCACGCATGGAAGGAATAGCTTCTTACATCCCTCGTAATTCATTCACCATAGTTTCATATTCAGTTGTCCACCGCAAGCTTACCAGAATGACCACCCATGCATCGCCCGTGACTCCACCACTAAGAACATCAACAGGGTAGTGGCCACCCCTCTATACATGCAAAGGCGACAGCTAGTGACAGGATCAGAGGATCTGACATGTGCGATTGAATTTGCGAGGTTTTGAAAATCGGGACAGAAAAAATGCTTACCATCGGTATGATCGCTCGGTGCGCACGGGAACTGACGATTGAACGTTCGCCGGCAGGATATCATTATGCACGCTCTGTCCATCCTCTGCTTCGACACTCCCTTGCTGCCCGTGGTTAAGAGACAGTTGGCGGCAATATGATCCTGATCATAGAAAAATCTATTAATCGAGAGTAAAAAAGGGTATAATTATACCAGTACGCAAGTAGCGTAACATCATTGCCAACGAAGGAGACCGATCATGAAAGAAAAAGTCGAAGAAGCGCTCAAAAAGGTACGGCCCTCGCTCCAGCGGGATGGCGGAGACATCGAGCTCATCAGCGTGGATGCCAGCGGAGTTGTGAAGGTGCGGCTTAAAGGCGCCTGCGGTTCCTGTCCTATGTCAACCATGACGCTCAAGATGGGTGTTGAGAAATTTCTGAAAGAGCAGATCCCTGATGTGAAGGAAGTAGTCCAGGTAGCGTAACTTTATTGTTTGTTTTTTCATGACAGGATTTCAGGTAAAGAGGACCGCATTCTTTTCTGTCGTCCTGGCATGCTGGTTTCACGCAATTGAGTTGAGAAAGACGGATGCAAACGGCGTCAGCCGTACAGTTCAGAGATCGGAATTGGCAGCAGCGCTGCTCGTTATCGTGGGAAAATAGTATTATCATCGTCAAGAGCGAACGGGAACCTGCGGTCTCATGTTTTCTAATGTGTTACCTGGATTGTACTGCCTCTTCCCCTCTCAGAGTATCCCCCTCCGACGCTCGCCACCGAGGAAAGACTTTCTAGCACATTTACCGCACCAACGGATCTGTAGGGAGCAAAATTAGAAGGATTTTCAATAGGTCTCAGGAAAAATTCGCTTGACACATCGGCGCCATTCTGTTATAAACGGTGCGGCTTTTTAAATTATGAAGGCGAAAACTCCAACGTTCATTTATATATGCTATGGCAGGTGAGACTGATGGAAGCCACAACCGTAAAAGCTCATGATACATTCAGCGGAGGTGTGCATCCCGCTGATAACAAGCAGCTCACAGCACACAAGCCGACCGTTACCGCAGCAATCCCCAAGAGAGCAGTTATCCCCCTCAGTCAGCATATCGGCGCACCAACGAAACCACTCGTCGTCATCGGGCAAGAAGTAAAAAAAGGAGAAAAGATCGGTGAAACCACTGGTTTTGTCTCTGCCCCCGTTCATGCTACGATCTCGGGGAAGGTCGTTGCTCTCGGCAACTTTCCACATGTACTTGGTACGGACATGCCTGGAGTTGTCATCGAGAACGACGGTAAAGATGAGTGGGTCGGCGGACTGAAGGAAAACCCCGATTATCAGCTACTGAGCCCCGATGAGCTGAAGAAGATTGTTCAAGATGCCGGCATTGTGGGTATGGGCGGGGCAACGTTTCCCACCCATGTCAAGCTTTCCCCTCCCAAAGAGAAGCCGATCGACGTTATAATCCTAAATGGCGCAGAGTGCGAACCCTATCTCACGTCGGACCACAGACTCATGCTCGAAAAGTCCTCGGAAATCGTAGATGGCCTCAAGATCCTCATGCGAATTCTGAACGTGAGCAAGGGATATATTGGCATCGAATCTAACAAGCCCGACGCCATCGAGTCCATGACCAAAGCCGCGGCAGGTTCTCCCGAGGTCAACGTCTGGCCAGTCAAGGTCAAGTACCCGCAGGGAGCCGAAAAAATGCTCATTAAGGCCATCGCAGGCAGGACAGTGCCGGCGGGCGGATTGCCCATGGATGTCCACGTCGTCGTCCAGAACGTCGGCACCGCGGAGGCCATCTACAACGCCGTGCGCTACGGTAAACCGCTGATTGAGCGTTACGTTACGGTGACAGGCCGAGGGGTGAAAGAGCCGAAAAATTTCCTCGTACGGATCGGCACCCCGTTCTCTCAACTCATTGAAGAGGCAGGCGGCCTTACCGACAATGCAGCCAAAGTTATCTCTGGCGGCCCCATGATGGGCATGAGCCAGTATACGCTCGATGTGCCAGTGATAAAAGGAACGTCCGGAATCACGGTACTTCCGCGGGACGAAGTATACACGAAACCCTACGGCCCGTGTATCCGCTGTGGCAGATGCATCGACGCTTGTCCAATGAAACTCCAACCCTCCTACATTGGACTTTACGTCGAGAAGGGACACTACGAAGACGCGAAGAACTATAACCTGATGGACTGCTTTGAGTGTGGTTCCTGTACTTTCGTCTGCCCCGCTAACCGGCCGATGGTCCAGTGGGTGAAAAAAGCCAAAAAGGAGCTGGCAAAAAAGAAAAATTAATGCGCAGAGGGCGGATAACAGGACGCATTGAACAGAGATCGGTCTTCCATTCTTTGCTCCGTGCCCTGCGCACCATGTTAGAGAAGAGAGGGTCATCTGATGGAAGCACCTGCCAAGGAACTACCGAAAGAACTGCCTAAGCTGATCGTGTCGATTGGTCCCCACATTCACGACATGGAGAGCACGGCGAAGATCATGTGGACTGTGAGCGGTGCGCTGCTACCGGCTACGCTCATGTCGGTCTACTACTTCGGCCTGCCGGCTATCATGGTGATTCTTGTCTGTCTCGCGACGTCTCTCCTGGCAGAGGCCGGTATGCAATTGCTGCTCAAGAAGCCGGTTACGCTTTCAGACGGGAGCGCGTTCCTGACGGGCCTGCTCCTTGCAATGAACCTGCCGGCCAACGTGCCGCTCTATATTCCCGTTGTCGGTTCCATCGTGGCGATCATGATCGCCAAGCAGCTCTTCGGCGGTCTCGGCTACAACATATTCAATCCGGCGCTGGTCGGACGCGCCTTTGTCCTCATCAGCTTCGCAAAAATCATGACCACTTTTGTCGCCCCGGCTACGACGTTTATGGCCTTCGATGCCAAAACGACGGCTACGCCCCTTGTCATCCTCAAAGAGGAAGGCATGGCGAAGCTCCTTGAAATTTATCATACCAAGGCAGCTCTGTATCAGGACCTGTTCGTCGGGAACCGGGCCGGTTCGCTCGGCGAGACATCAGCCGTTGCCCTTTTGCTCGGAGCCGCGTTTCTTATGATGAAGCGGTACATTACGTGGCACATACCCATTCCTTTTATTGCCACGGTCGGCATTCTCACCTGGGTCTTCGGCGGCAAAGATGGCCTTATGACTGGCGATCCGATTCTTCACATGATGTCCGGTGGTCTCATCCTCGGGGCGTTCTTCATGGCTACGGACTACGTGACGGGACCTTCGGTCCGGAGTGCCCAGGTGGTATTCGGCATCTGCGCTGGCATTCTTACGACGCTCATACGACTGAAAGGCGGTTATCCCGAGGGCGTGATGTTCGCCATCCTCCTCATGAACTGCTTCGCACCTCTCCTTGACCGGGGCATGAGGAGTCCGGTCTTCGGCAAAACAGAGGCCAAGGTGGTGAAGAAATGAAGGACATATTGAAGATAACCCTCCCTCTCGTCGCGATATTCATCGTCGCGGGCATCATCATGAGTGTAACCTATCAACATACTCATCCTGTCCGGTTTCAGGCTGAGAAGAAGGAGAAGGAAGAAGCCTTGAAAGAGATGGCTCCCGATGCGACCGACCCCATTAAGCCGGCAGGCACCTGGAGCGCTGATAATAAGTCCTACGAGTATTATCAGGCGACAGCCAGCGGGATATCGGTAGCCTATATCGCCGAAACTGCTGGTAAAGGATATTCCAGTTTCATAAAGATGCTCGTTTCACTCAGTCCTGACATGAAAATTAGGGATGTCAAGATCCTCGATATGAATGAAACTCCCGGTCTCGGGGACCAGGTTCTGGAAAAGAGCTTCCTCGACCAGTTCAAAGGCAAGTCACTTTCGCAGATCATCCTGACAAAAACCGAGACCAAGGAAAACATCCAGGCCGTATCCGGAGCCACGTATTCGAGCCGCGGCGTGACTAACGGCGTGAAAGACGCAGTGCAGTTGCTTGTCGATAAGTATGGTGCAGGCATAAAGACTGCGGTGCAGGGGGTGGAAAAATGAGTAATAATGTAAGTTTAGGGGCGCTGCTCAAAAACGGCATCTTCGGTGAGAATCCGGTCTTCAGGCTTGCGCTCTCTCTCTGTCCGGCGGTTGCTGTTACGAGCGGCGTAAAAAATGGGTTTCTGATGGGTGTTGCCGTTTTGTTTGTCATGACCATGACGAATGTAACCGTTTCCATCTTGCGGAACTTCATCAACCCGAAGGTGCGTATTCCCTCCTACGTATTCATTACCGCCACATGGGTTACGGTGATCGATCAGGTGATGTCTGCCTACCAAAGGGCAGTCTACAAGGAAATGGGTCTCTATATCATGCTCATCGTCGCCTTTGCCATCATCCTTTCCCGGGCTGAGATGTTCGCGAGCAGGAACACACTTTTGCCGTCATTTGTTGACGGAGTAGGGATGGGACTCGGATTTTTACTATCCCTGATGCTGCTTGGTGTGTTCAGGGAGTTTTTGGGCAAAGGATCGTTCTGGGGAACCCAGATACTGCCCGCAAAACCGCTTCTCATCATGATCATGCCGACGGGAGGTTTTTT
>Ga0187771_10003547_pt1 | contig 10906 bp, 10 predicted proteins | sample 0116_SJ02_MP15_1_FD_133139 | JGI IMG/M metagenome (GOLD analysis project Ga0187771, IMG submission 133139) | Tropical peat soil microbial communities from peatlands in Department of Meta, Colombia - 0116_SJ02_MP15_10_MG | ecosystem: Environmental > Terrestrial > Soil > Wetlands > Peat | place... | reverse complement strand
TAAATAATTCTTCTCCCGTTGCCTGATAAGCCTCTGTGTAGGCCATAGCCAGCATGGCTTGATCGTAAAGCATCTTTTCGAAATGTGGTACCAGCCATTTCTCATCGGTACTGTACCGGTGGAAGCCAAAACCCACATGGTCATAAATGCCTCCGCAGCGCATGGCGCGCAAGGTCTGTACCGCCATCTCCCATGCCTTCTTTTTGCCGCTCCATTTCCCGTAGCGAAGAAGATACAGGATTTGATGGGGCATGGGAAATTTGGGCGCGGGACCAAATCCGCCCCATTTGTCGTCAAACATTCCTTTCAGCTCTTCATATGCCTTATCGAGAATATCTTTCGAAACGGCTTCGCCCCCTGAGTCCGGCTCCTTCTGCCTCAATGCGGCCACGATCTGCCCAGCCGACTTTAAAATGTCATCGCGTCGGTCCTCCCATACCTCCTTGATTTTCGGGATTATATCCAGCATGCCGATTCTTTCAAATCGGCTCTCCCGGGGGATGTATGTCGCCGCAAAGAAAGGCTGCATCTCCGGGGTCATCACAATGGTCAGCGGCCATCCTCCGGAGCCTGTCATTGTCTGGCATGCCTGCATGTAAACCTTGTCAATATCGGGCCGTTCCTCGCGATCGACCTTAATGCAAACAAAGACCTCGTTTAAAAGCCTGGCGACATCGGCATCCTCGAAGGACTCATGGGCCATGACATGGCACCAGTGACAGGTGGAATACCCTATGGAAAGAAAAATTGGTTTATTTTCTTTACGTGCCTTCTCAAATGCCTCCGCGCACCATGGGTACCATTCAACAGGGTTATATGCATGCTGAAGCAGGTAAGGACTCTTCTCGTGGATCAGGCTATTCGGGATATTCCCAGTCGTGTCTTGATTATCACCCATAATAATCCCCCATTATCTTGTCCCTTCAGCGGCTTTCTGTGCTTCTGATTGAATTCGAACAACCTCGGTTGCTACTTTTCCGTTTTTTACCCTGACAACGATGTAATGATAAAAATGCTCACCGAAAGCGATATTTGAATGAAGTGGAGCAGCAGCGCCCCCCGTGATTATGTATTTCACACCCTTGATCTCATCCTGGGCATAGAGGTGCAGGTGGCTGAAAAAGGCCACTGATACTTTTTTCTCCGCCATGATCTGCATGAGCTTGTCCGCCCCTTTTGAAAATAAATGATTGTGCTGCCATTTTTGAGTTTCCGGCGGTATGTGCATGATGACGAATTTATATTTTCTTGGAGATGTCAGCTGCTCTTCCAGATATTTCAATTGTGCCGGGGTCAGCTCATACAGGGAGTTGTCCAAGGCCACAATTTTTATCCCCAGTTTTCTAATATCCAGAACATAATTCAGCGGACCTATCTTTTCCTGAAAAATTGCCTTGCCATGCGGCATTTTAATATTATTTGTGAGTTCGTGATTGCCGATAACGACAAAAATTGGCGTCTCAGGTAGATTGGTTTCCACTATATTGAGAAAGTGATTAAACTTTTTCTCCCTGCCTGTGAAGACCGTATCGCCGCCGTGCAGGATGAAAAGAGGCCTTAGTTTATCCGCAGAAATAAGGATTTTCTTAAAGACCTCTTCATTATCCCTGCTGTCGCCCATTACGATAAATGTAAAATCATCGGGAGATACAGTCTGAAGGTTCTTTTCGAGCTTGAAAAGTGACCGTTCATAGAGGGTTGATGAGTAACTCGTTAATGGCCAGGCAAGACCGAGCAGAATAACCGGCAATATTGTTTGGTAAATTAAACGATAACGGATTGAAATTTTCATATTTATTACCTTTCAAGAGGGTTCCGCCAAAACTTGCAATCTATTAATTGTGAAAGGTCCTATTATGTTCTTCGTCTATGTCCTCTCCTTATTTCATCTCATTTGCTTCGGCAATGAGTCTGTGGATCTCTAGGGGATCACCTTTTGATGGATCACGTGAGAGAAAAATGGCCTCCTGTGGGCACTTGGAAATGCACACGCCGCAACCCATACAGATGCCGGTATCAACAGAAACGATACCGTCTGTAATTGAAAGAGCGCCGAACTGACAGAAACCTACACAGTTTTCACACCCCGCACAGAGATCTGAAACAACACGGCAGACATAGCCGGAGGAGGCAATCATCGGTATGCCGTTGTGGTAGGCATTCATCGCCCCGCAACAACACTTGCAGCAGTTGCAGATCGCGTAGAAGCGGTTCAACATGGCATCCTTGAAAAAGGCGTGGTGCACATGGCCGCGTTTATGCTCTTCCCGCAGGATTTTCATTCCTTCTTCTGTTGTGATCCGGCGGGAACGGCGCGGGTGGTGTTCGATGATGAAACCGGCAAACGGCTCGCCGACGATAAGGCATACATCAAGGGGTAAGCAGGGATTTGGATGATAGGCGCGGCACGGACATTCGAGAACAGCTAAGTGATCGGGGTTTTGTAGAATGATATCTCTCGCGCTGGTATAGGGAATAATCTTTTCCAGATCGGTCAGACGAACATCTTCGTTGACTGAGATCAGTCTAGTTGCCGCTTCCAGCGGCATGACCTTTCCGTGGTACCCCTCGGCAAATGCTCTTTTATTGCCCAGTTCCGGCAGCAGCAGACAGGCCAGCAATCGTAATGGTTTCCCGAAGAGGCGGTTTAATGGATGAGTCCCCTTTCCAATACCGATATACAGATAGGGCCAGCGTCCGTAAATATAGCCGTGCAGCCACTCCAGAAATGAATATCCCGGCAGGCGGCAGGCTTCCCGAAAAAATAATCGGGTAGAATTTCTCACTTTACTAATGCCTTTGCAAGCTGGACTACATGCTCGGTTGTAATACCGAATTTCTCATAGAGAACCTTATACGGTGCACTTGCACCAAATCTATCCAATCCTACAACCGCTCCATCAAGCCCCACATAATGCTCCCAGCCCAGTTTAATGCCGGCTTCCACCGCGATCCTGGCCCTGACATCGGGAGGGATTACATGGTTACGATATTCTGCCGGCTGACCGTCAAAAATTTCCCAGCTCGGTAGAGAGACAATTCTTACCTTTAAGCCTTCTGAGGATAGTTTTTTACCAGCTTCCAGCACTATCGATACTTCCGATCCTGTGCCGATCAAGATTATATCCGGCTTGCCGTGTGCGGAATCCCAGAGTACGTATCCTCCTTGTTGGAGGCAGCTTGCCGGTGAAAATTCTGCCCGGCTCAAGACGGGAAGATTCTGGCGGGTGAAAATCAGAGCAGTAGGACCGCGTTGATTGAGGAGTGCCGCCTTCCATGCCTCTACGGTTTCATTGGCGTCGGCGGGACGGATAACGGTTAAATTGGGTACGGCGCGCAAACTCATTATCTGTTCTATGGGTTGATGCGTTGGACCGTCTTCCCCAAGGCCGATACTGTCATGGGTAAAGACAAAAATGACCCGGAGCCCCATGAGGGACGCCAGGCGCATGGGCGGCCGCATATAATCGGAGAACGTTAAGAATGTAGCCGTATAGGGAATGAACCCTCCATGGATGGCCATTCCGACAGCAATGGCGCCCATGGCGTGTTCCCGTACGCCAAAATGTACATTGCGTCCTCTATAACCCCATTCGCCGCCGACAGCGCCCTGCACGTCCCCATGCGCCGGATCAGGTTTCTGAAAATCACCGAACCCCTTGAGCCAGGTAAAGGTGGATGGATTAAGGTCGGCTGAGCCTCCCATAAGCTCCGGCAAAAGATGGGCAAGAGTCTGCATGACGGTTTCCGATGCCTTGCGGGTCGCTATATCTTTGGAACCGTCAGGAAATTGCGGCATCTGCCGTTCCCATCCGTCGGGGAGCTTCCCTTCCATGATGCTCGTGAATTCGAGAGCCAAATCAGGGAATCCATCGCGATACCTGTTGAAAGTCTGTTCCCATTCGGCCTCCCAGACGCGGCCGTGTTCGACCGATTTACGAAGAAAGGAAAGGACATCGTCGGGGATGGAGAATGCGGGTTCAGAAGGCCAGTTGAGATAATTCTTTGCTGCCAGCAGTTCCTCTGCACCGAGGGGTGAACCGTGGGCTTCAAATGTTCCCTGCTTATGAGGCGCTCCATAACCGATGGTGGTATGTACAAAAATAATTGAAGGGCGGGTCGTTTCCGTCTTTGCATCCTTTAAGGCACGATCAATTGAGGCAACGTCATTTCCGTCTTCCACATGCGCCACATGCCATCCGTAAGCCTCAAACCTTTTTCCGGCGTCTTCCGTAAAAGAAAGTGATGTCGATCCAGCGAGAGAAATGCGGTTGTCGTCATAGAGGACAATGAGTTTGCCGAGAGCAAGGTGCCCGGCGAGAGAGCATGATTCAGATGCGACACCCTCCATCAGGTCGCCGTCACTGGCAAATACATAGGTGAAGTGGTCGATGATCTTGTGACCGGGTCGATTATACCATGCTTCAAGATGAGCCTCCGTGATGGCCATACCCACGGCATTGCTGAGACCTTGGCCGAGCGGCCCTGTGGTCACCTCTACACCGCAGTCGCAATCACGTTCCGGATGGCCGGGTGTTTTGCTTCCCCATTGGCGGAATGACTCCAGATCAGCGAGAGACAGGTCGTAGCCGGTAAGATGGAGCAGGGTATACAGGAGCATGGATCCATGCCCTGCCGAAAGAATAAAGCGATCCCGATCGGCCCACCGGGGATTCGCGGGATTGTGTTTCAGGTGTCTCGTCCAGAGGGTATAGGCCATTGCCGCCGCGCCCATGGGCATACCGGGGTGCCCTGATTTTGCCTTCTCCACAGCATCAGCCGACAGGAAACGTATGGTATTTATACATCTTTCGTCAAGAATTTTCTGATCAGTCATTTTGTATCTCCGTTGGTCATCAAGATTTTCTTCCCGCAAGGCAGGCATTATATTATCCGGTTACGCAGTTTATATAACAACAAAAATATTAAGACAAGAAGATTAGATATATATTACAAAACTTGACAAGGTCATTTTTTTTACATAAAAAGTCGAAACAGGCGGGTTCTATTCAGATAAACATCGGAAACTAATTTTCCTATCAAACATTTATATATACTTGCGTATGTCCATTACAATTAAAGGATTGTCCAAACTGTACGGGAAGTTTAAAGCCCTGTCGGAGATCGATTTGAATATCCAGACGGGACAATCCGTTGGTCTTGTAGGTCTCAATGGCGCGGGGAAAACGACATTGCTAAAGACGATTGTGGGACTTATCGTTAACTTTGATGGAGAGGTTTTGATAAATAATCACGCGGTTAATGACCGGGAGGCAAAATCAAACATATCCTTTCTTCCTGAGGATTTTTCTCCCCCCCTTTACCTTACCGGATACGACTTCGTTTCTTATATGCTCCGTCTTTACGGCAGAGGATTCAATAAGGAGGAGGTTGATGCATTTGCAGATACGCTTGAGCTGCAAAAAAATGCGCTGTCACAACCGATAAGAACATATTCAAAAGGCATGCGTCAGAAGCTCGGCTTACTGGCTGTCATGTTACCCGATACGGGAATCGTCATCCTCGATGAACCTTTGAGCGGACTCGATCCCGGGGCAAGGGTGATCGTGAAGGATGCTTTTGGCATTCTCCGCAAGAAGGTGAAGACTTTATTCTTTTCTTCCCATATATTGACGGATCTTGAGGAAGTGGCCGACAGACTGGTTGTTATCCATGAGGGTAAAAAGACCTTTGACGGAACACCGGAAAAACTTAGGTCGTTCAGCGGGCGCTCACTTGAGGACGCCTTCCTTCAGGTGATACGTTCAAATCAGGCATCGTAAAACTGTGGCAGATAATATATGAGCAGAATAGGTATTATATCACTGTACACGCTTCAAGAGGTGAGGAGGGATAGATTATTCTGGGGATTTGTACCATTGATGTTTGCCGTGATCGCTCTTTCATTTTTCATGCGTGAAACCACGATAGTTGGAGGAGCAGAAGCCTTTAACCGTTCATATATTGCGCTTACCACATTGGCGGCAACTGCATTCATTGTGCTCCTCGTTGTAAGTTCGTTGTATCGAGAAATTGATTCAAAGGCAATTTACATGGTGGTTACAAAACCATTGTCTCGGTATGAATATATTTTAGGCAAGTTCATTGCCTTCTCACTCATATCAGTGGGGATCATCGTTATATCTTTTACGGGTGCTGTAGCATTGGGAGTAGGTTCTGTAAAACCCCTTGCTGTCCACTATATTCTCACCGCCCTGGAACAGATCATTATCATCATGGCTGCCCTGACGATTACACTTGGTTTACGATCCCTGCCGTCAATCATTCTCGGGGTGGCCGGTTTTTATATTATAGGACATAGTACAAAGAAGATGGTTGACATAGCAATGCAGATGGCCCAGGCATGGGTTCCTGTCCTTAAGGTTTTCTATTATCTCTTTCCTTCCTTAAGTTTTTTTAATGCCCAGGCGGCTGTACTGGAGCTGGGGCCTGTCTCCTGGTCTGATATCATTTTTCCCGCTGGTTATGCCGGCGTATACCTGGCCGTTCTCTTTCTCATACTCTCGATTGATATCAGAAAGAGGGATTTTTAAATGTCTGCGATAAGGGACTTTATCAAAAAGATTCTTTTACCCTGCTTGCTCGTGATTCTGCTTGTCGGTCATGCTTTTCTTGTAAATCTGGGATGGAAGGGAAGGGAAATCAAAGATCACTACAGGGTAGTTCCCAAACTGAACCTGGAATGGATGAGGTTCGTATCAGTTGATCAGGAAAGATTTGTCAGCCTGCTACTTTCGCTCTATCTCCTGGCTGCTGCCCCTGTTGATTGTTATGAGTGGAACTATAAAGGATTATTATCCTACATGCGGGTAATAACAGGACTTGATCCGTATAATAAAGGTCCCTTCTTCTTTGCCGTATACTTTATGAGTTACAGAACGGATGCCGACGGACGCTTGATTTTCGGTTATTTAGATGAGTCGCGGGAAAAATTCCCCGATGATTGGAAACTTCCCTGGCAGGCCTCTTACGTGGCGAAGTTGAGATTTAAGGACAATAACCTTGCATACCATTACGCCCTCAAAGCGGCAAAGGCGCCGTATGCCCCTCCTATTGTACGAATCCTCCCTGCTATGTTAACTCGGAATATCGGCGATATCGAGGCCTCATATGCATATTTAAATACTTTACGAGATTACACGAAGGATCCTAAAGAAATTGAGGCGATAGACGAAGAACTGAAAAAGTTAGATACAAAATTTCGAAAATAAATGATTGACAGTGTAAATATTGCCATTTTGAGGGCTTGTGAATAATTCTGGACATTCAGTGAGAAGTATGAGTAAATACAACATTAATAAGTATACAATTGTATTTGTGAGAAAAAATTTATAATAGAGTTATTTAACTCTATAGGAGGCAAAGACCATGTTCGAAGGTCTATTTCAACCAATGCATCTTCTGGTGATATTGGTGATTGTCCTGATTATCTTTGGGCCGGGTAAACTTCCTGAACTGGGAAATTCCCTTGGCAGGGCCATAAAAGGCTTTAAAAAGGCTATGTCGGAGCCGGAAGAGAAATCGGGAAATATCTCAGAATCAAAGAAGATCGAAGATAAGAAAGAATGAACGGAACACCTGGATCATTCTTTAATGAATGGACGTCTTGCCTTTAGAATCCTAATTCTGCTCCTGCTCATCATTCTCTCAACCTATTTCTTTATCCACTTTGACCTGTATGTCCTTTTTTCAAGCAGGCGAAGAGTGATCGAATTCGTTAACTCCTTTCACCCATATGATCAACTTGTCTTCATTTCTCTTCAGATTTTGCAGGTTGTCGCAGCCCCGATACCCGGTGAAGTCACCGGCCTTATCGGCGGGTATCTATACGGTCCTGTTCTGGGTACGATTTACTCCACTATCGGGCTTACGATCAGTTCCTGGATAGCCTTCGTCTTGGCCAGGTTTTTTGGTCTGCCCCTTGTGGAAAAGGTTGTAAGTACTGCTGTTATTGAGAAATACGATTACTTTCTGGAGCATCGCGGGCTGTTTGTTTCTTTTCTCTTGTTTCTCATACCCGGTTTTCCCAAGGATTATCTCTGCTACATCATGGGCGCAAGCCACATGACGACATGGCATTTTTTGGGCATTTCGACAACCGGGCGCTTACTAGGGACTGTCCTACTTTCCGTAAGTGGGAGTTACGCCCGGAATGATCAATACATGGAACTCTTGTTCATCGCCGGCGTAAGCTGCCTTCTCATCGCTATTGCTTATTTCTACCGGGATAAATGGCTGGAAGAGTTAAAAAGAAGACATATAATACCGGAACACCATGGGCAATCTAACCCGGATCAGAATCAACAAGAAAATCGGATAAAACCTCAAAACTGACACCTCCTTAAACAGTCATCCTTAGGACTTGACACACAGGCGTTCTTGCCCTATCCTCGCAACGATCTTACAGGCGTAAAATTATCACAAGGAGGCAGCATGGGAGGGCATAAGAAAATTGAGCGGATGAAAGAGCTTGACCGTAAGCGGCGCAGAAGAAAGAAAAGTCTGAAAATGAGAGCAAAACTGCGCATGCAGCAATCTAAACCCGCGCAAAAGACGAAATAAATAATCGGAAAATGAGATTGAAGCGAAAGCGCATTGGTCTTGCACTTGGAGGCGGGGGGGCCCGCGGGCTCTGCCATATTGGTGTATTAAGAGTTTTTGAACAGGAAGGTATTCCTGTCGATGTTATTGCCGGAACAAGTATTGGTGCTTTGGTGGGAGGGGCTTACGCCTGTGGCTTATCAGCTGATGAACTGGAGCGAAAAGTACACGATTATATAAACAGTGAAGAATTTAAATCTTCGGCTATAAAAACCATGTCAGATGCATATAGTGGGAAACAGGAAGATCTGACGCAGAAGATTCAGAGCTTTTTAAAAAATCAGTTCTATGTCATCCAGATGTTGTTCAAACCCGGTATACTTTCAACCGATGATTTCCAGTCCATGATTGACTATTTTATCCCGGACGTATTAATCCAGAATACCCTTATACCATTTCGTGCCGTGGCGACAGACCTGATTACCGGCGATCAAGTTGTTTTCTCTGAAGGATTTCTTAGGCAGGCTGTGACGGCGAGTTGCTCTGTCCCCGGGGTTATAGAACCCGTAATAGATGGGAAAAGACTACTTTCTGACGGCGGTATCATCAGTATGACACCAGTCAGTATTGCGAAGCGGGAAGGCGCTGACATTGTAATTGCCGTGGCTGTCGATCGTGACTTGCGCACTGATGATGAATTGAAAACGGTGAAAGATATTTACTATAGAGCATCTGAAATAACATCCATTAAGCTGGAAAAGTACGAATTGCTGGAAGCGGACATTGTTATCAGGCCCGACGTGAAAAATTTACATTGGACCGGGTTTTCCCATGCTATTGACCTTATTAAGGAAGGTGAAAAGGCGGCAAAGGAAGTGCTTTCCAGTATCCGAGATAAAAGGTCCTTTTTCAAAACGTGGGTCAACTCAATCAAGACATTAGTATCACGCGGAAACAGCTAAACAGCGCACGCAGGACTAATCAATCATGCCGCTTTTTCAAGGTACATCATACTTGTGATGCTACTATGGTACAGCCACTACTATGATATTGAAGATCGAGTTCCAGGTAAGAGGTTTGCAGACTGTCTTGCCACCTAACCGGGTTGCTAATTGCTGCGCCTCCTTCTGATAATTTGAAGCGAAATAGATTGTATTTGCTGTGAAATCCTTGCGAGGACCTAGGCCTATGTCTGTAACCTGGTAACCCATACGGATGAGTTTCTTTGACATATCTCGTGCGGAAGACAATTTTCCATTTCCGCTTAATACTTTCACTTTAATAGTTTTGACGTCAATCTCTTTTTCTTGAATAACAGGCTGCTCCTCTATTGGTTTCTTTTTTTCAGCCTTGCTTCGTATGACTTCCTCTTGAATCTTTTCCTCGTCAGAGGTACCTGCCTGCTCCGCCGCGGTTTCCTCTTCCGCCTCTTCCTTTTGGCTCTCCTCTTTGATCTGCTGCACCTCTTTTTTCAGGGCAACCACTTCCTTATTTAAGTCCACCAGCTGATCATTGAGATGGGCGATTGACGCCTTGGATCTTTCCAGGTCATCTTTTGCACTTTTATCAAAAAAACCTAACGTAGAGCAGCCTGAAATAACAAAACAAAATACCAGGGTAAAGATATATAACGCTCTCATAAACATTGTTCACCTCCCCTATGTACTGTTAAAATTTTACGGTACTGAAACCATACCATGCTACGCCGATAAGGGCAACTTTGGGATTAAGGATAACAAAAACAGGCATTCGCGAAACCAGGTCGGCCATGCGTCCTTTATTTCGAAAAGATTTTATAAACTGTCCGTTTTCCAGATACGGTAATATATGACGGGAGATACCTCCTCCTATATAAATGCCGCTTGTGGCCAGCACTTTAAGTGCCAGATTACCTGCCTCCGCTCCCAATATGGAAGCAAAAAGGTTGAGGGTCATCGCACAGAGATCGCAAGTGTTCTCACGATCTAATGCGGTATTTACAATGACCGGTATAGGATCCTTTGCCTCCGCCAGCAAATTGGAAAGCCATGAAGGTTCTTTACTATAGCATTTATCACGGAGAAAATAATAGATATTTAATATCCCTAATCCAGAGCAGACACTTTCATAACTCACATGTCCAAGCCTCTCCTGCAGGTAACTCAGCAGTTCCTTCTGAAGCTCAGTAGTTGGAGCGAAATCCACGTGGCCGCCTTCTGAGGCGTATCCCCGGTATCGCGACCCATCCCAGGTGAGAAATGTCTCGCCAAGACCGGTGCCCGGGGCGATGATTGCCATATTGCCCCCAGGAACCGGCCGGCCTTCGTTTAGAGTGCAGATATCCGCCGATTCCAGTAATGGCACC
>Ga0187771_10003546_pt1 | contig 10909 bp, 8 predicted proteins | sample 0116_SJ02_MP15_1_FD_133139 | JGI IMG/M metagenome (GOLD analysis project Ga0187771, IMG submission 133139) | Tropical peat soil microbial communities from peatlands in Department of Meta, Colombia - 0116_SJ02_MP15_10_MG | ecosystem: Environmental > Terrestrial > Soil > Wetlands > Peat | place... | reverse complement strand
TTTGCTCTGGGCCAGAACCCGGCCCGGCAGGCAATGATCAAAGCGGGGCTGCCCATGTCCGGAGGGGCCATTACCGTCAATAAAGTCTGCGGCTCCGGATTGAAAGCGGTCATGCTGGCTGCTCAGGCCATCCTGGCCGGAGATGCGGAGGTGATCGTGGCCGGCGGAATGGAGAACATGAGCCGAACCCCGTATTATTTGGAAAACGCAAGAACAGGGTACCGGCTCTGGGATGGCAAACTGGTGGACGGCATGGTCCATGACGGGCTCTGGGATGTGGTGAACGATTACCACATGGGGTACACGGCTGAAATCCAATCGATCAAATTCAACATCAGCCGTGAAGAACAGGATCGGTTTGCTCACGAATCGAACCTGAAAGCCATGAAGGCGATACGAGAAGGAAGATTCAAAGAGGAAATCCTTCCCATATCGATTCCTTCAAAGAAGGGGGAACCCATTGTCTTCGACACTGATGAGGGACCCCGCGATACGGACCTGAAGTCCATGGCCAAATTGAAATCTGTTTTCAAGGAGGCCGGAGTGGTCACGGCGGCAAATTCCTCCAAGATCAGTGATGGAGCAAGCGTTCTTGTCGTGATGTCAATGGAGAAGGCTCAAGCCTTGGGGGTCAGACCCATGGCGAAAGTCGGAGCCCAGGCGGCAGCGGGCGTGGAGTTAGAGGATGTATTGGTCGCTCCGATTCAGTCCATTCCAAAGTGTTTAAAGAAAGCAGGCCTCACCCTCAAGGACATTGACCTCTTCGAAATCAATGAGGCCTTTTCAGCAACAACGGTAGCCATATTCAAGACCCTCGGGATCGATAGAAACAAGGTTAACGTCCACGGCGGTGCGGTGGCCATCGGCCACCCTATTGGAGCTAGCGGAGCAAGGGTCTTGACCACGTTGCTTTACGCCATGAAAGACAGGGGAGTTCGGAGAGGAATGGCCTCTCTCTGCTTAGGAGGAGCGGAAGCGGTCAGTCTAATTGTCGAAAGAATAGAGTGATAATAGAGTGATGTTGTTTGGTAATGATGATGGTAAATGTACGAACCACTAACACCGTCACCACTAACCGTCACTATCCTGAAAGGAGATTCCTCATGGAGATCAAGACAATTGGTGTGGTAGGGGCCGGCCAGATGGGAAATGGTATCGCTCAAGTCGCTGCTCATTCTGGATTCCGCGTGGTCATGAGTGATATCGCGGATTCATTCGTCCAGAAAGGGCTCGGCACCATTACCAAGAATTTGGACCGAATGGTGGAAAAAGGGAAGATCTCTGCTGAGAAGAAGGGAGAAATCCTTGGGAGGATTAAGGGAACCATTCAGGTAAAGGACATGGCGGAGACCGATTTCGTCGTCGAAGCAGCCATTGAGAATGAATCCCTGAAGCTGAACATCTTCAAGGAATTGGATCAGGTTTGCCGAAAGGAGATCATCCTTTCGAGTAACACCTCCTCCATCTCCATCACCAAGATTGCTTCGGCGACTCAGAGGCCCTCACAGGTCATCGGCATGCACTTCATGAACCCCGTCCCGGTCATGCAGCTGGTGGAGGTGATCCGTGGGCTTCAAACGTCACAAGAAACGTTCCAGACCGTGAAAACGCTTACCGAAAAGATGGGCAAGACCCCTGTCGAAGCCAATGACTTTCCAGGATTCATTTCCAACCGAATCCTCATGCCCATGATCAATGAGGCAATTTATACTCTTTTTGAAGGGGTGGGAACGCCGGAAGCCATTGATGCGGTGATGAAACTGGGAATGAATCACCCGATGGGGCCGCTGGCGTTGGCAGACCTCATTGGCTTGGACACGTGCTTATCCATCATGGAGGTGCTCTATAAGGGTTTTGGGGATTCGAAATACCGCCCCTGCCCTCTCCTGAAGAAATATGTTGATGCGGGTTATCTTGGCAGAAAAACAGGAAGAGGATTTTATACTTATAGTTAGGTGTTCGGAGTCCAGAGTTCGGAGATTCTAAAAATACTCCGAACTACGAACTAAGAACTCCGAACTGAATTTTCAAAAGGATATGGACTTCAAACTTACTCCGGAACAAGAGATGATTCGAGATATGGTGAGAGACTTCACCGAGAAGAATGTCAAACCGATTGCGGGCCTGCTCGACGAGGAGAAGCAATTCCCTTATCAAAATCTGAAGAGAATGGCAGACCTGGGTCTGATGGGGATGAATATCCCTGTTGAATTCGGCGGTTCTGAAGTCGGAGTCGTTGCTTATAGCCTTGCCATTACAGAGATCGCCAAGGGATGCGCTTCCCATGCGGTCACCACCTCTGTCACCAATATGGTCGCTGAGGTCATTCACGAGTTTGGACAGGAGGACATCCAGAAAAAACATATCCCCAAACTCTGCAAGGGGGAGTACCCGGCCGGCGCTTTTGCCATTACCGAGCCCCATACAGGGTCGGATGCAGCCAATATTCGAACGACGGCTGTTCGTCAGAAGGATGCGTATGTTCTGAATGGAAGCAAAACATTGATTACAAGCGGAGAGGCTTCAGGGGTCGTCGTCACCTGGGCGGTAACTGACCGCAATGCTAAGAAAGGGAAAGGGATCAGCGCTTTCGTGATTGAGAAAGGAAGCCCCGGGTTCATCGTCGGAAAGGCAGAGGATAAGATGGGCCACCGGGCTTCTCAGACGAATGAATTGGTCTTTGATCATTGCACCATCCCGGTCAGTTGCCTCCTGGGAAAAGAGGGAGAAGGTTTCAAGATTGCCATGATGGAGTTGGATGGTGGAAGAATCGGTATTGCCTCTTTGGGACTTGGGGTGGGATTTTCTGCTATTGATTTTGCGGTGGAATATGTTAGAGGAAGAGAGGCTTTCAGTAAACCACTCTCCAGCTTCGAGGCTATTCAATGGATGATCGCCGACTCCTATACGGAGTTGGAAGCCGCTCAGCTCTTGGTTTTACGCGCTGCGTACCTCAAGGAAACCCGGCAGCCTTTTACAAAAGAGGCCTCGATGGCCAAGCTCTTTGCCACAGAGACGGCAAGGAATGTGGCCGTCCGAGCGGTCCAGATGCTGGGCGGGTATGGCTATACAAAAGACTATCCCGTGGAACGTTACCTCAGGGATATCGTCGGAACGACTCTTTACGAAGGAACTTCTGAGGTCCAACGGATTGTGATTTCGAGAGAGATATTGAATCGATAAGACTTAAATGCCCGATGTCAAATGTCAAACCAAATCGATGTCATCATCTAACCAAACATACCTGGAATTTCATTTGAAATTAAACTTGACATTTGATATGGTGATTAACTCGTTTAGGAGGCTTGAAAAAAATGGAGCCGTCGGAGCAGACATTCGCGGAAAAATTTGAACTCTATGGTTGCTTCCAGTGCGGAAAGTGCACCGGAGGATGCCCGGTTTCCCTGAAATCGAAATTGAACATCCGCAGGTTGATGATCGAAGGGATTTTGGGAAAAAATCTCGAACGGATCACAGAACGAGAAGAACTCTGGGATTGCACCACTTGTAAAACGTGCACGATTCGGTGTCCTCGTGGGCTGAAACCGATGGACCTCGTCATCGGGATGAGAGGGACGCTCGTTGAAGAAGGCCATATCCCCAAGACGATCATCGAAGCCATGGAGAGCGTCTACAAACACGGAAACCCCTGGGGAAAACAGAAGAACAAAAGAACGGAATGGATGAAAGATCTCCCCGAAGAAATCAAGATTAAAGATTTCTCCCAGGGGGACCGCGCTGAGTATCTCTACTTTGCTGGATGCACGGCTTCGTTCGATCCGCGAATTCAAGAGGTTGCGAAGGCGTTGGTTTTCGGCCTCCAGCGGGCAGAGGTCGATTTCGGAATTCTGGGAAATGAAGAGGGTTGTTGTGGAAATGAGATCCGGAGGATGGGGGAGTCGGGTCTCTTTGAAGAACTGGTCGATGGAAACATGCAACGCTTTGAATCTCATCAGATCGAGCGCATCGTCACCATGTGCCCTCACGGTTTCAATGCCTTGAAAAATGAATATCCCCAAGGAAAATTTGAAGTTCTTCATACGACGCAACTCCTGGCCAAGCGTTTGGAGGAAGGAAAACTTCCTCTCACCAAAGAGGTGAAGAAAGTGGTTACCTACCATGACCCCTGTTTCCTCGGCAAACAGAATAACGTGTTTGACGAACCCCGAACATTGCTCACCGCCATCCCCGGCCTGACCTTCAAGGAATTAGACCGCTCGCGGGAAAGAAGTCTCTGCTGCGAAGGCGGGGGCGGAAGGATGTGGGTGGAGTCCTCCTCCGAAACGGGTCAGCGCCTTGGGGAAGTGCGAGTCCAGGACGCCGTGGAGCTGGGTGCTGAGATCATCACCACGGCCTGTCCGTTCTGTGTCCTCACGCTGGAGGACGCGGTCAAAACGTCTGGACACGAAGAAAAAATCCGGGTAATGGATGTGATGGAACTGCTATCGGAGGCGATGGAATAAGATGAGGTGGGTTGAACCGATCACAAAAGAGGAATGGGAAAAGATCGATCAAGTGATCGCTAAGCATAAAGGAAGACATGGGGCTCTCATCCCTGTCTTGAAAGAAACTCAGGATATTTGTGGGTACCTTCCTAAGAATGTCCAGCATCGCATTGCGCAGGGTCTTCATCTCTCTTCTTCTCAAATCTATGGTGTCGTCTCATTCTATGCCTTTTTCACAACCGTCCCGAGGGGCAAGCATATCATCCGAGTCTGTCTGGGCACGGCCTGTTATGTGAAGGGTTCAAAGCAGATCCTGGATAATCTTCAGAGGGAACTCAATGTGGAGGTCGGAGGGATCACAGGAGATCGAAAATACTCTTTGGAAGCAGTTCGGTGTCTTGGGTGTTGCAGTCTGGCTCCGGCGATCGTCGTCGATGCGGAAACTCACGCATTGGTCGATCCTTCTGAGGCCATCCGAATCGTCAGATCGTATGAGTGATCGATGCCGATGTTGAAATTTGACGATCTACAGGGAATCAAGGAAAGAGCGACGCTCAATCTTCAGGGAGGGTATCGGGCAAAGATCAACTTCCATATGGGGACTTGCGGGATTGCCGCCGGAGCGAAAAAACTTCATACCCTGGTCCTCAAAAAGATGGAAGAGAATGGAATCCATGATATCAAAGTCATCCATTCTGGTTGCGCAGGCCTTTGCAGCCGAGAACCCATGGTGACCATTGAATCAGCAGGATTGCCGCCTGTGAAGTACTGTGATCTGGACGAGAAAAAGATCCAGGAAATTTTTGACCGGCACATTTTAAATGGAGAGATCGTTGACTCGTATGCCTTAGCCATTGACGATGGAGGAGAGGCTATCTCGTTTGCTAAGGTCCCCAAATTGCAAGACATCCCTTTCTTTAAGCACCAGTTGCTTTGGGCCTTGCGAAATAGAGGACTCATCGACACAGAGGATATCGATGAGGCCATTGCAAGGGAAGCTTATTTTGGATTAAGCAAGGTTCTCACTTCTATGACACCTGAGATGGTGATCGAGGAAGTGAAGACCTCAGGCCTGAGAGGCCGCGGAGGAGCGGGGTTCCCGACAGGTTCGAAGTGGGAAGAAGGAAGGCGTTATTCCTCCTTCCCGAAATATGTCATCTGCAACGGAGATGAGGGAGATCCAGGTGCCTTTATGGATCGTTCCGTCCTGGAATCGGATCCCCATGCGGTTCTGGAAGGAATGATCATTTGCGGCTATGCCATTGACGCTCATCAGGGCTATGTCTACGTAAGGGCTGAATATCCTCTGGCGATTAAACGGCTCAACATTGCCATTGAGAAAGCCCGGAACTATGGGCTTTTAGGGAAGAACATTTTGGGGTCTGGTTTCGATTTTGATATCGGTATCTATCCTGGAGCAGGGGCCTTTGTCTGTGGTGAATCGACCGCTCTCATGTACTCCCTCGAAGGCAAAAGAGGCATGCCAAGGATCAAGCCTCCTCGGTCTACAGAGGCGGGTTTGTGGGGACAGCCAACTGTGCTCAATAATGTGGAAACCTTTGCCAATGTCCCGGCGATCATCCGGAATGGCGGGAAATGGTTCGCTTCAATTGGAACAAAGGGTTCCAAAGGAACAAAGGTTTTTGCCTTGGCCGGCACAGTAAACAATGTAGGGTTGGTGGAGGTCCCCATGGGAACAACACTCCGAACGATTGTCTACGACATCGGGGGCGGCATCCCCGATAAGAGGGAGTTTAAGGCGGTCCAGATCGGCGGTCCTTCTGGGGCTTGCCTTCCAATGCCTCTTTTAGATATCGAGGTGGACTTCGACTCTCTCGATGAGGCAGGCGCCATGATGGGTTCTGGTGGTTTGGTCGTGATGAACGACTCCACCTGCATGGTCGATACAGCGCGATTCTTCACTGATTTTTCCGTCGATGAATCCTGCGGAAAATGCGTTCCCTGTCGGGTGGGGATGAAGGTGATGCTCAATATCTTGAACCGGATCGTCGAGGGTAAAGGAGAGATGGAGGATATTGAAACCCTGGAACGACTGGGCCACCATATCAAAGAGAGCTCTCACTGTGGCCTTGGAAAAACTGCTCCGAACCCCGTCCTCTCCACGATTCGCTATTTTCGAAAAGAATATGAGGCACATATTCAGGAGAAAAGGTGTCCTGCTCTCGTCTGCGTCGATTTAATTCAGTTTCGCGTCGATGCAGAAAAATGCAAAATGTGTGGCCTCTGCAAAAAAGCATGCCCCATGGAAGCGATCACCTGGGAGAAAAAGACACCCGCAGTCATTGATTTGGAAAAATGCGTTCGGTGTCGGTCGTGCATCCAGGCATGTAAGTTCGGGGCAATTGAATAACCATGGAGGCTGGAAGACTGGAATGTTGGAATACTGGAATACTGGGTTTAAATTCACAGAAGTTAGATTTTGATTTTTCCCATTATTCCATCATTCCACTTTTCCATTATTCCAATTTTATTCGATTATGGCAAACCAAACCATTAAACTGAGAATCGATGGGACCGAGGTCGAGGTTGAGAGAGGCAAGACTATCCTGGAGGCCGCTCAATCAGCCGGGATAAAAATCCCAACTCTCTGTGACGACCGAAGGCTCATTCCTTTTGGTGCGTGCCGCCTCTGCGTTGTCCAGCAGAAGGGAAAATCGGAACTCCTGCCTGCTTGCTTTACGCCCGCTAAAAACGGCGTAGAAATCATCACCCAGTCTCCGGAAATTTCAGAATCGAGAAAGCTTCAGCTCCAGTTTATCCTTCTCAGTCATCCCATGATCTGTCCTCGGTGCGATAAGGAAGGGGATTGCGCCCTCCAAAGGTTGGTCTATGAATATGGCGTGAAAGAAACGATTTACCCCTGGGATCGAATCTCCTCTCCCTCGGATGACCGTTCTCCCCTTCTCCAAAGAGATTCCGATAAATGTATTCTCTGCGGCCGATGCGTTCGAATCTGTGACGAAGTTCAGGGAGTCGGAGAGCTTTCTTTCTTGAAAAGAGGAATCAGAACGGTGATCGACACAGACTTTCATCGCCCTCTCCAGTGCGAATTCTGTGGCCAATGCATGGACACCTGCCCGGTGGGCGCGATCACCAGCAATCGTTTCGACTATACCATTAAGGCATGGGAGCTGAACGAAACGACCACGCCTTGCCCTTTTTGCGCATGCGGATGTTCCCTTACGATAGGCTCGAAGGAGGGGGTGATCAGACGGGTCTTTTCCGATCCTGAGAGAGGACCGAGTGACGGAAATCTATGTGTCAAAGGCCGCTTTGGATGGGACTTTGTGGACCACCCTCAGAGGATCAAAAAGCCACTCCTGAGAGTCAACGGAGCTTTCAAAGAGGCATCCTGGGACGAAGCCCTCGGATTCGTGGCGCAGAGGCTCGAAACGATCAAAGATCAATATGGTCCAGAGACGATCGGGGCCATTGCCTCCGACCGGTTGACGAATGAGGAGTACTACCTTCTCAAGAAGTTACTTAAGAAGGCGATCGGCACGAATCAGATCGTTCAGGGGGGGAACGCCTCGACCCGTGGGTTGACAGAAGGATTGGCAAAGACGTTAGGCATGGCCGCTTCTACCAACTCAATCCGGGAGATTCGAAAGGCGGATTGCATCCTGGTCATTGGTGTGGACCCAGGCCAGACACACCCGATTATCAAGAATGAGATTCATCTCGCCGTTCGACGAAACAAGGCCCAATTGATCGTGCTGGGGAGCGATGACATCGGCCTCACTCGGGCCACGCATATTTCTCCACTGCTTCCTTCCTCCATTACCCTTCTTGATCGGCCGGGGATGGAAGTCTCCCTGATCAACGCGATGACTCAAACAATCATAAGAGAAGGCCTTGAGGATAAGAGTTTTATCGAGGAAAAAACAGAAGGGATTAAAGAACTGAGGGAGAAGATCGCTGCATTCCAACCCGAGGCCCATGGAATCAGCGAAGCAAATAGAAATGAGGCTGAGAAAGCAGCCAGAATTTATGCCAAGGCCAAGAGGGCAATGATCTTGATCGGGTCTGGCCGTTGGTCACACGTTGCCCAGAAGGAAATTGCCATTGCTTCTTCCAACCTGGCTCTGATCGCAGGTCACATCGGGAAGGAATCATCCGGCATCCTTGTGCTCTTGGACAAATGCAATGCTCAAGGTGCGGTGGATATGGGCCTTTTCTCTGAACGAGGAAAAGACGGAGAGAAGGCGATTCTTCAAAAAGTCCTCGACGGGGAATTGAATGCCCTCTATCTCATCGGAGGAAATCCTCCCATTTCTTCTCCGACGCTCGGAAGACAAGCCCTGGAAAAGGTCCCCTTACTCATCGTTCAGGACCTGTTCATGACAGAAGCAGCAGAGAAGGCTCATGTTGTTCTTCCAGCATGTTCGTTTACGGAAAAAGGAGGAACATTTACAAATCTGGAGCGAAGGGTTCAAAAACTGAACCCCCTTCGGTCCCCCGTGGGCCAGTCAAAATCGGATTTTGATATCTTCCTTTCTTTACTTCGTCTTCTTGAATATCCTGTTGCAGGCGAAAGCCCAGAGGCTGTTTTTGAAGAAATTGGCCGTGAACTTTGTCAGTACCAGGGCATTCAGGACGGAGAACAATGGCCAAAGGGTTCCTCTTATCTTTATGCAGATGGGTTCCCGATGGGAAAGGCGAAACTGATATTCATGGATGGAGGAGCACCCCGTCAAAATCCAGAAGGCTATGCTTTCCATCTGATCCAAAGACCTTCTCTTTTCCAATCCGGTCTTCTCAGTTCAAAGAGCGATGCCCTCAAAAGTGTTTCAGAAAAACCTTACTTGGAAATGAATCCGGAAGATGCTCATCGTCTCAATGTTGAAGATGGCGAGACGGTACGGATATCTACCGACCAGGGTCGATCCATGCAGATAAAAGTGAGATATTCTTCAAAATTACTGCCAGGGGTCACCACATGTCCCCACCCTTCCTCTCTCATTGAAGAAGGCGGCATTGCTTCGGTAAAGATTGAGAGCTTGAAAAGAAGTTCTTGATGAAATAGTGCGCCCCTCACCCCATCCTTCTCCCCTCGGGGGAGAGGGGTAAGGTGAGGGGGAAGAAAGGGGGAAACTGAATGAATATCATTGTCTGTATCAAAAGGGTTCCAGAAACAGCGGACGCAGATGTGGCCATTGGAAAATCAGGAAAAGACATCGATCGAAGCGGGCTGGCATTCGACCTCAATGAGTGGGACAGTTATGCGATTGAAGAAGCCATCCTGCTCAAGGAAAAATTAGGCGGAACGGTGACGGTTCTCTCTATGGGAGGAGAAGATTCGAATGAATCCTTGAGAAAATGTTTGGCCATGGGTGCGGACGATGCCATCCGGTTGACCGATCCCGCATTCGAGGGATCGGATGGCTTTGTGACCGCAAAGATTCTGGCAGAGGCTATTCGAAAAATTCCATACGACCTGATTTTCGCGGGCACTCAGGCCGAAGACGATGGCTACGGCCAGGTGGGAGTGGTCTTAGCTGAATTACTTGGAATCCCCCATGCCGCTGTCGTCAATTGCCTGGAAGTCCAAGATAAGAAAGTCAAGGCGCACAGAGAATTGGAGGGTGGGCTGGAAGAAGTGTTCGAAATCGACTTCCCCGCAGTGTTCACCATCCAGACTGGAATCAATGAGCCAAGATATGTCTCCATCATGGGCATCCGAAAAGTAGCCAAAAAGGAGATTAAGACCCTTGGCGCCTCAGGCCTCAACCTGAAGGCTGAAGAGGTCGGCGTTGCCGGATCGGATATTCGGCTTGAAAAGATCTTCCTGCCTCCAGTCGGCGAAGGAGCAGAGATACTGGAGGGCAAACCAGAGGAGATTGCAGCGAAAGTTTTCTCTATTCTGAAAGATAAAGGAGGGCTCGCCTAATGAAAGAGGTCATCGTCCTGGCTGAACATCGACGGGGTGAAATGAGAGATGTGACATGGGAGATGCTCTCCAAGGCAAGGCAATTGGCGGAGAGCACCGGTGCGGAGATCGCGGTCGCCCTTTTGGGCAAGGGAGTTAGCCAGTTTGCAGACGCTCTCAAACCCAAAGCCCACAGAGTTTTTCTGATTGAGGATGATCGGCTTGAAGTTTATAACTCAGAAACTTATGAAAAAGTTTTGACCCAGCTCATCACCGAAAGAAAACCTTTTCTTACCCTGATCGCACATACTGCCATGGGCATGGACATTGCTCCAAGCCTGGCCACTCATTTAAAGATGCCTCTGGCAACGGATTGCATCGGGATCGATCCGGCCGGAGAAACCTTTTCACTTACCCGCCAACTCTACGGAGGAAAAGTGAATGCGACGGTTTCCTTTTTGAAAAAAGGGCCTTACATGGTAACCGTCCGCGCCGGTACTTTTCCAGTTGCCGAAAAAGAAGCTCTCCCCGGCGAAATGGTGAAGCTTCTTTCACCCTCGACGGACGAAGGTCT
>Ga0187771_10003545_pt1 | contig 10914 bp, 10 predicted proteins | sample 0116_SJ02_MP15_1_FD_133139 | JGI IMG/M metagenome (GOLD analysis project Ga0187771, IMG submission 133139) | Tropical peat soil microbial communities from peatlands in Department of Meta, Colombia - 0116_SJ02_MP15_10_MG | ecosystem: Environmental > Terrestrial > Soil > Wetlands > Peat | place... | reverse complement strand
GCGTCAAGCTGGGGCTGATTACGAAAGAAGCAGGTTTCGCCAATTGTAATCTCATTCAGCAGGTTGACCAGCTCTACTTGACGTATTGGTTTCGTAGTAAGGCATTCGTAATAGTCGTTCAAGCTGGTTGCGCCCAAAGCCGTCATGCGCTTGCGGCAGCGGTCTTCCAGCAAGCGCAGCTTGTTATCCGGCTGGAAAATTCCCGCCACTTGATACACCAGATCACGAATGCGGATCAACTGCGGACTCGGTGGTCCTTCCGGAGCTGCCGAGGACCTTGTGGGGATGGATGCTGTGCTTGTCATTGCACCACTTCCTCTCTGGCCTGGCCTTCCACAGCCGCCAGCAAGCCGGCTGGATCCAGCACCAGCCGTACGCGGCCGTCGCCGCCGATCGTCGCACCTGCCACGCTGGAGCAATGGCGAAGGTTTTCCCCTAAAGACTTGATCACGGTGGATTCCTGTCCAATCAGCCGGTCGACCACGAGAGCGACCCTTTTCTCGCCCACCAGCAAAATCACAACCTTCTGATCCCCAATCTCGCCGTCACCGGAACCAACCGCAAACATTTTTCTCAATCGCAGTAAAGGCAAAGTCTCTCCGTGCAGGCGGAGCACTTCGTTGCCTTCCATTTGGTGTACTTCGTTAGTCCGGATTCGAGATGTCTTGAGTACTGCGCGCAGAGGCAGGGCGTAAGCTTCGTCGGACACCTGCACCAGCAAAACCGGCAGGATCGCCAGCGTGAGCGGCAAGCGCAGCTTTACCGTTGTTCCCTTTCCCGGAACGCTCTCGAGCTGGATGGTTCCGTTCATGCGTTTCAGGTTGGAGCGGACCACGTCCATGCCGACACCGCGACCCGAGAGGTCATTTACTCTTTCCGCGGTACTGAAGCCCGGCAAGAAGATGAAATCAAAGATCTCACGGCTGGTAAGCTGGGGGGCGCGATCAGGCGTCACCAGCCCCTTTTCCAGTGCCTTGCGAAGCACGCGGTCGGGGTTGATTCCTGCCCCGTCGTCGGCCACAAGGATGATGATCTGATCGCCTTCCTGACGCGCCTCCAGCCGGATCGTGCCCTGACGTGGCTTGCCCGCCTTGGCTCGCGCGTCCGGCGGCTCGATACCATGGTCGAGGGAGTTGCGAACGAGATGCACGAGCGGGTCGCCGATCAACTCGACCATGGTTTTATCAATTTCGGTCTCCTGACCTCGGACCTCCAGTTCCACCTCCTTCTGCAGGTTGTGGGCAAGATCGCGGACCAGGCGCGGAAATTTGCGGAAGACGGCATCAATCGGCACCATGCGAGTCTTGAGTCCGGCCGTTTGCAGCTCCTCTGTAATGAAACTGAGTCGCGCCGCAGATTGGCTTAGAACGGAATCCAATTCCTCCATCGCGAGCCGGCCGGTGCTGCAATCGCGGCTGAGTTGAGCCAGGCGGTTCCGCTCCAATACCAATTCACCGATCAAATTAATCAGATCATCCAACTTGCGGACATTCACCCGCATGGTCGCGTCGCTGGAATCCGTGCTTCCCACCTTCTGATTTCCAGGAACTGCTGCGGCCGCGGCGCCGGAGTCTGGGGCCGGACTGGCTTGCGAGGCAGGAGCGGATGTAATCTGCGCGATGGTTGGGCTTCCACTGGCGGCGGAAGTGTCGTCGAGTGCCTGTGCCATTGCGGCCGGTTTCTGGACAGCTTCCAGCTCAGCCAGCAGACCGTCAATGCTGTACTGCTGCAGACCGCCGGCACGGATATCCCTCAACATCCGGCCGAGGTGATCGCGCGCAGCCAAGAGTGCGTCGATCATGCGTTTGGAGAGCTGGACTTCGCCACGCCGAAGCGCGTTGAGCACGTCCTCCGCGCGATGACTCAATCGCACGACTGGTTCAAACTTGAGAAATCCGGAAGTGCCTTTGATGGTGTGCAGCGCGCGAAAGATCCGGTTCAGCAACTCCGCATCGTTGGGAGTCAACTCCAGCGTCACCATGTCCTGGTCCATCCGCTGGAGGAGTTCCTCAGATTCCGTGAGGAACTCCTGGATCATGGCCGGATCTAGCAAGAAGTCGTTGTCCACGTGCAACCAGCTCCTCAGTTGCCAATTGGCGTGCCCCTAGGCAGTTGCGGCCTGTGGCGAAATAAGGTCCTCGGAATCGCTCATCAGGCGGTCGACATCGAGCAGGATGAGCAGGCGATTATCGAGCTTGCCGACTCCGGAAACATATTCCCGCTCCACTTTGCCCAGGCGCGGTGGTGGTTCCACCGTATCCTTGGGAATGCGCAAGACCTCGGAAACCGAGTCCACGATGAATCCGAGGACATTGCCTTTTACTTCGACGACAATAATCCGGGTCTGCTTATCGTGCGGCAGATCTTCCAGTCCAAAACGTTTGCGCAATCCGATTACCGGAATTACTTTGCCTCGAAGATTGATGACGCCATCGACAAAATCCGCGGAGTTCGGCACCCGGGTCAACGCCTGAATGCGAATAATCTCCTGCACTCTGAGAATGTCGAGGCCAAACTCTTCGCCACCGATGTGAAAGCTCACCAATTGCAGCAAATCACCATGGCCCTGTCCGGAATCGTGCAGATTTACCATGCTGGTGGAGTTCTCAGTTACCTTGGCTTGTGATTCCATTTGCTTCTCCTGTTAAGTTCGCTAAACCGCATGTGCCGCAAACGCGTTCCCTGACTCTGGAGACTGCGCAGCTTTCCCACAAGCAGGCTCCGCTGCGGAGCCGCTTGTGCCGTGCCACCCATCTCCTGCCCCCAGTTTGAAATTGCCCACCATGTTCCGCAAAGCCAGAGCCAAGCCGGCAAGATCCTGGCAGGCTCGGGCCGACTGCTGGGCGCCCGCGGCAGATTGGTTTACCAGCCGCGCAATCTCTTCTGCGTTTCTGTTGATTTCTTCGCTGGCGCCTGACTGTTCCGTCGAGGCAGTGGCGATGTGCACGATCATTTCCCCGACTTGCTCTGACATGTGAATGATTTCCTTCAAGGACTTGCCTGCCTGCGAAGTGGATTTCACTCCGTCTTCGACCTGCCTCGTGCCTCCTTGCATGGCGTCGACGGCCGTCCTGGTTTCGTCCTGAATGTTCTTGATCATCTGGGCAATTTCTTTAGTGGCGGTCGTCGTGCGTTCTGCGAGCTTACGCACTTCATCGGCAACCACGGCGAAGCCGCGGCCCTGCTCGCCGGCGCGGGCAGCTTCGATCGCGGCATTGAGTGCCAGCAGGTTGGTTTGGTCGGCGATGTCGTCGATGACGTTAATGATGCGTCCGATCTGATCCGAGCTCCGACCCAACTCTTCCATCTTTTGCGTGGTGGCGCTGACCGATTCAGAAATCGTCTGCATCTTATTCAAGGTCTCGTCGACGATGGCGCCGCCGTGCCGTGCAGTTTCTGCGGCTAGCCGGGAGGATTCTGCCGCTTTGGTCGCGTTGTCCGAGACCTGCAGGATGCTGGCAGACATCTGCTGCATCGCGGTAGCGATCTGGATGCTTTGGTTCTTCTGCGTCTCTGCTGATTGCGCTTGTTGGGCCGAGGACGCGGAAAGCTGGTCACTGGCGCTGGCCACGTGTTCGGCGACCTGTGCTAATTCGGAAATGACGTGGTGTAACTTTTCCAGAAAGGTGTTGAACCATTGGGCAAGCTGGCCGAGTTCATCCTGGCTCGCAATCTGCAGCCGCTTGGTAAGGTCACCCTCCCCTTCGGCGACATCTTTGACCATGTCAATCAGCTTATGCAGGGCCGTCGCGACCCCACGAACCATGGCCACACCCCAGGCAATCATGACCGCGACGCAGATCGCGACCAGTCCGAAGATCGTCACTTCCAGCTGCTGACTGCTCTTTCTGATCGCGGTAGCATCTTCGTCCAGTTTCTGGGAAACCGTGTTCTGATGCGCCGTGATTGCCGCCAGCAAGGATTCAAAAGCCGGGTTCGACTTCTCTAACATGGCCTGATGAGACTCGGCATTCCTGCCCTGCAGAGCGAAGGCCTTGACCTCATCGTTGGCACGCCTGAGAGCGGCAAATGAACTCGCAATGGCGGAATCATCGCCCGCGACCTGCTGGATCCTGGCCTGGGCCTCGGCTACCCGCGACTCGATGTCCCGGACCAGCGCCTCCATGACATCAGGGTCGTTCGACTGCGCCAGCTTCTGCATCGTACTCTGCAGCTTGCTGGCCAAATCGAAGAGCTCAAAGGACTGCTGTGTCTTCATTCTCGCGGCAGCGGCCTGGTTTTGCGCAGAGTTCGATGAGACCCGCAGCAGGTAAGCGAGGGCCAGGATCGCTGCTGCCGTAATGGCCACCGAGGCCACAATTACCAGCGTCATTCGTCGCGCGATGCCGATTCTCATAGCTCTCCGTTCGACGCGTCAGTACCTATCGCAATTTCTCGGCACGCAGTCCAAACACGATGGAGCCGATGGGCTGGCCACCGTCCAGCACCGGCAGACCCACTTGAATCAGCACCAGCCCTGTCGAATCGTCCAGCTTGACCGGACCAATCCAGGTTTGTCCGGTCATGGGCAGCTCATGTTTGGGCATTCCCTTGTGCGTCCAGTGCTCGGTTTTGGCATCAAAGCCGACCTTGCAACCATCGGCTCCAGAGACAAACACCTTAGCAATGCTCTCGTCGGAGATCTTTATGGTCTTCAGATATTCGGACAGCGCGCTCTTGCCAACCGCGCGGACGAAGGGATCGAACAGGGAAAGGTTGTGCCACTGCTCGTTCGTCATTGCTTTGGCCTCAGCCGAGGCCGGAGTTGCGTTGTGTGCCTTCACCGCACTCACCACTTGCGCATCGGTGCTGTATCTGCTCAATTGCTTGATCTTCAGATCCAGCTTGGCCTTCATTTCCGGCGGCGCTTGAGCAAAGGCGGCGATGCCACACAGAGCAAGCACGAGTGCGCCGATAAAGATTTTCCGTAGTTTCGATTCCATTTCAGTTCCTCCTCACAGTGCCTACCACGGGCGTGCCTGGGTCGAGAATTAATGCGCTCCTGCCGCAAACGCCTTGGTCCGAGCCGGTTCGTCCGCGACCGACGTGCCGCTCGCATGGCAGCGGGCGCCGCTGCGGTAACCGTTGCCGGTGTCCAGCTTGAAGTTGCCCACCGTCTTTTGCAGGTCCAAAGCCAAGCCCGACAAGTCCTGACAAGCTTTGGCCGACTGCTGCGCGCCCACCGCAGACTCCTTCACCAGCTTGGCGATCTCCTCCATGTTCTTGTTGACTTCTTCGGAGGCGCTGGACTGCTCCGTCGCTGCCGTGGCGATGTGCGTGATCATTTCGCCTACCTGCTCCGACATCTGGATAATCTCTTTCAGCGAGTCGCCTGCCTGCGAAGTGGAGTTCACCCCGTCCTCGACCTGCTTCGTGCCTGCTTCCATGGCGGCCACGGCCGTCTTGGTTTCGTCCTGGATGTTCTTGATCATCTGCGCAATTTCTTTCGTTGCGGTGGTCGTGCGTTCGGCCAGCTTGCGCACTTCGTCTGCGACAACCGCAAAGCCGCGCCCCTGCTCACCAGCCCGAGCAGCTTCGATGGCCGCATTGAGTGCCAACAGGTTGGTTTGATCAGCGATGTCATCGATGACGCCGATGATGCGGCCGATCTGATCCGAACTCTTGCCCAGCTCTTCCATCTTTCTCGCTGTGGCTCCGACTGACTCGGCAATGGCGCGCATCTTGTTCAACGTGTCTTCCACGATCGCGCCGCCGTGACGTGCGGTCTCGGCGGCCTGCCGCGACGATTCTGCCGCCTTGTTGGAGTTCTCCGAGACTTGTAACACGGTGGAGGACATCTCCTGCATGGCCGTGGCGACCTGCGAGGTCTGGTCTTTCTGCGTTTCTGCTCCCTGGGCCTGCTGGGTGGCGGAGGAGGAGATTTCCTCGCTGGCCGAGGCCACATGCTCCGCAGTGCCAGCAATGGACTGGATCATCTCGCGCAGATTGTTCTTCATTTGATTCAGCGCGATGCCAGCTTTGCCAATTTCATCCTGGGAAGTAACCTCCATGTCAGCTACTGCTAGATTGTTGGCGGCGATCTCTTGGATCATCGCGAGCATGACGGCGACGGCGCTGGTGATGGAGCGGGCAATCACGATCCCCACGCCGCAGCCGATCAGCAGGCCGCCGCATGCCAACCCCAGCATCAACGTCTTAGTCCGGGACTGCGAGGTAGCTTGTCCCTCCTGGGCTGTCTGCTTCAGCCGCTCGATCATCCCGATAAGTGCCTCCGTATTTTTTTTCAGTTCATCGCGCTTGGCAGTCATTTGGGGCGAGAAGATCAGGGTCACGGCCTCTGTGGTCTTGCCGGCACGGCGTAACTGGACGGCATGGTCCATCGCCGGACGATATTCACCATACAATTGCTGGACCGCCGCGAGGGCTTTCTTCCCTGCCTCCGTCTGCAGCAATGGTTCCAGCCTGTCCATGTTCTCCTGGAAGGTTTTCTGGGCTTCTTCGCCAGTCTTAAGGCGCTCTTCGTCGCCGGTAAGGAGGAAACCGCGCAATGCCACGAGCTGCTTCTCGACCGAGATGTCGATGATCAGAGTCATCTCTTTCTTTTCCACCTGCTTCTCAACCTCGCGCGACAAGTCAGCCGCCGTCACCGATGACTGGTAGCCCACGATGCCCAGCAAGGTCAGAATGAGCAACAGCGCTCCAAACCCCACTCCCAGCTTCATCTTCAAACTCAGTTTGCTCATGAGTGCTTCTCCTATCCGAGATTGATCGTCCGATTCGGGCAAAGTCTTGGAACTCTGCGCCTGTTGTCCGAGGACCACGCTCTTCGTCACGCCGGAAAGCGTTAAGACAAACCAATCGGTCCACTAGAACTTCATCGTCGCGGCGGGAGACGGACTTTAATCTCAAGCAGCCTTGCCGGACTGCCGAAAGTACTTGGTGGAGGCGTCGCCCTCAGGGCGACGAGTACCGGCATGAAAGTTCTGCTGGCGGTCGACGATTCCGAATCCGCTGAAGCCGTCGCTCGCACGATTGCAAAGCAGCTTCGCTCTGAGGAGACGGAGGTATGCGTCTTGCACGCATTGGTGTGGCAACGGGCTATTTCTTCCTGTTTTGCCTTCGCCCGCGGCAATGGCTATGGGCCTCAACTCTGCTCGATCATGAAACACGCCCGCGAACAAGCCGCGGCGCTGGTCGCCAGCCTGGCCGGCGTGTTACGGGCCAGGGGCTTTCGGACGAGCACGGCAGTGGTAGAAGGCAGTCCCTTGCTCAGTATCTTGGGCCGAGCCGCCGAGTGGAATGCCGATCTCATCGTGCTGGGCTCACACCAGCGAAGAGGGCTCGACCGAGTCTTCGAGAGCGTGTCAGAGAAGGTTGCTCGTCAGGCCCCGTGTTCCGTCGAAATCGTCCGGCCACACTCGGGCTAGCTGCAAGCGACTGCATTCGCGAGCAGCGTGTCTCAGGCCCAGGTACGGCGCGGCGTTGGCCGCGCCGGATCCTAGCTTCCCATTACCGTAGCGCACGATTCAGCAAGCCTGCGAAGTGGTAGCAAACGGTTACCTGTCCGCGGTAGCGCGTACTGGGCGTGTTGTCCGTGCGCGCCGACCCCTGCAGGGTTACCTCGAAGTTCTTGGCCGGAATGATACGAACATTGGGGCCCGTGCGCTGGCCGAGAACGTAGAAATCGCCGTTCAAGAAGATCGCGTCCTTGCCTTTCAGGAAGATGCTCTTGGGCATGTCGCTGACGAAGGCGCCCAGGCGCAGTCGCCCTTTGCGGTCCAGCGTCTTGAACAGGCTGCCAGACCAACCGAAAGTGCCGTCGTCGGAGGCGCGGGTGATGGTTTCGGCCACCAGTTCGTCCGCCATCGCCAACGGCAGCTTCTGCAAGTGGGCCGCTTCCCGGGTGTAGCGGATACTCTGCAGGGAATCGAACTCCGCGGATACATCACGATTCGTGCCGAAATACTTGTGGGCGAGAGCCTGGATGTAGTTCTCGTCGCCCATGTGGGGCAGACGGGCAAACACGTTGGGTTGCTCGAAATCGCCGACATAACCAACGGTCGCGCTCAACACATCCGGCACCCAGCGGGCGTGGGAAGTGTAAGCCAGCCGGTAGCCTTCCAGCCAGCCGTCATTATCGGCATAGGTGGCTTCGGTGCCGGCACCGCGATCATATTCGAGCCCTCCGGCCTGGGCTTCCAGGTGATGCCCAATCTTCTGGCCAACAAACAAAGACTTGAGGTTGAAGGACCAGTAACCCGGGTGCATGCCGATGCCCGTGTAGTCACAGCTGGAGACAAAACTGCGTCCGGACTCTGCGCGGAACTGCAAGTACGTTACGCCTTCGCCCAGCAACGTCAGGCGTCCAACCGTGCTCACTTTGTAGTACTCATCACGAGCCGTCACGTCGCCGGGTTTGCTGTCCATGTAACGGTACTGGTTGTAGCCGTCAACGGTGAGAAACTGCAGATGCCGGGACAGCAATGTCATCTTGCTGGGTGAAGAGAGGCTGGCTTCTGCCTCAGAATTGGCGCGCACTGCTACAGAGAACAAAAACAGAGGCAGGCAAAAAAATAAAAAGTGGAACTTGGAGTGAGACATCTCTAGTCCTTTCCTTTTCGAAATGGGCGGGGTCCGCCTACACGGCGGCATCGACAAGCGCACGGGCCGCTTTAAAAACGGAAGTGAATTGGGCTAGAGATTCTGCGGTGTGAGGCTCTACGGCTGGTGGCGTGCAGCCTCAGAATTTAGGAGATATCTATTGCAGGAGCACCGAAAAGATGGTGGGCGTTCCAACTCGCCTGGCGAATTGGGGGTGCTGCTGAATCAAAGGATAGGGGTCGAGTTACTCCGGATTAGCGAAGTTGCCAATTGTCCGTGGTTGTCCCAAAATGACCACATCCACCCGCCGGTTGAGGGCGCGCCCCTCGGCACTGTCATTGCGCGCGATGGGATGGTATTCGGCATAGCCGGCCGCCGACAGCCGTTGAGGAGCGAAGTGATACTGAGTAATAAGAAGACGGATCATTTTCGTCGAACGTGCGGTCGAGAGTTCCCAATTGGAGCTGTATTGCGAGTTATGAATGGGCAGGTTATCCGTGTGTCCTTCGATGCGAAGAGCGTATCGCTGTGCAGCCAGCAGTGTTGCCATGCGGCTGAAAGCCGGCTCGGATTCCACCCGCATGTCGGCAGAACCGCTCTCGAAGAAACCCGCCTCACGCAGGCTAATGACTAATCCATCCGGGGCGCTGCGCAGGGCGACCTCGCCGCGCAGGATCTGCTCGGCCAAGGCTTCCTCCAGTTGCTTTCGCAGGAGTATCAGGTCGCGGTTTTGTTCCGGCGGCTGAGGTACCGGACCGGGCGGAGGGTTATTGAAAGACACGGGCGTAGGTGTCGGCAACATTCTTGGCGGACCAGTCGCGGGAAATGGTCCAAGTTGCTCAAAGGCGGTCTGGATGCCTGCCGCCAGCTTGCCAATCTTTCGCTTATCCACTTGCGCGGCGGAATACAACACCACAAAAAACGCAAACAGCAGCGTGATGAAATCTGCATACGAGACCAGCCAGCGATCGTGACTGATGTGTGTCCGTGACCGTTTGCGATGTTTCATGGCGAGGTCTCCACCGGCGCCTGCTTGGCCGTTTCCTTCGCGCTTTCCGCCAGAAAACCGAGCAACCGGCTTTCCAGCATGCGCGGATTCATGCCTTCCAGAATGGAGACCACTCCTTCGAGCGTCATCTCCCTCAGCAGCTGTTCTTCGCGAATACGAATCCGCAACTTTCCGGCTGCGGGAAGCAGGAACAGATTGGCCGCACCAACCCCGTAAATGGTCGCGACAAACGCGACGGCGATGCCGCGGCCGACCTCATCGATCTTATCGAGGTGTTGCATTACTTGAATCAGACCGAGGACCGCGCCGATGATGCCAATGGTCGGAGAGAAACCGCCCGCCGATTCGAAAACCTGGGGAATTTTGTCTTCGTGATCCGCCTGATTTTGCAGCTCCAGTTCCATCATGCTTCGTAATTCCTGGGGCTCGGTGCCATCAACGGCGAGCATCAAGGATTTTCTGAGGAACGGTTCCCTGATGTTCTTCAGCTCGGCGTCGAGTGACACAATGCCTTCCCTGCGTGCCTGATTGGCGTATTTCACCAGCCCCTGAACCATCTCGTCCGGATTCCTCTTGGGTTGCAGAAACACCTCGGCCAATCGCCGAACCGCTTTGACTACAACCGGGAGCGGGAACTGAATGAGCACCGCTCCTGCGGTGCCCCCGAACACAATCATGGCGGCGGTGGGTTGCAGCACTTGTGCGACATTGCCGCCCTCGAGCAGCAGGCCGCCTACAATTCCGCCTAACCCCAACGCCACGCCGCTCCAGCTCGCTTTGTCCACAGGCGCTTACTTTCCCGAGCCTTCGTCTGATGCTGCCGGCTTGCCATCTGCGGCCGGCATGGCCGGCACCTGGCCCGCGGCCGGATAAATGCCTTCCAGTACCGTGCGACGAAACCGCACGATTCTCTCCAGAACTTTTTCTGCCGTCTCCCGCACCAGGATTTTTTCTCCATTTATCAGGGTAAGAACCGTATCCGGAGATTGCTCGACAAACTTGATCAGATCCGAGTTCACGATCAAAGGGCTGTTATTCAGCCGAGTCAACTGGATCATAGGCTCCGCCTCAGGAGACACGCCGCCGTGAAGACAGCAGTCCCTTTCTGAACCATCGGCGGCAGGGAGGGATGCATTACGAAAGGCGGATGCGGGGACGCAGTTACAAAAGTGTTGCGGCTCAGGGTGAGAGATTACCTAAAGCCTTTCACCAGCCTGCCGATGAGACGCACTGAAGGTCAAAAATCTGGTTCCGCCACCAAGGAATGGACGGAAACCAACCCGAAGGCGGGTAATTCCGAACGGAACCGACAATTAAAGGAGCAACAAAATGTCATTTAGTAT
>Ga0187771_10003544_pt1 | contig 10914 bp, 8 predicted proteins | sample 0116_SJ02_MP15_1_FD_133139 | JGI IMG/M metagenome (GOLD analysis project Ga0187771, IMG submission 133139) | Tropical peat soil microbial communities from peatlands in Department of Meta, Colombia - 0116_SJ02_MP15_10_MG | ecosystem: Environmental > Terrestrial > Soil > Wetlands > Peat | place... | reverse complement strand
ATTCAAGAACTTCAATTTCCTCAGGGGGAAAGGACCCCGAACTTCCCAGCTCTTCCCTTATTACTTTCTTGAGCCGGAAAAGAAAAACCAAGGCCTGCGAAGGTGTCAGATCCTGAACTGCCCGAATCCTGATAAAGCTCTCAAGGAGGGGCGATATCTCATCAACGACCAGTTCCTTTTCCTGCAAGAGTGCATCTAGGATACTTTGCAGCCCTTGGAATATCGTATACCCCACCGGATTGGTAAACTGTTTTTGCCTGTTCCTGATAAAACCTGATGCATCAAGCGGATAGGTTTCCAGAACAATATCGAACCATCTTTCAAGGACAACGGATTTCTTTTCTGACAAGAAATCCCTAACTGTCATACTCACCCCGTCTTCTCCCCAGAAAAAAAGAAGTAGGAGAAGAACAGATTTAACAGCTTCCTACTTCTTATTTCTCTATTACCTATACACAACCCGTCGGCTTCGGCAGACCGGCGATCTTACACGCCTGCTTTGCAGGTCCTCCCGGATAAAGCTCATAAAGGTATTTTGTGTTCCCCTTTTCAGGACCCATGACCTTACCGATCTCCTTCACCAGAATCTTTATCATCGGTGCAATCTGGTACTTCTGGTAATAATCCCTCAGGAAGTTGACCACTTCCCAGTGGGCGTCTGTCATCGAGATGTCCTCTAACTTGGCTATGTGGTCCGCAAGCTCCTTGGACCAGTCATCAAGGTTTACTAGATACCCGTCCTCATCGATTTCGTACTGCTTTCCCTGAAATTCCATTGTCGGCATATTAACACTCCTCCTTTCTATCTATTCGTTACTATAGTATTCTCGCTTGAAGGGCCGTCCTCCGTGCGCCGCACTTTCTTGACAAGTATTGGAGAATACTTGTCCTGTGCAAGTTATACACAATAATACAATAGGCCATATGCGGTCAAATAAAAATAACTTATCGATTAATTTGTGTCTGTTATTCTAGCATTTCTATTCCATCTTTATGAAAATTATCTTTCCGGAGTAGTCCCTCCGGATGTCCTTCACTTCCCACGACTTGTGAGTCCTCAAATCATAATTAAAAACCGCCTCTAGGTAATTGCCACCCGCACCGGGAGACCCAAACCCCGCGGAGCCTTCAGCGCATGCGTAAGACAAGGCATCAGCGAATGCTTCGCCGACATTGTGACCTGTTGGGTCCAATACGTAAACTGCTCCGCACTTGCATTTCCCTCCTGTGAACCCTCCAGTCTCGGTTTTCACCTCTTGGGGTGGATTTATGTCCCCTTTGCAGAAGGGACATCTTGCCGTTTCGTTCTTGTCCTCCCTCACACGATGTTTCATTTGGCCCCTATCAGATAAGTATTAGCACCAAAGATTACATTCATCGCTCATCCAATACCATCCTGGCAATATCGCCTACTTTCGTCTCGACCAGTTGTCCGTCTCTATAGATAACGCACCGTCCCCCGTCCCGGATCATTTCCTTTACCCTAGCCTTGACTTCATCAGTAATGGACCCTGACAGTGCATAAAGCCCAAGCCCCCGCACCGAAGAGTCTTTATGCTCAAGAGCCCTCACCGCAACTTCGAAAGAACCCCGAGTGCGTTCGATGCCAGCCCTTGCCATTCTTCCCAGGGCCCAAAGCACTCCCTTGAGAAAACTTTCTTCTTCGTGAAATGAGAGCAAAACAGGAGGAATGTCCTCAAAAGCCTGTGGACTGTTAATCACTATTTCTCCGAGCATCTCAGGCGCACTCCATCCTATCCCTCCTGATTCCTCACTCACAGACCAGATCAGGCGTTGAACAACATTTCTAACCGCCACAGGAGCCTCCCCTGCGACAGCCCCTGCTGCCTTTCCCATGGCCTCGATCGCCCTCCAGCATATTAGGTCCTCCTTGTCATAGGTCAGCGAAATAAGTATGCTGAAAACCTTCTTGTTCTCACGCGCAAGTCTTTCGATCCATGCGAAGTCTGTGGCGTCAAGGGCCTTCTTTACCTCCTCTTTCAGTGAGGGCACATTATCCGCCGTTCGTGCTCATTCGAAGAGCCTTTTTAGTCTTGTATTCGACCGCTTGTCTTATCACCCCTTCGGTCCATTCCTGCGCGCCAAAGGCATGGAGGTGCGTATATGTAGCAAGGACATTTTTATAACATATACCGTCCATCTTATTGTAGATTCCATGTCCCCTCTTCATGCGAAACGCATAATAAAACGGCTCTATCTCATTCATGTCACCGCATGCTCTTGAATAATGAAACTCATGTCCTCTCAGGGCGGTGCCTTCAGAGTAGAAAGGGTTCTTCCTTACTACCTCCACTACAGAATACCCGTGGGCCTGCGGCTTTCTATCCAGAGAGAAAACCATTGGAAAGATACCCGCCATCGGGTATGTCTTTTCGTCAAGCAAAAGCCCTTTTCCAAGGTACATAAACCCGCCGCATTCAGCGTATACCGGCAGTCCATTTTCGATCTCCTTTCTGAGAGAGTCGCGAAAGTTAACATTTTCCGCAAGGGTAATGGCATGGGTTTCGGGAAACCCGCCTCCAATATAGAGCGCATCAACTTCAGGAAGCTGTTTCTCATCAAGGGCACTCACTTCGACAATTTCGGCACCGCTTCTTCTGAGTTCTTCAAAGTTCTCAGGATAGTAAAACTGGAATGCTGAATCCCTGATCACACCCACCCTAACCGCACGCGTTTCAGGGCATATGGCATATCCCTTGCGTTCCCCTGTTTCAGGCGGAGGACCAACGGACACACCCCTCCGTCTGCCGCCTTCGGCTTCCTTTTTCAAAGCGATTGACTCGGCTTCCCTCGCAATTGCGAAAAGGATATCCACATTGATGTACTTCGCCGCCACTTTCTCCACGAACGAGAGTGCCTTCTCAGTATCCTGATGCTCCTGCTGCGGTAGCAGCCCCATATGGCGCTCAGGAAACAAACCGGCATCAAGCTTTGGTATTGAACCCACAACAGGTACGTTGCAATATCTTTCTATGGATTTTCTTATCACTGTCTCATGCCTGGACCCGGCTATCTGGTTAAGGATAACCCCCTTGAGAAGCAATTCCGGGTCGAACTTCTCAGCACCCAAAACCAATGCCGCGACAGTGCGGGTGACTTTTGTGCAGTCCATGACCAAGATGACAGGTGATCTGAGAATCTTCGCGACTTCGGCAGTACTGTATGAGCCTTCTTCATCAACGCCATCAAAAAGCCCTCTGTTTCCTTCTACGATTGCGACATCCGCCCCACTTGAGTGCTCAATGAAGGAATGCAGAACCCGGTTACGTCCGACAAGGTAGGGATCAAGATTGTAACAGGGACACCCTGCAGCACTTGCTAGCCAGCCGGCATCGATATAATCCGGGCCCTTTTTGAAGGGAACGACACTCAATCCCCTTCCCCTTAGCGCTCTTACCAACCCGAGGGAAAGGGTTGTCTTCCCAGACCCTCCCCTGAGCCCTGCGATGACAAGTCTGGGATAGTTGCCCATTTGTTATTATACCATCCAAGTAAGCGAAGGCTGCTCGAGCGGCAGAAATTGAGGACAGCCGCAAGGAAACGCTTGATTGCTTTCTACACAAAAAAGGCAGTTCACCGCGTGATGGACTGCCTTCCCTTGAAGAGCTAACTGTCTTTAACTGTTACTTCGGGGGGATCTCCACGAAGCTGCCGCCAAAATACGTATAGATTAGTTTCCCATCATCGATAAGGTCCTTCAGTGCATCTTTTACTTCGTCTCTCGAAATGCCTGCTTCCGCAGATATCGTTTTCTGGATATCGGAAGATTTCAGCTTCTTCTTGCCGACCGATTTTTCGACCAGCGCATATATCTTCTGCTTGACTTCCTCTTTTTCCATCCTGACACCCCGTTATAGAAACGTTACGGTTAATAAAAGGGGGGGAATATTCTCCCCCCATCCCTTTGTATCTTACCACTTAAATGTGGCTGCCGTCCTGAATGTCTCCCTTGCAACGATGAAATCATCGATATGCTGGAAAGTGAAAGGTAAATTCGTAATCTTGAAGAACTTCTCCCAGCCGATTCTTTCGACCCACTCTCCGACTCTCTCGTGTTTCTTAGCACCGGCGAGATAGGCGTCCAGAATCGTCCTTACCGCCTTTGTCACCTCTGGCCATCTTGGCGGATTGTTCTTGATGAATGGCACTGCAAGCTTCGAAAACTTTGGGTTGGACCTGAGGTTTCCCACCTTGCCGCCAACCACAATCGCCACACCATCATTCACAGGGTCATGAATTTCAATAGGGGGGCAAACAGTGAAACAATTGCCGCAGTACATGCACTTGTCGTTGTTTATCTTAACGCTCTTCTTTGCCGGATCGGGGCTTATTGCGCCCGTCGGGCACGATGCAATGGTGGAAGGTATCTCGCACATGTTGGGTACTCTTGCATTGTCAACAACAGGTGGCTTTCTGTGTACCGCGACGACTGCGATGTCAGAGCAGTGAACCGCGCCGCACATATTCACGCAGCAAGCAACGGCCAATCTCACCTTGTTAGGCGTCTCTTTTGTTGTAAAGTAGTCGGCAAACTCATCCATAAGAGCCTTCACAAGACCGGAGGCGTCCGCTGCAGCGGAATGGCAGTGAATCCATCCCTGCGTGTGGACTATGTTACTTATTCTCGATCCGATACCGCCCACCATATATTTCTTGCTCTTAAGTTCCTTCTGCAGAGGTTCAAGGTTCTTCTCCTCGGAGACGAGAAATTCCACATTGTTCCTGGTGGTGAACCTTATATATCCGCCGCAGTACTTCTCGGCAAGTGCGGCCATGTCTCTAATTGTCTCGGTGCTAAGGAGCCTCGGCGAAGCGACCCTCACCGACCAGATCTTGTCGCCACTGTTAGCAACATGGACCATCAGACCGGGATTTATGATCTCGTGATACTTCCAGTCACCATAGTTCTTCTGTATTACAGGCGGCAGGAACTCCTTGTAATGAGGTGGTCCGATATCTGTTTTTCTCTGTGGTGTTGACATAACGTCCTCCTTAATTTTTATATATATCGTAACGGTTATTTATTTCTGCAAATCCTGCTCTGTCCAGAAGAAGAACGGATCTCTTCTCGGCTCCTTTACCTGCTGTGGAGAAGGATCCACCCCGATGAACTCTAGGAACTCTCTCATTCCCTTTCTGATAATCAACTCGCCGATTCTTTCCCTGTTTTTGCCGTGCTCGTCCCAGAATTCCCACATCTTCCTTATAAGGTCCTTGAATTCAGTGTAGGGCGGCTCCATCTTCATAAACGGAACGATAACCCACGAAAGTGTAGCTCCGATAACAAATGGCGCCTTGCTTCCGATGAGTATCGTCGCGCCTCTTTCACCTGTCGGATTTAAGGCCTTCGTCATCTTAGCGATGCAGTGCATGCAGCGCACACAGTCTTCGTCGTTTATCTTCAGTGCCTTGCCGTCATAGCTCATGCATCTGCTCGGACACTGGTTCACGATCTCCTCTGAAATATTCATTCCACCCTTGACATATTTCGCGACCTCGTCCTGATTCACAGCGATATTGCCCTTCCAAGTGCCGATGATGGAACAGTCCGCGCGGGCAATCGAGGCAATGCAGTCGACTGCGCACCCTGCGGTCTTGAACTTGAACTTATAAGGAAATGCTGGCCTGTGCATCTCATCCTGCCATTCCTGGGTGATACTGTAAGTAATGTCAAGGGTATTGATATTCGACCACTCGCACCGGGCTGGCCCAACACAACAACTCGGGGTCCTCAGCGCAGAGCCCGAACCGCCGAGATCCCATCCACGAGAAGAGAATTCCGCAAAGATCGGCTCGAGATTTTCTGTAGTCGTTCCGAGGAGAACCATGTCTCCTGTGGAGCCGTGCAGATTAGTGAGCCCACTTCCATACTTATCCCATATATCGCACATCTGGTTCAAAGCCTTTGATGTGTAAAAGAACCCAGCGATAGAATTGATTCGCACAGTATGGAAGTTAGCTACGTTCGGAAACTGGTCTGGAAGAGATGAGTACCTTCCGATAACTCCCGAGCCGTAACCACGGACACCGACTATACCGCCATGCTTCCAATAACCACGCCTGTCCCTGTAGGACTTTTCAAGCTGGCCAAGTTCGTCAGCAGCCATATCGCTCTTCACAGCCGCTTTCTTGATCTCCGTCACAAAGCTTGGGAACGCGCCCTTTTCAAGCTCGTCCAACAATGGAGTCTCATACTTCTTTGGCATAAAATCCTCCTTTTATTTTGATTCCTCCGACCCTTTATATTTTAAAGAATAGGACTGGAAATGAAATTGCTAAAGCGTAATACATGCATAAGAATAGAATCAAATTAAAAAAATTAATCCATAAATCATATTTGCTTATTTATCTGTTAACTCTAGTTATTAAGGGGAAAATGGACGCTTGTCATAAGCGTTAGGCAGAAGTTATACTAAACAAATTCCGGAAATATTTCAGCACAGGATTGCTATGCGTATAGAGAAGATCGAACTCATAGGGTTCAAGTCCTTCGCGGAGAAGACGGCGTTCCAGCTTCACCCCGGGATCACCTGCATTGTAGGTCCCAATGGCGCCGGAAAAAGCAACATCGTGGATTCCTTTCGATGGGTTTTGGGTGAGCAAAGCGCCAAGAGTCTGAGAGGAGAGAAAATGGAGGAGGTGATCTTCAACGGATCGGCCACTAAGAAACCGAGGGGCATGTCTGAAGTGAATCTTCTCCTGTCATTTGATTCTCCTGAGCAGGGAAATGGCGATTCCCGGGACCTTACTTCGGTGGCAAGGAGACTTTACCGGTCGGGCGAAAGTGAGTATCTGATTAACAGGACCCAGTGCCGGCTGAGGGACATAAAGGACCTTTTTCTCGATACAGGACTGGAGATCAAGAGCTACTCCATCCTGGAGCAGGGCAGGATCGGGGAAATCCTTAACTCGAAGCCTCAGGACAGAAGGTTTCTCATAGAAGAAGTTGCCGGCGTAATGAAATACAAGGTCAGGAAGGCTGAGGCCCTCTCCAAGCTTGAATCGTCACGACTGAATCTTCAGAGGATAAATGACATCATTGCGGAAGTGAAGCGTCAGATAAACTCTCTCGACAGGCAAGTGAGGAAAGCGGAGAGGTATAAGAAACTTTCAGGAGAGATGAGATTTATCGAGCTGAAGATTGCAAAAAGAGATTACACGTCGCTCAAGGAATCACTCGACAGGATCACAGCGCAACATGCTTCCCTCAAAGAAGCGGATGCCTTGCTCAGGGCTGAACTTCACAAAATAGAGAATTTGATCGAGACAAAAAGAATCACTCTTCTGGACAAGGAAAAATCCCTTGAGACAGTGATGTCCGAACTACAGGGGCTGGAAAAGGAGATTGCCGAGGCAGAGCGTTCGATCGCTGTTTCAGCAACGGAAAGCGGCAACCTGACCGAATATCTGGGCAAGCTCGCCAATCAAGAATTTGAAATCTCACAGAAGATTGTTCTGACCGAAACCCGGGGGGCGGAACTGGAAGCTATGCTAAGTGACCTCGAGTCCGAAATCCATGGGTTGAGACAAGAACTCTTCGAGAGAAGTAATGTCATAAAGGACCTGGAGAATGGCCTGTCCGAAAAAGAAGAATTCATCGAGTCAAAGAGGAGAGATATTTTCAGATTGGCCGATGAAATAAGTCACCTAAGGAACGAAACGGGAAGATTGTTTACAGCTGTGGAGAACCTCGAACGGAAACATGCTGCAACAGTCGAGGAGTCTGATTCCGCAAGGGAGCATCTCACACGGGTTGAGGCCGGACTTAAAGATATTGAAGGGACTCTCGTCAACAAGAACACTGAACTCCTTATGCTAACCGAACAGAAAGGGATACTGGTTGCTGAGATTGATGAGTTACTTATAAAGCTGGAGGAGTCTCGGAGCGCAATGGCAAAGGCGCGTGAAGAACTCGCCTCAGCTTCCTCCCGGTTACACTCCTTGAAAGAAATACAACACGAGGATCTTTCAAAGGAGAGCCTCTCAGAGCATCTTCAAATAATGGGTTCGATCGCCGAGATTATCGAAGTTGAAGAAATATACGAAAAAGCCATTGAGAATGCACTGCCCGGAAAAGTAAACGGGTTCATTGTTCGCTCTTTGGAAGACATCTCCCGAGGAACTCCTGCCCTTAAAGAAAAAGGGATTAGGAGAACGACTTTTGTCCCGCTGTACACTTCATGGTCAAACCAAAATGTGGTCTCTGATCCAGCAATAGTCGCAGGGAAGGGCGTCATACTGGGAAGAGCCTCTGATTTCGTTCGATTTCGTTCAGACAGTGATGCTTACTCGCCTCTCTTCAAGAGTCTTCTCGGGAATGTGCTGGTGGTAAAGGATCTCTCCGCTGCTTTCTCCCTTCTCTCGGATTTCGGTAGCGCCGGAGGTCTCGGTGTTTCATTCGTGACCCTTGATGGCGAGACCGTAGAGGCTTCCGGAGCAGTCACTGTAGGTGAAGGCAGAGGGATACTCAGAAGGAAGAGAGAGATACGTGAGCTAGAAAATCTCATCGACGGAAAGAACGCTGAGGGAGAAACTCTGGCGGGGATCATCCCGGAAATGGAAACATCTTTGCAGAGCAGGCAGGTCTCTCTCAAGGCTATCGATTCGAAAATGGTCAACGTGGAAAAGGAAATATCCCTGTTAAGGCTGACCCTGGGGAACCAGAGCGAGGAGAAAGAACGGATAAGTCGTAAGCTTGCCTATCTGAACATGGAGGCGGGAGAGATACTCAGGGAAAAAGCATCGATGAAAACGATGATGACTGAAAAAGGAGCGGAGGTTGAGAGAATAGCCTCGTTGAAGTCGGAAGCCGAACTGCTCATATCCACCATGCAGGAAGAGATTTCGAAAGATAAGGAACGTTACGAAGCTGAGCGGTCATCTGTCACAGATCTCCGTTTGTCACTGAACTCCTGCGAGGAGCGTACCGAATCCCAGCGGAAAGAGATGGAAACTTCTCTGGAAACAATTTCAGATCTTTCAAAGACCCGGGACTCGCTGGCGAATGAGAAATCCGAGGTCAACATACGTATAACTCAGTGCATGGAAGAGACCGAGCGGAGTAATGACAAACTCAAAGGGTACGTGGTGAAGGCAGATCATCTGAGGAACGTTATCGCTGGCAGCAAAGAGGCCATGAGGAGCGAGTCAGAGGAACTCACCAACTTGGAGCATGAATCAAAGGGCCATCGCAGCAAACTGGATGTTTTGTCGTCCTCCCTCAATGAAACGGACGTGGCCATGGTAGAACATAGACTGAAAATTGAGAACCTCTCCGGCAGCGTCAGTCAGAATTATGGTATAGAAATCGGCGCATATGAGGCCGAGCCCGTGCTCCAAGAGGACGAAGATCACCTCTTGGAACTAAAGACCAAAATTCAAGAGCTCGGGTCGGTGAATCTTGGTACTCTTGAAGAATACGAAGAGCTCAAAACGCGCTATGACTTTCTCACAAAGCAGCAGGACGATCTCAATAAGTCGATTTCAGAACTGGAAGAGGCCATTACAAAGATCAACAGCACAACAAGGAGAAAACTCAGGGAGGCGTTTGACCTGCTCAATGCTAAATTCGCTGAGGTGTTTAGCCTTCTTTTTGGTGGAGGGAAGGCAGGCCTGGTTATGACCGATGAAAACAATATTCTCGATTCCGGCATAGACATCATAGCACAGCCTCCTGGGAAAAAGCTCCAGAACATTTTTCTTCTTTCCGGCGGTGAAAAGGCGCTAACCGCGCTTTCCCTCCTTTTTGCGGGATTTCTTATCAAACCTTCTCCACTATGCATCCTTGACGAGGTGGACGCTCCACTGGACGAAGCGAATATAGGCAGATTTGCGAGGATGCTCAGGGAACTCGCGGAAAGAATACAGTTCATTGTCGTGACCCACAGCAGGACAACCATGGAGGCTGCTGATTATATCTATGGGATAACGATGGAGGAGCCTGGGGTCTCCAAGGTGATTTCAATGCAGCTTGCGGAGTACTGAAAAGACCGCGACGGAGACCGGTGACGATTAAGGAATCCAGAAGATTCCCTCTCCTCACTGATCGCTCCTTAGGAATGTCCACTATATGACTATGAACATCCTAGATGCCTTACCCAATATAAAGGCCTCCACACATCCTGAGGACCTCGCATGTTACGGCTTTGATGCGTGCGGTATAGAAGAAAAACCTTCTGCTGTGGTCTGGCCCGAGACCGCTGAGCAGGTCATCCAGATCATGAAGTATGCAAATGAGAACGGGGTACCGGCCGTTCCGAGGGGAGCTGGCACAGGAATGACCGGCGGCGCCGTCCCTCTCAAGGACTCGATAGTCCTGAGCATGGAGAGGATGAACAGACTACTGGAGCTTGATAAAAACAATCTCACCGTTCTTGTGGAGCCGGGCATCATCAACGGCCGACTTCAAAGAGACGTTGAAGGTCACGGGTTATTTTATCCGCCTGATCCTGCAAGCATGAACTTCTGCACCATAGGCGGCAACGTGGCAGAAAATGCAGGCGGTCCAAGAGCCTTGAAATACGGCGTTACTAGAGACTATGTCATGGGGATAGAAGCGGTCCTCCCGAACGGAGATCTTATCAATGTCGGTGTGAAGACCCATAAAGGTGTGGTCGGTTATGATCTGGCGAGGCTGCTAGTGGGATCGGAGGGAACTCTGGCTGTAGCCACAAAGATACGGTTGAGGCTCCTTCCTCTTCCGCAAGATGTTCTGACCCTGCTTTGCCTTTTCACCGATCTTGAGGCGTCGGGGAAAGCGGTCTCAATGATAATCTCCTCGAGGGTCGTTCCAAGGACCCTAGAGTTTATGGACAGAGAAGCGATAAGAGCAGTCGAAAAATTCCAGCCGCTGGGCCTTTCCGAGGACATCCAAGCATTGCTTCTCATAGAGAT
>Ga0187771_10003543_pt1 | contig 10914 bp, 13 predicted proteins | sample 0116_SJ02_MP15_1_FD_133139 | JGI IMG/M metagenome (GOLD analysis project Ga0187771, IMG submission 133139) | Tropical peat soil microbial communities from peatlands in Department of Meta, Colombia - 0116_SJ02_MP15_10_MG | ecosystem: Environmental > Terrestrial > Soil > Wetlands > Peat | place... | reverse complement strand
GTGGATAACCGCTGAAAGCATCTAAGCGGGAAGCCACTCCCGAGAAGAGTGAGCCTTGAGCCTTAACCTCTCCAGCAATGGGGAGGAGCGGGCTCTGGAGCGCACCAGTAGAAGACTGGATTGAAATGGCGGAGGTGTACGCAAGAAGCTTCGGCGACTTGTTCAGCCTGTCCGCTAATTATCGCGCAACGCTTGTGATGAGTAGTTGTCCCGGCGGAGGCGCAATGAACCCTATACACGGTGCCAACGGCCACTATCTGCTAAAGACGAGACTTCTGTCCGACCAAGTTGATGATCTCTTCTCTCGATGCCAATCTGTCGGTAGCTCCAAAACGTACGTAAACGCCTTTGTCCTTGAGGATGTACGGTTTGGCTTTGCCTTCTGCAATCTGAATCATACCAATTGTTTTCTCGCGTAGAGATTGCATCTCAATTTTGGGCTCGATGGCTGGCTCGCAGAGATTTCTCAGGGCGTCATGAATAGAATCTGAAACTCTTGGATCCTGTACACCAACAACCTGGCCATTGTCGTCGACACCTAGAAGAATCGTTCCTCCGTTTCCATTCGACATACTGACCGCCGTTTCTGCGAATTCGCTCCAGTTCTTGGGAACCACCAACTTGAACTCTACTTGTTTGTTCTCCCCAGAACGAATTAGTTGCTCTATGTTCTCTGGCGATGACTCCACGAGTACATCTTGGGACGATCCGCTCCAGCCAACACCAAATCGTCTGTAATCTAGAACTTCATCGGTTTTTTTCGAGAACAAATACACCAGATACAGGTTTGGTTGATTCTCGACTTGGACTTGTGTCTCGTTTCCTGTGAATGAGGCCTCAATCTGGGCAATTCTGGTTTCCGACTCAAGATAGATCTTGGCCAATAAGTCGGTTGCCAAGACTCCCTTTCCTATCTCGATTCTTAGAACAAGACTGCTTGGGCCCAGCCGAATTTCTCTTATCCTCGCGGTGTAATTCGGTAAGAAGATCAGCGCCCCTCCCGGGTACGAGAAATAGCCGGTCTGCATCTCAAAGAAGAAATTCATTGCAGCTTGACCGGTATCGAAAAGCGGTTGATTTATCACGGCGAAGGGTCCATTGGGAGCCTGGGCTTGGTATCCTCCCGTAGCCATGAAGGCATAGGAATCCGCAGGCCAGTCAAGGTTGAATGCAAACTCTCTACTAGGCTGGTGATTGTTCAAATTGGGCCACTTCTGAATTCGACCGTTCACCGATATTCCTTCAGAGCTGGGAATCTGCAGAATCCCATCACGCTCTATGCCCTCCAAGAGAGAAAAAAACTGCGCAATGGTCACTGTGTTCTCACGAAGACGGAACTCATTGTAATCAAACGACTTCGCATACTCTCTCAAATCATCCGAAGGTAAGACATCATACCTGGCGAGTACGAGCCTCCAGTCTCCCGTCCATTTGGCTAGTGCCGTTGTTACTTTGACCCGACCGTAGGTAGACTCCCTGCTTCGAATGATTCTTCGGATCTCCTCAATCTCCGTTTCTGTTGAATTAGGAGGGCTTTTTTCCATCATCCAATTCACGGTGGGTTGTGCCTTAAAAGTCAAACTAGCTAGTAGTTGTCCCGGCAAGAGTGCAACGAAACCTATACACGGTGAAACAGGCCTTGATTCCGTAGCTCAACCAGTCTTACTGAGGATTGGTAGAGCATCTCTGCTGAAGTCTGACGTGCTGCCCACTCCAACTGGAACAGCAGCGCACTAGACTAACTCGGGTGATACGTTTAGATCATCCATTCAACAAGATTCCACATGCGTGAAACAATCAAGCCAGGAGACGTGATTTCCTACTTCGACATGTGCGCAGAGGAAGGGTCGAGTCTCAGACGAGGAATGAATTACCGGTTGAGACACAAGACCACGGTGATTCTAATGAGCATCCGCCCTGGCGCCCCATACAAAGACAGAGTTGAGGAAAACGGACGCGTTCTAATCTACGAAGGACACGACAATCCGCGGCCCGAAGGAGGTAAGACACCCAAAGAGGTTGACCAAATTGGGAATAACCCGGATGGCAGCCTCACGCAGAACGGTCTATTTGCGAACGCCGCGGACGGATGCAAGAGGGGAACCAGAGAGCCTGAAGTTGTAAGGGTTTACGAGAAGATCAAGACGAGCATTTGGGTCTACAACGGCTTATTTTTGCTTACAGACGCATGGCAGGAACAGTCAGGAGGACGAAGCGTATTCAAATTCCGACTCGAATTGACTGACCAAGAGAAGCTTCCTTCGGCTATCAGTGCAGAGGTTGATCAGTCTAGGGTCATCCCTTCTGCGGTAAAGCTGGAAGTCTGGCGGAGAGATGGCGGTAAATGTGTAAAATGCGGTGCGAAAGACAACCTACACTTCGACCATATCATTCCTTACTCAAAGGGTGGAACCTCCATGGACTCGGAGAACATCCAATTGCTTTGTGTACGACACAACCTAGAGAAACGGGATAGGATAGAATGAGCAACCAAAGCACACTCGTGAAAGAGCGCGTATCACAATGTCAGATTCTCAGGTAGGGTCTTCACCCGAACCGTGAGCTCATTGGGAGTTATATCGAGCAACCATCTCCATCACGTGTCATCAGAAGAAGCAAAAAACAGAATCATCTTCTCGCTCGAGACATTCGAATTCACAATTGACCAACTCAGACGCATCGAGGAAATCTTGAACGAGTAGTCCGGAGAATCTTCTTATCATGATGAAGGCAGCGCTCCCTGATGGATAGTAACATTACTTTTGAGTCACTCAAGCACAAAGTCGAAAGTTTCAGAGACGAACGTGATTGGCTAAAGTTTCATAATCCAAAGGACCTGAGCATGGCACTGTCTATAGAAGCGGCTGAACTGGAGGAACTCTTCCTATGGAAGGACAAAAACGCATTAGCTCGACTTTCAAATGACAAGCACCAACTCGAGATGGTGCAGGAGGAGATGGCTGACATGTGCATATACCTGCTTAGTCTATCCAGTGTTCTCAAGATTGATTTGAGCAATTCCATCATTGAGAAACTGGCGAAGAACGCCGCAAAGTATCCCATTAGCAGGTCGAAAGGATCAAGTAAGAAGTACAACGAGTTGTAGCCATGAGGCTCTATGCAGGCACCTCGCAACAGTTCATAGAAGACACATTTCAGAATCAGATAGCCGAGAAACTAAAGCTGGCTTTCTTCGAATACTATCGCTACCATCCTTCCCAGGGCGAAGTCAGCTCGTGGCGCAACTCCCTCCGAGCCATATCGCAAGTCTTCCAATACGCCGGTCTACTGGATCACGGCGTAATCCTCGAATACCAGCTGCCGCTCTCTTCCAAGCGGCTCGACTGCCTGATTTGTGGCAGAGACGGAGCGAGGGCTGACAACGCTGTAATAATCGAACTAAAGCAATGGGAGAAATGTCAGGTTGCTGATGGTGCAAACGAAGTAACTACTTGGATTGCGGGAGCGCAAAGAGAACTTCTTCACCCGTCGGTTCAAGTTGAGGGCTACAAGTTGTACCTGGAAAGCACGCACACAGCCTTTCACGAAGGGCTGAACCCGGTAAAGTTGAGTGCCTGTGCCTATCTTCACAACCACAATTACTACTCGGACGATGTACTCTTCTCCTCGAAATTTGACGGTCCAAGGAACAGATGTCCAGTATTCACTGCAGATGACGTTCCTAAGCTGAAGGAACACTTGGTTACAAGGCTCAAGAAGGGAGAGGGACTGGACGTACTGAAGCGGGTTGAGGCGAGCAAGTACAGACCCAGCAAGAAACTAATGGACCATGTAAAGCGAATGATTCAAGGCAACCCTGTCTATGTCCTCCTTGACGACCAGCAACTAGTCTACGATAAGGTACTCTCTCTTGCGAAGCAAGGATTTCACGACAAGCAGAAGACGGTAGCCATCGTCAAAGGTGGGCCTGGGACAGGCAAGTCCCTCATCGCAATCAACGTGATGGCCGCTCTCTCTGGTGAAGGATACAACACTCAGTATGCTACTGGCTCGAGGGCATTTACCGAGACGCTTCGGAAGCGGGTCGGCTCCTATGGTGGAATCCAGTTTCGCTATTTCAACAGTTACTCGCATGCAGACAGAGATGCGGTGGACGTCTTGCTTGCGGATGAGTCCCACAGGATTCGGCAAACAAGTGTTAGCAGGTACACACGCAAAGAAGACAGGACCGGGCTTCCTCAGATTGAGGAACTAATCAAAGCAGCCAAGTCCGCGGTGTTTTTCATCGACGACTACCAGATTGTCCGTCCCGGCGAAATAGGGTCAGTCCAGTACATCAGGGAGAACGCCGAGAGAATGGGCTGCAAGGTTTTGGAATACGAACTTCAGGTACAGTTCAGATGCAATGGGTCGGACGCTTTCGTCAACTGGATTAACAACACCCTCGGAATCCAGAGGACGGCCAACATTATCTGGGAGAGGAAGGAGGAATTCGACTTCCGGATATTCGACAGTCCCGAGGCCGTCGAGAAGGCAATCAGAGAGCAGGTGGCGCACGGGTTCACCGGCAGGGTCACCGCTGGCTATTGCTGGCACTGGTCAATGCCTGACGCCGAAGGGAACTTGAATGACGATGTCGTCATCGGGGAATATCGGCGTCCCTGGGACGCGAGACCAGAGGCAAGGAAGCTGGCCAAGGGGATTCCAAAAGCAACACTCTGGGCTGACGACCCTAACGGGATAAACCAGGTCGGGTGCGTGTATAATGCTCAAGGATTCGAGTTCGATTACGCAGGCGTGATTATGGGGTCGGATCTTAGGTACAACTTTGACACGCAGGCTTGGGAAGGTCACCCCGAGAGCTCTCACGACGCCGTAGTGAAACGCGACAGAGAGAGGTTTACCAACCTGACAAAAAACACCTACAGAGTCTTGTTCAGTCGCGGCATGAAGGGGTGTTATGCCTACTTCATGGATAAGGACACAGAGAGGTTCTTCAAATCCAGGATGGAATTGAGTTAAGCTTTCAGGCGTTTTCGCCTCCTCACTGGTTTACCTTTTTCCTTCGGCAACAGCTTCTTCATCAGGAATGGAGTGTCGTAGCGCAGAGTCTTCTCGACGCTTTTGGCAGGATTGTCCTCGACCATGAAGTGCAGGAAAATATCAAGCAACTTGAGCTCTGGGTGCTTCCTGAGCTCTGGATGAATCAGGTCATCAATAATGTAGTTCCAAGTCCGCTTTCTGATTCTCATTTTAGCTCATTTAGGAAAAAATCCGGGGGAGGTTACAGCTACACTAGGTCGTCGTTGTCCTGTAACCTCTGCATCTCGCGGCGGATGAGTCCTACGGCTTCGCTGCTCCTGAACGGGTAGGTCGGGAACTTGCGTTGCAACTGTTCCCGCACCTGCTCTGCGGCGTCCAGCACCACAGGACTGGCTCCGATTTCGCTGGCGACTTCTTTCGTCAGCTTCAGAGGCCCTATGGCGTTCTTCGCATGGGCGCGGATTTCCCAGCGGATAGCTGATCCGTACCCTCTTACCACTGGAAGGACGCTCACTGAGCCGCGTGGGAATTGCTGTTCGAACCTGCGGAAGATCTGGTTTGACTTGCGTTCTTCGCCGTCCTCATCCGAGTAGGCCGATTCGAGTTTAGGAATTTGCTTCTCACCCCTGTGGCCGCTTTACCACCATCACGTCGCCCCTGGCCCCCTGTATGCCTCCACCAAGTCAGACAGCTCCTTGGAGAGTTGCTGATCATTCCTGATTGCCGGGCAATTCTTCAGTGTAGCATCTAGGTCGAGTCGCTTGACCCACACCGCCCTTTTATCTGGAGGTAGTCTTCCGAGAACGCGGAGCGCCTCCCGAGCTTGCTCTTTGTCTATGCAGGATGGGCCACTCAGAACCTCACTGAAACTGCCGTCGGGGCCCATACTCACCTGAAGGTTGATTCGGGGCGTCGCGTAGTATCCACTCCCACTCTCTAGCTCTACCATCTACCTCAATCCTCCTCGCCCATAGGCTGCCACGAAATCGTCCTCGCTAGCGTATGCGCTGACGAAATCATCATAGGGAAGCAGGTGCAGTTGCTTTACGAACTGGAAGGTATTCGCGGTACGTTCAAGGAAGATCATCAGAGCCTCAATGACGTCGGGAGGTAGGGTCGTGACTCTGGGCCAGGCGACGTAGTCTGTTACTGCGAATCCACGACGCCCAAGACTCCTGACTACTTGGACTGGGTAGTCGATAACTGAGTAATCGGTTCGCCACCTCCCGAGCAAGTAGTTCGAGGGGAACCTTCTTCTGCAGACCGCACAACTCACGAAGTAAAGGTCTTTTGACATTCACCACATGAAGATAAGTAGGACTACTTCCATCTTCGACGTAAGGGGACCACTTGTGAGCGAAGCAACTTCTGGTTGTGAAACATGCGACGAAATCCTTCGCGCCATGGTCGGGCAAAGCGACACTACGACCCAAGAACTAAGCCAATCCCTCAATTTGCCTCAAAGTACGATAGGTTATCACCTCAAACATCATCTTCTCATAGACTGCTACGTCGAGGTCGTGCCTGTCAGGCGGAAAGGCCGTACAGTTTTGGGGTGGCAACTCAAACAACCGGGAATGGATCTCACAATCTCATTCAAGAAGAATAGCAGAGAGACGACTGTTAACGCGCATAACATGCGTGAGCTCACAATCAAGGTCAGACAACCCATCGTCTTAGAAGCTTCGAAGGTACAATCAAGTTCTGGCGGATTCTTGTTTCCGGGAACGACAGTGCTGAGGTTCGTCCCCAAGTACTCGCCTGGGAGTTTGAATCCGTCAATAGCGACTCAATAAGGAAAATCGAGGCACCCACTTTGGACTCCTTTTCACACATCCCTCCCTTCTGTCATTCCGGATGATAGTGCTGTATATGGCAGACCCCCAGTACCCACATCCCCTACCCCTTGGCTGGAGGGTTTCCCCCATGGTCGTCCTTCGCACCTGGATTTGCTAATTCTTCTACATACGACACACGTCTGCCGGGGTCTTTTGCTCCAGCGAAGCTAAGAACTGCCACGGCAGCTGCCATCCAATTGGATGAATCTGACTGGCTACGGGCCCCAAATATGGCAACGCCATCTCCGTGGCAACATACTAGCTGGGCTCGTCTCTCGCCTTTGCCAGCGTCACCAGGAACGGCAGGTTCGTGATCTCGCCCATGTATAGGTGACGGTCTAGCCTGCAGTTCGTCAACCGAAGCCCATCGGGAGGGACTTGGGGAGACTCACGCCGTCGAAAATAGCTTCTTCATGGCTCTCTTGAACTCTCCAGGGGACATCTGGAACCTCATGACCGTCAAGTGGCTGCTGAGCTCCGAGTCCGAGAGTCCGACTCTCCTCCCTTCGTTGATGGCGGCCGCGCAGGATTCGAAAAGCGCCTTGCTGACTCGCCGCCTGCTCATCTGACCTGCAGCTCCGCCCTCCCGGAGGCGTTTCAGCAAGTTCAGGCACAGCAGGACATCGAAATAGAGGAGCCTCGCGTCTCCCGATCTGAGATACATTGGGCTGATCTGCAGGTGACCGTCGTCTTCATCGGGCATCACTGCCCTGATAGGCATCCCCGCGAACTCTATCCTGAGGGCGCTGAGGAACCGTCCAGCCTCAGCCCCAAGGAGCTCTCTGACGGCAGGGACGCTCTCGAAGCCCTTGAAGTAGTCGGTGAAGGGGAAGAGTGGGACCGATGCGCCCCTCCTTATCTCCACTGAGAGTTTCTCCCTAGTCCCTGCGACCATCCCTTTCTCCAAGCCCACATCCTTGAGGAGCTTGGAGAATACCTTCGGCTCCACCGGCCCCATCTTCAGGTACTCCGCTATCTCGTCGTACTTCATGCCGATGCGCTTTGCCTCGTTGACGGTGTGCCTGTATGCGGGGACTTCTATCGGGCTCCCGTAGTAGAGCGAAGCGTCGAAGCCTTTCTTCACGTACTTCTGGTGCTCTCGGCTAAAGTAATCCTTGTTCTTCATGAACTGCTTGACGTGGAAGAGCTCGTGGACGATATCGAGGTAGAGCGTCCTGAGGTCGCTGTTCTTGAGGTGGTATGTCCCGACGCGGAGGTTGCCGTCTTGGTCGCTGACGCCCATGTACATGTACTTGCTCGATATGAAACCGACCTTGAGCCGGCCAAGGACCTCCTCCGTCTCGTCCCCGAAGACGTCCCGGACGGCTTGGACCAGGTCGAAGCCTCGGAAATAATCGGTGAAACTTGCTAGCGGAATCGGCGGCGCCTTCCTCACAATCGTAATCGGAAGCCTAGGTTTTGCTTTTCTTGATGGCCTGGAACGCGCGGTCAGGCTGACTGCCTCACGATCTTGTAGTTGAACGGCGCAAAACCGTACTTCTGGGCCAGGCTCAGCCATAGGAGCAGCACCGCCTCCATCCCCCTGGCGCGGTCAATTCCTCCTAGGTCGATGACCCGCTTCCATCCGAACCATCTCAGGATCTCCGTCACCTTCGCCTTCGCAGCCGAGTCGTTCCCGCAGATGAAGACGTCGGTGTCTTCGGAAAGTATCCCTGGATTGGTCATGATTTTGTAGTTCATTGTGTTGAGCGCCTTCACGACCTTCGCCTTTGGGTGCGCGCGCTGGATCTGTTCTCCGAGAGAGTCGGTGTTGGAAACGGTCAGGCTCATCTTGTTGTTCGAGAACTTCAGAGGGTTCGCCACATCGACGAGGACCTTGCCATCGAGATGAACCCCGGCAGACTTGAGGATCTCCAGCGAGCTGTCCCCATGGGTGCAGTTGAAGACGACCTCGCCGAACGCGGCCGCCTGCGAAAACGTCCCGCCGCTTGCTCCCTTCCCCAGCCTCTTCGCGAGGTCCTGAGCCTTCTTTGAGGTCCGAGATCCAATCATGACTTGGTTACCCAGCTCGACGAGTTTTGACGCGAGGTTCGAGCCGACTTCGCCGGTTCCGAGAACGGCTAACTTCATGGACCGATGATTAGCTCCAAGGATTTAGGTCTTGCCGCCATTTAGGGCCGTAACGGAGCTGTCACTTCTTTTGGCTGATGCCACAACAGCAAGAACAAACGGGGAACTGGAGCGGGTCTCCGCTCCAGGCTGTGTGTTTATGGAAGTGCGCTTGCCAGGTCGTTCACGAAGTTCAAGCCGTCGGGGCTGCCGAACCCGGTTGCCAGGTCGTACCCTTTCAATGCCGGGTAACCAGGAATCCCACTGCCGTAGAGGGAGTTGTCCCCGATGGTGACTGTGTTGAAGGTCTGGGGCACAATGTCGTTGAAGGCGCTGGAGGGGAGCGTGTAGAGGAGCGGGTTGAGCAATCCAACGTGCTGCTTGTGGCCATTGTCGGCGACTTGGTTCGTAAGGGCAATCAGCCCTGCGATTTGCGGGGTGGCTGCGCTGGTGCCTCCGATGATGTAGAAGCCAGAACTAGAACCCAGGAAGCCGAGGTAGACGAGGACTCCGCCATCGACTGCGGCGTTCCACGACAGGTCAGGGACGCCACGGGCTCCGTTCAGGATGCTCGAAGAGATTCCGCTCTGGAAGGAGGGGGTGGGGAAGAGCACGCTCAGACCGCCGCCGCCTGCAGCTTGGATGAAGGGCTCGTTCCAGACCGCTTCAATTCTGCTGCCAGGGGTCGTCGTGTAGCTCATGTCAGTTGGGGAGGAGGGGTTCCACGTCCATCCGTACTGGAGCCACGTGCCGCCTACCGCGGTAACAAGCGGGTCGGAGGGGGGCCATGTGACCGTGGGATAGGGAACCGACTTCCCCTTGGAGGCTCCTTGGCCGCCGATGGTGTTGGCGGTCCCAGAGTCTCCGGTCGCCGCCAGTACTGTAACATGGTTGGTCATGGCAAGTTGGTAGGTCTGATCAAACTTCGCTATCTGGGAGGTCGCGGAATTGCCTGGAAACGATTGTTCGGTGACGGAAAAGCTCTCGCTGATTACTGAACCAGGATAGTTCTGGATAGCCCACTGTTCCCCTTTGAAGATGCTCGGGAAGCCCTGGACTCCCTGGGTCTCCTCCGGGTTGGCAGCAACGAGGACGATGTTCGCCCTTGGCGCTATGGTATGTGCCCACTGGAGGTCTAGGCTCGTCTCCTCGGCCCATCCCTCCTGAGTTCCATGGGCGCTCTTGCTGTAGGTCGGAGTTCCCGAGGGATAGTAGATGGTGAAGCTCGGGCCTCCGGGCGTGTTGGGGACGGGAAGGCCGAATTCAGCGCTGAATGTTTGCAGGTCTGACAGAGCAGTCGGCGATCCATAGGAGTCAACAATCACTATGGTCTCTCCTTTCCCGGTGATGCCTTCAGAGTACAGCGAGTTGAGATCGTAGGCGGCGTAAATCTGAGTGGGGGTGTAGCAATGGAAGTCGTCTGAAGGGCTGGTGATGCACGAGAAGGATCCATCGGCAGTCATGGTAGCCTTGTTGGGGGCCAAGATCACATTTGGAGTGAACTGAAGTCCCGCGTTCCCATTCGTACTGAAGAAAGCAAGGGAGGGGACGGCCGCGGCTGAAACAAGTAGAGTGAGAAGGAATAGCACGGACATCCTTGCAGATGTCATTTTCAGGTAAAATATGGCGCCTTCAGATATTTATCCCTACCAGCGCCGAACTAATCGCCTTCTCTGACCTTCGCCAGCGTCACAAGGAACGGCAGATTCATGGCGAAAGAGGTCGCGTCTCAATAGTCGAATGTTCGTGACTTGGTGTCGCGTAATCTATCTCCGGGAGCAACAAGCGGCCGGCCCATAGCAGTAGTGAAGAACTGAGCCAATACCATCTCCTGTTTGTCTAGCGAGTTGACCGTCTCCCGATAGTGGTCAAATGCGGCCACGAAAGCCCTTCCCTTGTTCGTGATGAAGTATTTCCGTTCGAGCGGCCTGAACTCCAAGGCCCCATGAGAAATGAGCTCCTCCAGGTACAGGTTCAACTGCCTCAGGTTGAGCCCTGTCCC
>Ga0187771_10003542_pt1 | contig 10915 bp, 9 predicted proteins | sample 0116_SJ02_MP15_1_FD_133139 | JGI IMG/M metagenome (GOLD analysis project Ga0187771, IMG submission 133139) | Tropical peat soil microbial communities from peatlands in Department of Meta, Colombia - 0116_SJ02_MP15_10_MG | ecosystem: Environmental > Terrestrial > Soil > Wetlands > Peat | place... | reverse complement strand
AGATGGTCGGCTGACACCACGCCCATTTCGGCGCCCAGTCTGGCCCCCCCACTATGAGCGAGCCAGTCCGCGTGAATCCTAAGTTTCATGCCGTGACTCCTGCCCGCATCCAAAATCCGGCGAGTCTGTTCCAGGTTGAAGTACCCATTCTCGCAGAAGACGTCGCAGTACTCGGCCAGCCTCCTCCTCGCAATCGTCGGAATCCACTGTTTGGCTATCTCTTCAGTCAACTCGTCGACCCTCTTCTCGTATTCTCTAGGGATACCCTGAGCCAAGAAAGTAGGGACCAAATCGATGGGATGGGACTTCCTGAGGGATTTGATTATCTCCAGCTGCCTCACCTCGCCCATCAGGCTCATCTCATATCCGCTCTTTGCTTCGATTGTCGTCGTGCCATGGATGAGCATCATGTCGAGAACCTTGGTCGCCCGTCTGATCAGCTCATCCTTCGAAGCCTCGCTCGTGGCTTCCAAAGTCGTGGGCATTCCACCTCCCTTTGCTTTGATTTCTAGGTACGGAGTTTTCTTCACCGCCATCGCCTCGAGTTCGTCCTCTCTGGACCCTGCAAATACCAGGTGCACATGAGGGTCAATGAGTCCGGGTGTGACTAGGCGCCCGCTTGCATCTATGGTCGTGAGTCCCTTCTGGAACTTCTCCAAGACCTCCCTGGTCTTCCCGACCGATGCTATCCTCCCGTCCTTGACCGCGACTGCTCCGTCTCTGATGATTCCAAGGTCGCCCATTTCCCCCCTGGCCCGAGGTCGGTTGCTAGTCTCAGCTAGGGTAGCAAGTTCGTCAGCGTGGATTATCGCGTAGTCAGCCCGAACCGGCATGTGTCGTACCCTCTCTTCCGCTAAAGATCTAGGTACTTCTTCCTTTCCCACTCGTGGACCGTGCGATTGAAGTCATTCCACTCCTTTGCCCTGATCTGAACGAACTTGTCGGAGAAGGTCCCTCCAAGTTTCTCCTGCATGTACTTGTCCTTGGAGAACTCGTTTAGAGCCTCTCCGAGACTCCCTGGAAGCACTTCGATGTCCCTAGCTGTCCTTTGTTTCTCGCTCATGGCGTAGATGTCTTCCTCCACTGGCTCTGGAGGCTCCAGTTTCCTCCTGACTCCGTCTAGCCCTGCTGCAAGGATGCCGGCGTAGGCGAGGTAGAAGTTACATGTCCCGTCGGAAGGCCTGTACTCCAGCCTGGCTCCCATCCCTTTTCCCGGCGGGACCCTGATCATGACGGATCGGTTGTACTTTGCCCACGAAAGGTAGACAGGGGCCTCCCAGCCTGGTACTAGCCTCTTGTAGGAGTTGACTGACGGGTTGGTCAATGCCGCTAGAGCCTTTGCATGGGTCAGGACCCCAGCGAGGAAGTGCAGCGCCATCTCGCTGACCCCGTAGGCACCCCTTTGTTCATAGAACAGGTTCCGTTTCTTCGCATCATCGGTGAGGCTGACGTGGGTGTGTAGCCCTGCTCCGTACCCGTCGTGGAAGGGTTTTGGCATGAACGAGGCGATCAACCCCTTTCGGGCTGCAGTCATCTTCACGATGAACTTGACGAGGTAGATGGTGTCGGCCATGCTCAGGGCGTCTGAGTAGGTCAGGTTCAGTTCATACTTTCCCGGAGGCACTTCGTGGTGGTGTTTCTCGACGACCACTCCCGATGTCCTGAGGTTCTCGGTGATTTCCAGCCTTGTGTCGATCCCCAGGTCGGCAGGTGGGCTCGCCAAGTAACCTCCGTCGTCGTATCTCTTCGGGTTTCCTGCGTCATCTCTCTTGAAAAGGAAGTACTCGACTTCACTGCATGCGTTGTACTTGACTGACTTTCCCAATGTTGCGACCGAGTCATTGATGACTCTCTTTAGCACCAACCCCGGGTCAAGTTCAGAGGGCTTCTCAGATTCCGGCTGATAGATGCCGCAGAGCACTCTGGCCACCCTCTGCCCGAAGAGGCCAGGCGGCAGGACCACGAAGGTGTCCAGTCGCGGTAACAGCTTCAGGTCGCTCTGGCTTATGCCTGCCATGTCAACCGAGGAACCGTCCATGTGAATGCCTTCGGCGGCGACTTTGGACAGAAGGCCGGAGGGAACCCAAAGGGAATGCAAGAGACCTGAAAGGTCCGTGAACTGCAGGGCGACCTCTTTCACGCCTTCCTTCTGAACTAACCTTGTGACGTCAGAAAGGCTCATCTTGAGCCTCCGAACCCTGTGCACTCTATTTCTGCGTTGTGCGCCTCTCTGAATGTCCTCTCCCCTGCGTTTCCGCTCACTGGGACTCGGCGAGAAGGGGCATGGCGGCGAACACCTTTGCATCGGAAATCAGGTTCGCGAACCGCGAGTATTCGTTGGGTTCGTGGGGCACGTCATCCACGGTACTCCAAACGACAGTTGGGATTCCCTTGCCTCTGAAGAAGTTCCCAACAGTTCGGAGCCCAATCCCAACGAACCTCGGCTGTTTCTTCGTCATGCGGGTAATCGCCTTCCCCATGAGCTGCGCGACCTCGCTCACCGGGGACGTAGCTGGACCGGCATCGTCCCGTTGTATAATCTCGAGAGACACGTCTGCGTTTTCGTTCGACTTGAAATCGCTCAGCGTCAAGTTGACTTCTGACAGGACGGAATCGAGTGAATACTCAGGCAGAATTCTGCAATCAAAGTAGAACGAATCCACACCTGGAATCGTGTTCACGTTAGGGACATTTGGATCCGCTTTTGTGGGCTCAAAGGTCGAGGATGGCTCATCGAAGAGGTCGTTGCGCCTGTCGTACTTACGATGCAACCTCTCATCGAGGGCGAGCGCAACCCTCATGCCGAGCCTGTGGGCATTTGTGCCCTTCGCGGGAAGGCTCGCATGTCCCTGCCTCCCTCGAGTAACGATTCTCAACCACAGTAGGTTCTTCTCAGCCACTTCCACGTCGGTGGCTTCAGGGGTTCCGGCGTCGGGAACTACGACCAAGTCGTTCGCGTCAAAACAGGAACGCTCCAAGAGATACTTTACGCCGTAATTGCTCCCGGACTCCTCATCAGAGACGAACCAAACTCCGACGTTGAAAGGAAGCTCTTCCCCGAGTAACCCCAGCTCTCTGAGTGCAAAGAGGCTTGAGACCAGGGCCTGGCCATTGTCCTCGGCGCCCCTCGCGTAGATCACTCCGTCTTCAATTCTCGGCTCAAACGGGTCGCTATGCCACAGTTCTCTGCTCCCCTCGGGAACGGTATCCATGTGTGCAACAAACCAGAGCGTCCTATTCTTGTCCGACCCTTCCAGCTTGGCGCAGAGGTTCGGCCGAACCCCATGTTTGAATCCGCTGTCAGGCGCGTCGAACCGAGTTATCTTCAATCCCTCGCCTTCGAGATAAGACTGGATGAAATCCGCCCGTTCTTTCTCACCCGGCCCACCCATTCTCGGATTGACCGCGTTCAGTCTCAGCATCCTCACGAAGAAGTCCTGCGCCTTCGCAGCATCTCTGTCGATGTCGGAGCTCAGCTTCGAGAGTACTTCAGGAGTTGCCTGCATGTGCTGTCTTTTCTCGGAGCTCAGAATATTAAGGTACTCACTTGCAGCGATACTGATCCAACAGCACAATTCAGCCATCTGGCCGAACTCTTAAATCGAGAGGCGCCCCCCGAACCTTCGTGCAGAAGCACAGCATCAGGGCCCCGCGAGGCATCGAAATCTCTTGCAGAAGCTGGCACCAAGAGGCTGCACTCCGGATGCTGATGAACAACCTCGATCCCGAGGTAGCCAAGGATCCCGAGAGACTGATAGTCTACGGTGGAACAGGGAGGGCGGCCCGAAGCTGGCCCGCCTACGAGGCCATAGTGAAGTCACTGAAGGCCCTTGCTAATGACGAGACTCTGATCATCCAGTCAGGAAAGCCTGTCGCAGTCTTCAGGACGAGCGTTGGTGCCCCCCGGGTGCTCATATCCAACGCCATGATCGTACCGAAGTGGGCCGACTGGTCCTACTTCAGAGAGCTAGAGGAGAGGGGGCTTACGATGTACGGACAGATGACCGCTGGCAGCTGGATGTACATAGGCACTCAAGGGATACTGCAAGGCACCTACGAGACGCTTGCGGCGGTCGCTTCGAAGCACTTCGGAGGCTCGCTGAAGGGGAGGATAGTGCTCACGTCCGGCCTGGGAGAGATGGGCGGTGCCCAGCCGCTCGCCGTCACCATGAACGAGGGGGTTGCGCTGGTTGTTGAAGTCGACAGGAATGCAATTCGGAGGCGGCTCGATACAGGCTATTGCGACATGGTCGTAGAAACTCCCAAGGAGGCGCTTGACTTGGCACGGAACGCGGCGAAGGAGGGGAAGGCCATCTCGGTGGCACTTCTCGGCAACTCCTCGGAGGTCCTGCCAGAGCTCGCGAAATCGGGGTTCAGGCCAGACGTGATAACCGACCAGACCGCTGCGCACGACCCTCTTGAAGGGTACATACCCGAAGGCTTGGGCGTCAAGGAGGCTTCCGCCCTTAGGAAGTCTGATCCAAAGGAATACCAGAAGCGCTCCTTGGCATCGATAGCGAAGCACGTTACCGCGATGATCGAGTTTCAGCGGGGCGGGGCAGTCGCTTTCGAATATGGAAACAACATCCGCAAGATGGCCAAGGACGCGGGGGTGGCCAACGCCTTCGACATTCCAGGCTTTGTGCCGGAATACATCAGGCCTCTCTTCTGCGAGGGAAGAGGCCCGTTCCGGTGGGCGGCCCTCTCAGGCAGGCCAGAGGACATCTACGCTACGGACGAGGCAATCGTAAAGGAGTTCGGGGACAATCGATCGCTTGTGAGATGGATCACGAAGGCGCACGAGAAGGTCCAATTCCAAGGACTCCCAGCGAGGGTGTGCTGGCTCGGATACGGGGAGCGGGCGAGGTTTGGCAGGGTTATCAACAGAATGGTCCATGACGGGACAATCTCAGCTCCGATCATAATCGGACGCGACCATCTCGATTCCGGTTCGGTCGCATCGCCTTACAGGGAAACCGAAGGTATGAAGGACGGATCCGACGCAATCGCCGACTGGCCTATCCTCAACGCCCTCCTGAACGCAGTCTCAGGGGCCTCTTGGGTCTCAGTGCACCACGGCGGGGGTGTCGGCATAGGCTACTCGATTCACGCGGGCCTGGCTGTCTTGGCGGACGGGTCAAAGGAAGCCGATGAAAGGATTGAGACCGCACTCACGAACGACCCTGGACTCGGCGTCGCGAGGCACGTGGACGCGGGATACGAGGAAGCGGTTCACACAGCGCGGAAGAAAGGGCTCAAGATTCCCATGGCTGAAGGTTAGCGACCCTCAGCTTTTGTGCATCCAGGCATATGCGTAGTAGACCACATAGATGGCAGCAGCAAAGGCCGCCACTGCGGAAAAAGCATCAGCAACGGTGAGCGAGCTGGCAAACGCGTTTGCCCAGGCGTTGCCGGCAAGGACCCCCGCATAGACGAGGACTATCGACCACCCCAGGCAGCCAATGATGGTCATCAATACGAAAGACTTGACATTCATCTTGAAAAGACCTGCTGGAAGTGAAATGACCGTTCTGAGGATGGGAACGAACCTCGCCAAAAGCACTGTCCATCTGCCTGACGTGTCGAACCATTTCTCTGCTCTTTCCAGTGCTCCGCCATGAGCCCGGAAGATCTTCAGCATCCGGATGACGAAGGGCCTTCCCAACCACAAGGCAAGATAGTAGTCCAGTAGTGCCCCTGCTAGGCTCGCAGTCGTGCTCACCAAGATTACTGCCCAGAAGTTCAGGACTCCTTGGGAGACTAGGTAGCCCGCGAATGGCAGCACGACCTCGCTGGGCACCGGCAGCGACGCGCTCTCAAGCGCCATCAACGCGAACAGGCTGGGGTAGCCCGCCTTCCTCATGACGTCGAGCAAACTCGACGTGGGAAGCGCAGACCCCCCGGCCCCTGAGAACCATGTTCCGAACGGAAGCTGGATGACGTTACCTAGCTGGAGCACCCCTAGGGCAAGGACGGCTGCGGCAGCAACCAAGAGAATCCTGTTTCTCGGGATCAAGGGAGTGGGGGCTTCGGCCACGCCTGCCAACTTTTCAACGAGACCTCTTCATGGCTTATAGACTTTGGAATCCTGAGCAGGTTCTGGCGATTGGGTCTTCGCACTCTACGACTTCGAAAACTCTGCGACCAGTTCTTTCGCCCTGTCGAACCTGATCTTCTTCTCTTCCACCATCTTGTTCGCTACCAGATCGATGATCTTGCCCGTGGCCCCGGCTGAGACGGCGATGTTCCTCGCATGGAGCTTCATGTGCCCCCTTTGGATTCCCTCAGTCGCAAGCGCCCTCAGAGCGGCGAAGTTCTGCGCAAGCCCCACCGCAGCCATGACTTCCGCCAGCTCAGTCGCCGTCTTGACACCCAAGATCTTGATTGCCGCCCTCGCTCCTGGATGCGTCTTTGCCGCCCCACCGACCAGCCCCACGGCCATAGGCATCTCAAGTCTCCCCACCAGATCGCCGTTCGCATCCTTCTCCCAGACGGTCAGGGGCTTGTACTTCCCGCTGCGGGAGGCGTAGCTGTGCGCCCCAGCTTCAAGTGCCCTGATGTCTTGCCCGCAGGCTATCGCCACGGCAATGACACCGTTCATGATCCCCTTGTTGTGCGTGGCACACCTGTAGGGGTCAGCATCGGCGAACGCATAGGCGTAGATTATCCCGTCCACCGTGTCCTCGCCTCCAATAGTTTCCTTGTCAAAGACGGCTGTCGCTCTGACCAGACGCCGGTCTGCGAGGTTGGAGATTATCCTCAGGACGACCCTGCCCCCCGTGATCTCCTCCACCATCGGCGCCACCGCTTCAGCCATAGTGTTCACTGCGTTCGCCCCCATCGCATCCCCTGTGTTCACGATGAGCTCCGGCACCACCATCGGTCCCTTTATGGTCGATAGCACCTTCACGTTCAGATCCTTGGCCCCGCCGCCGAGCGAAACCAGCATCGGATCCTGGTCGTTCGCCTTCTTCAGGATCTCGTCTTTCCTTTGGAGCAGCTTGGATCTCGCGCCCTGCGTGTCCTTAACGTCAACGACCTGGATCTGACCAATCATAACAGGGCCGGTGTTGGTGACGCTGAATCCTCCCTTTACTCTCGCCATCTTCGCTGAGTTGCTGGCTGCTGCAACCACCGAAGGTTCTTCGAGGGCCATTGGCACAAGATAGTCCTTCCCGTTCACCTTGAAGTTGACGGCAATTCCCATCGGATAGGCGATCCCTCCGACGACGTTCTCGATCATCCTATCCGCGACGTCACTCGGAAGGCCACCCGTGTTCGCGAGGACCTTCGCTTCATCGTCAGTCAAGCCTGTCAGCTTCTTGACGATGTTCATCCTCTCATCCATCGGAAGCTTGTAGAAACCTTGTACTTCGGAACTCCCTTGCATTTCCCTTCGTACCATGCGTCAACTGCTAGCTATTTAATGCGCGCGACCACTCTGAGCTGGTTCGTGCGGAGACCGATTTCACTCCCAACCCGCGTAAACATAAAAGGCGGTTTGGGGGCGGTGCCAAACGGCGGGCCGGTCGTCTAGCTTGGTTAGGACATCGCTCTGACACGGCGAATTCACGAGAGTCATTTCTCGCACGCTACGGTCCCCGGTTCAATTCCGGGCCGGCCCACCAGAGTCAATCCTTAATACGACCGCGCAGCTTATCGATTCGAGATAGATACGAACCGGAGTCTACTGGTCTTCTCCGTTCTCCTGATCATCCTGGGAGTCGGCTCGGGCTTTGCGCTGATCTATGTCCTCGGCTTCTTCTTGCTTTTCCCGGCCCTTCTCCTGTCCCCCAAGGCTGCTCCCAAACCCGCTCCGACGGGCTCGGGACAACAGCCTGCCAGACGGGCTCCTGCACAACCTGCTCCCTCCATGGGAACAGCCACAGGTCCGCCCATGGGAACAGCTACATCTTCGTCCCAGCCACAAGCGACGGCGCCATCGCCGGTTCCCTCAATCCAAGCGCCTCAAACCTCTTACAGTTCCTCGCTTTTCCCAACAAACATGTTTCCGAGCATGTCTCAGTCTTCCCCGACAAGCATGTTTCCAGGCACGTCGCAACCCCTCCCAACTGCACAACCCCCAAAAGAGACCCGAATGGAAACGAGAGAGTCTCGAGATGATCTGCTTGAACTCGGGGCGCTCTTGGTCCTGCTCAAACTCGCCTTCGGCTAAGGCACGTACAGGTTCATCTCTCTCGCCACCTTCTTCAGCCTCTCTACTCTATGAGGCATCGAAGGATGCGTCGAGAAGAGTTCGACCAGCGAGCTTCCCCTGAAGGGATTCACTATCCACAGTGATGCAGTAGCGGGGGATGGGGCCTTGGCCGAATTGTTGGCCATTGGCCTCGTCTGAGCCCTGTTGGAGATCTTCCCCAAGGCGCTGATGAGCCCTCCCGGATTCCTCGTCAACTTCGCCCCGTACTCGTCCGCGTTGTACTCGTCATTCCTACTTATCCCCAGCCTGACGAAAGTTGCCCCGAGCGGCACCAGAATCGCGGCGACGAGAAGAACAATCGGTGAGTTCTTGTTCCTGCTGTTCCCTCCTCCTAGCATTACAGACCATAGGGCGATGGTTCCGATGTAGGATATCGCTCCGGCCATCGTCGCGGCCACGCTCGACATCAGCACGTCATGGTGGACTACGTGCCCGATTTCGTGACCAATCACCACTTCGAGTTCGTCCGGGGTCAGCGTCTGCAAGATTGACGATGTGGCACACACGACAGCTTTGCTTGGGCCTCTTCCAGTCGCGAAGGCGTTGGGCTGGGGGGAGTCGACAATGCCAACCCTCGGCATTGGGATGCCAGCCTTCTGGGCAACGCTCCTCACTATCCTGAAGAGTGTTGGATTGTCGCTCTCCTGAATCATCTTGGCCCTGCTCATCCTGATGACGAGCGAGTCGCTGAAGTAATACGAAAAGAAGTTGAAAACGGCTGCAAGAACGAGTGCAAACCCCATGAAGAGCAGTGGGTCGCCAAGGTAGAGCCCCACGGCAAAGCCGATGGCCATAAGGAGGCCGGTCAGGACTACGAAAAGAAGCGTCAGCTTGAGGTAGATGGCGGCAGTCAACCTGTTTCTGGAAATTCGCGACCTGCTACGGGCGTAAATAGTTTTCCTATAGGATCCGACCGAAAGAATAAAATTCATGGAGACCGGGTAACCTACAGATCAGACTTGGAGGACGATGGAGACGACGAGTGGCCAGCGCGCAGGCGTAAGGGGTACCCTTTCGGTCCATGGGCATTCCCTGACATCGACGAAATGATGAGGGAAATGGAGAAGGCCTTCTCGGAGCAATTCAAGGAGCTGGAAAAGGAGCTACCCAAGAACCTGGTCAGGGAGACGACATCAGCGGACGGAAGCACGAGGAAGGAGATAGGTCCTATAGTCTACGGTTACTCGGTAACCATTGGTCCCGACGGAAAGCCGGTGGTGAGGGAATTCGGCAACGTTCGGAAAGGCGACGGGACGCCATGGAAGGAGATTCAGGACAAACGGGAGCCCCTAGTCGATGTCGTGAGCTCCGACAAGGAGGTCAGGGTGATAGCCGAGCTGCCGGGGGTCAACAAGGGAGACATCAACGTCACCGTCAACGAGAGGTCGCTCGTTGTATCGGTAGATCGGGCGGACAGGAAGTACTTCAAGGAGCTCGAGCTTCCGGGACTCGTCGACCCGAAGGGGGCGAAGTCGAAGTACAACAACGGAATACTCGAGGTCACGATTCCTCTGAAGTCGTCCGGAGCGACGGGCGTCAAGCTAAGAGTCGATTGACCTACTGGTAAGGGCCGCCTTCAGTACCTTCCTTGTATCTGGCCAGCGCATTGAACGTAGGTTCCCTGTACCCGTGTTTCTCGGCCAAGGACCTGGCAATGTCTCCAGCTGTTACGATGCCGACCAGCGACCCCAACCGGTCCACGACTACCAGCCTCCTTATCCTGTATTCAGCCATCTGAGCTGCAGCGTCGGTCAGAGAGGCGTTCGGAGAGACCGTTATCAAGGGGGTCGACATTATGTCTTTCACGTAGACCCTGTTGGGGTCGACTGCGTCAGCCAACACCTTCGAGACCAGATCCCGCTCAGTCACGATCCCTATCGCCCTGCTGGCCTGGGTTACGACAGAGCAGCTCACCCCTTTCTTGGCCATCGCCTTTGAGCATTCCTTCACGTTGGTGTTCAAGTCAACCGAAAGCACTGCCTTCGCCATGATGTCGGCAACGTTCGGCTCCCGTTGGGTCATGGTCATTGCCAGGAGACTACGCTAATATATCAATTGGCTTGCGCCCTGAAATCAGATGGTCGAGCCCGTCGTCTCCGTGAAGGGTCTCGTGAAGCGATACAGGAACTTTGCGGCAGTCGATGGCATCTCCTTCGATGTTCCGAAAGGCGAGATCTTCGCTCTCCTGGGCCCGAACGGCGCGGGCAAGACGACGACAATAGAAGTACTGGAGTGTATCAGGAGCCCGACTACAGGGTCTGTGAGGGTCCTGGGGCACTCGGTTTCAGATTCTGGCGGCCCAACTGAGATCAAGAAGAAGATTGGCGTACTCCCGCAAGAATTCAACACCTTGGGACGGCTCACCGTCGCAGAGAACCTGGAATTCTTCGCGGGAATGTACGATAGTCCGGTCGAATTGATGGGCCTGCTCGACCTCCTCGAAATCCGAGACAAAGCGAAGGTTCGCTTCGCCAACCTGTCAGGAGGGCTGAAGCAACGGGTGGGAATCGCAGTCGCACTGGTCAACGACCCCGAGCTGATCTTCCTCGACGAACCCACGACGGGCTTGGACCCTGAAATAAGGAGAGCCACTTGGAAAGTGATTTGGGACCTTAAGCTCAAGGGGAAGTCGATAATCCTTACGACTCACTACATGGATGAAGCTGAGCAACTCGCTGACAAGGTCGCCATCCTGGT
>Ga0187771_10003541_pt1 | contig 10916 bp, 9 predicted proteins | sample 0116_SJ02_MP15_1_FD_133139 | JGI IMG/M metagenome (GOLD analysis project Ga0187771, IMG submission 133139) | Tropical peat soil microbial communities from peatlands in Department of Meta, Colombia - 0116_SJ02_MP15_10_MG | ecosystem: Environmental > Terrestrial > Soil > Wetlands > Peat | place... | reverse complement strand
TGGCTCACGACGATGTCTGGTCTGAAGACGTCCATAAGAGCGGGAACGACGTCGCTAAACGCATGGACAAAAAGTTCATCGTCAGTCTCCGGCGGCAGGGGAATGTTCACGCTGTATCCCGTGCCCGCTCCCGAGCCAATCTCATACTCGAACCCCGACCCCGGGAAAAGCGCTTGCCCGGTTTCATGGAGCGAAATGGTCAGGACCTTGTCGGAGCTGAAGAACGCTTCCTGCACGCCGTCGCCGTGATGGGCGTCGATATCGACGTAGGCCACTTTCCTCCCCCTCTTGACCAGGGCCTGGATGACGATCACGGGATCGTTGATGTAACAGAACCCCGAAGCGCGGCCTGCCCTGGCATGGTGAAGTCCGCCGGAAATATTGAAGGCAACCTCCGCCTCGCCGCTGTCAACGAGGTCTGCAGCCTTGAGTGAAGCGCCGGCAACGAGCAGCGACCAGTCGAGCATGCCGGCGAATATTGGATTATCGCCCGGGCCGAGGCCGAACAATGCGGCGCCGGCATAATCTTTCCCGCTGTTCGATGCCTTCAGCATATTGAGGTATTCCGCTGTATGAAATGTCAGCAGGTCTTCAACCCGCGCCGGATGAGGTTTGATCAGCCGGGGGTCCGAGGGGGCGAGCAGGCCGCAGGCCTTGATCAGTTCATAGGTGAGCTTCAATCGGAACGGCTTTAACGGGTGGGTAGACCCGTAATCGAAGCGTGCGAAGTCATCAGAGTATATAAAGGCCGCTTTCATGGTATCCGAGAAACTTCCAAGTGTACCTTACTATAGAATCAAATTTCCCCTCGAATAGCAAGTGTTTTTTTTGGCGTTGTCATACCTACTTTATCAACCACATCTTTTAAATTGCCGCCACCGGGCTCACAAATAAAAAAGGCCGGCAAAGTGTAACTTCGCCGGCCTCGCTGTTTTCCTCGTGAAAGGAAAGTTTGTCATTAATACATGCCACCCATGCCGCCCATGCCGCCCATGCCGCCGGGCATCGGGGGCATACCCGCACCCTTCTCTTCGGGCAGCTCGGTGATCATCACTTCCGTGGTCAGCATGAGGCTCGCAACCGACGCCGCGTTTTGAAGCGCGGAACGGGTCACCTTGGTCGGGTCGATGATACCGGCCTGAAGCATGTCTACATACTCTTCCTTCTGCGCATCAAATCCGTAGTTCATCTTGTCGGAGGATTTCACTTTATCCACGACCACCGAAGGCTCAATACCGGCATTGTTCACAATCTGTCGGATCGGTTCTTCAAGTGACTTCTTCACGATGTTGACGCCGATCTGCTCGTCGCCGGTAAGCTTCATCTTGTCAAGCACCGGGATGCAGCGGAGCAATGCGACGCCGCCACCTGCCACGATGCCTTCCTCCATGGCCGCCCGGGTAGCATGCAGCGCGTCCTCGACGCGAGCCTTTTTCTCTTTCATCTCGGTCTCGGTGGCGGCACCGACGTTGATGACTGCAACTCCGCCCACGATCTTGGCGAGCCGCTCCTGGAGCTTCTCTTTATCGTAATCCGAGGTCGTTTCGGCGACTTGGGCCTTGATCTGTTTTACGCGGCCCTGGATGTTCTTCGTATCGCCTGCACCTTCGACGATCGTCGTGTTATCCTTGTCAACGGTGATCTTCTTTGCGCGGCCGAGGTCCGTGATCTTTACGTTCTCAAGTTTGAGCCCGATGTCCTCGGAGATGACCTGGCCGCCAGTCAGGATTGCGATGTCTTCGAGCATTGCCTTGCGGCGGTCACCGAAGCCCGGTGCCTTGACAGCGCAGACTTGGAGCGTCCCTCTGAGTTTGTTGACCACCAAGGTCGCGAGGGCCTCTCCCTCAACGTCCTCGGCGATGATCACCATGGGCGCGCCCATCTTGGCTGTTTGTTCGAGGATCGGGAGCAGGTCCTTCATGCTCGAGATCTTTTTCTCAGACAGCAGAATGTAGGCGTTTTCGAGAACGGCCTCCATCTTTTCTGCGTTGGTCACGAAGTAGGGAGAGATGTAACCGCGGTCGAACTGCATACCTTCGACCACATCGAGGCTGGTGTTCATGCTCTTTGCCTCTTCCACCGTGATGACGCCGTCTTTGCCGACTTTGTCAACAGCCTCGGCGATCAGGTTGCCGATGGTGGGGTCGCTATTCGCCGAGATGCTGCCGACCTGGGAAATTTCCTTCTTTTCATTGACCGGCTTGGAGTTCTTCTTGAGGTTTTCGATGACCGCTTCAACGGCCTTCTCAATGCCCCGCTTCAGGTCCATGGGGTTGGCGCCAGCGGTCACGTTCTTAATGCCTTCGCGGTAGATGGCCTGGGCCAGCACCGTCGCGGTCGTGGTGCCGTCGCCGGCCACGTCCGAGGTCTTAGACGCCACTTCGCGCACGAGCTGGGCGCCCATGTTCTCATAGGAGTCCTTCAGCTCAACTTCCTTTGCAACGGTCACACCGTCTTTCGTAATGGTCGGTGCGCCAAATTTTTTGTCAATCATGACGTTGCGTCCCTTCGGACCGAGCGTCGCCTTCACGGCATCAGTAAGGACGTTCACGCCCTTCAGGATCGCCGCACGTGCATCCTGATCAAACATAAGCTGCTTTGCCATATTTTTTCCTCCTAGAAATTCTTCGGTATCGTTGATTGTGATTTAATAACCGGATATATCGAGAGACTTAGCTCAGGACTCCCAGCACGTCTTCCTCTTTTACGATGAGATACTCAACATTGTCGATGTTAATCTTCGAACCTGAGTAACGGTCGAATAGAATCTTGTCTCCGACTTTTAGGGACTTCACCTCGTCTCCAACCGCCTGCACTTGTCCGCTCTGCGGCTTCTCCTTTGCAGTGTCGGGGATATAAAGACCTCCTGCAGTCTTCTCCAACTCTGCCGTATAGCTTACGAACACCCGGTCCTTCAATGGTTTGAATTTAACGCTCATATTGCTCGACTCCTTTCTTGGAAGTATTAACGTTATTATACCAGATAATTAGCACTCGTTTAAGGCGAGTGCTAATATATTTCCGGGTAAGGAAAAAAGCAAACATTGAATTTAGCTAAATTATACTGAATTAATGATTTTTTACCAAATATCAGCAGAAATCTTCATTTATCTGATTTTTTTACAATAATAATTATAAAAAAAATAAAAGCAGGACAAAACATCCTGCTTTTTCAATTACTTAAAAGAAATTACTATTTTCGTCCATTATTTATTTATCTTTTTTCACTGTGGTTGTTATTTCCTTGAACACATCATCTGCCATGACAGCCGGATTTAGTATCGCGATCGCTTTCTGGAGCTGGACATCGTCTTTGTCATCCTTCGGCACAGTTTCCATGGTGAAATCTTCTTCGCTCTCAGGTTGCGGTACAATTTTCTTCTTGTCCTCTTTGACGGTGTCGTTCTTCAGGTGATGCTCGAGGTCTTTTTCGCGCACAACGACATGCACCGGTTCGCCTTCCTTCGCTTCCTTGATTGTCGGCAGTTTTACTTCCACGTCAGGAGTAATACCAACGTTCTGGATCGACCTACCACTCGGCGTATAGTACTTGGCTGTTGTCAGCCGGAGTCCGCCGCCGCTTTCCAGCGGGAACACCGTCTGGACCGAACCCTTGCCGAAAGTCTGCGTCCCGACGATCAGGGCACGTTTTGAATCTTGGAGCGCACCGGCAACGATTTCTGACGCGCTGGCACTGCCGGTATTCACAAGCACCACGATCGGATACGTCCTCGAGATATCAGAGCCCGTAGTCAGGAAGTCCTTGCGGTCATTGGCCTGCCTCCCCTGCAGGTACACGACGAGCTTGTCTTTGGGCATAAACTTGCTGCTCACATCAACCGACGCGTCGAGAAGTCCACCCGGATCATTCCGCAAGTCTATGACCAATTTTTTCATACCCTTGGATTCCAGATTTTTCAAGGACTTTTCCAATTCGTCCGTAGTCTGTCCCTGGAATTGTATGATCTTTACATATCCAATATTATTATCCAGCATCCTGGACTTGACGCTGACGACCTTGATGACGTCGCGGACAATTTTGTATTCTTTCGGCTTATCCCATCCTTCTCTATAAATCAAAAGCCGAACCGACGTACCTTTTGGGCCGCGCATGGTGTCCACGGCCTGCTCGATAGTCATGTCCTTGGTCCATTCGTCATTGATCTTCATGATCTTGTCACCGGCCGCGAGTCCCGCCCGATAGCCGGGAGTGTCCTCAATCGGCGCGATGATGGTGAGCTGCTGGTTCTTGACCCCGATCTGAATGCCGACACCGGTGAACTCACCCCGGATGTCCATGCTCATCTCTTTGAACTGTTTTTCGTTCATATACGATGAGTGGGGGTCAAGGTTCGAGACCATCCCGCGGATGGCCCCCTGGATAAGGTCCTTCGTATCGGGCACTTCGACGTAGTTTCGTTTAATCAGCTCCATCGCTTGCGTGAAGGCCTTTAGATCTTCATAGGTGTCTGGCTTGGCCTGGACCATCTGCTGACCAATCAAAACTCCCGCCAGCAGGATCACCACCGCAGCGATTAAAAATTTTTTCTTGTTAATTCGTATCATGGTATCATCCTCCAAATCGTTCTGCATAATAACGCTCCTCAAATTATCTCAGCAGAATTTTACATAATCATCATGTGGGAAAATATCATAGCAGCATAAAAAAAGCAAAGAAGTTTTTTCCCCTCTGGTTTCACGCGCCGCCGTCACTTCTTTGTAAGCCTCGTGAGCGGGTCTTCCGCTTCGCCGTTCCTTCGGATTTCAAAGTACAACTTCGCTCCCCTGAAGCTCCCGGTTTCACCTGCTAGACCGATGACCTGGCCTTTACTGACCCGTACCCCCTTGCTCGAGTCAAGTTGTGAAAGGTTTCCGTAGAGTGTATAGAAACCATTTCCATGGTCCAGGATGATGAGCTTGCCGTATCCCTTGTACCAATCCGCAAAGACGACCTCTCCATCACTCACCGCCCGAACAGGCTGACCTTCCCGCGCCTCGATCTCGATGCCCCTTCGGAACACCATCGTGCCGAACTGCGGGTGGCGCTGCAGTCCGAATCGGGTGAGCACCTGCCCCTCCAGGGGCCACGGAAGCCTCCCCTTCTCAGTGCCCGACGTTTTGCTTTCCCATTGTGCAGGAGATTGGGCCGCGTTCGTGGACCTGCGCTCAACTTCGTCTTTCCTGATCATGGCCCAGAGGCTTGCCGAAGATTCTTCGAGCTCATGCAGCGTCTCTTCGTAAAGGCCCTTTTCCTGCCGGACGTGCGCAAGGATCATTGTTTTTTGACGACGCTTTGTCTCCAGCACTGCCTTCTGGGATTCAACAACTCGATTGCGGCTCAGGATCTCTTCTTTCTTATCGATAATTTCCTTCTGGTACGCCGCCAGGCGGTCAAGGGAGCTGCCGTATTCCCGCATCATCTCGCGGTCTCGTTCCGCAATCAGGGCCAGATATTTGGCCTCCTTGACTGCAATACCCGGATTTTCCAAGGCTATCGTCATCACGGCCCCGCCGCGCTGCATCTTGTATAGCGCTCGCAGCCGCTGTCCGTAGAGCCGCTTCAGCCCAGCAAGTTCCCGACTCAGCTCCGAACTCTTCGCTTCAATGCCTTGAAGGGCCGTCTCGGCGTTCCGCAGTCGTCTCTGCTGATCGACAAGCTCAGCGCTCCCTGCTTGAATATCCCGGTCAATTTTGTCAAGGTCGACAAGAACGGACCGCTCTTTCCGCTTGACCTGTCCGAGCTCTTTCTTTTTCTCCTGCATCTCTTGATTGATGCGCCGGAGCTCCCGTTCAGAGTCCGATGAAGTGTCCGCACCCTGCACGGATGATTCACTCATGCAGATGAAAAAGACCAGGAGCACTGTGCAATGTAAAAAATAAGAACGTGTCCTCATCTTGCCTTCGGTATTTGCTTTTTTTTATACCTCATGGCTATGAATCGATCTCTATCGGATAACCGCAGCAGTGCGCGCTGACCGCACTGCGCCGCAAATCCATGCCGGGCTGCCTCGTTATTCAAGGAACTTGTTCACCGAAACAAACGCTCCGATCAGGCCGAGCAGGCCACTACCCATAACCATATATGCTACCACTGAAGGCGGCAGAAAGTCCAGCATCTTGAACCGGGAGAGCAAATATTGAACCTCCGGAGGCAATACATAATAGAGCGCCGCGAGGATGCCGACAGCGAGCGCAGAGCCGAGCATGGCGAGCATCATTCCTTCGATGAGGAACGGCCCCTGGATAAACCCCTTCGTGGCCCCGATCCACCGCATGAGCTCAATTTCCTGACCACGGGAGTACAGCGCCAGCCGGACCGAATTGGAAATGATGAACACAACGGACACACCGAGCAGGATGGCGAGAACCACCCCTCCGTAGGTGAGCAGTTTGTACAGCTGGGAAACCATCTCCGCTCCCTGCTTGCCATACGAGACATCCTCCACTCCCGGATAACCGGAAATTTTCTTTGCCATCCTTTCAAGCCGGTCGGCCTCCGCATAACCGCGGTCGATGGTGAGTTCGAAAGAATCGGGGAGGGGGTTCTCCCCTAGTCCCTGCAGAAGCGACTCCTGTCCTTTTAATTCTTTTTTAAACAGTTCGAGAGCATCTGTTTTGGACAGGGATAGAACCTTTTTAACGCCTGCTTCAGCATTGAGCCTTCCCAGCAGAAATTCCTTCTCATGGTCCGAAAGCCCGTCCTTCAGGTAGACCGACATCTCGAACCGGTCTCCTATGGTTTGGACCGCTGACTGAACGTTGAAAAAAACGATCAGAAAAAAGCCGATAATAAGCATGGCCATGCTGATCGTGCCCACGGCGAGAATGTTCACCAGGCTGTTCGCTCTCAATCCGCGAAATGCCTCTGCGATATAGTAGAAAGAACCATACCCTCTCACGGTTTGCCCTCTGTCGATTTCATATCCGATGCAAGAGCGCTGGGCCTCATTTCCAGGGTTGATGAAGGAGTGCTGAGGTGCAGCCTGCCTTCCTCAAGGACTCTGCCACGTTCCATGGTAATGATTCTGCGCTGCATCTTGCGCACCATTTCCAGGTCATGGGTAGCCACGAGCACCGTGGTACCCTTCATGTTGATATCGCGGAATAGGCTGAACATCTCTTGTGCGCTCTGGGAGTCGAGATTCCCGGTGGGTTCGTCTGCCAGCAGCACCTGAGGCTCATTGACAAGTGCGCGGGCCACGGCAACTTTCTGCTGCTCACCTCCTGAAAGCTTCGGCGGCGTGAGGTGCCGTTTTCCCTCCATGCCGACTTTCTTGAGCACGAGGAACGCCCGTCGCTCTATTTCTCCCGAGGGTGTACCCACGACCTTAAGAGCGAGTGCGATATTTTCGAATATAGTTTTATGTGCCAGGAGCTTGTAATCTTGGAACACGAATCCCATGTTTCGCCGGAGGTAGGGTATCGTCGAGGGCTTGATCCGAAAGGTGTTGACGCCCTGTATGATGATTTGCCCTTCATCAGCATGCTCGGCGCAGAAGAGGATCTTGAGGAGCGTCGTCTTGCCTGCACCGCTTGGGCCGGTGACGAATACGAATTCTCCCTTGTCGATGCTAAAACTTACATCGCAGAGAGCCGGAACGCCTTCATATTTTTTCGTAACCCGGTAGAGCTGGATCATTGAAATGCAAACCTAATGGCTATCACGGAGGGACAAGGACCGGTGCGGATACGATTTTTTCTCTGCAGCTCCGCTATCCTGACTCTACAATCATCTGAACCAGGGGGTGCCTCCATGATATGAAATAGCCTCTTTATTTCTTTTTCCTCACTACTTCCTTTACCGCGGAAGAGATATCGTTCGCAGACATGCCGTAGTGCTTCAAAAGCCCTTCCTGGTCGCCGGAGGTCCCGAACGTGTCCTTCACGCCGATCCGGACGAGGGGGACCGGAGCGGACTCTGCAAGCACCTCCGCCACTGCGCCGCCCAGCCCGCCAATGATCGAGTGCTCCTCTGCGGTAACGATGGCACCGCAATGCTTTGCCGCCGCGATAATGGCATCGGCATCGATTGGCTTGATCGTGGACATGTTGATTACGCCCGCATCAATTCCATCGCTCTTTAGGATATCCCTCGCCTTGAGCGCCTCGGCAACCATCAGGCCCGTTGCAATGATCGCTGCATCCTTGCCCGCGCTGAACACGTGGGCCTTGCCGATCTTGAACTTATAGTCCTCACCGAAGAGTGTCGGCACCTTGTTTCTGCCAACACGCACATAGCAGGGCCCCCTGTGCTCTGCCACAGCCTCAATCGCCTGGAATGTTTCCGGCCCGTCTGCCGGGACGATCACGGTCATGTGCGGAAGCACCCGCATCAGTGCGATATCCTCGACGGACTGGTGTGAGCCGCCGTCCTCGCCCACAGTGATCCCGGCGTGGCTCGCCACGATCTTCACATTCAAGTTGGGATAGCATACCGACTGCCGCACCTGTTCCCAGGCCCTGCCCGTGGCGAACACCGCAAAGGTGCTTGCAAAAGGCAGCTTACCGGCAATGGAAAGCCCGGCGGCCGTGCCGATCATGTCCTGCTCGGCAATGCCTACATTGAAAAATCTTTCCGGATACGCCTTTGCGAATTTTCCGGTCTTGGTCGATCCTGACAGGTCAGCATCGAGCACCACCACGTCGTTCCTTTTTTTCCCGAGGATGACCAGCGCATCCCCGTATGCATCTCGCGTTGCCATCTTTGTCACAGTTCCCCCCTAATTCGAATGCAGCATGCGGATTGAGAAGTTCCATGCTGTCCGTGATTTACCCCGCATTGTTTCTATTTGCACATCGTCTCTTGGGCCAGTTCCTTCAGGGCCGTTTCACACTCTTCCTTCGACGGCGTGGTGCCATGGAATTCGACCTTGCCTTCGAAGACTTTAGACCCCTTGCCTTTGATCGTACGGCAAACGACCATGGTCGGTTTACCCTTAACCGTTTCAGCGCTGTCGAGTGCCGTCGTAAGCTTCGCCATGTCATGGCCGTCGACGTCGATGACCTCCCAGCCGAAGGCTCGCCATTTGTCCGTGATCGGCTCCACGCCCATCACCTTGGCAACTGGTCCGTCTATCTGGAGGCCGTTATTGTCCACGAGGGCACAGAGATTGTCGAGCTTGTAATGAGCCGCGGTCATGGCCGCTTCCCAGATCTGCCCTTCCTGCAGTTCACCGTCGCCGAGCAGCACATAGACCCGGTTCGTCGTTTTATCGAGTTTGTGCCCGAGCGCGATGCCGTTCGCGACAGACAAGCCCTGGCCGAGTGATCCCGTGGAGATCTCGACACCGGGGAGATACTTGCTATCCGGGTGGCCTTGGAGCCGCGAACCAAGTTTTCGAAGTGTGCAGAGTTCCGCCTGTTCGATGAACCCCGCGTGCGCCAGCACCGTGTACAGGAGTGGCGCAGCATGGCCTTTTGAGAGGATGAAGTGATCGCGTCCCTTCCAGTCCGGTTTTTTCGCATCATACTTCATTTTATAAAAATACAGCGCCGTCGCGATGTCGGCGGAGGACAGGCTGCCTCCTGTATGACCGGATCCACAATCGGTCAGCATCTTCAGGATGTCGACCCGGATCTTCCGAGCTTTTTCTTTTAATGCCTTCAACTGATCTTCCGTGACCACCATACGGCAATCCTCCCCTAACCTATGGTATTTTTCTCAATCAAGAACCCCGCGTCAAAGGGGTCGTCCGGTAATTCGCATTTTATTAATGTGGCGAACATGAGTTCAACTAGGGATGAGGCCAAACAGCACAAACAGGCAATTGCGGACATCCTGCAAGGACGTGGGGCAAACTGATATGTTTTCCTTAGCGAATAACTGATCATCGACAACATCGTTCCCTATGGAGCGAGGTAAAATTCAAATAATGCCTGGCGTCTCAAGACAACAACGTATATCCTCGTATCCCGCAAAACCCGACGGTGGTTCCTACCAAGGGAGAAAACGAGTGCAGTCGAATTCCGCCGAATGAAATACCATCACAAGAATTCACTTCCGCTCCTTCTGATCTTTCTGCTCCTGTGCAAGAAAATCAAGGATGATATCGTCGAGGCTCTTTTCCTTCAGATCATCTCTTGCCTCAGCAGATTCAGCGGGTATAGGAGCGGGCGATTCCTTCGCCGGAACGGCCTTCGCCTCGGAAGCGTCCTTCGGGGCCTCTGCGGACTGGTAGGTGGCCTCGTGAGGGGCGTTGCCGAGGTCCAGCTTGCCCTTCATCAGGTCGCGGATCATCTGCTTGTGCTGCTCCATCATCAGTTCGCGCACTACCTCATCGAGACAGTCTGCTTTGAGGATATCGGCATAGCTGGTCTTGCGGGAAGCGAGAATCGCGCCCTGATGGTAGAGAAGAGAGGTTATGTACGGGCTGCTCATACCGCCGTCTTCAGTCTGGCAATGATACACTTTGCCCTGAAATTTGAAGTCGGTGTTATAGCCGGTAAGCATAGATAGGTATTATACAAACCAAAGCAGGAAGATGCAAGCCTTTTTACTTGACAGAGAATGGACGTTAGTGTAATTTTGACTCCGTGCCGGCGTGGTGAAATTGGTAGACGCAGAGGACTCAAAATCCTCCGGGGGCAACTCCATGTCGGTTCGATTCCGACCGCCGGCACCATTCTTTTTCAACCACTTCCGGTAAGTCTTTCTTCTTTTCCAACATCTCTCGCGTAGGCTGTACGGCAACCGGAAGACCGGCGGGCGACCAGCACAGTATTGCTGCGTATACCTAGCGTGGCGATGCGCCTTGTTAGAGGGATCGTGATCCATGTGGGGAAGGCGGGAACTAACTCATTCGGCCGTATCCGGCCATTTCTCCAGAATAGTGCCTTTCTCGTCGAACTTGCAGGCCAGCACGAAGGGATCGTGGTAGAATGTAAACCACGCTTTCTCTTCGATGCCTCTTTTTTCC
>Ga0187771_10003540_pt1 | contig 10919 bp, 11 predicted proteins | sample 0116_SJ02_MP15_1_FD_133139 | JGI IMG/M metagenome (GOLD analysis project Ga0187771, IMG submission 133139) | Tropical peat soil microbial communities from peatlands in Department of Meta, Colombia - 0116_SJ02_MP15_10_MG | ecosystem: Environmental > Terrestrial > Soil > Wetlands > Peat | place... | reverse complement strand
GGTCGAGCAATACCTTTTATACCACCGTGAATTGAAGAGAGAGGATTTGGCAGATGACCCCGGTTTAAGAAAGATAATCTTTGAAGGAGCTTCGTTCTCTGGTGATGCGAGCTTGTACCTCAGATTCGATCCTGAAACGCGAGAGCCCCTAGGCACCTTCGTGATAAACCGAAACAAGAATTTAGAGGGTCAACCCCTTAGCAGCATCATGGTTAAGGGCACACTTGGGAAGGATAAATATGACGAATTCGGAAAAGTCGTCCGGGTGGGCGACCATGGGGAATATCGAGAAGCATCCGATTTTTATCTCTCAAGGAATGCGAGCGGTATTTTAAAGGAAAGGATGTTAGCCTGCTCGCCAGTTGCACAAACGCCTTACGGAATCGTCGCAACTGCTGATACGGATGATCTCATGCTGTCATCAAAGCTACTTGAGGGTCGTGTCAAGAATCTGCTTTTTGATACAAGAAATATTCTTATTGGAGTTTTTGGGGGTACCATTTTACTCATTGGTTTGGTCATATTGCTGTATATCCGTAGTGTAACGAGCAAAATCAGATCTCTCACCGAGGTAGCCTATCGTATAAGCGTAGGTGAACTGGGAGCACAGATAGCGATCAAATCAAACGATGAAATTGGAGATCTGGCGGACGCAATCTCCCGCATGCAGGATAGCATTCGATTGTCCATCGAGAGACTGCGGAGAAGGGCAACTTAAATATACCAAAATGGACTAAAGGTATTGGTGATCCGCTGGATGGACTTTTTCGCAAGAATAAGCTCTCTTCAGCACGGCGAGAAGAGTTCTTTGTGACGAGCGAAAGAAAGGCCCTTCACTTCAGAGAGAAAGTTTTAGAGCAACTTTATGCCTGAAATATTTCTCGGCGATTTGGCGCAAGTAAAACTCTTTGACCTTCTCAAGCCTCTTTTTAGCGGCAAGAAGACCGGAAAGATTACGTTCAAGGGTAAAGAGGGGGGAGAGCTGTATTTAGAGCTCGGAAATATCACCCATGCGAAGACCAATAGTGGGGCGGGAGAAGTGGCCTTCTTCACCCTGATGGGGTTAAAGGTCGGAAAGGCGTCGTTTGAGCCGGATGAGGTTCCCCCGGAAAGGACGATTTCCATATCTACTGAGCAGCTCCTCTTGAATTGGTCCTACCGAAAACAGGAGTGGGATAAGATCAAAGAGGCGATCCCTTCCTCCAATACGATTTTTCGTCTCTCGGTCCAGAAGAATCCGGAGAATAAAAATATCAATGCCGACCAATGGAACGTGTTGGCCCTGTGCAATGGGACGAAAACCGTCTCAGAAATCGTCGAAGCGCTCAATTGGGATGAATTTAAGACATCTAAGACAATTCTTCAGCTCGTCCAATTAGGATTATTGGTGAGAGTAGAAGGTCAAAGACCGATTGAAAAGAAGCTGGTAGGAGAGAATTTTTTCCTAAAGGTGGAAAATGAATTGAAAAAGGCGGTAGGACCGGTCGCTTCCGTCATCGTCGATGATAAACTCAACGAGTTCGGAAGCGCTGCAGTATCTTTTGCGCAGGATCAAGCACTCCCCTTTATCGAAGCGCTCGGCGAGGAGATCCCTCGTGATATGCAGAGGAAGGAGTTCATTAGGGCGATGGTGGAGTTTCTCTCATCGGGAAAGTAATAAGAATGGTGGAGGGGGAGCAAGGAGGATAAGTCGATTTTGAGGGAATGAGGTCGCTGTGGGCCTTTTAGCATTCATTTTGCTGACTCAACCTTAAAGAAAAAATTCGGAGCATTTTATGGCTGAAATATTTCTCGGCGATCTGACACAAATGAAACTCGCTGACCTTCTTAGTCCCCTTTTTAGCGGCAAGAAGACCGGAAGGGTCATGTTTCAGGGGAAAGAGCCCGGAGAATTGTATTTCGAGGTCGGAAATATTACCCATGCGAAAACGAGTCATGCGGTCGGAGAATATGCCTTCTTCACCCTGATGGGATTAAGTGCCGGAAAGGCCTTGTTTGAGCCGGACGAGGTTCCTTTGGAAAGGACCATCTCCACTTCCACAGAACAGCTGATGCAAGATTGGTCCACCAAAAAGCAGGAGTGGGATAAGGTTAAGGAGGTGATCCCTTCTCCTCATACGGTTTTTCGTCTCTCCCTTCAGAAGAGTCCGGAGAATAAAAATATCAACGCTGACCAATGGAATGTCTTGGCCTTGTGCAACGGGACAAAAACTGTCTTAGAAATTGCTGAAACGCTCAGCTGGGACGAATTCAGAGCATCTAAAACAATTTCTCAGCTCGCCCAGCTGGGATTGTTGGAAAAGGCGGGAGAGCACAGCCCTATCCAAAAAAAGGCGGCCTCGGAGAATTTTTTCCTTATGGTCGAAGCCGAATTGAGAAAGGTGATCGGCCCCATGGCTCCTATCATCATCGATGATAAACTCTCCGATCTGGGTGCGACAAAAGATTCCCTTGCTCAAGATGAGGCTTTATCCTTCATCGAAAAACTGAGTGAAGACATTTCCCGTGACTTAAAGAAAAAGGAGTTCCTCAGGGTGATGACGGATTTTCTCAACACCGAGAAAAAATGAGCTGGATCCGAATGTATGGACGCACGTGACCGTAATCTTAAAGTGAGACTTAGTAAAACCGCCGTAAGGGGGGATACGGGAGAGAAAAGAGGAAAGGAATCCCCCTTTTTTGTTTCTGAGAACCTTATGGATGCAGAGTTGCGCAAATAGAGAAAAAGGAGAAAGCCATGATTTTTCCAAAAGGGGAAGCAAGGCACCAAAGTTTATTAACAGCCTATACGGATGTTTTGGCGCTTCTATCGGCTCTAAAATCAGAGAACTTCAGCGGTACCCTTGAAATTGAATTCCCTGAAAGAGAGGGGACCATTTTCATTGATTCAGGAGAGGTTCTCAGTGCGGAGATAAAAGAAAAGAGTAACGGGGAAAGAAAGATCGGGCAGGAAGCTATTCAAGCTTTCTCGACTTTATCGAATCAAAAAAATGGGGTTCTCAATGTCTACCGGTTACTGCCCGAACACGTCGCTCTCGTCGTTAACCACCTTCAGCACGAAGCTCTTTTCAGAGAATTATCTACTGATTTTACTCGATTGGATCGTCTCCTCCTAAAGTTGAAGGAAGACAAACATGATGGTTTTATCGAAGTTCTGACAAAAGAGAAAAAGGCGTTAGGGGTTCTCTTTGTCGAAGGGGGAGAACCCGTGGAGATGTTTACCCTTCCTGAATCCGGCCCCTCTATTTTCGGTCGAAAATCAATCCCTGTATTTGTGGAGAATGTCAGTAAACAAGGTGCAATTCTAAATGTGTACAAAAGTTACGGCAAAATGTTTAAGAAAGAGAAGCCCGTTCCCGAGAGTAAGCCTCTTCCGCAACGTAAAACTGTGGCGGAAGGTAGACCTGCTGTTGAGAATAGACCCGCTGCCGAACATAAACCCCCTGGCGATGGAAAGGAAGGGTTACAAGAACTGATCCCTATCCTCCAAGAAACCCTCTCCATCGCGGAGAAGTTGGTGGATGCTGCTTCTCGAAATGGAACTTTCGTGGTCACTTTTAAGAAGTCCCTGATCGAAAAGGCTGAGGCATTTAGTTTCTTAGATCCGTTTGCTGGCGAATTCGAATATCAAGATGGGGTGATTCGCTTTTCGGGGGAAGTTGGGGAGAAAGAATTTACCAAGGGTATTTTGGAATGTTTGAATACCACACTTATTCTTCTGGGGAAGGAACTTCCAAAGAATAAGATGCTTCCTCTAAAATTAATAGCGGAAATAAAATCTTCTCTGGAGCTGCATAGCGATACGTTGGAGCGTCTGGGGGTCAAGGAGATAGTTTCTTCGTCGTTACAATAGAAATCCTCTGTACGGATCTTTCCGGGTTGAAGAATTATGGTTCACGCCGAACTGAGTCAAAAGTTAACCTGCCCTGTTTCGTTGTCTTCTTCGATAAGCTGAAATCCTATCCTCCCAGCTTAAGAAGTCTTCATGTGGGATTCATCTCCGTTTAATCTTTTTTCGGTTGTGTTTATTTCAGCAAAGGTTTTCTCGGATTTTAAAAAACAGAGAAGGCGCTTGCATGATGACCATTCAATCATTTGATTGACAAAGATGACGGTTTTATTTTAATAGGGCGAATAGGTGGTAGTGCCCATGAGCAGCAACGCCGGCGACTTAACAAAGGCCAAGATGAATGGAAATGCCTCAACGACACGTCACCGCATTCGCTACGGGCTTTTTGGCCTCGCGGGTGTCGTTGGGTTCGTGGCGACCGTCGTATGGCCTTTCGATGAAACGCTGAGCGATATGCTCTGTATCTCCAGGGTGGGCCATATTGCAACACCTCTCTGGTGGGAGGCGCTGAAGGGTGTGAGGGTCTTCGGGAAGGCAGAAATTCTTTTCGTGATTGGATTTCTCCTGGCGATCCACGGGCGCAAGCAAACAGCGGTTTACGCATGCATCGCCGTCCTCCTTGCAAGTCTTATTGTGACTCCGACGAAATTGATTGTCGGGCGTCCTCGGCCTGACGGAAGCAATAACACGTCTTTTCCGAGCGGTGACGTTGCCTCACTGGCTGCCTTCGTGGTTCCGATCGCATCGAGCTTTCCCGCTGTTAGGCCAGTGGCCTTCGCCGGCGTTGTTGCGGTGGGTGCTGTACGAGTTGCCAACGGATTTCACTTTCCGAGCGACATACTGGCAGGGATCGCGGTTGGAATTTTTGCCGGGGCTTCTGTGCTCTCGCTGGGATTCTCTCTTAAGCCGCGGGGTCGCCGGTTGCTTCGGAGAAGCTGGCTTGCCGCTACCTTAGGGGGCCTTGTCCTCATCCATCTCTTCCTGCCCAGCGTCGGCAATTTCAGGACGTTCTTCTCGATTTTTGGTCCGTCGGCTGCACTACTGGCAGTCTCTCCGTTCATCCGGGCTCGCTTACGTAGTCGCAGACAGACGGGCAGGCGGTTGCTTTCTTGGGTGATCTGTTCCTTCGTAGGAGCCTCCTTGGCGGCGACCTTGTGGCTCGTGCTAAGGCTGATGCCAGCGTTAAGAGTCAGGCTCCCGGCCCTTGTGCCGGCAGATCCTAGTCCTGTCTGGACCATCTTTAGCATAGGGTGTGTACTGGCCGCCGTGGTTTCACTCACCGTAAGGGAATACGGCGCGGAACGCTACAGATCGGCCGTAGGAGTCCTCGTCGCAGGCATGGCATGCCTTTTTTTTACTATTTTCTCTTTTGTGGCTTCCTACGGTTAGACAGTTCTGATTCTTAAGACGGCTGGTTAAAGTAGTCTCGCGGATATTAAAGAGCCTTAGATCGATTCCTGAATCCCTATAGCTCGTTACTCAGAAGATGCTTCAGTTTCTGACGGTCTTCCTCCAACATCCGAATAAATTTTAATCCCAGTTCGTATGCCTGCTTGCCCTCGTGCAAATAGGTTTTTATCCAAACCACCTCGGCCAACACCTCAAAGTTCGCCATCTCGAACCCCTTAGAAAATAGGACCGCAATATTCAATTTCGAACCAGCGGGTACGCCATTAGGAGATTTGACCAGAAGGCCCGTCTCACTCGCATTGGCGATCATTGCTCCACGGACCTGCGGCGCATCCATTACTCTAAACTCAATGGGCAAATCCAAATGGAACCGCGGATGCCTTCTTTTTTCTGTTACTGAATCTAAATCCTGCGTCGGGTGATTGGATTGCAGGTGGGTCGATCCGTCCATCGCACCTTCCCTCTAAGTTTCCTTCGTAATCCTTTCCCTTGAATGATTATTTTGGGATGCTTCCAATTATGCAGCGAGGATGATGCCAGACTGCCGAAAAATCTGTAAGGTATTGACAAATATGACATTTTCACGATCATCTCTTAACCGGGAGACTTGTTAGGATGCCCCAAATTGTTTCTCCGTGGCAAAGCTATCAGGCGTGAGGGAAAAAATTCTCATTGACTTTTGTTTAAGAAGTTTAATACATTTTAGCGAAAAGGAGGCTTCCATGGGCTCCCAAGACTATCTTACTACCGTGAGAAGAAAGAGAGGAAAGAGCATATCACAATCCAAAGAAGGGATTTTTATAAGCGAGAGAAGAAAACATCCAAGGTTTCGTGTTGACCTCCCTTTGGGGTATTCCGTTGAAAGCGTGGACCGCCAGGGAGGCGTTGCGGCCAACGCAAGCAAGAGCGGGCTCCTTGTCTATTTGCCCGAAGCAATTTTTGTCGGGAGCATGATGAAAGTTGAGATTCTTTTCGCAAAGGGATCGGAATTGAATTCGATCAGTGCCACTGCCAAAGTAGTATGGTCTGATTTGTCCCCGGAGGAAATATCAGGGGGGTACAGGTACGGGTTAAAATTTGAATCGTTTCAGGAAGGGGACTTCCCGAAATTGAGAAAGTTACTGATAGCGGCGGGTGAAACACATAGCCGATGAAGAGAGCTACAGGTATTTCAAAAAATCCTATCTGCTATTTTGATTTTCCTCTTCTATAATCTGTCCTTTTTCTTTCAGTCTGTTGCAATCACTTGATATAGCCGCTTCCTTCGCAGAGGCGTCTTGTGCTTCCTTTGTCTCGTATCGTGCAGATGAGTTAATTCCTTCCAGAAGTCTTAGTGACAGCGCATGGCTCATCGTAATCATAGATATCTTCCAAATGGTATTGGGTCCCAGAAACGAGTACTTGCTCTGGACAAGTTCAGTGACGGGGGATGAGGGTCTCGTCATATATTGAGAATACTGCAAAGTAATCTAGGAGGTTTTTGGAATCATCTGTTTGCTTTATCGCCTGTTGACTGACCAAGAATGCGTCATCATAATCATAGATATCCTTTAAATAATATTGTGTTCCAGAAAGGAGTGCCTGCTTTATCACACGTTGGATGATAAAGAATACGTCATAGTCATAGGTATCCTCCAAATGATATTGGATTCCTGAAATGAACGTTTGCTCTGCCATCGTTTGATAATCGCTTATGAGGGGAGTTGAATTGGAGGCCACGGTTGCGCAACCAAGGGCAAGAAGAGATCCGACGATTAAGACCAATGAACTTTTTAGCTTCATAAGGAAACCTCCTTTTTTGAAAAATGGAAGAGGTTTCGCAAGTAGTATGCCGGTGGGCTGAATCCATTGTAAGGGATTAAAATATCGGGATTTTATTGAAATAGCCTTTACATTGAGTAGTGATTATTCATTAGCAATTTTTGGCAGTTTCTCTTTCTTTTCACGGGGACGATGGAATGTTTGATCGGATGGATTTGCCGAGGCGCCTCTATTCTATTTGAAAAAGGAGGATTTCATGGTCAATTTACGTCGAGTCGGTCAGCCCTCCTCAGTTAGGGTGTTGAAAATTCCATGGAGGTAGCCGATACTTCGGCTGGCTACGGTCTGGGGGTCGGGACTAAAATTGAAAACCTCGACCCAAATATAGCCCTTATAACTATTTTTGATGAGACTTCTTAAAATGGGGCCGAAAGCCATCTCCCCAAAGCCGGGTCCTCTTCCGTTGGCGTCGTTAACATGGATGTGACGGAGGTATCCAGAATCCAAGGCGCGGAGAAGGGCTTCCGAGGCCGATTTTTCCTGCGCCGATGCACTCCGAGAGTCGAAGACCATTTTGAAATGAGGATGTCTTATTTCCCTTACGAATTGGATGCCCTCTGCAACGGTGTTAACGAAGTTGGTGTCCGTACGAGCAAGAGGTTCAATACAGTAGAGAAGATTTCTTTTTTGAGCCGTCTTAAGGCATACCTTGAAAGTCTCTTTTGCAAAATTCCACGATTCCTGGAAATCCCAGCCCTCTTGAACGGTCCTCTGATGTGGAGAGCCATGAACCAGAATTCTTCCTCCGATGTCAGCACAGAAATGAATGAGCGCCTCGATATACTCCTGGGTTTTGATGCGTATAATCTCGTCAGGATGGTTGATATAAAGCCCTTCCGGTTCTGCCAGCAGCCAGTGAAGGCCAACGATCTCGATCCCGTTCTTTTCTGCGGCATGCCGGATAGCCTTTCGTTCCTCGGCGGGGATTTCGGTGACCGAGCCCGCCAGGGTGTAGGGAGCGATCTCAACGCCGTCGTAACCCAGTTGCGCGGCGTACTCAAAAACTCTGTTGATCGGCCATCCCACGAAAAGCTCATTGCAAATCGAAATCTTGATCGGACTTTTTTCCCCATTTCTTTTCTTAGCCCCCCTCTCGGTTTTTTCCCTTGTTCACCAAGATATGTCACGGCGGACTTCGCTCGCCGGCGGATGGCCCAGCCAACCCTTTACGCGGGTCGGTAGGGTCATTGGGAACCACGGGCTTGCCCGTGTGCTTCCGTGCCGTTCAATCGACACAGTGTACTGCTTCAGTGTGCTCTCCATGAGCCAATTATATTCCTGCATTCTTTTTCCTGTCAATTCTCGACCAGAGCGTGGTAAGCCCCGCTTTGCCTGGACGCCGGTAGGCAGGTAGGCGTAGCCAGGGGGCACAATATGAATGATGTTACCATGCCGGGAAGCCCTGCCCTCTGGGCGGGGAGCTTCACGATCTTGACTTTTCCTCTTTATCCTCATCATAATTGAACAAACAGGAAGCGAGAAAAATAGAATGATTAGAGAGGGAGTTTCGAAAGCTTTTAAGGAACTTTTGGATATTGAGGAGGTGCCATTCAATGTACCCCCTCAGCGGGAGCTGGGGGATTTCTCAAGTGCCATTTGTCTGTCCTTGGCGAAGCAAAAGAAAATCTCTCCGATGAAAATAGCTCAGGAAATGTCCGAGCGATTAAGATCTGAACCTCTGCCTTACATTCGAGAAATAGGGGTTTCTCCTCCTGGTTACCTCAACTTCAAAATAGACTGGCCGGCATTGGCCCAAGACCTCATTCCTCAAATCCTACAGGAAGGGGAATTTTTTGGGAAGCCCGTGTCGCAACCGAAAATAAAGGTCTTTATCGAACACACGAGTGTAAATCCGAACAAGGCCATGCATATCGGTCACCTCAGGAATTCAGTTTTAGGAGACACGGTCGCGAGGGTTCTTAAGTGGGTTGGTTTTTCAACAGAGATCTGCAATTACATCGATGATACAGGTCTCCAAGTGGTGGATGTGGTGACCGCCCTCCTTTATTTGGATCGCCCTTCCTATGTGGAGGGGTCTGGCTTCGAAGGGATCTGGGCAAAAATCCCAGCAGATCAACTTTTTGATTATTTCTGTTGGGATCTTTATGCCCGTTTTCAGAGCGAGTTTGAGAAGAACGCTTTCCTTCTCGAGAGAAGGGAAGAGGTTCTTCATAAGATCGAAGGAGGAATCCATCCTATTGCGAGTTTTGCCAAAGAATTGGCCGCTAGGATTGTCCAATCTCATCTGGAGACAGTGGCTCAGCTTTCCATCTTCTACAATCTTCTCAACTGGGAATCAGACATTATCGCCACAGGGTTTTGGGAGGCAACGTTCGAACTTCTAAAGGAGAAGAAGGCGATTCGATTTGAGGCAGACGGTCCGAATGAGGGGTGTTGGCTGGTTCCTTTAGGTGGTCTTGTCGAGACGGTCGAAGGCACGAAGAGCTTGGACAAAATCCTGGTTCGGTCAAACGGGAGTGTCACCTACACAGGAAAGGACGTTGCTTATCAACTCTGGAAATTTGGCCTTCTCGGAAAAGATTTTTTGTACAAACCCTTGGGGCTTCAAGCCAACGGAGAAATGCTTTGGACAACGGCAAAAGACGGTGAGACGGGGAAAAGTCTCACGAATAGGTTTGGCCACGCAGAAAGGGTCATCAACGTCATTGATACGCGGCAGAGTTATCCCCAACGAGTGGTTGTTGAGTGCCTTCGACAGATGGGGTTTGAGAGAGAGGCAAACGAGTCCATTCACCTGGCCTACGAGGTGGTGAACCTCTCTCCGCAGGCCGCCCGGCTCCTCGGGATGGAGGAAACAGAGGAGAAGAGGGCCTACGCCATGTCGGGCCGGTCCGGGACGGGGGTGAAGGCAAAGGACTTTATCCAGAAGGTGAGGCAGAAGGTGATCGAGAAGGCAGATCATCCTCTGGAAGAAGGTGTTGCTTCTGCCTTAGCCTCGGCCGCCATCCGGTACTATTTGCTGAAGTTCACATTAGAGAGTCAGATCATCTTTGATTTCGATGAAGCCCTGAAGACAACGGGGAATACGGGAATCTATTTAGAGTACGCCCACGCCAGGGCATGCAGTATCCTGAGGAAGGCCGAGGACCAGAAAATCAATTCCCGGTGGGGAAAGGATTGCATTCCCAAACAATTAACCCAGACAGAAAGAGGGCTTCTCGATGTTCTATCCCGGTTCTCTTCTACTGTCGGCAAAACGGGTAAAACGCTGAGACTTTCTCAATTGGCAGAATATGCCTTCGATCTGGCGACCTCTTTTACTGATTTTTACGAGCATCCAGATCCAGGGGCTGATGTTCAGACGCCCTTCATCCATCTTCAAGACCAGGGGACTCAAAGCTTCCGCCTCTCCTTAGTCAAGGCGTTCCAGAAAGTGATGGGGAATACACTCACCCTGATGGGCATGGCGACGCTCGAAAGAATCTAAGTTAGTTAAGAGTGATGAGTTTGGAGCTAAGAGTTTTGAGCTGTTAAAATCCTTCACGACTGACGATTCACGACTCGCGAAGATGAGGTAAGAGGCCATGATTCGAAGAGAAAGGGTCCTGCCGAGAGGATGGTATCCCGTTGATGGGAAGGGTTGTCAAAAAGAGGTCGAGTCCTATTTGGAAGGATGGGACCCCTCTCAGCTCCCTTCAGGTATCGGGCTGGGTGGAATTGTCCCGCACGCAGGTTGGTACTTTTCCGGAAGGCTTGCTGCAAGGGTCTTCTATGCGTTGAAGCTGAAGAGCAAGATCGATGTGGTTGTTCTTTATGGGGGCCATCTTACTCGTGAAGACCTTCCCCGGATTGTGACCGAAGAGGCCTGGGAGACTCC
>Ga0187771_10003539_pt1 | contig 10922 bp, 10 predicted proteins | sample 0116_SJ02_MP15_1_FD_133139 | JGI IMG/M metagenome (GOLD analysis project Ga0187771, IMG submission 133139) | Tropical peat soil microbial communities from peatlands in Department of Meta, Colombia - 0116_SJ02_MP15_10_MG | ecosystem: Environmental > Terrestrial > Soil > Wetlands > Peat | place... | reverse complement strand
TCCCAAGCCAAAGCCAATGTGATGATCAAAAAGAAACCATTTGGGAAAGGGAAAAATGCCAGTTTGCGTGAAATGCCACGTCGAATATGAGAATGGGCAAGAGTTTTGCGGCATTTGTGGAAGCCCGCTCTTGACCAAAGAAAAACCCATCTCAAGTTCCGAGGGAAAGAACAAAACGAAAGAAGAGAAACCAAATGGAAAACTGATCTGCCCCGCTTGCAAACTAATCTATGAAAAGATGACGACCTGTATCAGATGCGGGGCGACCTTAGTGAGACAAACTCCCTCTCAAGAAGAAGAACCCAAGAGATCTCAAACGCCTGCAGCCAAAGAGAAAATGTATGAGGAAGAGCTGAAGGCGGTCCACCTCCCTGGAGTCGATAAGGAAACGCTTAAGAAACCTTATTCCCCAGGGGTTAAAAAAGAACCCCCTCAAGTTCAAACCCCTGAAAAGCGAGGCATTGAGAAATCACCCGGGGATACAAGAAGGAGCGTAAGCCCTCCGAGAAAGAGTAATAAAGACTTTCTTGGTTTATCCTTTAAGGGTTTTGGCGTCCTTATTCTAATTCCAGTGGCAATATATCTCCTTTGGTCCATGTATTCCTATTTTGTAACAAAGCGATCCGGGCCAAGGGCCTCCGCTTCTCAAGAAACTTTTGGCCAAATTCTCCCCAATACCTCTGTTCCTAAGACTGATTCATCGGCAGTTCCGAACCCAGAGGAGACTGAAAAGAAGCAGCCCGCGCAAAGTTCACTGGCTTCAAAAGAGGTCACTGTCACAACTCCTTCTTCCCCCATTCCCGTCACTCCCAAAACCCCCATTTCCGAGACACAGGACGTGGAGGGGATAAAAGGTCTCCTGGAAAAGATCCGACAGGCAAACTTACAAAAGAACCTTGAGCTCTTCATGTCCTGCTACACTACTGATTTCAAAGACCGGGAAGGCAAAAAAAGGATGACTCTTGAATCCTGGGAAAATTTTAACTACCTTGAGCTATCCTATGATTTGAAGAAGCATTCACTCTCAGGCAATTCAGCCAATGCGAGAGTCGAGTGGCTGATGCGAATTTCTCCGAAGATTGGCGGTCGATCCGAGGAGAGCAAAACGCTTCTTGATGTCACATTTAAAAAAGAAGACGGCAGTTGGAAAGTGAAAGAGACTAAACCAGCGCGCTGAGGTCCAGAAATGCAAGGATATGAGATCCTTCCATCCGCTTCCTCACCTTTTTCGATCCCCCACGAACCCTTCTGACTGAATCTTGCCAGAATCGTCGAATTCCACATAATACACAAATGGCATTCGAATCCCTGGGAGGAGAAATCTGACATCCATGAACTCAACCCGGTGTCTCCCATTGTTAGAATTCACGGACTTTACAATCGGAAAGCGAGCAAACCAATAGTAAAACTTTACCCCGTCTGCGGCCAACGCCTTTTCCGCCCAAGGAGAATCATTAAGTTTCTGCCAAGACCGATATTTGACCTGTCCAGGGGGCCAATAAAGGCTACCTAATTTGCTGAGCAATGAGGTACCAGAAATAGGATGAGGTGGTTCCTCCCTCAGAAGATCGACGAATCCCTGGTACACCCTATCTTTGGTCTCCACATAGTTGGCCCAACGAAAGGGAGAGAGAGGTTGAGGCATGGAAGCCACCTGAATGACCTCTTCATTTAAGTTTTGGGCAAAGACATTCGTCAGCTTGATGGCCTGATTGTGCTGGGTCCAGGAAAAAAGGATGTAAAGGGTGAGGCCTATCAAAGATCCACGACAGATCCATTGGGATTTCTTTTTCCAAAAAAAGCTCGTTACCAATGGGAAAAAGATGATTCCAGAAAAGATCAGGTCGATGATGAAGATGAGGTCCCAAGAAAAGCGATGCTCCATGAACGGTGAAAAAATCATCGTTCCATAGGACGTGAGAAGATCGAGTATGACATGACTGACCAGAACAGCAAGACAAATCTTATAATAACTCCAGAGGTAGGGGCGCCTTGAAATCTTAACAAAGACCCAACTGAAAAATAGTGCATAAAAGGGAATCAACAAAAGGGAATGGGTGAAGTCTCGGTGATATTCCAGATAAAATTGACGGTTGAGGAGGCCAAGGACGAAATCCGAGTCCGGAAAGAATCCCATCGAAAGGCCAGCAATTGTCCCCCAATTTCCGACCTTCTCATCGTCAATCGCTTTGGCAATCACCGCGCCTGTCAGCATATGGGTGATGCTGTCCACAAAACAACAGTAACCTGAGGAGGCCGATCGATGCAAATAGCGGACATTATTAAATGTACCACAAATAAGTTAAAAGCCCATTTCTTTTTTGACTTGACATCAGGTCTTTTGTGATCTATTAGTTTTTTGATTATTAACAATTTTTCGCGGGCATTTAAAAAGTTCAGGAAAGGAGGATGCTATGAAACGTTCATCGAGAAATTATTCAATAGGGGTTCTGATACTCACTTTGATTATTGTTATTTCAATTGGCTGTGCGACGAAAAAGGAAGCTGCTCAACCAGACACGAAAGCCTCCCCTGCAGAAGCAAAAACAGAAGAGCCTGCGAAGTCAGCCCCATCCCCTGCCGCAAAGACCCAAGAGCCGGCTCAACAACCTGCAAAGACCAAAGAGGTGGTAACACCCCCTGCCGCGCCGGCAAAGGCAACTGCACCTCCAGCCCCCTCTCCGCCTTCCAAAACTCCGGAACCGAGTCCGGCACCAGCTCTACGGACAACGGAAATCGTATTGCCCTTTGTGAATGTTCGGCAGGAACCGAATACAGATTCAAAGATCGTCACTGTCGTGAAAAAAGGAACCAAATTAACCGTTCTGGAGGAGAAGAAAGGTTGGTTGCATATTCGGCTTGAAGACGGGACGGAAGGATGGGTAGGCAAAAATATGACCACTGAGGGAACAAAACCATAGGGCCCTTAGTTGTCTATAACGAAAATAAAGGAAATCCCTTAGAGAAATTTCTTAAACCAATCCACGCTGAGATCCATGGCCCTCTGACGATGCTTGGGGTCGGTCAAACGATGGTCAGCTCCTTCGATGATGTGAATCTCTTTCGGGGAAGCCAGACCATGAAATATCTCCCAGGCCTGATCGACCGGAACGAGTTCGTCCTTCTCTCCGTGAATGACCATGCAGTTTGAAACCTTTGGCAACAGAGGAAGGAGTCGATGCTTTGGAAGGTCCTCAAAAAAAGCATCTTCTGGAAGAGGGTGCCCCTCGGCACCCTTATTTGACTTGAGATCGTCTAAATGAAAGGGTGTGGCCCATATCACAACAGCCCTGATCTCTCTGTCCATCGAAGCTTTGATCAAGGAGACATAGCCTCCGAGGCTCGATCCGAGTAGTCCCATCCGATTCCCCAGATCGGGGCGGGACCTGACAAAATCGATGGCCGAACCCAGGTCAGAAATTCTTCGGCTGACGGTGTCATCTTCGATTTTCCCTTGGCTCTCCCCTATTCCCCTGAAATCGAAGCGGAGCATGGCGATCCCCTCTTTCGAAATTCGTCCCCCGAAGGCGACATACTTTTCGCTATCCTTGCTCGAAAGGAGGCCATGAGAAGCAACGACGCAGGGCGGATTCTCTTTTTCAGGAAGGTGGAGAACACCCGAAATTTTCTGACCTTCGCTCTGAAAAAGGACCTTCTCTATTCCCATTTTTGAATCTCCTTCTGAATTGGCTCAAAGTTCAAAGGTCAAAGCTTATCCAAATTTCCTTTGAGCTTTCAGCTTTGAGCTTCCTTTATGGGGATGGGGTCACTCCTGCTTCTTTCATCGCATCCAGATACTCTTCCTTCAATCGCGCTTTTGTGATTCCGTGATCGATGAAATCCCAAGGAAAGACCTCATCGAAATCTCTCCTTCGATAGACATAGAAGTCCGGATTGACATTTGTCTCTCGAAGAGCTTGGCCCCAATCTCCTCCGCAGTGATGGGCCCTCATCAATATCTTTCCCACCCGTCGATCACCTCTCGATAGCAAGGTCTGAATGTAAGCCCACTTGGGAAGGTCATGGATCATCTCCATCCCTCTTTCCCCTTTGAGCCCTCTCTGAATCAGTTTCAATTTCCTTTTCAATTCGCCTACCTCTTCCAACGGGAGCCACTGGAATGGGGTGGCTGGTTTGGGAATAAAGGGATTGACGCTCAAAACAATCTTCCATTTCTCTTTCCTACTGTTTCGATTTGAAAGGATTTGGTGACGAACCTTCTTAGCAAGGAGGAGAATCGCCTTCACATCCTCATCATTCTCAGACGGAAGACCGATCAGAAAATAGCATTTGATTTGGGAGAGACCGTTTTCAACCAAGGTATCGATAGCCTTCAAAACCTCTTCTTCTGTATACCCCTTTCTCAATACCCTTCGAAGCCTTTCCGAACCAGCCTCCGGTGCGATCGCGACTGTTCTGTCCCCACCCTCTCTCAGGCACTGGACGAGGGAGGAAGTGACACCATCCACTCTTAAGGATGCCAGCGAGATTCCGGCCCGCTGCGAGAGGATGCCCTCGCACAAGGCGAGGAGATGGGGGTAGTCGGAGACCGCAGTGCCGGTGAGACCAATCCGGCGTTCCTCTGTAAGACCCTCCTTTGACAAAGATTCAAGCAAGGAGAGGCTTCGGTTTCGAAAGGGATGGTAGACGAAGCAAGCTGCACAGAAGCGACACCCTCTGGGGCAACCTCGGTTCACTTCCACCAAGGCCATCTCTTTGAACTCCGTATCCGAGGTAAAGAGAGTGGATCGAGTCGGAAACCGATCGATCTCGCGGATCCATCTCCTTTTGACTCTTCTTGGAAATCCCTGCTGGGGCTCCATCGATTTGATCTTTCCCTCATCGGTGTAGGTCACCTCATAAAACTTGGGGACATAGATTCCCTCTACCCCGCCAACCTTTTTCAAGAAATCGTCCTTCTCAGCCTTCCCCCCCATTGAAAGAGTGCGGCGGCAGACCTCTAAGAACTCCCTGATCACCTCCTCCGCCTCACCAAGGATAAAGAGGTCAAAAAATTCACTGAGAGGTTCCGGATTCAAGAAGATCGCCACCCCTCCGGCAATGACCAAAGGATAGTTTCTTTCGCGAAGGCGGCTTTCCAATGGAATGCGGGCTAATCCCAGCAAGCTGAGAATATTCATAAAATCGTTCTCAAAGGAAACGGAGAAGGCTAAAATATCGAAGTCGGAAAGGGGCTTCTGTGATTCTAATGAGAAAAGGGGAGTCTGGGTATTGGAATATTCTTGAAGATCTTCCGGATCAGGAAAGAAGGCTCTTTCACAGACGACATCGTCCTCCGAGTTCAGACATTGATAAACGGTCTGAAATCCCAGATTGGACATTCCCACATGGTAGGAGTTGGGATAGACGAGACATATGGTGATTTTGCCGCCCCATGGTTTATGGACGGTCCCTCTCTCTTTTTCGAGAACGCCTTTGGCCTTCTGAATCAGCTTCCAAGAAATCATCTCTCGCAAGTCGTAAGTGGAAAGTAGAAAGTCGTACATTAAATATAACAGATTTCCATGTTTCCATGGAATATTTTTTACCTATCGCGACTCACCACTTACTCCTCACACACTGATTCAGTCAGCCTGCTTTCTTAGAAAGGTAGGGATGTCAAAACGGTCATCATCCTCCGCAGAAAAATCGGGTGGTTCCACCAATTTCACTTCATCGAACCGCTCACTGACCTTGGCCCTTCTCAGGAATGCAGGAATTTCTCTGTTCTCTCTGACGCTGATGGAGATGGGAGCAACTTTTTTGAACCGGGACGCAGTTTTCTCCTCCACTTTTCCGAAACCAGTGGCAATGACCGTCACACGGATCTCCTCTCTCATAGCTTGGTCGATCACCATCCCCCAGATGATATTGGCCTCCTCGTGGGCTTCCTTTTGGACGAGGGTGGTGGCTTCGTTAATTTCATTGAGGGTCATATTCTCGCCACCGGTGATGTTGATCAGAAGCCCCCGGGCTCCTTCGATGGAGATGTCTTCTAAGAGCGGGCTTGAGATCGCTTTTTGGGCTGCCTCCACTGACCGATTCTCCCCGGAGGAGATCCCGGTCCCCATCAATGCCATTCCTGTTTCAGACATGATGGTTCGGACATCGGCAAAATCCAGATTGATGATCCCCTGCCCCACAATAATGTCGGAAATCCCTTTGGCCGCATGGTAGAGAATTTCGTCCGCCTTTTTGAAGGCCTCGATCAGGGTCATATTCTTTCCGCTGATGCTGAGCAGTCGTTGGTTCGGAATAGTGATCAAGGCATCCGCCGTCATTCTCAGATTGGCCAGCCCTTCCTCAGCCTGTTTCATCCTCTTCTTTCCTTCAAAATGGAAGGGTTTGGTCACGATCGCCACAGTCAGGGCCCCAACCTCCCGGGCCGCCTCAGCAATCACCGGCGCCCCTCCTGTTCCTGTCCCTCCACCCAATCCGGCTGTGATGAAGACCATATCTGCCCCCTTCAGGGCTTCACGGATCTTCTCCACATCCTCCAAGGCAGCCTTCCGTCCGATCTCAGGATTGGCTCCAGCTCCCAAACCTTTGGTCAAATTGGAGCCCAATTGCAGTTTGACGGGTGCCATGTTTGCTGCCAGGGCCTGAGCATCCGTATTGGCCGCGATGAACTCAACGCCCGAGAGTTCATAAGAGATCATGGTATTCAGGGCATTGTTTCCTCCCCCGCCAATCCCGATGACCTTCACCTTGGCACCCAAATTCCTGTTCTCGTCGAATTCGATCATGTCTTCTCTCCTCCTCTTCTTAAGGATTCAAGGATTCGAGGGCTCTTGGGTTCCAGGGCCTTATAATAATTTTTTCCCATTCCGATGGGTCTCACTTGGCCCCTTGAACCCTTGGTCCCTTGAGTCCTTTTTGAATTAAAAGAACTCCCCAATCCATTCTCTCATCCGGTGGGTGACTTTACTAAAGATATTCCCCTCACCTACCTTAAATCGACTCTTCGCCTTGTTCCGACTCCCATAGAGGACAAGGCCCACTCCGGTCGCGTAGATCGGACTGTTGACCAGGTCGACCAAACCTCCGATTCCGATGGGTGTCCCCCTCCGAACAGGCAAATTGAAAATCTGCTCAGCTAGCTCAGGCACACCCTCCAAGATAGCACTTCCGCCTGTGAGGATCACACCGGATGCGATCAGATTGGCATAGCCCATCTTCACCACCTCATTGTGAACCAAGGCAAGGATCTCTTCGACTCTGGGCTCGATGATCTCTGTCAGGGTCTGTCTCGAGAGGATCCGAGGTTTCCTCCCTCCGACGCTCGGGACCTCGATCGTCTCGTCCTTTCGGACCAAAGAAGAGAGAGAACATCCATACCGCTTCTTGATCTTCTCCGCCTCCTCCAGCGGGGTCCGAAGCCCCATCGAGATATCACTCGTGACGTGGCTCCCCGCTAATGAAAAGACAGCCGTATGTTTGATCGAACCATTGGAAAAAATGACGAGATCTGTCGTCCCGCCTCCGATGTCGATAATGGCCACGCCCAATTCCTTCTCTTCAGGCGTCAGGACGGCCTCACTCGAGCCCAACTGCTCCAAGACAATGTCATCCACATCCAGCCCAGCTCGGTTGGCGCATTTAATGATGTTCTGGGCCGAGGTGATGGCGCCTGTGACAATGTGAACCCTTCCCTCCAATCTCACCCCCGACATGCCGATCGGGTCTCTGATCCCATCCTGATCGTCTACGATGAACTCCTGAGGAATGATGTGAATCACCTCCCGGTCCATGGGGATCGCCACAGCGCTCGCCGCATCGATCACCCGTTTCACATCGTTTTGACCGATCTCTCTGTTCTTCACCGCGATCACACCATGGCTGTTGATCCCCTTGATATGGCCCCCTGCGATCCCTGCAAAGACAGAGGTGATGTGGCACCCGGCCATTAACTCCGCCTCCTCGACCGCCTTTTTGATCGATTGGACCGTACTCTCAATGTTGATAACCACCCCCTTCCGCAATCCCTTCGAGGGAAAGGTTCCAAGACCAATGATGTTGCATTGACCCTCCACCATTTCTCCAACCACGGTACATATTTTCGTGGTCCCTATGTCCAATCCGACCACCAACGGGTCCTTCTTGCCCACCTTGTGATCACCTCCTCCCTAATTCCTCTCCTTTGGGAATCTTTCTGACCACCATTCTTCTCAAATCGCTGCAGTCGATCGAGGCCACTGAAAATCCTCTCCTCTGGAGATCCGACAAGATAAGAGACAACCTCTTCAACTTCTCTCCAAATTGTTCCCAACCCAATCTCACCTTGAGCCCTTCGGCCCGTGTGAAGAAATGGATTCCAAAGGTCTTCTCCATCAGTATCTCAGAAATCTCCTCACGGGGAGAAATCTTCTCGTGACTGACCGTATTCAAAAGTTCCAAGGCCTTCATAATGAGACGCTGTGCCTCTACCGGGTCTTTTTCCAGAACCTGACGGGTCAATCCGGTGAGAAATGGATAGTTATACTCATCCCTATCCCCCACCGGAGAAAAGATCACCCCTTTCGTATCGATATAATAAAGTTCTTCTAATTGAACGATGGCAATGGGCCTTCTCTCTTGTATCTGAACCCATATCTTATTGGGAAAAATCTTCCTCACTCTGACCTCTTCAATCCATGGGTGGGACTCCAATCGTTGGGCCACATCTTTCAATTTGACGGTAAAGAGGTTAGGCATTCCTTCCAAGGCGATGAATGGGAAGAGGGCTTCCTTTTCAATCTTCCGACATCCCTCCACTTCCACCTCTCTCACTCTAAAAAATGGATCTTCTAAGAGATAGGTATACATCCAATGGCCTCCAAAGAGGAAAAAAGAGAGGAGGAGGAGTTGAAAGGCTACTCGGATGGCCTTCTTCAAAATCTTTTGAAATCTTTCCCCTCCCACCTCTTCCCTCCTTTGTTTAGGTCGGAAGAACTTTTCTTGCTGTATCGTTACCGTCTCTGCCATATCACAAAGTCGAGCGTAGAAAGTGGTGGGTCGTGACGTTCCAAATCCACTTTCTACTTTCCACTTTCAATTTTTAGAGAAGCGCCCAGCAGAATTCGCTCGACTAACTCTCCAAATGCAATGCCTGCATAGCTGGCAGCCTGGGGTAAAAGACTCGTCTCTGTCATCCCAGGCATGGTGTTCACATCGATCACAAATGGATTTCCATCCTCATCGGTCATTAAGTCCACTCTCGCACAGCCAGAACAACCCAGGACCCGGAAGGCCTTCAAACTAACCTCTTGAGCGTAAAGATACTTTTCTCTTGAAATCCGAGCAGGGATAATGTACTGAGTTTCCCCCTTCGTATACTTTGAGTGGTAGTCGTAAAACCCACTCTTGGGGACGATCTCGATGATGGGCAGCGGAATGTCCTCGAGAATGCCCACGGTAATCTCCTTGCCTTTCATAAATTCTTCTACGAATATCTCCTCATCGTATTTTGCAGCCGCTTTTAAACCGAGGATCAACTCCTCTTCCGTTCTGACAATAGAGACCCCGATGGTGGACCCCTCCCTTGCCGGTTTGACGACGAGCGGCAGTGGAAGGGAGATGGTTCTCGGCAGCCCCTTTGCGATCTCTCCCCGCTGAAGGACTTCAAAAGGAGGGGATGGAATCTTTTCGCAAAGAAAGAACTTTTTGGCCATGATCTTGTGAAGAGCCAAGGCGCTCGCCAGGACTCCTGAACCGGTATAAGGAATTCTCATCAACTCGAGCATGCCCTGAATTGTCCCGTCCTCTCCAAACCTTCCGTGGAGTGCCAGAAAAGCACATTCAATCTTCTCTTTGATCAATGTTTCCGCAATATCCTGGCCTACGTCGATGGGGTGAGCGGTGTATCCTTTTTCAATAAGGGCCTTTAGGATGGCCTTTCCGGTCTTCAGGGAAATCTCCCTCTCTCGAGAGAGACCACCCATCAACACGCCAACCCTCTTCTTCTTGAGCGACGGATCCTTCATCTACTCACCACCAAAACTCCATAACTTTGATTCCGCAATCCGCATTCCGAAATCCGCATTACGATTCACCCACCACTCTTACCTCCCTCTCAAGGGAGATGCCCTTCTCCTCATAGATCTTCTTCTCTACCCAGTCCATCAAACCGATCACCTCGTCGGCCGTGGCCTTTCCCAAATTGATGATGAAATTGGCATGGCGGTCTGAAACCATCGCTTGTCCCATCTTGAACCCCTTCAGTCCGGCTTCTTCGATCCATTTTCCTGCAGGGCCCTCCACAGGATTTTTGAAAATGGATCCGGCGCTGGGATAATCCAAGGGTTGAGTCCTCCTCCTTATCTCCGAATAAGACCGCACCCGCGCAAGGATCTCCTCTTTTCTCCCCTTCTTCACCTGAAACCGTCCTTTAAGAATGATCCAAGAAGGTGAAAGGTCCAATCTTCGATAAGAAAATTTCAGCCTTGACCGAGGTCTTTCCATTAATTCTCCATCCTCCTTCATCAAGGTGATGGACCGGACGACGTCCTTCAATTCCACACCCCAGGCACCGGCATTCATCGCCAGCCCGCCCCCCACTGTTCCCGGAATGCCGAAGAAGGGTTCAAGTCCTGTGAGTTTCTTCTGAATAGAGAACTGAACCAACCGTTGAAGGGAAAGACCGGCTTCAGCCTCTACCACTTCCTCCTCAGCCCTAACCTTTTTCATCCCTCGGGTCAGGCTGATCACCCATCCCCGTATCCCCTTGTCCCTTACGACCAGGTTTGTCCCTTTTCCCAAAATCAGATAGGGAATGTTTTTCCTCACAGCATATCGAACGATCTTCCTCAACTCATCCACGTCCTTTGGAAAGAGAAGGCTATCCGCTGGCCCTCCCACTTTGATCGAGGTGAAATGCCTCATGGGAGCATCAAAAAGGACTTTTCCGTCGATCAGACCCAAAGCCATTTTCTTGTAATCTCGCT
>Ga0187771_10003538_pt1 | contig 10922 bp, 11 predicted proteins | sample 0116_SJ02_MP15_1_FD_133139 | JGI IMG/M metagenome (GOLD analysis project Ga0187771, IMG submission 133139) | Tropical peat soil microbial communities from peatlands in Department of Meta, Colombia - 0116_SJ02_MP15_10_MG | ecosystem: Environmental > Terrestrial > Soil > Wetlands > Peat | place... | reverse complement strand
GCAGTGCGCGGGGCGTCGCTGATCACCCTCCCTGAGACATTCAACTGGCGCGGCACGCGAACCGAGGACGCGGCGGCGGCAGAGTCGCTGACCGGAGAATCGATCAGCCTGATATCGCGACTGGCGCGCGAACTGAAAGTTCACATCGTGGCGGGATCGATAACGGAGATCGCCGAAGGACAAAGCCGCAATTACAATACCTCGATCCTCGTCGGGCCCGACGGTGTATCGATGGGCATATACCGCAAGATTCACATCTTCGATGTCGACCTGCCGGGACGCGTGCGCGTCAAGGAATCCGAGGGCAAGATCGCGGGTTCCGAAGTCGTATGCGTTGCGACTTCGATCGGCGCGATCGGGCTGTCTGTGTGTTACGACGTGCGCTTTCCCGAGTTGTACCGGCGGCTGGCGTTCGCAGGCGCCAAGGTTCTGATCGTCCCGGCGTGTTTCACGTTTCCAACCGGAGAGGCGCATTGGGAGACCCTGCTTCGCGCGCGTGCGATCGAAAATCAGTGCTATGTGCTCGCGCCCGCGCAGTTCGGTCCCAACGTCCACGGATTCAGCGACTACGGCAACTCGATGATCATCGATCCGTGGGGGCGCGTGGTCGGTCGTGCGCCTGATCATGAAAGCGTCGTCGTTGCGCCAATCGATCTCGATTATCTCGACCGCGTGCGGCGCGAGCTGCCCTCGTTGGCGCACGCGCGGCTGAAAAACTAATCGCGTCGTCAAACGCGCGTCCTTGACCAAAGTCAAAGCCGAAGGTACAGCCTTGATCCGCGGGGTCGTCGGCTGGAAGGCAAGCGTCGCGTTTGCAGATGCTTCGGCTTTTCGCTGACGATATGATTTAAGCGCCTTCGCGTATCAAGGAATCACACACTTATGGCTGACGGACCGCTCTCCGGCTTTCGAGTTCTCGATCTGACCCAGGTAATTTCCGGGCCGTTCTGCACGCAGCTGCTCGGCGACCTGGGCGCTGACGTTATCAAGATCGAACCACCGGAAGGCGACTCGATGCGGCGCAACGCGCGTCCGATGAAAAACGGATTCACGGCGGCGTTCCTGAATTTCAATCGCAACAAGCGCAGTATCGTAATCGATATCAAGAAGGAGCACGGGCGCGACCTCGTCCGCCGGCTGGCTACGCGAGCCGACGTGCTGGTCGAGAATAATCGGCCGGGCGTGGCCGAACGCCTGGGAATCGGATACCCGGAGATCCGCCGCTCCAATCCGAAGATCGTGTATGCATCGATTTGCGGTTTCGCGCCGAAGGGTCGGATGGCGAATCATCCCGCGTTCGATCCCGTTATCCAGGGGTACTCGGGTATGGGATTCGTGCAGGGCGCGAAAACGGGCCAGCCCACTGCGGTAAAAATGGCGCTGGCGGACAAGGTCAGCGGGATGACGGCGGCGCTTGCTATCGTGAGCGCACTTCATGCGGCGCGGGCGCGCGGCGTCGGCCAGTACATCCGGGTTCCGATGCTGGAAGCGATGATGGCGTTCAGCGCCAACGACACTATCTACGGATATACCTTTCTGCCCGAGGATGAATTCAAAGGTCAGGCGCCGAAAAGCACAACGCTCGATCCGTTCAAGACCGCCGACGGATACATCACGATAGCTCCCTTCACCGACGCGCAGTACGAGCGGATGTGCGCGGCGATGGGGCATCCGGAATGGTGGACGTCGACGCCGGATCGCACCGAGCGCCTGCGCGGAATCATGCGCGGGCTCGCGAAGGTGTTTCCCGAAAAGCCCAGCGCTGATTGGCTGGCCGCGCTCGAAGAGGCGGATATCCCGTGCGGCCCCGTTCATAACTACGATACGCTCTTCGGCGATCCGGAAATCGTCGCAAACGAAAGCTTCTCAACCTACGAACATCCCGCGATCGGCCCGGTACGCACCGTGACTCCTGGTCCGCGCTTCAGCGAGACACCGGCCAAGATCAATCGTGTCCCACCCAAACTCGGCGAGCATACCGAGGAAGTGCTGCTCGAGGCGGGCATCGAGCGCGCGCAGGTCGAAGAACTGCGCAAATCGAAAGTGATCAACTGAAGTCCGCCATGCGCGCGCGCCTTGCGGAGCAGTCTGCGAATTCTACCGCAGCGCAATGAGATTTCATTTCACTCAGAATGACAAGAGCAGGTTTCGCTTCGGTCAGCCTGAGCGCGGCGAAGAATCTCCTTCCAGCGACGAAACGCTCTACATCCCGCGTCGTCACGTCGTACCAAATTGGTTTCAATGAGGTCGTTCACTGTCAAATTTTCGCTTGCGCTCGCGGCCGGCGTGATCGTGGCTGTCGTTATCTCGCCGCTGGCGGCGGCGGTCGTGGCTGCACTTGGACTCCGCTTTCCGTTCACACGCATCTTTGATCGGACGGTCATGGTGACGGTGATAATCGCGATGGGGGCGGCGGCTCGCGGGATGGGGGTACTGGAGCGCCTCGAACGCGGGTTCAGGCGGCCCGTTGCGAATATCCCGCGAGTAACGCGCGGCTTTCTGCTCGCGATCGCAGCAATCGCCGCTTTGGTGATGACCGCAGCGACGTTGGGCGCGCGCGCCGGGATGGGTTCGTCGGAAATTTGGCGGGAGATCGGGAAGTACGTGGTGGTCGCCGCTGTAATAGCGGTTTTCGAAGAAGGTTTTTTTCGAGCATTCCTGACCTCGGGGATGATTGATGATTACGGTCGTCCGACGGGCATTGTGCTGAGTTCGTTAATCTACGCGCTCGCGCACGTCGTGCGATCTCCGGCGCGTTTCTTTCTGACAAATCTGGATTTGACCGCCGGGATGAGAACTCTAGCGATGAGCGCGGAACGACTCGGAAATCCCGACATTATTCCCACGCTGCTGGGCCTGTTTCTGATCGGCCTGGTTCTGGCGGAGGCGTTTGTTCTGACCGGAACGGTTTACTTGTCGATCGGGCTGCACGCCGGCTTTGTTGTCGGCGCGAAGATGTGGCCGCATCTGACGGGCGCGGGGCAGCAGATTCCGTCGTGGCTGGGAGGATGGGGCTCGCAGCCGCTGGTCAGCGGTCTGGCCGTATGGATCGTCGCAGTCGTGATGCTCGCCGTCGTCCGATGGCTCGCGCCCACCCGCACGTAATCGCAGCAGCGGTTTTTAGAGCGACCTTTTCGGCCGTTGATTGGCGTAGACCGGGGGCATCCCGCGGGGGCGGGTACGGTAGCGGCGATGCGTCCAGAGGAATTGCTCAGGATGGCGTCGGACGGCATCTTCCACCGCCTTTACGAATCGTCTGGTATTCTCGGCAACGTCTGCGTCAACGTCGCCGGTGTTAGCCAACGGGATCTCATCGCCGATTTCGATCCGATGGTGTCGTCCATCAGGCTGGCGAACGATAAACACCGGCACGACGCCGGCGCCTGAGAGCACCGCTATACGCGCCAATCCGCCTGTAGTGGAGGCAGGCTCACCAAAGAAAGGCACGAAGACGGCTTCGCTCCGTTTGGCGTTCTGATCGAACGGGATACCCACGATCTCGCCGGCGCGCAAAGCGCGCAGCACGGCGCGCGCGGCGTTGTGCTTGCGCATACACTCGACGCCAACCCTGTCGCGCACGAAGCTAAGCATCGCATCGCCGGGCAGGAATCGCTGTGTGTGATGAACCAGCGCGATCTGATAACCGTACATCGCGTGCGCCGCCGGCAGCAGTTCGAAGTTGCCGTAATGTGCCGTGACGACCAGTAGGCCCCTGCTTGGATACTTCCTTTTGAATTCCTCCCAGTACCAGAACCGCTCGTACGTAACCCTTTTTTTGAGACGCCGATAAAAAAATCCGGCGAGCCGAATATATTCGGCGGCGCTGCGCCCGAGGTTGATGTACGAGGCGCGAAGAATACTGCGACGCTCCGCGATCGCCTTGTCCGGAAAGGCGATTTCGAGATTCTTCATCCCGATCTCGATGTGACGGCGATCCAACAGGAAGCCCAGGTATCCACCCAAAACGCCCAGCGGATAGAGGACAAAATCCGGGATCAGGCTTAGCGCGTGAAGCGTGCCGAGCATCAGCCAGTAAAGCGCCTTCTCCCACAGGTTCAGCTTGATCTCGCTCTTGAGGCGCGGACGCGGCTTGGCGTCCTCGGCCTTAGCCTGAAGCGCGCCGTTTGGCGATTGAAGGTCAGGGCGACCCGTCTCAGCTTTGCCGATTACGTCTTCATCCGGGCGGGCCGGTGATGATGGAGCAGTCATCGAGATGACGGAGGGTCAGATGCCGTTACGTTCGCGCTTGGGCGCTTTAGGAATAACGACCAGTCCCGTCTCCGTAACAAAGAATCGTTTCCTGTCCCGCTCGAGATCGTAGCCGATCGTCTCGCCTTCGGGGATGTAGACGTTCTTATCGACAATTGCGCGCCGCACCTTCGCGTGACGCCCTATCACAACGTAGTCCATCAGTACCGAATCGTCGACCTCGCTGTAGGAATGGACAAAAACCGAACGTCCCAACAGCGAGTTTCTCACCGTACCGCCCGAAATGATACCGCCCTCGGCGACGATCGAATCGAGCGCCTGACCGCGACGTCCGTCCTCGTTGAAGACGAACTTAGCTGGCGGCTGGGCGTAGTAGGCAGTCCTCAGAGGCCACAGCGCATTGTAGAGATTCAGATGTGGACGGGGGGCTCGCAAATCCATATTAGCTTCGTAGTAGGCGTCCAGCGTACCGACATCGCGCCAGTAGGCAAGATTTACCTCTGAGTCGCCGCGAATCCGATTGGTCATGAAATTGTAAGCGTATACCGGCGTGCGTTCGATCAAATCCGGCAGGAGATCCTTGCCGAAATCGTGCGAACTCCCTGAGCGGCTGGAGTCGTCGATGAGCGCTCGCGTTAAGACCGCCGGGTCGAAAAGATAATTTCCCATCGAAGCCAGGCACATCCCGGGCGCTCCCGGCATCGAGGACGCATGCTTGGGCTTCTCGTCGAAACGCAGGATTCTCTGACCGGAATCAACGTCGACGATGCCGAACTGATCCGATTCGGTGACCGGGACGGGCAGAGTTGCGACGGTAATCGCCGCTTTTCGTTCGAGATGGAAGTCGATCATTTGCGATATATCCATCCGGTAAACGTGATCGGCGCCGAAAACTGCCACCAAGTCGGGCTGATTGTCCTCGAGCAGATTGAGATTCTGATAAATCGCGTCTGCTGTGCCTTGATACCAGCTCTCACCAAGTCGCATCTGTGCCGGGACCGGTGTGACAAAGTGCCCGCTGACCATTCCGCCGAATTGCCAGGCATCCTTGAGGTGCTCGATCAACGACTGCGATCGCCACTGCACTAGCACATAAATCGAATAAATCCCGGAATTAACCAGATTTGACAGGACAAAATCGACAATGCGGTACTTTCCGCCGAACGGGACGGCTGGTTTTGCTCGGTCTCGCGTCAGGGGATGCAGCCGGGTGCCTTGCCCGCCGGCCATCACAAAGGCAAGGGTCCTCATCGAAACGAAATCTCCTTAGAATCGTGCGATTCCAAGCCTCCAACGGGCAGTATAAGCGTGGTCGCAAGCCTGCGAAAGGCGTGCGTCAACATGACACTAATTGGATGGCACGAACTCTGCCCCCATTCGAGCGGAAATTCCTGATGATTACACGATTAATTGATTATTAAAGTTGCGCCGGGCGCGACCGAACGTCGATGGTTATACTGTGTGGGACGCAGGCATCGGTCGCGACGTGCAACGAAGATCGACAAGGCATGACGATTGCTTGAAACAATTTCCCGTAACTTACGTCTAAGTGCAACGTCGGGTAAAAACGAACAACCTCGAACCCTCTTTACCGGGAAAGGTACTAAAGTATGGCAACAATAACGGCCGCCAAACATGGATCATCGCATGAGACGCCGAGAGGGGTAGTCTATCGCACAGCGTGCCAAAATCGCGGATGCGGCTACGTGTTCGATCTCAGAATTACACCGGAAACGGTCCGTCTTCTGAGCAGTCCGATGGCGTGCCCACGATGTAGTCGGCACGGCGGGATACTGAAACCGCAAGGTCGCATCGCAGACAAGCTCTTCGCGGCGAAGCTGGTGTTTAAGCTCACTGGCACAACCAGCGAAACGCGCAGCGAAGACGACGACTATTTCTCCGAAGCAGCATATCGATACTGAAACGCGGCCCTCGAGTCGACAAAATTGCCGTCTCCGCAAACTCTTCGCGGGGAACGAAAAGCGCCGTCCGGAAACTCCCGGACGGCGCTTGGTTTCAGGGGGACTCGCTCGGAGCTATACGCCTGCGGTCGGTTCGACGGTTAACCCCTGCAGATTCGCGATACTTGCGCGCTCGAATAATCGCTTGATCCATCCGTGGACGTTCGCCCGATTCTGACCAGCCTCGATCCCCAGGGATTGCAGGATCGTGAGACGCGGTGCAAAACCGATATCTGCGATTGAGAATTCAGAGGCCAGGAACTGCTGGCTCGCAAGCTCATGGTTGAGGTAGTCAAGCACCCTGTCCACCGCTTGATGCAGGCGCTGAAGGCGACCCTGATCGCGCTCCGCTTCCGTGCGCGCATACTCGGCCATCAGTTGCCCGACCTGCGGCGTGAAGGAATTGTCGGCAAAATCTTCAAACATCCGGGCGCGCGCCCGAAGCGCACTCGACCCGATCGGAGGCAGAACGGGCGGTTCGGGGTACTCATCTTCGAGATATTCGTTAATTATCGTCGAATCGTAGACCGTAGTGTCCTCGTCGACGAGCACCGGGACCCTCCCGTAGGGATTGAGGCGCAGAAACTCCGGCCGCCGGTTCTCACCCTTGGAGATGTCCACCTGGACGAGCTCGTAAGAAAGCGATTTCTCCGCGAGCACGATTCGGACTTTCTGTCCGAACGGACAGGGCAGGAAGTCGTAGAGTTTTATCATGAGCGGCGAGACCTCTTACTCAGCCGTGACTTCGATTTTAAGATTGGCTTCGACTTCGGGTTGAAGCCTGACTGCAACCGTGAACTCTCCGAGCTGCTTGATAGGCTCGGCGAGATGAATTCTGCGGCGTTCGACCGGTATCCCCTTCTCGCGTAGCGCGCGCTCGATATCGATATTCGTGACTGAACCGAAGAGTTTCCCCTCCTCGCCGGCGTGCGCGCCGATCGTAATCTTCGTAGCTTCGAGCTTTTCTTTGAGTTTGAGCGCTTCACTCTTCTGCGCCTCGCGCTTGACCATCGCGATCCGCTTCTGATGCTCGAAGGCGCGCAGGTTCTTGGGATTCGCTTCCGTGGCGAGCTTGCGCGGAAGCAGATAGTTGCGGGCGTATCCGGCGCGTACCTTGACCACGTCGCCGGTGCGTCCGAGATTGGGCACCTCTTCGTTTAGGATTACCTGTAAATTCATCTACCTTGCGGCCTCCAATCCCCCGAATTAAAGAAAATCACCGAAGTTGCCCGCTTCCTGACTGGGCGGCTTAAGTCGGCGAAAATCAATCCAGAGATCAAATACACCAGCGGCACAAACCAAGGCCGCCAGGACGGGTTGCACACATGCGATCAGATAAATCGCGCCGCGCGCGATCGGCGGCATCGCGATCATCGTAAAGTAGAACGACATTATCGCGAGCCCATGACAGAAGTAGACGGCCGTGACGCAGATGAACGCGTTGAGTGCGATGGTCTGCACCGGCGCGATCGGGATAAACAGCCCGAATCCCGTCGCCAGCAGCACCCATATAAGCCACTCGGGCGTCGACCATTTGGTAAGATCGCCAAACAGTTCGCTCGTCATCCGCTGACGGCCGGCCCATCGCCAGAAAACTCCTAGATTCACGAGCGCAATCGCGGCGCTGGTTATCGCGAGCAGCGCCGGACTCAACCGCACGGTCGTCTCGATAATCGTCGCCTGCGCATCGGCCGGAATCGCCTGGTCGATGCCCATCGACTTGTAAACTTCCTGACCTCGGGCCATCCCGGCTTGGAGCGAGCTGCGAACGGCGTTGAGCAACGCATCGGGCGAGCCAAGGACCAGCAATGCGACGCAGATGCCGCTGGCCATCATGATTGCGGCCGTTACGGTCACGATTCTCTCGAACGGATACTTGCGCTCGAGCATCGCTCCGAGCGCGATCGTGCCGAAACCGAATGTAGACAGGAAGGCAACGCCCGCAATCCATCCCGCCGCAAAGGTGGTCAGCGTCGCGGCAAGAAATACCGCAAGCGCCGAACGAAAAATGGCGCCCGGTCGTCCGACCGCATAAACCAGCACCGGAGCGGGCGCGAAGAGCATCGCAAACCCTCCGATAACAGGGATCGCGGCGCCGGCTAGGAATAGCGCAGCCGACGCTATCCCCGCCCTGAGCATCCCTATGAGCGACTTGCGCGTCACCGACTCGCGTCAGACCCCCAACGTCGAGAAAGGCAGCAGCGCTATCACGCGGGCTCGCTTGATAGCGGCCGCGAGTTGGCGTTGATGTCGAGCACAATTGCCCGAGGTTCGGCTGGGAACGATTTTGCCGCCCTCGGTGATGAAATTTTGCAGCGTTCGGACGTCTTTGTAGTCGACTTTCAGCGATTTGTCGGCGCAGAACCGGCATACCTTGCGACGTCCGCCCGTCCGCCGACGCATCCCAGGACGGCCTTCTCCAGGCCGCCCTTCGTTGGCGCGACCTTCGCCACGGTCTTCGCCGCCTCCACGACCGCCGCGACTCGGACGGCCTTCGCCCTCGCGCGGCATTTCAGCAGATCGTTCGATGTTTTCTTCGTCGGCCATTTGCCATCCCTAATAGTATCACCGATCCAGCATTAGGAATCGGTTCAGTTTGAATTTTCTGTTTCGACTGTCGATGCGACGACCTCGTACGAGCGCTCGGCGATTCCCGACTTGAGCCGGCGACTCACCTGCCTCAGGCTGCCTTCCACTCGGATTTTCGATTCACGCCGCATCGTTGTCGCCAGTTTCTTGGATTCGCTTCCCGTCACGATTACGTCGATCCTGAGCCGGTTGTCGCCTTCGGAACAATCGATCTCGAAGCGAAGTATCGAAGTTCCGGCGGGCGTCGTGCGCAGCTCAGGATCGGTCGCGACGCGACCCGAAAGCTCAATCCTGGACGCCACCTTCGGGCTCGGAGAGTTCCTCCGGCACCTCGATGGAATCGATATCGCTCGCTGCTGCTTCGGCACGCTGAGCTGCGGCCGCTGCCGCGCGCGCCTCGGCGGCAGCCCGAGCCTCGGCCTGACGGCGTTTGCGCGTTTCGATTTCCTCGCGCGCCTTCTCGACGTTGGCTTCGGGATCGATTAGCACCGAGATGTAGCGCAGAACGCTGTCCTGGAGCTTCAGGTTGCGTTCGACTTCGGTCATCGTCGCGGAAGGAGACGCATAATCGAGGCGGACGTAGTAGCCGCGCCGCTCGCCTTTAATGCGATAGGCAAGTTCGCGCGAACCCCATTCGTCGTTCTCGATGATCTCGCCACCGCCGCCGGTGATGATACCTTCGAACCGTTTGATGGTGTCTTTGATTTGGGCTTCGCCCAGGTCCGGGCGAAGGACAAAAAACGTCTCGTAGCGCCTCACGCGCTCTATAGCCTCCTTATGGATTTAAGCCCCTTTCGGAGCAAGGAGCGAACATCAAAGGGTACCATCGGGGCGGATCTCGCTCAAGGTATCCGGGCCGCCTCCGGCTTCCCCGATTCTGCCGCCTCAACGGGGACTGGTCTGGTTCAGCACGGGTTTTTTGTCATTCCCGCGCGCCTGATCGGAAGTCGCGCGCGGGGGTGACAAATTGGAGAACCGAGGATTTATTTGATGCCCGTTCCATCCAAACCTTGCGCTTATCGGGCGACCTGCTATGAATCGCGATTGCGCGCACTCGCGTTTCCATCTCGTCTTCATCGAAGGAGCAGGACAGTGGCCAAGGCAAAAGCCAAAAAAGCGGCGCCAGCGAAAAGCATGAAGAAGAAAGTCCCGGCGCAAAAAACGATCGTCAAAGCGGCGCCAAAACGACCCGCAGCTGCCGCGAAGGCGAAAACGAACGGCAAGCTGCCGAGCTACGACCAGCTTCCGATTCGGCCCGGCGCTCCGAAAGGCGCAGCGTGGGGCGTGTTCGGCGATCAGGACGAAGTGGGAACCATCAACCTGATGACGCCCGCGCGCGTGAAGGCCGCGGCGGCGACAATCAAGACGGGAAAGGTTTTTTCGCTCAACCTGCCGATCAACATTCCCGATCCCCCGCTCTTTACCCGCCAGGCGCATCGCCATCACATCAAGATTTTCCCCGAGATGCAGTTCGTTCTCGACGACTATCTCGACAACTTCTATCCGCAAGCGTCGTCGCAATGGGACGCGCTGTGTCACGTCAAGCATCCACTGCTTGGGGCATATAACGGGATTCCCGACAGCGAGATCACCGGACGCGGCGGCACGCGGCTTGGAATCGACAACCTCGCGCGGCGGGGAATCGCGGGACGCGGAGTGCTTGCGGATATCGGGCGTTACCACGAAAAGATCGGGAAATCGATCGAGTTCGCCAAGCCGACGTCGATTCCGCTTGAAGATCTCGAAGCCACGCTCAAGGCGCAGAAGACAAAGATCCTGCCCGGCGACATTCTGTTGATCAGAATCGGATGGACGAAGTTCTATCTCGGCGCAAGCCAGCAGCTTAAAGAGGACCTGGCGCGCGAGACGGTAGTGCCGGGAATCGAGGGGACGGAACGGACCGCGCAATGGCTGTGGGACCATCATGTCGCCGCGGTCGCCTCGGATTCACCGGCGCTGGAGCCGCTGCCGGGTCCCGGCAACGACATGCTGCACTTCTACATGCTCGCGTTTTTCGGGATGCCGATCGGCGAGATGTGGAATCTGGAATCGCTCGCCGATGATTGCGCCGCCGACAAGCGCTACGAATTTTTCATCACATCGGCGCCGCTGAACGTCCCGGGCGGCGTGGGATCTCCTCCGAACGCGCTGGCGATAAAGTAG
>Ga0187771_10003537_pt1 | contig 10923 bp, 8 predicted proteins | sample 0116_SJ02_MP15_1_FD_133139 | JGI IMG/M metagenome (GOLD analysis project Ga0187771, IMG submission 133139) | Tropical peat soil microbial communities from peatlands in Department of Meta, Colombia - 0116_SJ02_MP15_10_MG | ecosystem: Environmental > Terrestrial > Soil > Wetlands > Peat | place... | reverse complement strand
GGCGCGAAGCTGGTGGTGATCGATCCTTACCGTACGAGGACCGCGGCATGTGCCGACTGGTATCTCCCGATCAATCCTGGAACCGATGCAGCCCTGGCTCTGGGCATGATGCACGTGATCATTGGCGAAGGCCTGCATGACGCCGACTACGTGGCGAAGCATACGTTGGGCTTCGAGCAATTGCGGGAGAAAGTGAAAGAGTATCCGCCGGAACGCGTGGCGCAATGGACGGGAATCGCTGCGGCGGACATCTGCCGGCTGGCGCGCGAGTACGCGAGCACGCGGCCGGCGGTGATTCGGCTGAATTACGGCGTGCAGCGCTCGGAGCGGGGCGGGATGGCGACGCGGGCGATTACGATGCTGCCCTGCATAACCGGATCGTGGAAAGAAGTGGGTGGCGGGCTGCAGCTTTCGACGAGCGATGGATTCGGCCTGAACACCGAGGCCCTCAGACGCGAGGATTTGATGCACACGGCTCTGGGACGGGAGGCCCGCGTCATCAACATGGTGCAGTTGGGCCGGGCGCTGAACACGCTGAACGATCCGCCCATCAAGGCGCTTTTCGTGTACAACTCGAATCCTGCAGCGGTCTGCCCCGAACATAACGAAGTCGTGCGCGGCCTGCTGCGGCCGGATCTGTTTGCCGTGGTGCACGAGCAGTTCTTCACCGATACCACGGACTATGCCGATATTGTGCTGCCGGCGACGACTTTCTTCGAGCATAAGGATCTGCAGAAAGCGTACGGGCACTATTACCTACAGGTGTCGAATCAGGCGATTGAGCCGCTTGGCGAGTGCCGTGCGAACCTCGAGGTTTTTCGCGGGCTGGCGGAGCGCCTGGGATTCGAAGAGGAATGCTTCCGCGAAACCGTGGACGAAATGATTGACTTGGCTTTGGAATCGAATGATCCGTGGCTGGAGGAGATGACTCGCGAGAGGCTTGAGACAGGGCCGGTAAGGTTGAATTTTGCGGCTCCGGGTTCCCGGCTTCCGGCGGCCGGAGCGGAGCTGCGCTCCGACGCGGGCGTGGGCGCCCGCGCCACACAAGCTGAGCCGTTCCTTCCTTTTGCCCACGGCGATTTTCGCACCGCATCCGGCAAAGCGGAGCTGTACAGCGGAGCGCTGAGGGCGCAGAGGCTCGACCCCGTGGCGGAGTTCAAGCCGCCGTCTGAATCGCGCCATGGAAAGAACGGGGAGGGTTTTCCGCTGGAACTGCTGGCGCGCAAGGCCGACAATTTTCTGAACTCCACGTTTTCGAACCTGCCCTCTTTGCAGGAGATGGAAGAATCGGGTTTGCTCGAGATCAGCGCTGGCGACGCGCAGGCGCGCAGCATCGCTGATGGCGACCGGGTGCGCGTGTTCAATCGCCGGGGAGAGATTCTGCTGCGAGCGCGGGTGAACGGAACGGTTCAGCCGGGAGTCGTCTCGGCGCGGCTGAACTGGGCCAATATGACCCCGGGCTTCCAGAGCGTCAACGCGCTGACCTCAGAAAAACTTACCGATATGGGCAACTCGGCGACGTTTTATTCCGTCTTGGTGGAGGTAGAGTTAGCCAGGCCGAAGATCAGTGTCCAGGGGCCTATGGTAAGTGACCAGTAAAGGCTTCTGTTACTCGGGAACAGAACGGCTGGACACCGGGGCTGGCGGCGCGAAGACAGCAATTCCAAGAACCCTTGTAAGAGTTGCGGCTTGGACGCTTTCTGCTGGACTACCGTATAATGACAGTTTTCTTGCATCCCAGAGGCTGAGGTCTTAGCGATTCCTGTTCGCTTTCATCGGCAGAATCTTGTTATGTTTCGGCAAGCCCGCGCTCACGCCGCCATGCCGATGTCATCTCCTTTATTTCGACGGGCTTGGCGCTGCTGCATCGGCAGCAGGCTGGGCGTGGTGCTGGCCGCGCTTTTGCTTGCGGGTGTTGGCCTGAGCTGGGCGCAAAGCGACGTAATCTCCGAAATTGCCGTTGCGGGCAACCGCCGCATTCCCGCCGACACGATCAAAGCCCACGTCTTCACCAAACCGGGGGACATCTACGACGCGGCCGCGCTGGAGCGCGATTTCAACTCCGTGTGGAACACAGGCTACTTCGAAGATGTCAAGATTCTGCGGGAACAAACCCCGAAAGGCTGGCGCATCATTTTCCAAGTAAAGGAAAAACCCACCATCCGTGAAATCCTCTATACCGGTCTGAGCTCGGTTTCGACCAGCGACGTACTCGACCGGTTCAAGCAGGAGAAAGTCGGGCTGGCGGTAGAGAGTCAGTACGACCCGACCCGGATCAAGAAGGCGGAAGTCTCGATCAAGACCCTGTTGTCGGAGCACGGGCGGCAGTTTGCCACGATCCGCACGGAAGTGCGGCAAATTCCGCCCGCCGCCGTGGGCATCACGTTTGTGGTGAAGGAAGGACCAAAGGTCAAGGTCGGGAAAATCAATTTTGAGGGCAACAAGAACATCAAGAAACGGATTCTGCGCGCGGCCATGAAGAACCTTAAGCCGATCGGGATTCCGCACTCCATCTTCCTGGAGAACATCTTCGCCAAGAGCTACGACGCAACCAAACTCGAAGAAGATACCGAGCGCGTGCGGGCGGAGTATCAGAACCGCGGCTACTTCAAGGTCGTAGTGGGCGAGGCCAAGGCGCAGATGCGCGACACCGGCCACAAAGGGTTCCACATCCCGCTGCTGCAAAAGGGGCCGGGGAAGGCCGTGGATATTACGATGCCGATCGAGGAAGGAGACAAGTACCGGCTGGGCAAAATTACCTTCAAGGGCAATAAAGCCATCACCAATACGACGGCGTTGCGCAATCTCATCCCGCTCAAAGACGGGGATATTTTCAGCCGCGAGAAAATTGCCAAGGGGCTGGAAAACCTGCGTAAAGCCTACGGCCAGTTTGGATATATCAACTACACGGCCGTTCCCGATACCACGTTTGACGAAGATAAGAAACTGGTGAATGTGGAGTTTGATATTGACGAGGGCAAGCAGTTCTACGTCCGCCGCATCGAGTTTCAAGGCAACACCACCACGCGCGACAAGGTCATTCGCCGCGAGCTTCTTCTGGAGGAGGGCGGAATTTACGATTCGCACCTGTGGGAAATCAGTTTGCAGCGCCTGAATCAACTTTCCTATTTCGACCAGCTCAAACCCGACGATCCCAACGTGACCGACAAAAAGCTGGATGAGAAAAACGGGCTGGTGGACCTGACGCTGCACGTAAAGGAAAAAGGCAAGAACAGCATCGGACTGAACGGCGGAGTCAGCGGGCTGGAAGGCGCCTTCATCGGATTGAATTACTCGACCAACAACTTCTTGGGGCGCGGCGAGACCCTGCAGGTCCAGATCAGCCTAGGGAACCTGGCGCGCAGCGTGATGTTCGGCTATACCCAGCCCTACATGTTCGACCGCCCGCTGCAGTTCGGCTTTACCATTTTCGGAAACAGCGTTAAGTATGATCAGGCGCGCCAGCTTTCCATTTTCAGCGGCCAGACTCTGAATCTGCCCAACGCCGTGCTGCAGAACCTGCAGAACTACTCGCAGTCGGCCGTGGGCTTCACCACTTCGTTGAGCTATCCGCTGCGCCGTTCCTTCAAGCGGCTCGGCATCACCTATTCGCTGGATCGGTCGACGCTGCTGCCGATCAGCACGGCATCCAAGAACCTTTTCGATTTCATCCAGTTCCGCGGCATTTCCGGACCTAACGCGGTGAATGGCATCATCACCAGCAAGATTTTCCCCAATTTCTCGTTCAGCACGATTGACTATCCGCTCGCTCCGCACAGCGGCCATCAGATGACGCTGGGGGTGGAAATGGCGGGGATCGGGGGCACGGTCAGGTCGATCCGCCCGATTATTCAGTACAAGAGGTTCATCCCGGTGCAGCACCGGCGCAGCGCATTCGGCTTCAACGTGCAGGGTTCCTATATCAGCGGTTTCGGAGGCCTGGTGGCTCCGCCGTTCCAGCGCTTCTACATGGGCGGCGATTACGATCTGCGAGGGTTCGATATCCGTTCAATCTCGCCGGTAGCGTTCTTGCCCAACTCGAACGTGATTACGCTGACGAATCCCGACGGAACGCCTGTACTCAAGAACCCCTCCAACCCGCGACAGGGGAACTGGACCATACCGATTCCGGTGGACCAGATCGTGTTTCCGGGCGGAGACCTCAGCGTATTCACGAACCTCGAGTACCGGTTCTACATCGTGAGCCAGGTGGCGATAGTACCTTTTGTGGACGGCGGCATTGACCCCATCGTGCGGCGCTCGCAACTGGAGATTGCGAGCCAGCAGTATCAACAAGTAATCAGCACCTACTTCGGATGTCCGAAGCTGGATGCGGGATACAACTGCGTGATTTGCCCGCCCGGCTCATCTTCCACCTGCGTGGGCGGAGCGCGGTTGAATCCCGTACCGTCAAATGACCTGCAAGTTCTGGGCACGACCAACTGGAGACCCCGCGCAGACACCGGACTCGAGCTGCAGATGTTCCTGCCTGTAATCAATGCGCCCTTCCGCATTTACTGGGCGTATAACTTCCTGCGCCTGGATAACCAGGCGACGCCGCCGATTCCGATTACGCGCGGCATGTTCCCCTCCGGCCAGGCGAAAGCGGCGGGCGATTACACTTACGCACTGGCCCTGCAAACCTACTCGCCGAGTTTCCTGTTGCGGGAACCGCGCAAGACGTTCCGCTTCACGGTGGCGACGACCTTCTGAGCGGGTTTGACGGCGATTGCGGCAGGTCTCTATAATGCGTGTGATCCACGCCATCCGGAAGCGCGAGAGGGGTGGACGGCACGCCGGCAAGCGCGGCGTGCAACGCTGGTAATCTAGTGCGCCCTTTCCGACGGCGGCCATTTACCTCGGCGGAGCCTCATTCAGTGCGGCCCAGCGTTGACTGAAGAAGCAAATCTGAAAGTGATAGCGAAATTCATTCCCGGAACTTCGTTCCGACGAGAGTCATCCCAAGGAGTGCAAGCAACCCCATGACAAGCAAGCTTCTGCGATTTGCCCTAGCTGCTGCGGTTTTGTTGATGATTTCCGCATTGGCCCAAACCAGTTCCACTCCTGCCGCGCTGGCCAGTTCCGCGCCGTCGCCAGCGGCTGCGACTGCAACCCCGGCAACAACCAGCGCGGGCGGCGGTTTGAAAGTCGGCACCATCAGCGTCCAGGACGCCATCTTCCTTAGCAACGAAGGCCGCCGTGATATGGATGCCCTGCAAAAGAAGTTTGACCCCAAGCAGAACGAGTTGAAGAATCAGAACGATGAACTCGAGGCGCTGAGGAAGCAACTCAACACGCAGCAAGCGAGTCTGAACGAAGACGCCCTAGCCACGCTGAAAACGCAGATCGAGAACAAGCAGAAGACGTTCGATCGCGCGGTACAGGATGCGCAGGAAGATTTCGGCAACCAGCAGCAGGAGATCGCCACCCGGATTTTGAAGAAGATGGCGCCGATGATCGTGAAGTATGCGCAGGATAACGGCTTCGGGATGATCGTGGACACGTCGAAACCCTGGCCGCAGAGTCCAATCCTGTGGTGGAACCAGGAGACCGTCGACATCACGAAGGCGATTATCGACGCCTACAACGTGCAATCGGGCGTGCCGGCACCGGCTGCCGCAACCGGAACCGCTGCGCCCAAGCCGACGACTGCCAAACCGGCGACGGGCACGGGTACGACTGCGAAGCCGCCTGCGACCAAGCCAACCGAGCCGCCGAAGTAGTTGCCAGCGACACCGCGGGTGTCGAAAAAGTTCCCACCGGCCGCGCACTCGCGCGGCCTTTTTTCTTTACGCTGAAGCCTCTGGTATGAGCCCTCGTGGTGTCCATAGCAGCAGAGAGAGTCCAGATTGGAGGACGCCATGTTTGCCGACAGCCTGCTGGAAGTTTCCTGGTCCCAGCGTTCGCGCCGTAGCTGGACGACCTTGACCTCGTTCGGACTGCAGACCCTGGTGATCGGCACACTGCTGATACTGCCGTTGTGGAAGACCGTAGTAGTGCCGGTGGCGCGGATGGTCTCCACGCCCATCATCATGGGTCACGTTGAGCAGGTATCCGTAGTAACACAGCAGCAGAGTGGAGGACTGTCTGCGGGGCCAAGCAACTCAGTGAGCCCCCGATGGGTACAGCCCGGGCGAATCCCCACCACGATCGCGGCAACGGACAATGACGCGACGCCGGAGTTCCCCAGCGGCCCTGGACCGTATGTAGTCGGATTGCCGCAGGGGCCTCCCAGCACTTTCCCTCTGGTGATCAGTGAAACCAGGCCAGTGCTGCCAGCTGCTCCGCCTGTGGCCGTGCGGCCGTTCCGTCCCTCGCGCTTGCTGGAAGGCAGCCTGATCCACCGGGTGTTGCCGGACTATCCGCCCCTGGCAAAAACGGCGCGGATTCAGGGGCCGGTGGTTCTGGCGGCGATTATCAGCAAAGCGGGCACGATCGAAAACCTGCATGCGATTTCCGGACCTCCCATGTTGGTGAGAGCAGCCCTCGAAGCGGTGTGGCAATGGCAGTACCGCCCGTTCATTCTGAACAACGAGCCGGTTGAAGTAGAGACACAGATCACTGTGAACTTTACGCTGACGGGGAGTTAGAGTGGTGAAACGGCGCCGCTACGTCTGGTGGGCTGTTCAGGTTCTCTGGCCATGTTTCTTGGCCGTCGTGGGCGGGAGTAGCCCAGGCGTAACCTCGGCGCCTGGGCCGCTCCCGCTATAATCCGAGGAAGTGGCCACCACAGCAGAAATCCTGAGCCGCGCGGCGACGCGTCCGACCTGGGCCGAAGTTTCTCTCACCACCTTGCGCCAAAACTTCCGCACCGTGCAAAAGCACGTAGGAGCGAATGTAACCGTGTGCGCCGTGGTAAAGGCCGACGCCTACGGGCACGGCGCGGTCGAATGCTCACGCGCGCTGGAGGCCGAAGGAGCGCGCTGGCTGGGCGTGACCTCGCTCGACGAAGCCATTCCGCTGCGCGAAGCCGAAATCCGGCCGAGGATTCTTTTGATGACCGGCTTCTGGCGCGGGGAGGAGACAGAAATCGTTCGTCTCGGACTTACGCCGACGGTTTGGGAAGTGTGGCAGATCGAGTCGCTGGAGGCGGCAGCCGCCAAGCTGGGCGTGGGGGAGCATCCGGTGCACCTAAAGGTGGACACCGGCATGGGGCGGTTGGGAGTGACCGTAGAAGAGCTTGCGACCGTGCTGGCCGCACTGAAAGCGGCCCAGCACCTGACGCTGGAAGGTCTTTCTACGCATCTCGCGTCGTCCGAAATTATGGACGCGCCTTCAGTGGCGGAGCAACAAAGCACGTTCGAGATCGCGCGCTGCATGGTGAGTGAGGCCGGCCTGGAGCCGGCGCTGGTCCACATTGCCAACACAAGCGCAGTCATCTCGCGGCGCACGACCTGGTCGTTCGAGGGGAAGACCAACATGGTGCGGCCCGGCGTTGCGCTGTTTGGATACTACTTGCCATTCCAGCGCGCGGGACGGGAAGTGAGCGGCGGGACTCTGCGCCTGGCGGTGAAGCCGATTCTGACGTGGAAGACGCGCATTCTGTCGCTGCGGAATTTCGGAGCAAACCAAGCATTGGGCTACGGCGGGACCTATGTGACTAAGGCTCCCGCGCACGTTGCCGTCCTGCCCGTAGGGTATGCCGATGGATATTACCGGCAGCTTTCCAATCGCGGGCGGGTGATCGTGCGCGAGCACTACGCCCCGATCGTGGGCAGCATCTCCATGGATTTGACGCTAGTGGACGTGACAGGAATTCCTGGAGTGAGCGTGGGCGATGAGGTCATCCTGCTGGGCGCGAGCGAGGGGCTGAGCGTAGATGCGTTGGATCACGCAAGACTCGCGAACAGCAGTCCTTACGAAATTCTCTGCAATATTTCCAAGCGCGTGCCAAGAAGGTATGTAAGCTAGCGCGAACCAGACTTCGGACTTCAGATCTCAGCGGCAGAATCGTCACGCGCGACGCGCCTGCGCTTCCATGTATTTGCGCAGAACGGCGTTGATGGTGCTCTGGTAGCCCCGGCCCTGCTTGCGGAAGAACTTGAGCACGTCGGGATCGATTCGTAAGGTGATCTGCTTCTTCGGTCCCGGCCAGAGGATCGCGTTCTTGAAGAAATCGGGGCCGAGTTCGGGAGCATCGGACAGGTCGATGTCCTCGTCGCGCATCGCGTCAATACGCTTCCAGTCTGTCCTGGATCGCCTTTTGGTATTGTTTACGCTCACGGCTGGTGGCCTTTCTCAGTGAGATGATGCGGATGATGTTGGGCGCGCGTTCTGTGAAAACCACGTGTACGGCGCATCCGCGAACTGTACCGACTCCGGTCCAGCGATCTTCCCCGTAGTCTTCCCGTACATCGGCATTGACAAGAAGTATCCCGGAGAAGATCTCTTCGGCATCAGCAAAATCGAAGCCATGCTTGCGGATGTTGAAGCTATTCTTGATTTCATCCCATTCGAACTTACGGACGACAGAGTGAACATGAATTTTTTCGGGCATAGCTCAGCGCACCTTTTATTGATGCTTGCAAGCCTCCGTTTGGCTCTGGGTTCAGGCAGCTTGGGCTTTGCTGGGTTCGCTCCGCTCGTTCTCCCCGGTTTTCCTCTCGCGAGGCGCGGTGTCCGAATCCGCGTGAAGAGCGTGGGGTCATGGTCTCAACGACCACCCTTTTCCTTACTAGCAGAACCCTCGCAGGGAGTGCGCGGGATTCTTTGCTATGCAGCTAGATTTTGTTCCAAGTGTGATTGTAGCTACATTCGCAGCTACATGTCAAACAAAACTGCTCCCCCTGGGCGAATGGATTTCTGTTTTCAGCTCGCACGAAACCCTATCATCTCCGCTGGATGGTCAGGCACAAAGCGGGAATTGCTCTGTGCACACCTTGATGCCTGCCCTGAGCCTTCGCCCGGTACGCTTGCTAAACTGAGAGCTTTCCCATGCCTTCGCGCTACGCGCAGTGGATGTACGACTGGGAACACCGGCTCACGTCGGTGGACGATAACCGGGTAGTGCGTCCGCTGGAGTGGGGCGTGGAGTGGGCCCGCGACTTGCCTTGCGGCAATGGAGTTGGTCGCGGCCTGGCAGCAGAAAATCCTGACAGATTCTTCCTCGATTTGAATCGCCGCATCCTGGCGGCGAGCGATGAGTTTTATTCTTACTCGCGGCCTGCGGATTTTCGGTTGGAGCATCGCGAGATCAAGGTCTTTTCGACGCGTGCGCTGCCGAATCCGAAACTGGAAGCGAAGGTGAAAGGAACGTTCGGCGAGTTCTTGAGATTCACGTCGCCGGTCGGAACGCCTTATCCCGAGAACAATCTGGCCAATGCGCGCTGGTTTCCGGCGCGGGGACGGCGAGCGATCGTGCTGCTGCCACACTGGAACTCGGATGCGATCGCCTACACGAGCCTATGCAAGGTATTCAACATGTTGGGCGTCGCGGTGCTGCGGCTGAGCATGCCGTATCACGACATTCGCATGCCGGCTGAAATTGGCCGCGCCGATTACGCGGTTTCGGCCAACATCGGCCGCACGCTCCATGCCGCGCGCCAGGGCGTGATTGACATTCGCTGCTGTCTCGACTGGCTGGAATTGCAGGGCTACACGCGACTGGGCATTGTGGGAACGAGTCTGGGATCGTGCTATGCCTTTCTTGCGGCGGCGCACGACCCGCGCATCCGCGTGGCGGCGTTTAACCATGCGTCTACGTATTTTGCCGATGTCGTCTGGCACGGGCAGTCCACGCGGCATATCCGGCAGGGGATTGAGGAGAAGATTGGCCTGGAAGAATTGCGGCAGGCGTGGCTCGCAATCAGTCCAATGTCGTATTTCGAGCAATTCGCGCGCTGGCCGCGGAAATCGCTGATCATCTACGCGAAATACGATTTGACCTTCCTGCCGGAATTCTCGCGGCAGGTGGTCGCAGAGTTCGAGCGGCGCGGCCTTGACCACAAAGTCGCGGTGCTGCCTTGCGGGCACTACACCACCGGCGAGATGCCGTACAAATACATGGACGGCTGGCAGCTGGCGTCGTTTCTGAGGGCGGCGTTCTAAAAACAGCAGTTGGCAATTAGCAGTTAGCATTTAGCCAGTCCGGCGTCGAGGTGCTGAACGCCTTTTGCAAATTGCTAATTGCCAGTTGCTGACTGCTGATACTCGCCGGTTTAGAATATGCGGATGGTATCTCCCCGCGTGGTCGACCGGGATGACGTCGTTGAGCACCGTCGCGGCGAGTTCTTGATCAGCACTGACCCTGTGCGGCTTGATCTGGACGTAATCCGCGGATTCCTGACTAATTGCTATTGGGCGAAGGAATTCCGCGGGAGACTGTGGCGCGATCGATCGAGCATTCCTTATGCTTTGGGATTTATGATGTTTCGGGAGCGGAAGCCCCACTTCTCGCAAAAGCGGCGAGAAATGGGGCACCCCAAGGATTCCAGGTTGGTTTTGCCCGGGTCATCAGCGACTTTGCGAGCGTGGCGTATCTTGGCGACGTGTTCGTCGTTGAGTCGCATCGTGGCCGCGGGCTGAGCAAGTGGATGATGGATTGCATCATGCAGCATCCTGCGCTGCAAGGTTTGCGGCGGTGGATTCTGCTGACACGCGATGCGCACGGACTTTATTTGCAATTTGGGTTTACGCCGGTGAAGGTCCCGGAGCGGTACATGGAAGTGCACCGGCCCGGTGTGTATGAGAAATCAGCTTCCAACATCAGGAAAACACGATGAAGAATTCTGACCGCATGTCTCGGCCGTTGTACGAAATCGATCCGCAGGTTGCTGCCGCGATTGACAACGAAACCCGGCGCCAGCACGAAGGCCTGGAGCTGATTGCCTCCGAGAACTTCGTCAGCGAGGCGGTGCTCGAAGCTGCCGGCTCGGTGTTCACGAACAAATATGCCGAGGGACTTCCCGGCAAGCGCTATTACGG
>Ga0187771_10003536_pt1 | contig 10924 bp, 10 predicted proteins | sample 0116_SJ02_MP15_1_FD_133139 | JGI IMG/M metagenome (GOLD analysis project Ga0187771, IMG submission 133139) | Tropical peat soil microbial communities from peatlands in Department of Meta, Colombia - 0116_SJ02_MP15_10_MG | ecosystem: Environmental > Terrestrial > Soil > Wetlands > Peat | place... | reverse complement strand
TGGTGGAAGCGAAGGTCGGCGACCGGAAGTCCGTCCTCGCCCAGGCCTTGAAGCGCCGAGTGTGGGGGAGCTGGAGCGCGGTCGTGCTCGCTTCCCGCATCTCGGCCGAGCGACTCGCCGCCGCGACGGCGTGCGGCCGGGCCGCCCCGCTCGGTGTGTGGACGGTCGAGGGGGACCGGGTCCAAGTGGTGCGCCCGGCCCGGGACTGGGTCGCTCCCGGTGGCGACGACCCCTACCGCGCTCTCCGTGAGCGCTTCCTCCTCGTGCTCGACCAGGTCGACCGGGGGGAGCTGCCCGCCGGAATCCCGTGGGACGGTCTCCCGGGGGAGATCCGCCGGGCTTCGGGTGGGCGCGGGTTCGCCGAATGGCGGCTCGACGAGCCGGCCGCCGAGTCGGACTGATTCACGCCGTTCCCCGGCGCCCCACCTTCTCGACTTCGGCCGCGACCGCGTTCGGGCTGTACAGCGCCACGTACGTGCGGGCCCGTTCTGCAAGGCTGCGGCGTAACTCCGGGTCCGCGACCAGTTCGGCGAGCGCGGAGGCAAGGTCCCCGGGGTCGTCCGACTCGACGCGGCGCAGGGTGCCCGAAGGGTCGAGAGGGAGCTCGACTTCGGGAAGGACGATCGAGGCGACCCCGGCCCGCTGCGCGAGCACGACGCCCGGGTCGAACCCCGGCACCCGGGGAGCGAAGAGGGCGACGTCGGAGGCGGCCAAGGCCCGATCGAACGTCGCTCCTTCCCGGGCGGGGTCCGCGACCGTCCCCGGGTCGGTCGGGCAGGTGGCCCCGGCCACGATGAGCCGAACCCCGGGGAAAATCGGTCGGATGCGTCGGAACGCCTCGCGCACCCGGTCGACGCCCGCGAAGGACGGGTCGCCCGACGCCGCCAGGGCGGCCACCACCGGCACGTCGAGTGGGATCCCGAGATCCTGGCGGGCGCGCGCACGTTCCACTCCCGACGGACTCAGCGCAACCGGGGAGACGGACGACGAGAGCCGGTCTTCGTCCAGGCCGTACTCCCGGACCAGTGTTTCCCGCACCGTCGGGTGATCGACGAACAGGCGGTCGGCCTCGGCGAGCGCGGCCCGCTCGAGCCGCCGGATCGACCGACGTTCGCGCCAGGCGTCGACCCGCCCGACCATGCCTCCGACCGACCGCCCCGCGTGCGCCCGGTCGAACCGGGAGAGCTCGATGCCCCGGACGAACGCCGCGAGCGCGGTCTCCCGCCGGGGCCCGCGGCCCAGCCCGAGGCTCCCGAGTCCGGACGGGTCGCGGATGACGAGGTCGGTGTCGGGAAGGAAGTGGAGCGCCGCGGCGCGCGCCCAGTCGGCCCCCTCGAGCGCGGCACCCGGTCGGCGGAAGGGGAACGGGAGCGGGACCGCGACCACCCCCGGGGGTGGCGCCACTGCCTCTCCGAGCTCCGGATGGAGGACGCGGACCCGGTGGCCTCGGGCCCCGAGCGAGCCCGCGAGCGCCCAGGCCGGCGCGGTCGGGTGGTAGGGGTCGGGGGAGGGAGGCCCCGTCGCGATCAGGTCGATCGACCGAAGGGCCATTCGCCGGGGCTCAGCCGAGCCCGCCGAAAAGCGTTCCGCCGCGGGACTTGGCGCACCGACCTACGCGGTGAGCTGCCCGAGGAACGACTGCCCGCGGAGCTCGGCGGAGGGCGCGAACCCCATTCCCTCGAGGACCGTCGGCGCCACGTCGAGGAGGCTCCTCGCTCGCTCCGAGCGGCCGTGCGGTACTCCGTCCCCCGCGGCGATCAGGATCCCTTCCATGCGGTGGGTGCCGGAACCGTAGAAGAACCCCGGGCGCTCGCGAATGAGCGGAGTCTCGTACCGGAAATCCATCCACGGCTCGGTCGCCATCCCGTCCACCCGGATGAGGAGCGCCGGGGCTCGGGCGAGGTTCTGGCCGTGGTAGATCTCCCTCGGCTCGAACACCTCCACTCGGGCCTCCGGGTACTGTTCCAGCCGCCGCCGGATCTCCCGCGTCACGTCCTTCTTCCGGTCGTGGTCGAGGTTCGGGTTGTACGGGTTGAGGTAGATCCCCTCGGGGATCGGGTAGGAGTAGGCGAGACTGTTCCGCCAGTCGATCCGTCGGGCCGTCTCCTCGAAGGAGGCGGAGCCCCCGATGAGCTTCTGCATCGGAGAGAGCGGGCGGTGCTTCAGGAGTTCGGCGAGCGGCTTCCCCAGGCGGCGGCCCAGCGCGAACTGCTGGCTCTTCAGGATCGCCCGAGCGATGAGCCGTCGCCCCTCGAGGGCGTCCCCTCCCCGGAAGGAGAGGAACCCTTCCTGGGCCAGCCAGCGGTTCGTGAGGAAGTCGGAACGCACGGCGCCGTGGCCGTGGTCCGAGACGACCATCGTGACCGACGGGCCCCCGGCCTCGCGGAACGCTCGGTCGACCCGGGCGCACGCCGCATCGACCGTGCGCCAGAACTCCCGGAGGTCGGCGGGGATGGCGTCCACCGGCCGGTCGAGCTCGTCCCACATCTGGTGCTCGATGCGGTCGGTCTCGCGGAACAGCACGAACAAGAACTCGGGGCGCTCCCGCGCCGTCAGAATCTCGGCGACTTGGCCCCGGAGCTCGACCGCCCGGGTCGCGGAGGCCATCCAATCGGCCCGCTGGCTCGACCGGTAGAGCGGTAGCTCCCCCGGGTACGGGCAGCCGAGGGCCCCCTCGATCTGCGAGCGAAGCGCGCGAGGGTAGGTGTCGGCCGCGTCCGAGAAGAAGCCCGGCATCACGAAGCCGTGGACCGGGTAGCCCGCGCCGAGGGGAAGGTTGAGGACGCCGACCTTGGCGCCGGAGCGGGAGAGCGTGTCCCAGATCGCCTCGGACGGCCGGAACGTTCGTACGAGGTGGGAGCGGCCGGGGCCCCCGTCCGGCTCCATGAAGCCGAAGATGCCGAGTTGGCCCGGGTCCTTCCCGGTCGCGAAGGAGTACCACGCGGGGATCGTCTTCGCCGGATAGACCGACTGGAGCGGGGCCCGCAGACCGTCCTTCGCAAGGGAACGGAGGAACGGAAGGTCACCGGCCCGCATCAGGGGGTCGAGGAGAGCGAACGTGCCCCCGTCCAATCCCAGGACCAGAAACCGTCGGTTCGCTCGGGGCATCCACCCACCTTTGGCTCGTTCAGGAGACGAGGCGGACGAGCCGGGACATGCTATAAATCGTTTCGTCCCGCGCGACGGTTCATGAGGGGTCTCAGAGGAGCCGGACCGCCTCGAGATTGAACGGTGCCCGGGACTCGACGTTGTAGCGCTTGTGGAGGCTGGAGGCGAGGTCGACGGTCTTCGACTCCTCGCCGTGGTTCAGGATCACGCGCTGCGGACGCGGGTCGAGGGAGGCGACGTAGTTCATCAGCTGGACCCGGTCCGAGTGGCCCGAGAACCCCTCGATCGTGGCGAGCTCCAGGCGGACGGGGACGGAGGCCTGCCGCGGGCCGTCCAGGAACGTCGCCTCCGTCATCCCTCGCTGGAGCCGCTTGCCGAACGTGCCCTCCGCCTGGTACCCGACGAAGAGGAGGCCGTTCTTCTCCTCGGGGGCCCATGCCCGGAAGTACTCCATCACCGGGCCCCCGCTCATCATCCCCGAGGTGGCGAGGACGATGCACGGGTCCTTCGAGTCGACGATCCCGCTGCGCATCTGGGAGGAGTCGACTCGGCGGAAGATGTCGGAGAGGAACGGGTTGTCCCCCTGCTGGAAGATCTGCGTCCTCAGCTGGCTGTTGAGGAACTCGGGGTAGGCGGTGTGGATCGCGGTCGCTTCGAAGATCATCCCGTCGAGGTAGACCGGGACCCTGGGGATCTTTCCCTCCCGCATCCGCTCCTCGAGGACGAGCATCACTTCCTGGGAACGGCCGACCGCGAAGACCGGGACGACGAGCTTCCCGCCCCGGCTCAGGATCTTGGTGGCGAGACCGGAGAACTCCTCCGTCGCCTCCTGGCGGCTCGGCTGGACGTCGCGGTAGCCGCCGTAGGTCGACTCCAGCACCAGGGTCTCCAGCCGCGGGAAGCGGTTGGTCGCCGGGTTGAACAGCCAGCTCCGTTCGAACTTGATGTCCCCGGAGTAGGCGAGGTTGTGGTCGCCCTCGCCCAGGTGGAAGTGGCAGATCGAGGACCCGAGGATGTGACCGGCGTTGTGGAGGGTCAGGCGGATGTCCGGGGCGATGTCGGTCGTCTCGCCCCAGCGGAGCGGAATCGTCCGCGTAACGAGCTCCCGAACGTGCGAAGAGTCGTAGAGCCCGCGGCGCGCCTCCTGGTTGACGACCTTGATCGCGTCCAGGAGCATGAGCGTCATCAGGTCGCGGGTCGGCGCGGTGCAGTAGATGGGGCCTTTGTACCCGTACTTGAGAAGAACCGGGACGAGACCGCAGTGGTCCAAGTGGGCGTGCGTCACGACCACGGCGTCCAGCGAGTCGAGCGGAAGGAGCTCGGGCGCGTTGAAGAACGGCGTTCGGTCGGAGCCGGGGTCGATCCCGCAGTCGATCAGCACCTTCGAGTTCTGCGTGGTGAGGAGGTGGGCGCTGCGGCCGACCTCGCGGTAGCCTCCGAGCGCGGTGTTGCGCGCCCAGAGCTTCTCGGGCAACGGGTCACGCGCGATGCGGATGCCGACCTTCTTCAGGAACGAACGGCGGTCATCGAACGAGTTCCGCAGGTGGATGCGGACCTCTTCGACGGTCTTCGACGGGATCGGCGGGGTCCGCACGACCGTCGGTACCCAGCCGATGCGGCGTTTGAGGTCGTTGAGGACGGACCCTCCACGACCGATCGCGGCCCCGGGGTTCGCCGCCTCGATCGTCACTTCGCCGGTCTCGGGCTCGAAGAACAGCTGGCTCACCTCCGCCTCCGGCGGGATGAGCTCGCGGATCAGCTTCTCCGCCTCCTTCGGGTCGATGAGTGTGGCCGGGTCGGAACGGACGACCACGCGACGATGGAGTCGCTGGGCGACCTGGCGGAGGAGGTCCCCGCCAGACAGGAACGAGTCGAGCTGCTTCGTGTAGAGGACGATGTGCGGGCCCTCCAGCTCGATGTCGGTGACCTCGATGGTCTCTGGGAGGACCTCTTTGAGGGCCTCCCGCGTTTGCTCTATGAGCGAGTCGAAACTCATCCGCAGTGGAAGTGGTTGGGAAGGAAGGGGTTCGCCGCGCCGCTCCCCACCCGCTACGGTAGGGGCGGAGGCAACGGTATCTTGAGGGCCTTCAGGCGTTTATTAATTTCGTCCTCGGAGAGCTCGCGGTACTCCTTCGGCGTGATGACGTTGACGAGGTAGCCGTCGCCGCTGGCGCTGTCGCGCTTCATCGCCGCCGTAAGGCCGCGGAGGACCAGGTCGACCCCATCCGAGGTCGACACGTCACGCGAGTAGTTCTCCTCGAGAATGCCGTAGGTGAACGTCGACCCGGACCCCACCGAGACGAAGCGGTCCTCGATGCACCCACCGGCGGGGTCGACCGAGAAGACGTGGCCACCCTTCGCGTCCACCCCTCCCAGGATCAGCCAGGCGTAGTAGGGGAAGTACCGGTTCCCCGAGAGGATGTTCGCGAGCAGGGTCGCCGCGCCCTCGGCGCTCAGCGGAGCGTTGCGGCGAAGGCGGTAGAGCGAGACCTCGGCCTTCAGGTACCGGGCGAGGACCTGGGCGTCGCCGACCAGACCGGCGATCGTGATCCCGATGTTCTGGTCGATCTTGAACAACTTCTGGGTCTGCTTGTTCGAGATCATCGTGCCGGCGGTGGCGCGCCGCTCCGTGGCGAGGACGACCCCGTCCTTGGCGACCAGTCCGATCGTGGTCGTGCCTTTCAAGAAGCGCTCTGGGTCCACCGGGTTGACCGCACCTTGCATCATCGAGGACCTCCGTCCGTAGAGAGAGTGGAAGACGGACTCGGGTGCGCTATATAAGCGCTCACGCGCCGATTACACCGGGGCCACCGAGGAACCCGGGGGGACCTCCTCACCGGCGTTCCGCGGGCGGCGAGGTTGCGACGCGACACGCATTTGAAGTCGGAGCCGTTCGCCCGCCCGATTTCCATGCGGCGTCACGAAGTCGTTGTGGTGGGCGCGGGTCTCGCCGGTCAGCGAGCCGCGCTCGCGGCCGTCCAGGCCGGACGGGAGGTCGCGATCGTTTCGAAGCTCCACCCGCTGCGCTCGCACTCCGGCGCGGCCCAGGGGGGCATCAACGCGGCGATCGGGAAGGACGACTCGATCGACGCCCACACCTACGACACGGTGAAGGGGTCCGATTACCTCGGCGACCAGGACGCGATCGAGTTCTTCTGCCGCGAGGCCGGCCCGATCGTCCTCGAGATGGAACATTTCGGGACGATCTTCACGCGCGCGCCCGATGGGACGCTGGCTCAGCGGCCGTTCGGGGGCGCGGGGTTCCCCCGGACGGTCTACGCCGCGGACCGGACCGGGCTTGCTCTCCTCCAGGCGCTCTGGGAGCGGCTCGGGACGGAGCGGTTCACCCTCTACGACGAGTGGGACTTGACGACCGTGGTCGTGCGGGACGGTCGCGTGCAGGGCATCATCGCGTTCGACCGGAAGACCGGGGAGTTCGAGGAGATCGCGGCGAAGTCGGTCGTGCTGGCCACCGGTCCTGCCGGGCGGATCTACGGCCGGACCACCAACGCCCACAGTTGCACCGGCGACGGCCCGGCGGTCGCCTACGACGCCGGAGTGCTCCTCAAGGACATGGAGTTCGTCCAGTTCCATCCGACCGCCCTCCTCGAGACCAGCATCCTCATCACCGAAGGGGCCCGCGGCGAGGGAGGGATCCTGAAGAACGCGCAGGGCGAGCGGTTCATGTCGCGCTACGCCCCCCGCGTCCTCGAGCTCGCGTCGCGGGACGTCGTTTCGCGCGCGATCGTCACCGAGGTCCTCGAGGGCCGCGGCTTTGCCGGGCCGTACGGGAGCTACGTCCACCTCGAGCTGATGCACCTGGGCAAGGAGAAGATCGAGAGCCGCCTTCAGGAGATCTGCGACTACGCGCGACACTTCGCCGGGATCGACCCGGTCACGCAGCCCATCCCGATCTACCCCGCCCAGCACTACATGATGGGGGGCATCGGCACGAACATCCAAGGCCAGACGAGCGTCGCGGGCCTCTTCGCCGCCGGCGAGGCCGCCTGCGTGTCGCTCCACGGCGCGAACCGACTCGGAGGGAACTCGCTCATGGAGACGCTCGTGTTCGGAAAGCAAGCCGGGATCTCCGCCGCGGAGTACGCCGCGAAGGCGCCCGCTCCCGTTCTTCACGCGACCGACCTCGCGGCCGCCGCCGACCCGCTGAGGGCGTGGTCGAGCCGGAAGGACGGCGAGGACCCGAGCGCGCTCCGCCTCGAAATGCAGCAGACGATGGACCGGTACGTGGGGATCTTCCGCAACGAGGCGGACCTCTTGGAGGGGCTGAAGCGGATCCGCGCGATCAAGGCCCGGTTCGACCGCGTGCGGGTGGTCGACCAGTCGCGGGTCTACAACCTCAACCTCGAGGAGGCGATCGAGGTCGGCCACATGCTCGACCTGGCCGAGGTGATCATCGTCGGGGCGTACGCCCGGACCGAGAGCCGCGGGGCCCACTCGCGCACGGACTTCCCGAAGCGGGACGACGCGCGCTGGATGAAGCACACCATGGCCGCAAAGGGTCCGGAGGGGCCCCGTCTCAGCTACTCCCCCGTGACGTACACTCGGTGGGAACCGAAGGAGAGGGTCTACTGATGAGCGCTCCACCCCCGACCGTCAAGGTCCCGTTCTCGATCTACCGGTACGAGCCCGGCCGCGACCGCTCGCCGAGGTACCAGGAGTACACCCTCGACCTCGCGCCCCACACTCCGCTCCTGACGGCGCTCCTGCGCATCCGCGCGGAGATCGACCCGACGCTCAGCATCCGCTACTCCTGCCGCAGCGCGATCTGCGGCTCCTGCGCGATGCAGGTGAACTCGAAGAGCCGGCTCGCCTGCGAGACCCCCGTCGGCCCCGAACTCGAGAAGCACGGCCGCATCGTGGTCGAGCCGATGCGGAACCAGCCGGTGGTCCGCGACCTCGTGGTCGACCAGTCGCCGTTCTGGACCCAGTACACGAAGGTCGAGCCCCACCTGAAGCTCGACCCGCGCCGGCCGATGCCCGAGGGGGCGCCGAACCCGATGACCCCCGCGGAGGTCGAGCGGTTCTACGAGACCCCCCGATGCATCGCCTGCGCCGCGTGTTTCTCCGCCTGCCCGGCCGTCGAGGTCGACCCGGAGTTCCCCGGACCGATGGCCCTCGCGAAGCTCTACCGGTACACGGTCGACCCCCGGGACCAGGCCCACCAGGAGCGGCTCCTCCGCATCCAGCCCGGGGGGCTTTGGCTGTGCCTACGCTGCCACCTCTGCACGGAGTCGTGCCCGAAGGACGTCCGGCCCTCCGAGCGGATCCGGGACCTGAAGGAGATGGCGATCGCCGTCCAAGGCGCGACCGAGCAGGGCTCCCGCCACGCCTTCTACTTCAAGGAGAACCTGAAGGACGGCGGGCTCCTCAACGAGATGAAGCTCGCCCGCCAGACCTACGGCCTCTTCGGGCTCGTGAAGGAGCTCCCGCAGGGCGTCCGCATCATGCGCAAGAAGCCCGAGATGCGGAAGAAGCCCCACCCGATCGAGGGCGCGGACGAGGTCCGGAAGATCTACGACGCCCTGGACGCGAAGGAGGCGCCGAAATGAAGCTCGCCTACTACCCCGGGTGCGTCGCGCAGGAGTCGGGCAAGGAGCTCGACCTCGCGACCCGGTGGGTCTGTCGCGCCCTCGGCATCGAGCTCGTCCCGTTCCCGGCGTTCTCCTGCTGCGGCTCCGGGTTCGTCGATGAGGCGAACGAGGTGCTGAACATCGGGATCAACGCGCGCAACCTCGCGATCGCCGAGAAGGCGGGCCTCGACCTTCTCACGATCTGCTCGACCTGCACGGGGATGCTCAACCTCGCGAACGTCCGGATGACCGACCCCCAGGTCCGTGCGCGGGTGGACGCGGCGCTGAAGCCGCTCGGCATCGAGTACCGTGGCACGGTGAAGGTGAAACACCTCCTTCAGGTCCTGACGCAGGACGTCGGCTTGGAGGCGATTCGGGCGAAGGTGAGGCGGCCCCTCGCGGGGCTCCAGGTCGGGGCGTTCTACGGATGCCACCTCCTCCGGCCGGCGGACGAGATGCGGTCGGAGAGCGGCGAGGAGCCCCAGTCGTTCGAGGAGCTCCTGAAGGTGCTCGGCGCGACCCCGGTCTACTACCGCGGTCGGGTGATGTGCTGCGGCTTCCCGATCCAGTTCGTGAAGGGCCCGACCGCGAGCCGCCTTGCCGGCCGGCAGATCCAGGACGCGAAGTCCCACGGCGCCGACGCGATGGCGACCCCGTGCCCGCTCTGCCACATCAGCCTGGATGCCTACCAGAACCGCGCGGAGAAGGAGGTGGGGCAGCGGCTCGACCTGCCGGTCTTCCACCTGCCCCAGGTGGTCGGCCTCGCCCTCGGGGCCACCCCGGCCGAGCTCGGCCTCAAGCGCCACCTGGTCCCGACCGACTCCGCGCTCGCGAAGATCCGCGCCCCGTCGCCGGCGTAGGCCCGTGACGGACGACCGGACCCGGTACTCGAGCGGCACCCCCTGGGAGGAGACGGTCGGCTACTCGCGGGCGATCCGGGTCGGCCGCCAGGTCTTCGTCTCCGGAACGACCGCGACGGGACCGGAGGGGCGGATCGTCGGCCCGAACGACCCGTACCTCCAGAGCGTGCAGGCGCTCGACAACATCGAGCGAGCGCTCGAGGCGCTCGGTAGCCGCCGCGCGTCGATCGTCCGGCTCCGGATCTACGTGCGGTCGATCGGGGATTTTCCCGAGGTCGCCCGAGCGCTGGGGGAGCGGTTTCGGGACGTGCGCCCGACCTCGACCCTGGTGGAAGTGAGCGGGCTCGTCGACCCCACGATGAAGGTCGAGATCGAGGCGGAGGCGGTCGACCCGCCCCGCCGCCGCCCGCGGCGTCCTACGTCCCGTCCGAGCCCTCGCCGCCCGGGTCGCGGAGGTGCCGGGCGCCGTCGCCCTTCGTGACGTAGAGGTGGAGCCGGTCGCACATCTGGCGGAAGTAGCCGCTCCCGTCCCGGCCGAAGTCGTTCGCGAGGTGGCGCACGAGCTCGGCCTCCGAGAGCTGGGGGTCGACCTCGGGGGTGAACGAGCAGCCGAAGACGAGGAACCGGTGGCCCTCGAGGTCGAACCGCGCGGTCTCGGCGGCGCCGCAGAAGGGACAGCTCAGCATCGGTCTTCCCGGGCTCCCGGCGGCACCGCCGGTGAGGAACTCCTCAATCGATGTACCCCAGCGAGCGGAGCCGCTCGCGCAGGAGCCGTTCGTCCTCCTCCGAGAAGCCGACCTCCCCGGGTCGCTCCAGCAACCGGGCCAGGACGAACGAGACGAAGGCGTCCAACGAGTCGAACGAAGACCCCCGGATCTTCCGCTCGAGGCCCTCCGCGATCTCTTCGGGAACCGCTACGGTCCGCTTCGAAAGGGCGGGCGGGGCCTCCGGCATGGACGCACCGTCCCAACCGAGCCGTGACCGCAGATAGGGTCTTCGCGGGCGTCGTGGGTCGGGAACCCGTCACTCCCACTCGATGGTCGCGGGCGGTTTGTCGGTGATGTCGTAGAGCACCCGGACGACCTCGCCGGTGAGCTCGCGCGTGATCCGTTCGGCCATCCGAGCGAGCACCTCTCTCGGGACCGCCATCGAGGTCGCGGTCATCGCATCGACCGACTCGACGACCCGGACGCTCACCGCGTCGCCGTGGACCCGGTTGTCCCCGAGGACCCCGACGGTCCGGGAATCGAGCAGGACGGCGAAGTACTGCCAGGGAAGCGCCATCTCGCCCGCGGCGACCGCCCGCTGGACCTCGGCCTCGACGATCGCGTTCGCGACCCGGGCGCGGCGGACGCGCTCGGGCGT
>Ga0187771_10003535_pt1 | contig 10926 bp, 6 predicted proteins | sample 0116_SJ02_MP15_1_FD_133139 | JGI IMG/M metagenome (GOLD analysis project Ga0187771, IMG submission 133139) | Tropical peat soil microbial communities from peatlands in Department of Meta, Colombia - 0116_SJ02_MP15_10_MG | ecosystem: Environmental > Terrestrial > Soil > Wetlands > Peat | place... | reverse complement strand
GTACGCCGGGAACAAGCCGACCTTTGTGGTCGATGCCTACACCCGGCGTCTGTTCCGCCGCCTGGGCCTGCTGCCGGCCGATGCCGGCTATGACGAAACGCGCCGGGTGTTCATGGAGCACCTCCCCGGTGATGTCCGACTGTTCAACGAATACCATGCCCTTATCGTGGAGGAGTGCAAGACGTTCTGCCGGATACGCCCGTTGTGCGGCCTTTGCCCGCTGGCGCCGCTATGCCCTGCCTTTCATTCCGGCTGCAACCCCTGAACAAAACCTGACCGATTTGCTACTTTTTTGCACATTTTCACATATAATACCAAAAAGTTATGCGTATACGCGCTTGTCAGGGCACAAGGTGTCTGGTAAAATAGAATTACAGAAAACATTGCGAGGATTCCCTAGGAATCCTCATTTGCCCTGGTGACATGCCCTCCTGGTTGCCAGGGTGTTTTTTGCCCGGATTATCTGATATCACCCCACCTCCAACCCGAAAAACCGAGAAGCACTGGTGCGCCTCCGGGGTGCACCCGCCTGAATTATGCGGCGGGCGGCGCCTGGGGACAAACTTCGGCAATGGCGCAGTTCAGGCAGCGCAGGGGATCGCTGCCCGTACACCCCTCGCTGATGCCTAGGTGGGCCAAGGCAAAGTCGTATTTGACCGGATCAGAAGGATCGAGGAGCCGCAGGGCGGCCGTGATCTCCCGGGCCATGTGCCAGTCGGCGTTTTTTCTGCGGGTAAAGCCGAGGTAGGTGCAGATGCGGCTGATATGGGTATCCACGGGGATCACCAGTTGGGCAGGCTCGATCCCGTGCCAGAGCCCCAGGTCGATGCCGTCTGCCGGGCGCACCACCCAGCGTAGGAACATGCAGAGGCGTTTGCAGGCGCTGCCCGAGGCTGGGGCTGGGAAGAGAAAGGGGAAGTAGGAACCGGCGGGGATGGCGCCGTTGCCGAAGATGGGGCGGTAATCCAGACCCCGCACGGCAGCGGCATAACCGTCGAGGGCTCCGGCCACATCCCGCGCCTCGTGGTCGTGATAGCGCACGAAGAAGTCGTTGATGCTGCCGGCATCCCCGATCATCAGCCGGCAGGCCCACAGGAGGGCGCACAGGTCGCGGCCGTCGTTGAAGCGGTGCTTGAAGCCGCTAAAGGTCCGCAGTCCCTGTTTGGGGTCAAAACGCTCCACGAACCGCCGCGGCGACGGCCCCAACTCGGCGAAGATCCGTTCCAGGGTGCGCAGGATGATCTTGACCCCGCCGTAGGCAAAGGCAGAGGCGATGACGGCTGCCACCTCCCGGTCGGCCGGTTCCCCGTAGCGGTGGCAGAAGGAAAGGGGGTCATTGGCCAGGTGAACGGATGAGCGGGCCGCGTAGAGGCCGTCGAGAACGGTTTTCAGACCCACTTCATACCTCTGCTTCGCGCAGAAAGCTCGCCGCGTCTTCGGGCGACGTCGGGTTGATGTAGAATCCGGTGCCCCATTCGAAACCGGCAACCTGGGTCAGGCGGGGCACCAGTTCGATATGCCAGTGATAGTCCTGCTCCAGCGAGTTCCAGTGCATTGGTTTGCCGGGACGCCGGTGCATGGGGGGCGCGGTGTGGAGGATGAAATTGTAGGGCGCATCCCGCAGCACATTCTTGATGCGCAGCAGCATGTCCTTCAATGCCACGGCCAATTCGGCCAGTTGGGCATCGTCCATCACGGCGAAGTCGTGGCTGTGGCGTTTGGGATACAGCCGCAGTTCAAAGGGTGAACTGGAGGCGTAGGGGGTCAGGATGACAAAGTTCGAGAACTCGCGCACCACCCGTTCGCCGCAGCCCAGCTCGAAAGTAATCATGTCGCAGAATATGCAGCGTTCCTTGTTGTTGAAATATTCGCGCGCCACCTTGAGCTGGGTGGATGCCACCGGCGGCAAAAGCGGCACGGCGATGAGTTGGCTGTGGGAGTGGGGAAGGGTGGCCCCGGCCCGGAGCCCGTGGTTTTTGAAGAGCACCATGTAGCGGAAGCGGAAATCCCTCCGCAGGTCCAGGTAACGCGCCCGGTAGGCTGTCAGCACGTCGCTGATTTCGTGAACCGTGAGATCGGCCAGGCTGCGGTAGTGGTCGGGGGTCTCGATGATCACCTCATGGGCGCCGATGCCGTTCATGACGTCATAGAGCCCGTAGCCGCGGTTGTTCAATTCTCCCTCGACCCGCAACGCCGGGTATTTGTTGGGAATCACCCTTACCCGCCAATTGGCGGCGTTGGCCGAACCACTCGGGCGGATGGCGAATATCTCGGAAGGCGTCTTGTCCTCGTTGCCGTAGCAGAAAGGGCAGGCGGTCATGCCGAGGTCTTCCGGCTCCACGTGGAAATCCCGCGGACGCCGGCCGCGCTCGGTGGCGATGATCACCCAGTGAAGCTTTATCGGGTCCCAGCGAAGTTCTGACATGGTAAGCTCCTCCGCGCGTGTATCGAAATAAATTCCAGCATGTGGTACAGGAAGGACTGTCTGCCTTTAACGTGCAACGTCAGATTTGAGATGATGACGGTGGCGGCAAGGAGAAAGCGCCGGAGGCATAGCAGCGCTATGCTGACAAGCTTTCGACGAACCGCCGCTGTCAGGGCTCAAATATGGCGTTGCATCTAAATAAGCCAGTTGTCCAGTTCGATCTCCGGTCCTGCGTAGTACAACATCAAAGGCGCATCCGTCGGCCAGCGGCCGATCTCTTCATTGTCGCGCACCAGGGTTACCGACGCGAACAGCTTGCTTTTGGGAGACGGCTTGATGGTCTCAAGCGGGATGCAGACCTCGCAGGTTTTTGCGATCTTCCAGCGGCAACGGCCGCTGGTGGGCACCCAGATATTGTTCTCCCTGACCTGCAAAAGTCCCTCGTCGTTGCGCATCTGCAGGGGGAGCCGGTATTCCCGGTTATAAATCAGGTGCAGGTTGAGCACATCGATCTCGCGCAGTATCCGGGAGAGTTCCTGAACTCCGTCGATCCGGAAGAAAAGGTTGTGTTTGTTGTAACCGTAATAGAAGCTTTGCAGCATACGGTCCGAGGAGTGCATGGCCGAACCCTGGCGGGTCAGGTCGAAGAGGCCTGCGGCAAGCCATTCAAAGTAGTCGCTGATCTTGCCGTTGATCTCGGGATCTATGAAGCCGGCCGGCTCCCTGATTAGCCCTGCCGGGCTCTTCTTCTTTATTGCTTCCAGCAGCTCAAGGGGGGTATCGATCCCCAGCAGCCGGTAGACGTTCATCAGGTGCTGGCGGAAAAGCCGGTCGAAACGGTCGCTGTGAGGTGAAAAATGGTCGTCACCGTACCACCAGAACCAGTCGCTCCCTTCTGCGGCGTACAGGGAACGGCAGATGGTTTCCGTGTCGGCATCCGCGCCGAGAGTACCGTTTGCCAGGGCTTCGGCCACGGCCGGGTTGCGGGCGACAGCGGCGTTCCGCGCTCCGGCCAGCAGGTCCCAGGCCAGGTTTTCTTCCGGGTGCCCGATCCAGATACCGTAGTTGGCGTTGATCCATGAACCGGGGTGGATGCCGTGCAAACGGCCCTCAAAGGTGCTGCGGGCAAGGACGTCGGAGCAGAGGGTCAGGTTGAGTGCCGGCGATTCGGCAATGCCGCGGTACAGGCCCTGCAAAAAGTCGTAAGCGTTGTTGGGGTAATATTCCCAGGCATTCTCGCCGTCCAGGCAGATCGGGATCACCTTGCCTTCACCATGGTTGCGTCCCCTGATGGCGTGCAGCCGTCCGCAGAAGTCCGCCACGGCCCGGTTCGCATCCCACTGGGAGTAGGTGAAACCGACCAGATCGGAGAGGTGGTGATCGCGGAAAAAGACGCCGAGTTCCCGGTGCCGGCAGGCAAAACGCCAGGGATGGTAGAGGCGCTCCTTGTGGTCTCCCAATCCCCCCTCAAGGCTTTTGGCGAGGATGTCTTCATCCGTGGCGACCCACGCGATGCCGCAGTCGGAGATGATTTCGAGCGTCTCGTTGCTGACCGAGCCCTCCGATGGCCACATGCCGGTCGGAGTGAAGCCGAAAACCTGTTCAAAATAGTCGATGCCGCTCCGGATCTGGGCCCGGGCATCTTCCGGGTGGCGGAAGGTGACCGTGGGCAGCGTGGCGCGCGGCATGGCCGTGTGGGCGCTACGGACATCGCACAGAAGCGGCAGGATGGGGTGATAGTAGGGTGAGATGGCCAGTTCCACGCGCCCCGCCTGATGCAGGCGCTTGTAGCACGGGATGATGGCCTGCAACAGTTCCTGCTGGGTAGCGAACAGCAACTCCTTGTCGGCGGCGGTAAACTCCTCCCCTTTGGCCGCCAGCTCGGCAAAGGCCGGATAGCGCCTGCGGGATGCCTCTCCGGTCCAGGCCAGGAAGAAGAGCACCTGGAGATCCAACAGGTCCTGATCGCTGAAGTGCCGTACCCGGTCGCGGGCGCTGCCCGGTTTTCCCTCGCCCGCCATGTAGAGCAGTTCCAGGTATCGGCGCGACGGCTCGATCATGCGCTGCCGGTTGGCGGAGAAGAAGTTCTCCAGCAGGAAGACGCGGTCATCCTCGCCCAGGTCGGCCGGAGCCGCTTTGCCTCTCGTCAGAAAGGAGTCGTTGGCGGTGCCGGCGGCATAATCCCGGATTTGCTCGAGCAGGGAAGGGACCAGGTTGAAGACCGCTTTTGCACCGGGACAGTCCTCGACGATGGCCGGCATGTCGAAATAATCCTTGATGCTGTGCAAGTAGGTCCAGGGGAGCGCGTACTCGTTCTTGAGCGGATCCTTGTAGTATGGCTGATGCATGTGCCATATGATGACCACATCGAGCGGGACCGTCATCTCGGGCAACTCCTTGTCTCTTCGATTGCAGAGATCCTTCCGGGAAAAAAGGTTATTCCAGTTCCTTCTTCCACCCTTCCACCTTCTTCTGATATTCCGACAACAGTCTCAGGGCCGCCTTCTGCTCCTTGGCCTCGGCCACGATATGGATATGGGGGGCATACTGGTCAGGCAGCACCAGCGCCCACTCGTCGCCGAAGTGCACCTTTATGCCGTCGATGAAGCCGGCTTCCTTGTCCAGGCTGTCCTCGCTCATTTTGCGCATGATGCCCCCCTTCATCTCCCAGGCGCAGGGAACGCTGGTTTGGAGAAACGCGCTCGACGGCGTTTCCGCAAGCGTGCCGGAGAAAGGAGCGGCGCTGGCTGCGCCCAGTTCCACCAGTTTGGCGATGGCGAACATGCCGTCAAAGGATGCCTGGAAGCGGGGAAAGGCGAAACGGCCGTCAATGGTGCCGGCCAGAATGACCTCGGATGAGTTGGCCGCCTCCAGCATGGCCCGGTCGCTGCTTTTGGTGCGGGTGACCTGGCAACGCTTCTGGTTGGCCATCTGGTCGATGGTCGAAGGGGCCTGTACGGGTACGGCGATGACTCCCTTCAGGCCGGTTTTCAAAAACAGCGATGTCACCAGGGAGAGCAGTTCCATGCCGCTGAAGATGCGGCCTTTTTCGTCCAAGAGGACTATGGCTTCGGCCGTGGGATCGAGCCAGAAGCCGGCCTGGGCGCCCACCGAGCCGACGATCTTGGAGAGTTGATCCAGCCCCCCTTGTTTGTCCATGGCCTTCTTGCTGCCCCGCCCTTCGTCAACATAGGCGTTCAGGGCGATCACGTGGCACCCCAGCTCATTGAGGAGCAGCGGCAGGATTTGGCTGGCCGGCGAGAAGTTGAAGTCCACCACTACGGTCCAGGCGGATTTTTTTACCATCTCTTTGTCGATGGCACGCAGGAACCCCTCGCGGTAAAACTCGACGACATTGTTGATCTCTATGATGGCGCCCGGTTCGCTGTGGTGGGCGCGGCGGAAGTTCTCCTTGTAATAGATCCGTTCCACGTTCTTGGCCATGCCGCTGGAAAAATCCAGCCCGTCGCCGTCCAGAAAGACAATTTCCAGTGCGGCCGGATCATCCAGCGCCTGGCGCAGGTAGAACCCTCCCACCTCGCCGAAGGTTTTCAGTTTGTAACGCAATATGGGCAAGGGCGTCATCTTCATGTCGCGCACGTTGACCCCTGCCGAGAGGATACCTCCCACAAAGCAGCGTTTGAGCATGCGTGAGGAGAGGTTGCTGTCCCGGCCGCCAAGCACGAAGCTCCCTTTGGGAAGGGTCGTGCCGTAGGCGCAGCCCAGCTTCGCCACGAACTCGGGTGTCAGTTCCATATTGGAGAGGCCCTTGATGATGGCGCCCTCGAAGAGGGCCTTTTTCCATTTCTCGCCCCAGATCAGGTTGGCGGTGACGGTGGCTCCGGCCTCGATCATCTTGCGCGGCCAGATTTTGACATCGCTTTTGATGACGGCCTCGTCTCCGATGGAGGTTTCATCCGCCACGATGACCCCCTCCTCCAGCACGGCCCCCTGTCCGACGCGTACGTTGGAGCAGATCACGCTGTCGCTGATCTTGGCCCCTTTTTTGACGTAGGAGTTGTCCCAGAGCACGCAACGGTTGAGTTTTACTCCGGCCTCGATGGTGCAGTTGCGGCCGATCACCGAATCCTTGATTCGCACGTCGCCGAGGATCTGGGAGTTGTCGCCGATGACCACCGTCCCCTCAAGACCGGCGGGGTGCTCCAGGTTGACGTCGGTGCCGATGCGCAGATCTTTGCCCAGGAAGTCCAGTTTGGGTTCGTCGATCTTCAGGTTGATCCTGCCTTTGAAGATGTCGTGATAGGCCTCACGGTAAGAGTCGGTGTTGCCGATGTCGCGCCAGTATCCTTTGGCCGGATAACCGAACAAGGCGTCATTGTTCTTCAGCATGGCCGGGAAAAGATCCTGGGAAAAATCGAAGTTTTCTCCATCGGGAATGGCGGAGAGGATCTCCGGTTCCAGCACGTAGATGCCGGTGTTGATGGTGTCGGAGATGACTTCTCCCCACCCCGGTTTTTCCAGGAACTGGGTGATGCGTTTTTCCTTGTCGGTGATTACCACCCCGAACTGGAGCGGGTCTTTGACCGACGTAAGGGTTATGGTGGCACGGGCTTTGTTGTCAACGTGGAAATCGATGATCTTCTTGAGGTTGAAGTCTGTCAGCAGGTCGCCGCTGATTACCAGGAAGCGCTCATCCAGGAATTTCTCGGCTGCCTTGACGGCTCCGGCGGTTCCCATATCCTGCAGAGGAGTGACATAGGTGATCTTGACCCCGAAATCGGCGCCGTCGCGGAAGAAGTTTTTGATGACGAACGGCTGGTGATAGAGCAGCATCACCAGGTCGGTAATATTGTGCTGCTTGAGCAGTTCCACGATATGAAGCATGATCGGGCGGTTGAAGAGCGGGATCATCGGCTTGGGAATGCTGCTGGTGAGCGGCTGGATGCGGGTTCCAAATCCGCCGGCCATGATGACGGCTTTCATACGGGAGCTCCTTGAAGTAATAATGATTGCCTTGCTGCGGGGTTACGCACCCGTCTTTTGCCGCTGGGCTTTTTTGGCCAGGACCCGGGCGATTTCCTGCTTCAGTTCGCTCATGTCGCCGGATTTGACCACGTAGCCGTCCGCCAGCCAGGCGGAGAAGTCGTCCTTGTAGCAGGAAAAGGCCGAGCAGAGAATGACCGGCATGTCGTGGCGCTCTTTGACCAGCTTTTGCAGCAGATCTATGCCGCTCTCGTTTTTGAGTTTTATGTCCAGCACCGCCAGATCGAAGACGCCCTCCCGGAGTTTTTCCACCGCCTCGGCGGTCCCGGCCGCCGTTACCACGTCATATCCTTCCTCCGCCAGTTCCTCGGCATACAACAACCGGATATTGGATTCATCGTCCACAACAAGTAGTCTGCTCATAGCTGCTCCTCCTTATGGATGGGAAGTGCGATGGTAAAGATAATACCGTCTTCGGGCGCTGTCCGGGCATTCAAGGGTATCTCCTGCTTTTCCAGCATGGTCTTGCACAGGGCCAGCCCGAGGCCGGCCCCCATCTCCTGGGTGGACGAAAACGGCACCAGGATGGAATCCATCTCCTGCTGGGGGATATAATGTCCGTGATCCTGGATACGGATTACGATGGCGTCCTGCTCCCGGCTGGTGCCGATGTTCACGAGACGCTTGCGCCCGGCCCCGTTCAGGTCGCATTGGAGAATAATGCGGAGGCAGTAGGACACCTGTTTGAAATCGATGTAGGCCGGCGGCAATTCGTTGCCCGCAGAGAATGTGCTCTCGTATTCCCGCGTGCGCAATATGTCGGCCGAATCGCGGAGCGCGGTCTCCACCAACTGGTTTATATCCCAGAAATCCTTGGTCGGGTAGAGCGAGTCGGAGTAGTTGAGGATTTCATCCAGAACCCCCTCCAGTTGACGGGCCTCGCCGACGATGGATTCGATGAAGTTGCGTTTGGGGTCGCCGGTCGGGGTGTTTTTCAGCATTGAGCGGGCAAAACCGCCGATAATCATCAACGGGTTGCGGATCGAGTGGGCTATGCTGGAGGTAATCCTGCCGACAAGGGCCATTTTTTCCATCTTGACGATCAATTCCTGCTGCACCTTCAGCTTGTTATGGGCCTCCATGACCCGGTTGAGTTCTTCCTGAAGCCGTTCGTAGAGGGATGCCCGCTCTATGGCAAACGCCACCGGGAACGTGAAGGTTTCCAGGGATTGCATGTCTTCCTGAGTGATGGGGCGATGGGTGATGCAGTTGTCGGCGATGATCATGCCGATCCGGCGGTTGCGGGAAACAAGCGGCATCAGCAGGAAGGTATCCACTCCCAGCAGATGGGCAAAGCCGGGGTCTACGTCCGGGTGATGGAAGGCGTCCTCGATCAAAAGCGGCTGTTTCCCGTCCAAAGCCTTGACGAGGATGTGAGAGGTGTTGGCGAGCGGTACCGAGATCTGTTCCAAAATGTCGTGAAATTTGGCCCGTTCGGAGTTGAGCTTGTTGGCGCGGAAACTCTGGGCCAGGGATTGCAGATCCATGTCGTTGTGGGCGATCTCGTCCCAGGCCTGGTGAGCCTCCTCATAGTTGCGCGGCCCAATGGCCAGATACCCCTTGAGGTGGTCGAGTTTATGGTCTACCATCAGGATAAAGGCCCGGTTCATGCCGAAGCCCTGTCCGGCGGTGATGGCCGTCAAGGCCACCGACAGCACCTCCTCCAGGTCTACGGAGCTTTGGAGAACAGACCCCAGTTCGTGCAAGAAGCGAATCTCAAGGCTTTTGCTGTCCAGGAAACTTATCAGGGACTGGATGTGAGTCTTCTGGCGCCGGTATTCGTCATGGATCAGGGAAAAAACCGGACCCAGAGGATGACCGCTGGCCTGGAAACGTTCCAGGTCGCGTTTGAAATTAGGGCAGTCGCAGCATTTTTCCAGGATACGGCACTGCGGAAATTCCAGCAGGTCTTCATCCCCCTCGCGGAGGTTCGGGCAATCACCCAACGCAACGGCGTCCTTGTTCCAGCAGCACTCCCAATTCACGCGATCCCTCGTTCTTGTCGGCGGAAGTCAAGAAAAATAAAGTTACGAATAAGTTTCAAGTATAACAGGCGGTGAGCCGTCTTCAAGTTATCGTATGTTCCAGGTGGTGCCTTGGGGTGAATCCAGTAACTGTATGCCTTTCTCCAACAGCATGTCGCGGATTTCGTCGCTCCGTTTGAAATTCCTGGCTTTGCGGGCCTCGGCCCGCTCTGCAATCAATTCCTCGATCTCTGCGGGAGACAGGTCGATCCGGTCCGCCTTGGCATTCTTGATGTGGTCCAGCCACGCTGCCGGACGGCTGTTGAACAGACCCAGCACCTGGCCGATCTCGTCAAAGATGCGGCGCGTCCGGGCAACCAACGCCAGGCCGGCCGGGCCGGGTTCGTTCGTCTCCGCCACGAAACGGTTGCAGGCGCGCACGGCATCGAACAGCACACCCAGCGCCTGGGCGGTGTTGAAATCGTCATCCATGGCCTCGCTGAAACGGGGAATGAGGTTTTCCAGTTTCTCCAGCAACTCCATCCCCGCTTCGGTCAGCGATGCCATCGCCGGTAGTTCGAGGTTCCCGGGGTTGCCGGGCAGGATATCGTCCAGAGCCGCCAGGCAGGAGTAGATACGCTCCAGGCCCGCCTGGGCGTCGTCCAGGTTCTGGTCGGAGAAATCGATCGGCGAACGGTAATGGGCCGACAGGATGAAGAAACGCAATGTTTCCGGGTCGAATTTCTCCAGCACCTGGCGGATGGTAAAAAAGTTCCCGAGGGATTTGCTCATTTTTTCCGAATTGATGTTGACGAAGCCGTTATGCAGCCAATAACGGACGGACTGGCACCCATTGGCGGCCTCGGATTGGGCAATCTCGTTTTCGTGATGGGGGAAGATCAGGTCCTTGCCGCCTCCGTGAAAATCGAACGTGGCACCCAGGAACTCCATGCTCATGGCTGAGCATTCAATGTGCCAGCCGGGCCGCCCCTTTCCCCATGGCGATTGCCACCACGGCTCGCCGGGCTTGGAATTCTTCCAAAGGGCAAAGTCCATGGGGTGGCGTTTTTTGTCCCCTACCTCGACCCTGGCGCCGGCTTTCATCTCGTCCAGATTGCGTTTGGAAAGCTTGAGATAGTCGGGGAACGTCTCCACGGCATAATAAACGTCACCCTCCGACTCATAGGCGTGCCCCTTGGAGATCAGGGTCTCGATAATGGCAATGATGCCGTCGATGTAATCGGTGGCCTTTGGTTCCACCGTCGGCTTCGCCAAACCCAGGCGCTCCATGTCTTCATCGAACGCCTGGATGTAGCGGTCGCTGATGGTCCGGTAGTCCACCCCTTCCTGGTTGGCACGATTGATGATTTTGTCGTCGATGTCGGTGTAGTTGCGGACGTAGGTTACATCGTAGCCCGCATATCGCAGGTAGCGGTAGATTATGTCAAACACCACGTTGGCCCGTGCATGGCCGATATGACAGAAATCATAGACCGTTACCCCGCAGACGTACATGCCGGCCTTGCCGGGTAT
>Ga0187771_10003534_pt1 | contig 10926 bp, 7 predicted proteins | sample 0116_SJ02_MP15_1_FD_133139 | JGI IMG/M metagenome (GOLD analysis project Ga0187771, IMG submission 133139) | Tropical peat soil microbial communities from peatlands in Department of Meta, Colombia - 0116_SJ02_MP15_10_MG | ecosystem: Environmental > Terrestrial > Soil > Wetlands > Peat | place... | reverse complement strand
GGCAAATCCTGCTCTTTCAGTATTTCATCCCTATGAATGTTGGTCACAGGTACTTCGGCGGTGGGAATAAGATAAAATTCGGGATCAGCGACTCTGAACAGTTCCATCTCGAACTTTGGCAACTGGCCTGTACCTGTCACGCTTTCCCGGTTCGCGAGTATTGGAGGAAATACCTCGGTATACCCCTTGGCTGTATTAAGGTCAAGCATAAAGTTCATCAGAGCCCGTTCGAGCCTCGCCCCGGCTGACCTCATAAGTGCAAAGCGTGCACCTGCTATCTTTGCTGCCCTGTCAAAATCGATGATTCCGAGGATTTCGGCGATATCCCAGTGGTTAAGGGGCGGGAAATCGAACTGTCTGGGCTCTCCCCATGTCCTTATCACAACATTCTCTGTTTCATCTTTGCCAATCGGGACGGAAGCATGCGGTATGTTGGGTACGTTCAGAACAAATGCGCTCACCTTTTCATCTAAAAAAGACAATTTTCCGTCCAGCTCTTTTATCCTATCCGATACGGATTTCATCTCGTTCAACAGGCCCGTGACGTCCTTATTCTCCCTCTTCAGCCTACCTATCTCCTCAGAGACCGTATTCCTAGTGTTCCTCAGTTCTTCAGCTTCCCTCAGCAGCCCCCTTCTTTCCTCCTCAATTGAAAGGAACTCGGAGATAGAAAGCGAATAGTTCCTCTTACTCAGAGCTTCTTCAACGACCGAAACATTTTCTCTCACGAAGCGTATATCGAGCATTACATCTCCTTCAGGAAAGGTTCTGTTGTTAGCTATAATAGACTACTTTTCAAACCCGTGTAAGTCAAGTCGGTTTTGCCGTGATGGAAAGTGAGGAATAAAGACAAATGAGCCAAAGGGCAAATAAAAATTTGATTTGATCTGGGAGTCGCGGGCAAGTTAAAAGGTCGTATCGCGTGGCAAACGCATCAGCGGAGCAAATTGGTGGACGATTTGACCATAACCTGAGCTAGAGCTTCGATGGCGTGAGTGAGGGGTTCGACCGCTATGAGGCAAACATGTCCTTTGCTAATGAGAGTCTTTCTTCTGTTTGCACGTGCCTTGCTACGGAGCATGTAAACACGCTGTAGCTGTCATTCTCGCATATCTTCTTGACGACCTTGAAAATGGGAAGGGTGTGCTGGGCGCAGTCACAGATGACGTACAATTTTTCCGCTCGGGGACAAAGACGGATATCCGGATAAGGATGCTGACCTCATGATAAAGGTTTGAACGAGCAGGGGTTCTGAAGATAGCTTACGCCAATCGTGGTAATATAAGTAACTTCACCTCCTACTTTGAATTTATGGTATAACTCGTAGTGGATGGGTCTTACCCGTCCCTCGAGAAGTCAGGAGAATTTCAGTTTCACCTGGAATATGAACGTCTTTGAGATCATTTACAAAACCCTATTCAAAACTTTTGGTCCTCAGCACTGGTGGCCTGGGGAAACCCCCTTTGAAGTCGTTGTGGGAGCCATACTTACTCAGAATACCAGCTGGGGCAATGTCGAAAAGGCGATTAAGAACCTGAAAGCAGGACAGGCGCTTAACGCAAGAAGAATAGACGAAATGCCGGTGCATGCTCTTGCAGCACTTATCAGATCTGCGGGGTATTTCAATGTGAAGGCAAAGAGGCTCAAGTCATTCATCAGGTTTCTCGTTGCGAATTACCAGGGCAGTATTGAAAAAATGAAGAGGGAAGATCTGCAAGTGCTGAGGGAGAAACTGCTAGATGTAAACGGCATCGGTCCAGAGACGGCGGATTCAATACTTCTATATGCGCTTGGGAAGCCCGTCTTCGTGATCGATGCCTACACAAAACGTGTCTTATCAAGACATAACGTCGTTGACCGTGACAAGTCCTACGAGGACTTTCAGAATCTTTTTCACTCATCTCTCAGAAGGGACGTGAAGCTGTTCAACGAATATCATGCACTTCTTGTAGCTGTCGGCAAGATTTATTGCAGGTCGAATCCGCTCTGTGATAAGTGTCCCCTTAGGGTTATTCGTCCCATAGCTTTGTGATTAAGCTCGTCCTGTGATTAGTAATCCGGGCAGGAAAATGACAAAGTGGATACGCAAGCTATGATAGAATTAAGAATCTCATGAACGATGTAAACTCAGATCATCCGAAAGAGCTACTCTGCCCTGCCTGCGGTGCTATCCTCACAGAGGAGCGACGGACCGAGAGCGGATGGAACTGCAAATGTGGCGAATTTATTCCTGAGAACCTTGCCGTTGATCCTTCCAAGGGGTTATCCAATCAGCATAAGCAGAACCGGATCTGGAGATAGTATATCCGAACCGGTCATTAACGGTGGGCGATCAATGGAGTGCTGGCCGAAAAATAATGCAGGGGCGAGGCGATTAGCAGGTTACATTTCTGGCGTTAAATATATTTACGAAGAACATATTATGAGTTTTGTAAGTTTGGAGTCATTATAGGTCAGGCGGTTGTCACCTTACAGAAATGGGACGAGGCGGTGACTCTGAAGGCGCACCAGACCAGCCGGCAACCACAGGTATTACACGAGCGAGCAGTATTTGCACGAGATCTGGCAGAAGGCTGCAGCGAAGAAAGTCATGAGCTATTGCCGCGTATGCTCAACCGGCCAGAAGGCTGACTCGGCATCGCATCGACAGTCAGTGGAGCAGTGCTGCATTGCATCGGCACGATCGGTGCAAGAAAAAAGTTGGAGGACGTTGGCAGCGGGTTGAGTTGCAAACGAAAGCGGGTTGTGCAGCTTATGGAAATGGTGGTGCGCGATCAAGTGAGCAGGATCCTAGCCTCGCATAAAGACTGTCTTGCGAGGTTCGGGTTTGGAGCGGTTGGAGAAATTCTGCTTTGGCCATGGCTGCCGCATTGTGGTTATGACTGCCGAATAGTTGTCGCCTGAGCAGAAGTTGACCAAGAGCCTCCTCAGCGTCAATCACTGTTTTTCAAGCAGGCTGTATGGCTTGAGGCATTATGAAGGAAAGCTGCATGAGATGATAGTGGAGAAAGAACTTGGGAACCGTTACGTATCTGAGCCTCAGGAATAATTCAGGCCAATGGGAGACCATAGCTGGTGTTGCCGGCGTCGGCGCGCCGAGAAGGATCTGTGCTTCAGTATCTTGCACATCCTGCGCGCCTCAGTCTGCTAATATCTCACCGTATGTTGGGGACACTTTGGTGAAGGACGGCAACACTGGTAAGCCCGCCTTCAGCCCAGGCAGTGGAAGAGTGCATTCAAAGAAGCAGTGTAACGATGACAAGGATTAGCAGGCGCTCTTTGCGGCCTTTTCCGCTCATTTTTGGCAATAACAACCTTGATGATTGTCAGAGGTGGTATTGTTTTTGGCTGCTCAAGGACTATGACAGGCTTTCGCATGTGCTGAACCATGCGTGTTACAGAGACTAACCCAATAAGGACTGTTGCCCTTTAAACTCTCTTTTTGCGATCTTTTCGAATATTGTTATCTTTCCATACTCACCGTCATAGCCCGGCTCAATATGTACCTCACCTCTTCTTACTCTCTCCACTGCCCTTGCAATCTCCGGCGTCCCGTTGTGTTCGATGTCCGCCAAGGGGCAATCCATAAGTACATGGAACTCATTACCAAGCGCTTCGAGGAGGTTGAAGTATTGTTTCTCCACCGTCTTGCTGTTTGTGCCGATCTTCCGTGTCTCAGCGATTATCTCGGGCAAGGGGATTATGGAGTGGAAGGCCGGCGCGCCTTCAGGCCTGAACCCTTCATTTCTATCGGCAAGTTCTCCTACTCTATGCATGACACCGACCGTAACCTTTTTCCCACATACCGGACAGAGGTAATTATGGTTCAGTGTTTCTTTTGGTGTCAGTCGCACCCCGCATGTCCTGTGGCCGTCATAATGGTATTTCCCCTCCTCGGGGAAGAATTCGATAGTGCCCGAAAAACCCTTCCTTGTCCTGATAGCCCTCGTGATTGCCTCATACGATATATCGGTATCAAAGATATTGGCTTCACGGCCGAGCTTTGAAGCCGAATGAGCATCGGAGTTGGACATTAGGGTAATCCTATCAAGGGCCGAGAGCCTCCAGTTCATCTGCGGGTCAGAGGAAAGGCCGGTTTCGATGGCATGGATGTAAGGGGTGAATTCCTCAAAGCATTCATCGAGAGTGTTAAACCCCGAGGCGGCACCAAAGGCCGAAAAGTGAGGGGTCCACGCGTGAGCAGGGACGAGCATGGCGTCTGGGGAAGCATTAATAATGATATTTAGAAGTTCCTTTGCATCAAGCCCGAGTATCGGTCTTCCATCTGATCTGAGATTGCCTATCTTTGACAGTGCCGCACTGATGTTTGCGGCCGTTTTGAAATCAGGCGCAAATAAGAGACAATGTATCTTTCGCACCCTGTTGTTCTTGCTGTAAATACAACTGATCTCTGCAGAAAGAAGAAAGAAAACCTCTCCCCTGCAGGATTGCAGGATATTAGAAGATCGAAATGACCTCCTCAATGCTAGCAAGCCATTGCCTAGGGGCTCGAGTTTTTCTTTCAGTTCCCTTATCCACTCGGGATGAGTGAAGTCACCGGTGCCGATAACGGAGACCCCCTTCAGTTGTGCCCATCTCCAGAGAGTTTCTGGGGACATGTCCCTGCTGGTTGCCCTTGAGTAATGCGAGTGGATGTGGAGGTCGGCAAAGAATCGCATACAGAATTATAGCATGAGAGACGTCAAGCAATGATTATTCAGGGGCAGGGATATTTGGCTTATCCGGCTCCGGGCATGACTATCTGGCCTCTCTTCGCACCGGACATACTTCTCCGTTCGCTCGATACTATCCCGAGATTTTCCAGATGAGTTCGAAATTGCAGATGAGGACCACTGGTGCGCCAAAGGCGTCTTTCATAACCTCCTCCTTGCTGTCCAGTGCCAGGAGCAGGTCATTGGCCCTGAGGGATGATCCGTCGAATCCGCAGTTTTTGAGTTTCTCCGTTATCGTGGAGAGGAATTTTTCACACTGCACCTCATCGATGATCCCTTTGTAAACGGCCTTGGACAAATCTACGGGGGTGTAAAGAGCGTCTCCGTGCTCGGCTACCCACTGATCAGGGCCGTTGTAATAGCCGCGAATGGTGATGTAATTATGGTCTTCCTGTAGTACAGGACTTCCTTCCGGGTCGATGATACTCCTGTGGGATTCATATTTTCTGGGGTCAGTGGACGCCTCTATTTTCTTACTGCCAGTCATGTAGATCGCTCTGGCATAAACGGTGGGGATACCAAGACGGTTAAGGGTGTGAGCAATGGCAAATTCCTCAAAAGGGCTATTGATGCCGTACTGACGAACCTTGGGGTCCCGAGATCCTTCTTCATCTCCCACGGGCATTTCTCCCACGCGTGAAGTTTCCCAGACAAGGTGAATGTTGTCTTTCGTTATGGTGTAAAAGACTTCCTTGGTCTGAGATAACCTGAGGGACGGGGTCTTTCTCCACCGTTCCGGAAGGAAATAATCGAAAAGGTGAGCGTTTCTCCCTACGACCCATAGGCGTCCCCCGGTACTCTCGGCGTGTCCGTAAAGGTAAGGTACGCCGAGTATCTCGGCAGAAGACAGGTGAGTGGGCAACGGGGCAGGGTCGAAACGGTGTTTCTGGTCGTCAAGGTAAGAATACCTACGGGAATTCTTTACGGCATCTTCGTGCTCAGGGGTTCTGAGAAGGAGTTCGTAATCGATTAGGGAATAGCGTCCCTCATCGATTAGCTGATAAATTATATGCACCTGTTTCTCCGGGGCATTCGCTTTGCCCAACTCCATGATACGTTCAGTGTCGGGTTCGTTGATTATAATATGTTCTGGTTTCATATCAGCCATCAGGTATCCCTTCCGGTTGAGGTCTTTCAGGGTCTTCACATTTATTGTCTTGAGATGGTACACGATATCCGCGGTGTTGAGGTCCACAGTTTCAAAAATCTCCATAAGAGTATTGCCCGGTATCCATTCATAGATGAGTTTGTACTGTTTCAGAATATCGAGGTCAATGCCGGGATGTTTCGCCCGTATCCGATTAATTTTAGCCCGTGACCTCCCGCTCTGCCACGACTGCATCTTTTCGGGCGGCACATAAATGGCCATTGGTCGTTGCGTGTTCACCCGGAATTCTTTCGGCCCGTAGAGATTGTCCCTCAACTCCGTGACAAGAGAAAACTCTTCCCAGGGGCTGTTAAACTCGGCATCACAGAATTCCTGAAGAGTATGGGTATCTATGGGGACGTCCTCACCCACACGGCAATTCTTTACGACTAGATCAAGGCTTTTGCCCCCTATCTCTTTTGTCGGAACCCTGTAGACCGAACTTGTTCCGATGAGCCTTACCTTGTGTTTATTGAACCAGTTACTCTCATACCAGTTTTCTATCTCGAAATGTTCCTGGTAGGGCTCGGCGAAGCGGGTGAGATAAAGGTCTCCGCCATCGCTTGTCCTTTTATGGACATATACGACCTCCAGTACGTTAACGAGTGTCTTCCTTGAGAGTGTCTTTTCCATACCACTAGCACTTGCGGGATAGCCCGTTTTGCTGCTCATCCAAGACGGGCTATCAGTTCCTTCAACTGCTTCGTTAATCTTTCTGGGAGACGGTTTCCAAAAGTGGCGAAGTGCGCTTCTATATCCGGAATCTCGGCCCGCCATTCATCAATCCTGACACTCATGAGCTCGCCCATGTCCTCTGCAGACACCGTAAGTCCCGATAGGTCCAGGTCTCCGTCCAGGGGCAGCAGGCCGATGGGGGATTGCTGCCCCTTAACCCTGCCCTCAACGCGCTCGCACATCCACTTGAGTACTCTGCTGTTTTCACTGAAGCCTGGCCACAAGAATTTCCCGTTTTGGTCCTTTCTGAACCAGTTTACGTAGAAAATCCTTGGTGCTTTGTTGCCGAGTCTTTCCCCAATGGAAAGCCAGTGAAGGAAATAGTCGCCCATATGGTAGCTACAGAAGGGTTTCATGGCAAACGGATCCCTTCTCAGGTTTCCAACAGCACCGATGTTGGCGGAAGTGGTTTCGGATGCCGCTGTCGCACCAAGGAAGACGCCGTGCTCCCAGGAAAAGGCTTCGTAGACGAGGGGAACAACGCTGCCGCGCCGGCCGCCGAATATTAATATATCGATGGGAACGCCCTCCGGATTTTCCCAATCCTTAGAAATCACCGGGCATTGGGACGCAGGTGCGGTAAACCGGGCATTCGGATGAGCCGCATCTGCCTTGCTGTCAGGTGTCCAGTCGCCGCCTTTCCAATCTATAACATGGGAAGGAGGATCATCGGTCATCCCTTCCCACCAGACGTCACCGTCATCAGTCAGGGCGCAGTTTGTGAAAATGACATTCTTCTTCAGAGTATCCATTGCCATGGGATTAGTTTCATAAGACGTCCCTGGGGCAACTCCGAAAAAGCCGCTTTCCGGGTTAATGGCGTGCAAGTGCCCATCCGGAGCGATTTTCATCCAGGCAATATCGTCGCCAATGCATTCGCACTTCCACCCTTTCAGTGATGGCACCATCATGGCGAGGTTGGTTTTGCCGCATGCCGAAGGGAAAGCAGCAGCAACGTGGTAATGTTTACCCTCAGGGTTCGTCAGACGCAGGATGAGCATGTGCTCTGCCATCCACCCTTCCCTCCTGGCCATGGCGGAGGCGATGCGCAGAGCAAGGCACTTCTTGCCAAGCAAGGCATTCCCGCCGTAACCTGATCCATAAGACCAGATCAGGTTCTCCTCTGTGAAATGGCTGATGTATTTGTTCTCCATGGGTGCACAGGGCCATTGCACGTCCTTCTGGCCTTTCTCCAAGGGCGCGCCGACGGAATGGAGGCAGGGGATGAAATCCCCGTCTTGGCCGAGAAGCTCCAAAATCTGTGAACTGACCCGGGTCATGATATGCATGCTCACCACAACATAGGGGCTGTCAGTGATCTCCACCCCTATCTTTGCTATGGGAGAACCGATGGGTCCCATCGAAAAAGGGATGACATACATGGTGCGGCCCTTCATGCAGCCCTTGTAGAGGCGCGTCATTGTGTCCTTGAGTTCAAGCGGCGCGACCCAGTTATTTGTGGGTCCGGCCTCTTCTTTTGATGAGGTCGAGATAAAGGTACGATCTTCGACACGTGCCACATCGCTCGGATCCGACCTGAAGAGATAGCTGTCATGACGTTTTTTGAGAGGAGTTGCGCTGCCGTTGGCAACCAGCTTATCCATCATGAGCCTGTATTCTTCCCTGGAACCGTCACATATGTATACCTCGTCGGGTTGGCATGTGGCGGCTACTTCTAAAATCCAGGCACTGAGTTTCCTGTTCTTTACCAAAGTGTTCATGTATCCCACCCCTTTCAAAAGGTTATGCCGGCTGCGATAGTATAATCATGAAGCTAACCCGGGTAAAATGAAAAAAGTCTGAAAAGAGGTTCCCCAGCTTTCATTTATAGCGCATACGACTTAACATATGAATTATACGAATTACTCCATAAAAAAATCCATAAAAGTGCGTATTTAGGACTTCTTGTGGAATAAACCGGACAACTAGGACCGGAGACAGGATCAAGTCAGGAGCGGCAACAAGCCAACTAGAAGCTTCCCAATCCCAAAGCGTCTCTTACGAGCTCCATTGTCTCTCTGGCTATCCCCGTCGCCTTATCAGTCCCCTTGTTCACAACATCGTTGAGAGCGTCGGGATTATTTTGAAGTTCCTTCCGCTTTGTCCAGATTGGCTCCATGACCCCGAAGACGTTCTTTATTAAGATCTTCTTGCAGTCGATGCAACCAATCTCCGCGGTCCTGCACCCGTGGGCAGCGTATTCCTGTTCTTCCTTTGAAGAGAAGATTTTGTGGAGCTGGTGGACAGGTGAGCGTTCGGGATCCCCCTTGTCTGTCCGTCTCTTCCTCGCCGGGTCCGTCATCATTGTTAGTATCTTTCGCTCAACCACTTCCGGGGGATCGGAGAGATAAATCGCATTGTCGTAGCTCTTGGACATCTTCCTGCCGTCTACGCCGGGGACCTTCGGGCAGTCGGTGAGAAGCGCCTCGGGCTCGGGAAAGACCTCCCCGTAAAGGTAATTAAATCTCCTCGCAATCTCTCTGGATATCTCCAGATGAGGCACCTGGTCAATCCCCACGGGCACATATCTTGCGCGGTAAATAATGATGTCAGCGGTCTGGAGGAGTGGATAGCCGAGAAAGCCGTACGTTGAGAGGTCCCTGTCCTTTAACTCCTGAATCTTTTCTTTGTATGTCGGAACCCGTTCGAGCCATCCGAGAGGAGTCACCATCGAAAGCAGAAGATGGAGTTCAGCGTGCTCCGGCATTCTGGACTGAACAAAAATGGTGCACTTGTCGGGGTCAAGCCCTGCGGCGATGAAGTTCATAAGCAGATCCCTGGTCGACTCCTTTATGGCCTCAGGGTGTGCATATCCGGTGGTCAGGGCATGCCAGTCGGCAATAAAATAAAAACAGTCGTACTGTTCCTGAAGTCTTACCCAGTTCTGGAGGGCTCCCACAAGGTTTCCGAGGTGAAGCTTCCCGCTGGCCTGCATTCCGCTCAAAACGCGATCTTTCACGTTACCTCCCACATAGAAGCGGCGTTGACAAGATTTTGCTTATAAATCATATATCTTAACCTAATATAGGAATGGCGCTGAAGCGGCATTTACATAACCTTACAAAAAAGGAAATTCAGGCAACAAGAGATGATTCAAATATCTTATTATCGGGTATATTACGAAGTCCGTAATTCTTAGAAATATCAATGCCAGTAAAATAAGAAATCCGTATCGTTCGATTTTGCTGTAGGCGAGAGCTTGTCTATTCGGAAGTATTCCAATTAAGATTGAACTTCCATCGAGCGGCGGTACAGGGATCAGATTAAAAACGCCCAACCCGATATTGATTGTCACCGTCAAGTATGTCATCAGTAAAATGGGTTTAAACAACTTCTCCCTAGGAAACCAAAATTCGTGTCAGAAATGCTTACAAGAAGTTTGAAAGCGATAGCAGCTATAATAGCGATAACGAAATTTGTTGCAGGACCTGCAATTGAAACCCACATCATGTCTTTTTTGGGATTTCTCAAGTTGTTCGGATTGACCGGCACCGGTTTTGCCCATCCAATCATTCTGGTGACAATGAAGGCTAACGTTCCGACAGGATCGAGATGCTTCAATGGGTTGAGTGTAAGTCTGCCCAGCATCTTTGCAGTAGGATCACCCAATCTATAGGCGACATACCCATGTGCTAATTCATGGAATGTAACTGCTATAAGTATGGGGCAGGCAAGGAGAACTATTTGTTGAATTATATTTGCGATGTCCAATGTGCGTTGCCTTATATGGTTTAGAAATTTACCGTCGAATCAGATCAGGTTCATGCCCTGTGGATCACGCTCCGATAAACCTACTCTCATGAGATCGGGATATTGGAACGGTGGATTGCATGTTATTATGTCAGATTGGGCAAAAAAGGTAAATAGGTCTTCAAAATTCATGCAGTATTGTATATAATCAACTCTAGGTCATGTCTGCCGTAATTGTGATACCTGCCCGTTATGACTCTACCCGCTTTCCGGGAAAGCCGCTTGCCCCCCTGAAAGGGAAACCCATTATTCAGCATGTATTTGAAAATTCAAGGAACGCCAGAGCCGCGGAGGATGTTATCGTTGCCACAGACAGCGAGACTATATTCGAACGGGTGAGCTCCTTTGGTGGAAAGGCAGTGATGACTTCCAGTGACCATGTCTCGGGTACGGACAGAGTTGCGGAGGTCGCCGCTTTACTACATTGTGATATAATCGTGAATGTCCAAGGTGATGAACCTCTGATAAGGCCCTGGATGATCGACGATACGGTCGGTCTTCTCACTGACGAAAGGGCCCATATCGGTACTCTCGTTAAGAAGATAGTAAATCCCGAGGAGG
>Ga0187771_10003533_pt1 | contig 10927 bp, 8 predicted proteins | sample 0116_SJ02_MP15_1_FD_133139 | JGI IMG/M metagenome (GOLD analysis project Ga0187771, IMG submission 133139) | Tropical peat soil microbial communities from peatlands in Department of Meta, Colombia - 0116_SJ02_MP15_10_MG | ecosystem: Environmental > Terrestrial > Soil > Wetlands > Peat | place... | reverse complement strand
TTATCCCGGGTATCCCGTCCACTCCTCCGGTAAATTCTTTCCAGTTGTGGGCGACCAAGTTGATGATAATACAAAAACCGACGGTGGCCAGGGCCAGGTAATGGCTTGAAAGTTTCAGCGTGGGGATACCAAGCAAAATACCAAAAACGGCAGCAACGGGAGGGGAAACGAGAAAAGTAGCCCAAAATGGCCAGCCAAGGCGGGTGCTGAGAAGAGCAGCCGTATAAGCCCCAATTCCCCAGAATGCAGCTTGAGCGATGTTTAGCTGCCCTGTGAGGCCCAAAATAATGTTTAGGCCGAGCACTGCAATAGAGTATATGATTGCCAGGTTAACCGTCCCAATCCAGTAATTGGATCTGATGAGTGACGGCAAAGTGGCCAGAATGAGAACTATTACTAAGTAAAAGATAAACTTTGCAGATAGCTTTTTCATAGACACGGGTTCTCCTCTCATACCTTTTCTGCGACCTTTTCGCCAAAGAACCCCTGGGGGCGAAGAAGAAGGACAGCAATAAAGATGATAAAAGCGAAGACGTCTTTATAGGTTGCGGAGATGTAAGCGGCTGAAAGCAACTCAACGACTCCAATGAAGAGCCCTCCAACGATCGCTCCCGGAAGGCTGCCGAACCCTCCGACCATGCTTGCAGCAAAGGCTTTGAGGCCGATCATAAAACCCATCTCGGTATTTACATAGAACAGAGGGGCAAGTAGAATTCCAGCAATTCCCCCAAGGATAGCACTATAAATAAAGGTGATCAGAATGATTGTATCCACCGGTATCCCCAGCAGCCTGGCCATGTCACGATCCTGTGCCGTAGCTTGCATTTTCTTTCCCAGTAGCGTTTTCTCAAAGAGAACGTATTGAAATACCACAAGCAACATCAACACGGTGATAATGACGAGGTACTGTGGAGCTATGAAGACGCCGAACATCTCAATGCTTCGCTGGGTAAACATACTGGGGCTAACGCGTGGATCTGCGCCAAAGGCCAATAGAGATGCGTTCTTGAGGAAAAGAGCGACGCCTATCGTGCTTGCAAGGATGGGTAGGAATGGCCGACCCCGCAGCGGGTGATAGACCCCTCGTTCAAAGATGATACCGAAAACCACCATTGCCCCAATGGTGATAAGATAGGCCTGGAGGAAGGGTATTTTAAGGGTCGTCAGAAGAATGGCGACGATGAAGGCGGGGAACATAACAAACTCACCCACGGCAAAATTGATGATGCCCACTGCGTTATAGAGCAGTGCGAAGCTGAGAGCTACCAAGGCATAGACGCTACCCATCGCCAGCCCAGCTACGAGGAGTTGGGCCATTGTTTTGGCATCAAACATATTCCCTCCAGACGATTGAGAATATCACACGTCCCTTATCCGCCCCAGGTGCTTCCTGTAGTGGGAAGCAACCGATAGTAAGAAAACGTGTCTCGGTACTTTATCTGGGATGGGTCGAAAGCCGGTTTCGAGCCTATTCTATTAGAATACACCAGAACAGGCTCGAAACCACCGGGTAATATTATTGTGGGCTAATGCTGACAGTCCTGATGTATTGGAGCTTACCACCCTTCATCTGGACAATATTGACTTCATGAAGCCCATCGCCATTGGGTGTGTAGTTGAAGGTTCCCTGAATGCCCTTGTAGCCTTTCGTGGCGAGGATCGTCTCTCGAACCTTGTCCCTGTCAGTCGTTGTCCTGGCTCTCTTCATTACATCAACCAGAAGAACTAATGTTTCATATGGATATGCGCAGAAGAAGTCTGGTTCCTGGTTGTACTCCTTGAAGTAAGCATCTCTAAAGGCCTGGGAGCGAGGATTTGCTCCGGCAAAATAGTCCACTACACCATATACCCCCTCAGAAGCATCCTTGGCCAGATCGATCACGACCTGCGACACACTCGCAGGCACGCCCACCATCTGCCACTTGATGCCCAATTCTTGGATCTGTCGAGAAATGACCGCAGAATCTTCAGCATTGGTAGTATACAGTGCCAACCCTTCAGCCCCGGCATTCTTGATATTAAGCAACTGAGCGGTGAAATCTTTTGTCCCGGCCGTATATCTTTCCCGCCGAACAGGGGCCAAGTTATGCTTTTTCATCGTCTCGGTCACGATGTCGGCTCCACCGGTTCCAAACGCATCGGCGTCATGAATGATGCCAATTTTAGTAAGCTTCAGGTCCCCTATCAGATACTCAGCCATAGCGCTGCCATAAATGCTGTCGTCTGGTCGCACACGGAACAGCCATGGATTACCCTGCTTGGTTAAATGCACTGCAGTGCTGGCGATCAATGCAGGGATAGCATTCTCCTTGATGATAGGGGCTACTGCCTGCGTATGGGTGCTTCGGCCAGGGCCAGAGAGAGCAATGACCTTGTCTTCGATAGCCTTGTTGACTGCATTAACCGTGCCTTGTGTAGTCGAATTATTATCGTAGATCACCACATCAACAGGCGTACCGTGAACGCCTCCAGCCGCATTCACATGCTTCAACGCAAGTTTCGTCGCTCGAATCCCCCGCTCCCCGCTCATCGAAGCTGCCCCTGTCTGTTCGGTGATGAGGCCAACCCGAACCGGGGCTTTTGTTTGGGCCTCAAGGTCTGTTACAAAAAGTCCCAACACAAGGAACACCGCTAATAAACCATATATCGTTCTTTTGCGTAACATAGTTCACCTCCTGATGATTCTAATAATCGCTCAATCTTTTCCTAAATCTCTGAGCAAATGTTTTTTACAAAAATTATATGTTTCAAAGATTTTTGTCAATGATTTTTTATTCCTGTTATGGGAACGAAACGCAGGAGATTCTCGTTAAGAGTAGAATTGACACCGAAAGGATTAAATCTTATAAGTAAAAATAAATTTTTAGCTGGAGTCGAGATGAAAGAGGTCAGGTTTCACGGCAGAGGAGGACAAGGGACAGTGATGGGTGCTGAGATGCTGGCATATGCCTTTATCCTCGAGGGGAAATATGCATCCTCCTTCCCGAGTTTCGGGCCTGAGAGAAGGGGAGCTCCTGTGGCTGCCTTTCTTCGCTTTGATGACAAGCCGATCAGAGAGACTCATCAGATCTACGAACCGGACTGTGTTGTTGTATTAGATCCCTTTCAGACAAAATTGCCAGTTGTTTTTAATGGCTTAAAGGATAAGGGAATTGCAATTTTAAATACACCCAGACAGACATTGGAAAATTGTCCAGCCCGTATTAGTATGCTTGGCCTTATTGATGCCACATCACTGGCCTTAGAGGAGATTGGCAGGGCGATTGTAAATACCTGTATGTTAGGTGTGATCGCAAGGGTCACGGGCTGGGTGAGTCTCGATTCTGCGATCCTGAGTCTTAAAAAATATTTCCAGGGGGAATTACTCAAGGTCAATGAAAAGTTGGCGATGCGTGGTTATGAAAGTGTGAGAATCAGTATTCAAAGGAGTGGGTAATGCAATTTAGAAGTCCATTTGAGGGGCCATGGTCAACTCCAAAAGATCCTTATGATATTAAAACTGGAGAATGGCGGTCTCAGAGACCGATCACGAAAAAGGAGAAATGTCGTCAATGCGGCTGGTGCTATATCTTCTGCCCTTCGGGCTGTATTGAAGAGGAAGAGTACTATTTTACAGCGAACCTGGATTACTGTAAAGGTTGTGGAACCTGTTCAAAGGTATGTCCGGCAAAGGCAATTATGTTGATCAGAGAGGAGATCTGATGGCAGAGGCAAAAGGGATAGGCGGAGTCAAAATCCTGGATGGGAATCGGGCGGCCGCCTATGGGATTCTTTTATCTCGTCCGGATATAATCACCAGCTACCCCATCACTCCTCAGACTCCTCTATTAGAGACCCTTTATCGTTTCCAAGCGGACGGTCTATTGAGTGCAGAAATGGTAGAAACAGAAGGGGAAAACACAAGCATGAGTATTCTATTAGGAGCCTCTGCAGCAGGTGGGCGTACCTTCACAGCCACTTCTTCTCAGGGCTTATCCTTTATGAATGATGCCTACCTTCAAGCAGCAGGAAATCGATTCCCTATCGTGATGGTCATTGGAATGAGAGAGCAGGTGACTCCTCATGGTGTGGTTACCGGACAACAGGACGCCGTCTCAGTAAAGGATCACGGATGGATTCAAATCTTCACTGAATCAAGCCAGGAAATTCTCGATTCCATCGTCATGGCCTACCGATTAGCTGAAGACGATGAGATCCTACTGCCCGTGAATATCTGTTACGAAGGCTTCTATCTTTCCCATCACTCACAGCGAGTGGAGGTTCCGGAGCAAGAAGACGTGGACGAGTTTTTAGCTCCATTGAAAAAGATGAGCCGTCAGAAGTTTACCCTTGAGGAGCCAACTATCTTTTCGAGTTATACCGTTCCTGGGGAACTCTATACGGAATATCGATTCAAGGCCTGCGCTGCCCAACAAAGGGCAAAGGCAAAATTTGACCAGATTGATAAGGAGTTTGGAGAAAAATTTGGCCGGTATCATGGAGGTCAGATTGAAGAATATAGAACAGAGGATGCAGAAGTCGTCATTGTGACCATGGGATGCAGCACTGGAACAGCTAAAGTGGTGATTGACAAGAAACGGGACCAAGGGCTGAAGGTCGGATTGATTAAAATCAGGATGTTTCGGCCGAGCCCCGCAGAGAGATTGATAAAGGCCCTCAATGGGAAACAGGCGATTGGTGTCATCGATCGAAATGTCTGTTTCGGTTGGAATTGTGGACATAATTTTCTGGAATTAAAAACCCTTCTAAGCGATCTAACAGCTCCCTTACCTTTATTACTCGATTTTATTGGAGGCTTGGGGGGATGTGATATTACTTTCCGGGATGTAGAAAGGGTCATCGATATGACGATCGCGGCAGGCAAAGGGGAAACCCAGCAAACGGTAACCTGGCTATCCTTGGAATAAAAAGAAAGGGAGATCGTTTTTGGAAAAGAGAAAATTTCTCATTGTCGGATGTGGCACTGCAGCCCTTTCTGCTCTAAAGAAAATGAGAAAAATCAATTCTCAGGATGAGGTGAAGCTCATCACCATGGAGCCTTACCTCCCCTATTCCCCCACCTCTCTCCCCTATTTGCTCTCCAAAAGAATCAAGGAGTCAGAGATACCGATGGTGACGGATGACTTCTTCGATCAGATGAAGGCTGAACTGGTCAGAGGAAGGCGGGTGGAGCATATCGATATTGAACGGCGCGAAGTCATTTACGATGTCCATGGAAGAGAATCCTATGATTGTCTTCTTATTGCCACTGGCAGTGAACCTGCTCTTCCCTCAATACCAGGGCTGAACAACAAACATGCTTTTCACCTGAGGACATTGGACGATGCCAAAAAACTCTTGTGGAAAATCAAGGGGACTCGAACGGCCATCATTCTTGGTGCTGGACTGATTGGCTTGCATATGGCTGAATGTCTTGCTGAAAGAAAAATAAAGGTGATCGTGGTAGAAATGCTTCCACAGATTCTTCCAGCCTATTTTGACCAGGACGCTTCAAGAATGATCCAAGATGTCTTAGAGAAACATGGGGTGAGGTTCTTCACCGATCATCGGGCTTCAGAGGTGAGTTGGAAAAAGAACGGGGTTGAAGTCTCCCTCAAAAACGGAAAGACCCTAAAGGCAGACCTCCTTCTGATCGCTACAGGTGTTAAACCACGTCTATCTTTTCTAAATGCGAGTGGAATAAAGGTAAACGAAGGAATAGTGGTGGACAGCGAAATGAGGACGAATGTCTCCAATATCTTTGCCGCGGGGGATGTAGCTGAGGCAAAGAATTTTCTGACAGGGAATTACGGTTTAAACCCTATTCTTCCCAACGCTGCTGAACAAGGGAAGATTGCCGGAAGTAATATAGTAGGTAGAAAGGTTGAATATGAAGGTTGGCTACCTATGAACGCCTTTAACTACTTTGGACATTTCGCCATCTCTGTGGGAAAACCTATGCCCTCTGATGGGGATGAAGTACGGGTTGAAAAGAAAGAGGACAAGGGTATTTATAAAAAGATCATCTATAAAGATGGTAAACTTCTCGGGGCTTCTTTTCTTGATATCAATCTTCACAGTGGTGTCCTCCATTATCTGATTAAAAAAAGAGCAGAAATCCGTGGATATGAAGAAGGGTTGATAAAAATGCCTGCAGAAAAGAGCCTCTGGTTAATGCACGAAGCTGAAAAGAAAGAGACCGAAAGCCTGGAGGATTAACCTCCCCCACCCTACCCTCCCCCCTCTGAGGGGGAGGGCGAGGGTGGGGGGAGGATTAAGAGAAAGATCGAGATGAGGACTTTTTATGACACCCTAAAGATTGAGGAGAATGGATGTCCTCCTGACTGCTTCGCCTGTCGGAAGAGATGTGAAGAGGTCAAGAAGGGAAAAGATTCAGGTGGGAATGGTATCCGGGAAGTCCATCTTCCAAAGATAAATTTTCACATGGCCATCACCTGCAACCAATGTACAGAACCTGCCTGTTTAGACGCCTGCCCAACAGGAGCGATCACGAAGAGTCTAACAGATGGCATCGTAAGGATCTCTGAGACGAAATGCGTGGGTTGCAGACTCTGTGACCTCGCCTGTCCTTATGGGGGTATCCACTGTGATGTTAAACAGAAAAAGGCTTCCAAGTGTGATCTTTGTGATGGCGACCCACAGTGCATTAGTATTTGCCCTGATCATCTCATCTCCCTTATGAAAGCTCGTTCTATCGTGGAATACCTTCACGAAGACCAATTTCTAATGGGCTCTCCTTTATGCTCGGGGTGCCCGGCTGAGCTCGCCCTGAGACTTGTGATGAGGGTGATGGGTAAAGATACCTTCCTGTTTGGGGCTCCTGGGTGTGCCTGTCTGATATTGAGTGGCATGGGAACCAAGTCCATGTGTCTCGTGCCCAGTCATCTTTCAAATATGACAAACTGCCCTTCCACCATGGCCGGTGTCAAACGCTATTACCGTAGGATACGAAAGGATGTAAGGTGTGTCGCCTTTGTCGGTGATGGCTGCGCCGCGGATGTTGGATTTCAGCCACTCTCAGGGGCTGCGGAGAGAAATGAGAATATTATTTTTATCACCTATGACAATGAAGGTTATATGAATACTGGAATTCAGAGAAGTAGCACCACACCCTATATGGGATGGACATTCACCTCTCCTGTTGGAATAGAACGGAGAGGAAAACAGATGCCTCCAAAAAATCTTCCATTGATTATGGCTGCTCATCAAATCCCTTATGTGGCCACAGCTGTCATTGGCTATCCTGAGGACTTTGTCAAGAAATTGACCAAAGCCATGGCGATTAAAGATGGCATGTCCTATATCCATATTCTAAGCCCCTGCATCCCTGGCTGGGGAATTGATATCTCGGCTTCGATCGATGTTTGTCGTGCCGCTGTTGAAACCAATTACTTTCCTTTGTGGGAGTACGAGCGGGGAAAATATTGTTTTACCTATTCCGTGGATAAGCCAAAACCCATCGGTGAATATATAAAAATGATGCGAAAATTCTCTCACCTGAATGGAAAAGATATTGATGAGATCCAGGAGTTAGTCAATAGACGTTTTGCTCATATCAAGGCACTCACTCAATTATCGGAAAGATCATCCCTGTAGACAGCAAACGAGAGAGGCTTGAAGGATATCTTGGAATGAAACACTATTTGAATTATGGAAAAGAGAAACTCTATTTTACCATTCCGAAGGGATGGAATTTAATTTCGGCTCAGGACAAACCTCCGATTTCTGGGGTTGCTGACCCATTGCAAGAAATCAGGAATGCTTTGGACCATCCTATCGGATCACCAAGAATTGAAGCGTTGGCACGTCCAGGAATGGAAGCCGTCCTGTTATTCGATGATCTCCAGCGACCAACACCGGTCCATTTGGCACTGCCCGAGATTCTGGATCGGCTTAACCGAGCTGGTATTCCAGATGAAAGAATTACCGGGATCTGCGCCTTAGGAACACACTCCGTTCCGACATGGGAACAACTGAAAAATAAAGTGGGTGAAAAAGCTTTTTCTCGCTTGCAGGGCCATATTTTTTCTCACGATCCTCATGCTCCCGATAACGTCCTCATCGGCAAAACCCATCGGGGGACCCCGGTGGAAATCAATCCCCATGTGGCATTTTCTGATCTAATCATCGGTGTAGGAGAATGCATGCCCCATCCTGTTGCTGGATTTGGAGGAGGATGTAAGATCGTCATGCCAGGGGTATGCTCTTACCGGTCTGTGGCCAATCATCATTTCACCTGGATGCGCCATCGAAATAGCAGAGTCAATCTCTTAGAAGGAAATTCCTTTTATGAGGAGATTGTGGACGCAGGACGCCTTGCAAGGTTCTCATTTAAACTTGATTTCATCATTAACGAAAAGAAGGAAGTCATCCGGGCCTTTGCAGGCGATCCAGTTGCAGAACACAGAGCAGCCTCCAAGTTTGCAGCTTCCCTTTATTCCATCCCTCTTACAAAACCTGCTGATGTAACCATTACTTCAGCTTTTCCTTTGGAAATAGGGGTCCAGTCAACAAAGTCTTTGTCCATGGCAAGTTTTTGTACCCGATCTGGGGGAGCTATTATTTGGGTTGCCCCACAGAAAGAGGCCGGCCCAATCCTGCCTTTAATCAAGGAGATGGGAAGTCCTGAAAGTGCAAGTGATTTCCACCGTCGATTGATTGAAGGGGATGTTCCCAGCCATCTCAAATCTTTAGGGATCTCTTACATTATGCAGGTTGTTTCTTTTAAAGAATTGGCTGAAAAATTTACCGTGGTCCATGTCACTGAAGGTCTTCCACCTGAACAGGTGAAAATGATGAAATTCTCTTATTCTCCTAATCTCCGAGAAGCTATTGGGTGGGTCTCTGAAAAGATACCTCAAGCTGACGTAGCCATTTTCCCATCGGGAGGCAATATCATCCCCGAAGTCAGATGAAAACGAAATTAGGAAGGTGTCCCTCTTTTATTCAAATCTTTAGAACGAATCTGTTTTAGCAATTCTAATCGATCGTCTGCGATCCCTTGAATTTTTTTAGTCTGCTCCCGATTGAGGTGTGTGTATTTTCCAATCAACCGAGTGTACTCCCTAACAGGTTTTGGATTCTCAATTGGGTGAGTGAATCGCAATTTCCCTCTTTCATATTCCCAGAGGGGGAAGAAGTTGGTCTCGACAGCCATCCGGGTTACCTCAATGGTCTTTTCAGGTGGAAATCGCCATCCTGTTGGGCAGGGCGAAAAGAGATGAATATAAGCCACTCCATCTTTGACACTCATTGCTTTCTTCAATTTTTGAGCATAATCCTCCAAGAAGGCCGTACACGCTGTTGCCACATAGGGAGCACCATGCGTCACCACGATCATCGGCAGGTTCTTGCTCTCCCGGGTCTTTCCTCTGCTCGTCTTTCCGACGGGCGTGGTCGTCGTCCATGCCCCATAGGAGGTTGTCCCACTGCGCTGGATGCCTGTGTTCATATATCCTTCATTGTCCACACAGATATAGATAATATTCTCTCCCCTTTCAACCGCACCCGAAAGAGCTTGGAAGCCTACATCCGCTGTACCACCATCTCCTGCAAAGGCAACCACATGGACCTCTCGGCCTATCCTCCGATAATAACGTTTGATCCCTGCAAGCATCGCCGCTGTATTGCTTAAGAGAGGATGGAAGATGGGAACCCTTGCGCCTGCAGAATCAGAATATCCCACCGCTCCAAATCCGGGAATGCATCCCGGAGGTGCTGCCACCACTGTATTCTTCCCTAATATCCGGAGGGAGAACCGGATGATCAGCTCTGAATTGCAACCCATGCAGGCAGAGAGTCCAGGAGAGAAAAGGTCTTCTTTGGCAGACCATTCTTTATAGATTTCCGCATGCCTCAAATATTGGAGAGCCTCTGGCTTGCAAACCTTGACACATTCTGGATCTCCATCGCAAAGATCGCATTTGACCATTTTCTGATCTTTAGGGGAATAAAAGATGCCACAGTACGGACAGGCTAATGTACAAAGGAGGCAACGGACACAACGCTTTTCATCGATGGAAACGATCCCGGTCTCAGGATTTTTATGAATTGCCGCCGCGGGGCAGATATTGAGACAATCGGGTTCGTTGCATTGAAGGCAGACGACAGGCCCGTAATAGGCCTCTCTGAGATTCTTTATCGTTCGGACTCTGGAACGGGTTACGTCCTCCCTACCGGTCTTAATGCGGGCACATGCCTTTTCACAATCGAGACAGTTGTTACATCTCTCCGGATGGATCGCCAAATGATTAAAGACCGCCTCCAATACTACCTCCAGTTTTGACACATCAACTTTCTGCCCATTTCTAAAGGCATCTTTAAAAACTCCTTTTTATTTCCGGCCAGGGGTAGACGACGCCGGATCATCTGAAGAAGAATCCCTGCATCAAGAATGGAATTGATCGCCATGACTCCTGCCAGGATAGCGCCATCGAAGACGAATTTGAGGTATTGCCTTTTCGAGGGAAGATAGGTTGGATGTACCTCAAATCGATCTCCTCCATTTGGAAAGACAAGGCCAATGGAGAGGCCGAGATGTCCAAAGAAATGAAATAGGTTCATGGAGATATTTCCGATATAGGAGATTTTCTCTCCCATTGCGCTGGCTGCTGCCATCCTCCCTTGATCAACGGCATGAATGAGGATGGGTTGATTTACCCTTCCTTCTTCCCAGAAACCCTCCATCTGGACAACATCCCCTGCTGCAAAGATATTGGGGATGTTCGTTCGCATGGCCTTATCTACTAAAACGCCCTTACCCACTTCAATGTCCGATCCTTTCAGGAAATCGATATTGGGAGCTACACCTGTGGCAACCAGGAGAAGCGGGGCTTGAAGGATCTTCCCTTCCCTCAAAGTGAGAAAATAGTTTCCTTTTTTAAACTCCACCCCTTCAATTCGGGTGGATAGGAAGAAATGGACTCGA
>Ga0187771_10003532_pt1 | contig 10927 bp, 1 predicted proteins | sample 0116_SJ02_MP15_1_FD_133139 | JGI IMG/M metagenome (GOLD analysis project Ga0187771, IMG submission 133139) | Tropical peat soil microbial communities from peatlands in Department of Meta, Colombia - 0116_SJ02_MP15_10_MG | ecosystem: Environmental > Terrestrial > Soil > Wetlands > Peat | place... | reverse complement strand
TCGCGCGCCGGCGGCGCGGCCGCCCGGAACATCACGAACATCTCGTCCACCTTGAATCCGAGTGCCCGCACCGGAGCCGGGTCGGTGAGGGGCGTGCCGTCGCGGACGATCAGGCGCCCATTCAGCACTTCGTGGATTCCGCGCCGGAACACCGGCTTGCCGTCGGCGAGCAGCCAGAGTTCCCGGCCGAAGCCGACATCGACCGCGACGACCCGGGTGCGCGGCTCGCCGCGCAACGCCTCGAGCTCGATGGTCCGGCTGCGCTCGGCCAGATCCTTCAGCCGGCGCCGCGGAACTTCCGGATCGGCGGGGCGGAACGAGTCTCCCAAGGCACGCAGGAACGGTCTGATCACGGCATCAAACAGCCCCATGACGGTCTCGTCTTGAACTCACGTCGTCAACCAGTTCCATGCCCTCCGGATGCCACCGGCGATGCCCCGTCCCACCGCCGCAATCCCGCGCCCGATCGCTTCGGCCGCCTTGTAGATGCCGAGACCGGTGAGATAGACCAGCGATGCGGCGGCGAGGATCGCGAAGGCTGGCGCGCCAATGAGGAAGCCTCCCACGAACAACGTGCGGCGCTGGTGGGGAGCGTCCAGGGTCAAGAACGCCTCGATCCACCCGAAGGCGACGCCGTGCGGGCGCAGAGCTGCCGCATGTCCGAGGGTATATGCGATCGTCTCCTCGAACTGGCGCAAGCTCGATGCCAGCACCCGTGCAACTGGGTTGGTGTTCAGCATGGAGAAATAGCGCACCAGCGGAAACACCCGCCCCACGAAGGCGTGAAAGCCTTCGTGGACCGCGGTGTCGACCCAAGCCCATGTCCACCGAGGATCGTTAATCTGAACCGCGATGTCATACCAGATGTACCGGACTCCCGCGCGTGGCGTAAACGTGGTTGCGCCGCCCAAGTCATTCCAGAAGTCGTGCCATCGCCTGAACGTCTCCGGGTCATCCTCGTCGGAGCCCTCGCGACGACGCGCGCGGCGGGCCTGCGCGCGTCGTGCCTGCAGGGCGCGCATCTCGCGCTCCCGGTTGCGCGGTGCGCCGCTGCGGGGCGCCTCGCGCACCCGCGTGGTCGGCTTCGAGCTCAAGCCGCTCGGATCGATGCGGCTCGCTGGATTGTTGCGCGCATAGGCGTAGAGATTGAGCCCGTCCTCCGTCCCGGCCGGGTCCGGACTGAGCCACCGGCCGATCCACGGCGCATAGTGGCGCGCATCGAAGCAGCACAGGCCGGTGACCCGGTCGCGCTCCTTGCCATGAAAGCGGTAGCGCTTGCGGCTGACCTCGGCGAGGCTCGCCCCGATCGCGTAGACGGTGGCCCCGAACGGAGCATATTCCTCGTGGCTGACGAGCTTGCCGGCGTCGTCGAGCTCGGTGATCGCCGACCCCACCAGGTCGTCGAGCCGGTAGCGTCGGGACGCCGCACCGTCGGGCTCGCCCCCGACCGTGGTGACGAGGCGCTCCATGACGCATCCGTCCGGCAGCCCGAGGCGCCAGCGCCGCCGTTCGCTCGTCAAAGTGTCGCCGCGACGGCGCCGGGTGATCTCGATGCCGCCCAGATAGATCGTCTCCTCGGTGTCGAGGCCGGCGGCGGTGAGCTGCCGGGTCACCTTGCGCAGCAGGGCGCCGGCGCCGTCATAGGCGAGGATCTGCGCATCCGACACCGCGTCTGCGCCCGTCCCTGTGCGTTCGACGAGCACCGCCTCGCGCAGCTTGCCGCGGTCGTCCCATCGCAGGCCGCTCAGGCCATCCAGGCTGATCTGGTGGCCGGCGGCGTCGAAACTGCCGGCGGGTGAACCGGCGGCCCGCCCGGGGCCGGCCTCGATCGCCCGGTTCGAGCGATCGTCGACCACGAGGCTCCGCGTCCAGCCGGGAGCGCCGCCGGGATCTCCCGGCACGAACCGGAGCTCGACCAGATTGCCGCCGTCGTCATACCGGAAACTCTCCGCGAACCGCCGCGCCGCAGTCGCGTCGGCGAGCGGCGGGGTGGGAAAGAAGGGGCCGTAGCCGCCGCCGCGCTCGGCTGCGGCGGTGAGCGCGGGGTGGCAGCGCCCGGTCGCCCGGGTCAGCCGGTAGAGCGCATCGTAGGTGTAGTCTCGCGCGGCGCCGACCGGCTGGCCGCCTGCGCCAAGGTTCGGGCCCGGAGCGGCGCCGTCGTCGACCCGGGTCACGTTGCCGGACGGGTCGTACGTGTAGCCCAGATCCTGCAGCACCGCGCCATCGGCGAGCCGGACAGCCCGGATCCCGCTCAGCCGGCCGGTGTCCGCCGCGTAGCGGCAGGCGGTGCCGAGGAATGGCCGCCCCGCCGCGTCGCCCAGGGTGACCTGCTGGCGCCGTCCGTGTGCGTCGTAGCTCGCAGCGAGCACGAACGGATGCTCGGGCTCGCCGGGCACCGTCACGGCCTGGCGGCAGACGTTCCCGCCGACGTCATACGTGGTAGCGTGGGCGGCGCCGGCTGCATCGGTCCGGGTGACGATTCGACCGAGCGCATCGTAGCCGGCGCTGGTGACGAAGGCCTCGCCGTCCAGCAACGGCTCCAGGCGACCGAGGCGCTCCTTCCACGATCCTGCGTTGGGCGGAACATTCCAATTCGGCTCGGCGTCGAAATCCCGGCACAGCCGGCGCGTCGAGGCGAGCGGGTGACCGTCGATGCTGAACGCGGTGGTCTGCTCCCGGCCGGCGGGGTCGTAGTGCAGATGGACGCGGCCCCGCAGGTTCGTCCCGTCGAGATCGGCGGCGGCCGCGCCCCCGTCGTCGGCGCTGTCGCCGTAGACGATCCATTCAGCGACCCGGACAGCGGCCGGATCCTTGCCCCTGGTCTCCTGCACCTCGACCGACCGCAGGCGGCCGCGGCCGTCGTGACGGCGCATCACCATGACGCCGCGCGCATCGACATGAAGCATCGGCCGGTCGGCTGCGTCGTGCAGCTCGAAACTGTCGCCGGCATCCGCCCCGGTGGTGCGGATCGCCATGCCGGTGAGCGAGCGGTCGTACGCCACGGTGAGGATCTGCCTGGCGTCGAGGCGCGGGTCTGCGGCCGCCGTCAGCCGCCCCTGGATGTCGAATTCCTGGCGCGTCGCCAGCTCGGTGACCTCGGTCGCTCCCTCGCGCCGCAGCCGCGCGACGATTCGCACCGCATGTCCGTCGCTGCTCAACAGGTGGCTTGTCGGGGTGCCGGCGCAGGCCGCGGCGCCGATCAGCGCCTGGCGCTCCGGTTCCGGCAGTGGATCGCCCGACGCGTCGCGGATGTGGCGCAGATAGAAGGCCGATTCCGTGACCGTGTCGTTGCGGTCGAAGATGATCTGCTCCCACGGCAAATGGGCGACGCGGCTGAAGAAACCGTCGTCCAGCTCGCCCTTCGGGGTCTCGACGCGCACCGGCCGGTCGAGCGCGTCGTAGCGCGAGGTCCTGGCCGGCAGCCCGGCCGCGACCAGCGCCGCGAGCCCGTCGACGTGCCAGGTGTCGCGGTAGAACGGCAGGAACTCCCGGAACGACTTGCCGCGGCCGTTGTGCACCACGCAGTCCGAGATGCGCCAGCGGTCTGCGGCCGGCGCCACCGTGGGCCGGCCGTCCGGTCCGCGCCGCGGCTTGCCGTCGGGTCCGCTCGCAACGGCCTCGCCGCCAGCCGCACGGCTGGCGGTCGCCATCACCTGCCCGGCACCGTCGGCGAACTCGATCCGCACCTCGGCCTCTCCCCGCGGCCCGCCGTCCGCGTCCGGATAGACCGGCGCGGTGACCGTCACCGTCCGGACCGGGCCGCGCCCCTCGGCAAAGCTTGCGAGGTCATGAAAGACATAGCTGGCCGCGCCGCCGAGATAGTGTGCCGGCGCGGCGAGCAGCGCCTCGACCGACTCCGGCTGCGCCCACGCGGCCTCGAAGGCCAGCGGAGCGAAGCCGACCGGCGACGGCCCGCTCCCGCTTCTTTCCTTGCCGTAGCGCGTCGTCACCGCGACCTGGCCGAGCGGATCGGTGATTGCCTCGCTGACCACGCCATTGGCATCGACGACCCCCAGCGGCTGCAATGCGCAATAGTCGAAGCGCGTCACGGCGGTGCGGTCGTCGAGCACATCGCGGTCGCGGCTGCGATGGGTCGCGGACGCCAGCATGAGGCCGTGGCGGTCATATTCGTAGGAGGTGACGGTGCCGGACGGTCCGCCGGAGCGGCCGGCGAACTGATCCGCGGTCGACTGGAGCCGATGGAACAGCGCGCGGCCGCCATAGGACTGGGTCAGCCCCGGATCCCAAAGATAGCCGTCGCGCTCGACGTAGCCGCCTTCGCGGACCAGGAATGCCGACAGGTCGCCTGGAGCGGGCAACGGGATCCCGGCAAACAGGCGCGCGAGAGCGGGCGCATCGAAGACCGCGGTTTCGCGGCGCCGCTCGAGCGCCTGAGGGGCGATCCGGCCGGGGGGCGCATCGCCGCCATCCATGCCCTGCCAGACGATTTTTCGCCAGCCGACCAGTCCGGCCGCCGCGAGGGCGGCCTCGACCCGGGACCCCAGGGCCTCGTAGCCGAGACATGGTTCGCCGGAAACCACAAGGTTCGCCGGCTCGAGCGTGCGTTCCTCGGTGCGGAGCCCGAACAGCAACGCGTCGGGCTCGTCCTGGGGCGGCGCGAAGCCCGACAGGGTCGCCGTGGCGCGGGCGACGCTCTGCTCCGGAACGGCTCCGGCCTTGTCCGGCCGGCGGGGATAGTGGAGCGTGCAGTCGCGCAGCACGTTGCCGTAGTCGTCGATCGCCAGCGCGGCCCACTGCATCAGCCTGGGATCGCCGGCATCGCCTTCGTAGGCGAGCTCGAGCCGCTCGCGCTCGTGAACGTGGAACGACGCGTAGGGCCTTGCGCCCATCGGTTGGAGCACGCGGATCAGATAGCCTTTCATCGCGACGGCGAGCGGCGTGTCCGCGGCCGTTGCCTCGCCCCGCCCAAATATCTCCTGGCGCAGCAGCGAGCCGGCGAGAGCGCCAAACCCCTGGCGCAGCGTGTCGGGGTCAGTCCGAACGCCCGGGGACGAGACGCAAGGCTCGGGCAACCCCGGCGCCGCGGCGTCCTGCCGGAAGAATTCCGCGGCCAGCCGCGTGGTGAGAGGGGTGCCGCCATCGGCAAAGCCGGTGTGGTACCAGCAGCGTGTCAACGACGGCGGGACGGACGGCGCCGAGCCATCGTCCCAGGCTTCGCTGTCGCGCTTTTCGACGAACGCGAAGCCGCGGAACTCGCGCTCGATCGGGTCGAAATAGCCGTGACGGTAGGTATAGGAGGTGACGCGGTGGACGCCGGTGCAGCGGTCGTTTACGTCGATCGCGCTGATCACCTGCACGGGCATCGGGAGCCTGGTGATCCAAGGCACGCCCGCGGTCTTGTCCCGCAGCTGGAAGCGCGCCGAGCTGTCGTAGGTGATGGTCGTGACGAGCCCGCGGCCATTGTCCATGCTGCGCAGCAGATACGGCTTCTGCCCGCCGCAGAAGTCGTAGTACCAGTGTCGCGGTGACGGACCCTCGTCGGTGAAGACCAGGCACTGGCCGCCCGAGCCGAGCACGTCGGCAAACTGGATCTGGGCCGGCAGACGGAAGGCGGCCGGCAGCTTCAACGTGATCGGCTCCCGCGCGAACGCGTTGCCGGACAGATTGGCAAAGATCTCGACCCGATCCTCGTAGGCGTAGATGAGGTCGGCGGGGCCCGATCCGTCGAGATCGGCGAAGAACACCCGACCGGCAACAAGATCGGGCTCGAAACCTGGCGCGTCGGCGAGCTCGATGCGCGCGCCGAAACGGCCGTAGCCGAGATTGGGCCAGCATTCGACGCGTCCATTGGTGACGCGCACCCGGTGGCGCGCGCCGCTGCCGAGCAGGTCGACAAAGGCGACCAGCTCGTTCGCCGCGGCGGGCTCGCCTGGCGACACGCCGGTCTCGACCGGGCACTCGACCGCGGCGCCGTAGCCTTGTCGGCCGCGCGACGGATAGTAGCGGACGCGCGCGGGCTCGATCAGCACGGCATCCGGCCGGCCGTCGCCGGTCACGTCCACGACCTCGTGCCGCCGCGCCGTACTCTCGAGGGGAAAGGACTCGAACGGCCGAAATGTCGACCAGCCGGCGGCTTCGTCGGTGGCGTAGAAGCCGGCGCGCCCCGGCGCGCTGCTGACCAGCGCGAGGCGACCGTCGCCGGCGAGATCGGCGAGGGCCAATGTGTCGCTCGTCGCCGTGTGCTCGATCGGAAAGCACGCCGGCGGGGCGGGGCGCGCATAGCTGATCCGGGCCTCGCTCTTGCCCTCCTGCGGCGCACGATAGAGCGCGCTGCGGCCATCGGCGTAGAGAATGCCCGGAATGCCTTCCCCGGCGAGATCGGCCAGCGAATAGAGCGGCGGGCGGCTGAGAGCCGCAACCGGATGGCCGTCCTGGCCGGCGAGCGGCAGGAACCGGCCTGCGCCCGGCACGTAGGGAGTGTAGTCGAGGGTCAGCGGCGGCTCCGACTTGACGGCGTAGAGCCGGCCGGGCGTGCCGCCGGCGCGGAAACGGAACCCGGTCGCGTGCAGGCGGGTCAGCCGCGATACCGTCGGCGAGGAATCGTAGGCGAGCTCGAGGGCCCGCACCAGCCGCGGCGCAGGGCCGAGTTCATCGACGAAGCGGTGGAACAGGAGGATGTGGCGGCACAGGCGGTGGGTGCGCCGTTCAAACCCCGCCGCGTAGGTCGAGAACGGATCGGGTCGCGCCGCCCAGGCGCGGACCGGCCGGTAGGGGTCGTCGTTGCCGGCGTCGACATCGTATTCGCCATAGTCGAACGCCACCTCGAAATGCCATTCCGTGCCTTCGGCATCGAAGCGGCCGTCGGCCGGCATGTCGACCGGCGTGTGGTTGCCGTAGCGGATGCGCGCCGGATAGGCGTTGGCGGTGCGGCGGCGCCCGTCCTCGGGGCGTCCGACGGGCACGCCGGCATCGTCCTCGCGCTTGTACTGATAGTGGGTCGCGTCGCCCTTGGGGTCGACCGTCAGCTCGGGAAGCCATTCGAACACTCTTGCCGCATCGTCGGGATCCGCGATGCGCGCCTGCGGCGTGCGGCCGAACCAGCTGATGCGCGCCCGGCGATCGATGACGCGCCAGAACGATGCCGACGGGTTGCTCGCACGCCAATGCTCGATGCGCGAGAACGCTGTCTCGGCGGCCAGGCGGAACCGCGTCACCCAAAACGTCTCGCTGGCCACCGAACGCTCGGCGCACGAACCGTCGATCGGGACCAGGATGGCGCCGTCGAGGCGGAAGACGTCGGCGTCGTTGTAACGCGGAACGCCCTTGCTGGTCTGCCGCGTCAGGCTCGGAAGCGAGAGCTGGAAGCCGAGGCCGAACGGGCCGTTGCCGTTCCCCGACGCATATTGCAGAGAGAGTTTTGGCTCGGCATCGCGGCACGGCGACAGCTTGATCGGCACGCTCAGTTGCGCGATGCCGTTGAACTCCACCGGCCGCAACGTCTCGCCCATGCCGTCGATGCTGCCGCCGCCCTTCGGCAGCGCCACCGACCGGACCTCGATCTTGCCATCGCCGTGCTCCGCCGGGCCGGGTGACGCCTGTGCCATGACGAGCCCGCCGCTCAGGCCGCTTGAGCGGAAAAGATGGTGCCGTTGTAAAGCGCGATCAGCTCGATCTCGATCAGCCGCGCAGGATCGATCCAGGTGCCGTCGGTCAACCCCGATACGTTCGGATCCTTGGCCATCCCGGCGACATCGAAGGTCAATGTCCAGGTGTTCTCGAATTGCGCCTGCTTCCAGGTCAGGCCGTCGAGCACGGCGATGCCGTCCTTGAGCTTGAGCGGCCGGTCCTTGACGTCGGCAAAGCGCTCGATCGTCAGGCCCAGCATCGTTGGCGATGTCGGCGGCGTTGCGGGATCGGCCACCGCGATGCGCAGCATCAGCTTCGTCATGGTGACCCGCGACAGATAGCGCATCGCCGCCACGCCGAAACGGAACGAGAGCGTCTGCTTGCCGGCGGTCCCGTGGTTCTGCAGGAAGGACTGCCAGGCCGGCCCATAGGCCTGGCTCGCCCGCAGATAGACGCCGCTGCGGTAGGGCGCCTTGGCGAGCTCGCTCTCGACCGCGGTGCGCAAGGTGCCGTCGGAGCGCGCCGTGTAGCGCAGCGTGATGAGGAGGTCCGGCAGCTGGTCGAAATCGAAGCGGTTGGTCTCGTGCGGCATCTCCAGCGTCCACGACGACACCGCGCCGGTCCCCTCGAATGCCAGGTAACGCTCATGACGGAAGTCGAGCTGGAACATGCCGCTGTCGTCGACGCCGCGCGACAGCGCGATGCTCTGCGCGTTGCTGGACGTCTCACGCAGCACGCTCGTGTCCGGCTTCTTGTACTTCACCGGGTCGAGGAGATATTGGACGGCTTCGATCCGCGGCGCCACCGCCACGGCGTGCTTGACCTGGACCAGGGTCGCCTTGATCTGCTGATAGGGTCCGAGCAGGGCCGGCACCGACAGCGACACGGTCTTGATCTTGCGCGCATAGTGGCCCGGATAGTCGTAGTCGAACAGCCGCTCGTCGAGCGTGAAGGCGCATTTGCCGGTGGTCTTGAGGTCGAGCAGCGCCTTGGGATCGAGCAGCGCCAGCGACATGGTCTTCTCGATCTCGAGCAGGCGCACCCCGTTGGTGACGTATGCCGCCTCCATCTGGTCGAGAGCCAGCCGCAACCCCTCTCCGGCGGCAAGGCCCTTGCGCAGGCTGTCCCAGTAGTCGAAGGCGACGAAGGTCGCGTCGCTGTCCAGCTCGAACTGGTAGGCTTTCTGGGCCGCCAGCGCCGCGTCGACCGCGAGCCGGTAGGATTGGAAATAGATCGCCGACAATTGATCGACGAGCCATTGGTAGAGGTCCTGGTTGGTGAACTTGCGCGACAGCAGATCGAAGGTGTCCCGGTTGTTGGCGATGGTGCGCAGATGGGCCGCGAGATCCTGGCGCGCGCCGGCGATCCGCGCCTCGAACGCGGCAATCTGCTGGGTGATGTTGCCGACCTCGTGCTCGGCCGTCGCCTGCTGCAGCGTCCAGTCCTCCTGGCGCCGCTCGTAGCCCGCCATGGTGACCGCGCGCTGGGCGATGAAATTCGACACTTGGCTGCCGAGCTCGGCGGCGCCAGCGGTGGCCTGCACCATCGAGCCGACCTGCACGCCCCCATAGGTCATCGCGAACGGGGACCCGGCCTGAGGAATCGCGTAGCCGATCGCCGACGCCGTGTGCAGGATGCCGGCCAGCATGTTGAAGGCGAGCCCCACCGCCATGGCGTCGAGGTGCACCTGCTCGGAGGCGATCAGGCCCTTCGCGGTCAGCGCCTGATAGTGCCCCAGCCGGGCCTGCGCCCCCTCGAGGCTCGCCCGCATTCCCGCGAGGCTGGCTTCGAGATCGGCGATCTGCTGCTGCTTCACCCGCGTCACCAGTCCGAGGACCTGGTCGTCCTGCGTCGAGCGCAACAGGGCGAGCTGCTCGGCGTCGCGCTTCTCGAGCGCCGTCAACAGATAGCCGCCGAGCTGCGTCACGCTGCTGACCATGTTGCGGGCACGGTCGAGCATGAACTGGAAGCGATAGTTCGGCACCGCCGCCGCCTCGTCGCTGCGCCTCTGCAGGCTGCCGGAGGACGCCATCTTGGCGAGCATCAGCGGATCAAGCGCCGGCTCGAACAGCGCCAGCTGGCGCGCCTCGCCTTTGATGATGAGCGAGTGGCGGATCTTGTAGAGGCGGTCCTCGACGGTGTCCCAGCAGGCGCGGAACTTGCTGTTCTCGGGAACGCAGAAATAGGTGCGCAGGTCATTGAACACCGGCACCAGCCCGTGCGCCGGCTTGGGAATCGCCGACTTGGGCACCAGCTTCTCGAGCTCGATCAAAAATTCGGGAACGGTTCCGAACTTTTCGCGCAGCGTCGCATAGCTCACGGGCGCAATGGTGGGGCACGGCCCGACGTTCTGCGGCCGCGGGCCCAGCAGATCATAGGCGTAGATGTAGAGCATGGTCGCCGCGGTGATCGATTCCCAGTTGTCCTGGGCGAACAGCATGTCGCCCCATTTGATCAGGTTGTCGACATACTGCATCACCACCGCCTTCTCGAAGGCGCCGATGCGCAGGCTGGCGATCGCAAAGGGATCGAACGGGCTGCTGCGATAGACCGCCATGGCGGTGCCGTCGGACAGGGCCTCCTGCAGCGTTTCGATGTTCTGGGTGCGGAACGGGCGGAACCGCCAGGGCGCGGCGGTGGGACTGGAGAGCTGATAGTTGAGCAGGATGTTGCGCACCCTCAGCACCATCGCGTCGGTGACGGACGCCTGTTTGAGGAAGTCGAGCCCCAGCTCTGGCCGGAATTTCGGGTGCACCCGGCCGTCGCCATCGAGCACCGGCGCCTTGACGGTGTCGCTGACGACGATGACCTGCTGGGCCTTGAGGATGCCGACGATGCTGCCGGCCAGCGCCTTCTGGATGAATCCGTCGGTCTCGGCGACGATCACGTCATCGGTGACGAATTGCTCGGTCAGCGTCGGATTGAAGATGTGGTGCAGCCAGTGTCGCGCGTCCTGGAATCGCTGGTTGGCGGCGAAGCTGCCGGCGATCAATGCCGGGACGTGGAAGAAGATCTCCCAGTAGTAGCGGCCGTAGAGCCCGTCGAAATCGACTTGAGCGACGTCGAGCGCCTTCGGGAATTCGAGATTGGTCCGCGACGGCTGCAGCCGGTCGAACGGCATGACCGGGGCGACCGGGATCTGCTGGGTCTTGAGGTCGAGCAGGCTGTCGAGTCCGCCGGTGAACAGCGCCCGCTCGAGACGCCCGACCGCCCCGGTGGTGACCCGCGTCAGCGAGAACTTGAAATCGGCCAGCGTCGGATAGTCCGACGCATCGCCGTCGTTGACATAGGTCGCCGTCAGCAGGCGCGGCGTGTCGGCGAGGGCGCGATAGATGCCGGG
>Ga0187771_10003531_pt1 | contig 10927 bp, 6 predicted proteins | sample 0116_SJ02_MP15_1_FD_133139 | JGI IMG/M metagenome (GOLD analysis project Ga0187771, IMG submission 133139) | Tropical peat soil microbial communities from peatlands in Department of Meta, Colombia - 0116_SJ02_MP15_10_MG | ecosystem: Environmental > Terrestrial > Soil > Wetlands > Peat | place... | reverse complement strand
GGCACAGCGAAAGGTTGATTATGCTGGTTAGGTTAAAGATCTTTCGTTTTGACCCCCAGAAGGACGAGAAGCCTTACTACCAGACCTATGAGGTCGAGGCCGATCCAATGGACCGGCTTCTCGATTGCCTCAACCGAATCCGATGGGAGCAAGACCCAACGCTCTCGTACCGATGGTCTTGCGGCCATGGCATCTGTGGATCGGACGGGATGAGAATCAATGGAATCTGCGGCCTTCCCTGTCAGAAGCTGGCCCGGGACTATAAAGAGGAGGTTCTGATCGAGCCTCTTCCGGTATTTAAGGTGATCAAAGACCTGATCGTGGATCTCGATCCCTTCTTTGAGAAATACAATTCGATCAAGCCTTATCTGATCACAAAGACTCCTCCGCCCGATCAGGAGAGAAGTCAGTCGGCGGAGCAGCAGAACCTTCTTGCAAAGGCCATCCGTTGTATCCTTTGCGCCTGCTGCACGGCAGCCTGCCCTGTCAATCAGAATCCGGAGACGACAGGCTATGTCGGTCCTGCTGCTTTGGTCCGCTCTTTTCGGTACCTCTTTGATTCAAGGGATGAGGGTTTGGAGGAAAGGATCGCTCTTCTGGATCACAAGGACGGCGCCTGGGGTTGCCAGACCCTGTGGAAGTGCACGGAGGTCTGTCCCAAAGAAATTCCCATTACCAAGGAGATCGGCCAGATCAAACGACGGATCTACGAAGCGAAACATTCGAAAGAGTAAGATGGAGGAAGTAACAAGTAAGGAGTTGAGCTCTCCAATTGTAAGTGAATATAAAGAAGCCTTTTTATATCATGTTGCCGGAACTTAACCCGAGGAGATTTATACACTGATACCTCTCAATTCAAAAGATATTGCGGATGGTATTTCATTTAGTGTGGATTAAGGATGCAGCAGCCCAATAATTTCAAACAGCACGATACTTATGAAGGTCAACAGATAGAGAACGAAAAAAATACTCGGCAGAATCCAGGTTAGATGACGTGGTTTAGCAGCGCCGATGAATCCGTCCATCCGGGTGAGACCCTTCACTGGATATTGTAGAAGCTCCTTCTTATCAGGGCTCTCTATATTCCATATTTTAGGATTAAAAAAGATATCCTCATCAGAACAAAAGTTCTCGCCTGCTGAGTCTATCTTTCGCTCAAGATATCTGGCTTGAAAATAACGAAGCTTCAACTTAAGTTGCAACCTCATGGCGGATGCAATCCAAAATACGCACACGAACATACCGATAACAGGCCAAGACAGGGAAAAATAGGTGCTTATGTAAAAACAGGATGAGCCGAATGGTTTCAGTATATTGAGAGCGATAGTCGAGGTAAAGAAAATAAAAATATTGACGATTAAATACGCTATTTCAGAACGGAGGAGACGGTCTTCCATAATACCAATCAAATTCATTAACAGTAGGTATTTCTGCACAGTTTGCTGTATTTTCCCATTCGTTTCATCCATAATAACCTCCTTATTTTGTTATCTGGTGGATAGTTTACAAGAGCCCGGGAAATCAGCATACCATAACATCATTGAAGATAATAGAAAAAAATCCTTCTTCCTGGATGGTTTTTCCTCTAATATTTTCTGTTCTTCTCAGGAATCAAAAATTGTTTTGAAATCGCGAGGGATGTTCTGTAAAATAGGAAGTCGAGGTTCAAATCGTGGCCAATCCTCCAAAGAAAAAAGACGCCTATATCGCCATCCACGGTCATTTCTATCAGCCTCCCCGGGAGAACCCCTGGCTTGAAATCATTGAGACGGAGGAAAGCGCCCATCCCTTTCACGACTGGAATGAGAGGATTGCCTTCGAGTGCTACCGGCCCAATGCCTATGCCCGGACCCTTGACGGGGAAGGCAAGATCTTTGATTTCGTCAATAACTACTCCTCCATGAGTTTCAATTTTGGTCCCACGCTCCTCCCCTGGTTGGAGATAAAATTTCCTTCTGTCTATCGGAAGATCCTTGAAGCAGACCAGCTCAGCCTGAAACGGTTCGGCCACGGGAATGCCATCGCGCAGGTTTATGACCACATCATCCTACCCCTGGCTATCGACAGGGATAAGGAAACAGAGGTTCTCTGGGGAGTGGCCGACTTTGAGAAACGATTCCATCGAAAGCCTGATGCGATGTGGCTCCCCGAGACAGCCGTCAATTACGCAACCCTTCAGGTGTTGGTCAAACACGGAATAAGCTATCTCATCTTGAGCCCCTTTCAGGCTTCGAAGGTAAGGCCCTTTGGAGGTAAAAGGTGGACGGATGTCTCTCAGGGCCGGATATTTACGACGCAGCCCTACCGTTGTTTTATCCAGGATGCGTCCGGGAAAAAACTCTTAGACCAGTTCATCGACATCTTTTTTTACAATGGGATCATCTCAAAGGAGATTGCCTTTGGGGATCTCTTAAATGATGGCAATACATTCTGCGATCGATTTCTACAATTCTACCAGGAGTCGAAAGGAAGACCGCAATTAATTCACATCGCCGCAGATGGTGAGACTTATGGACACCACAAGAAATTCGGTGACATGGCCCTCGCTTATGCGCTCCATCAGGGCTTTCCTTCCCGTGGAGTTGAGATCATCAATTATGGAGCTTTTCTGAAGCGGTTTCCTCCTGTTCATGAAGTGGAGATTGATGAGGGGCCGAAGGGAGAGGGAACTTCCTGGAGTTGCGCCCATGGAGTGGGCAGGTGGAAAGAAGATTGCGGGGACAGTACCGGAGGAAAGCCCGGATGGAATCAGAAATGGAGAAGACCTTTAAGAGAAGCTCTTAATCTTCTGAGGGATGAACTCGGTGCGGTCTTCGAGAAAGAGGGAGAGAAGATTTTTCATAGTGTCTGGGAGGCGAGAAACGGGTATATCGATTTGATCCTCAACCGCTCTCCCCAAAGAATCAAAAGCTTCTTTGAACGGCACGGGCTCAGAGGCCTTGACGAAAATGGAAGGATCAAAGGACTCAAGCTCCTGGAGATGCAGAGGCACGCGTTACAGATGTTTGCGAGCTGCGGCTGGTTCTTTGCCGACCTGGCAGGGCTGGAGACCATCATTATCCTTCAGCGGGCGGCAAGGGCGATCCAGTTGGCAGAAGAGCTGACAAAGGGAGAGATTGAGAAAAAATTCCTTCAGCGTCTGTCTGAGGCAGAAAGTAATCTGCCCGAGATGGGGAAGGGCGATCAAGTTTACCAGCGTTTGGTAAGACCGAAACGGGTCACACCCGAAAAGGTCGTGAACCATTTTGCCATCACTTCTTTGCTCGATGGCGGGGAGGGAGAGAAAAAAATCTTCTCCTATCGGGTGAAGAAGATTCAGTATGAAAAGATGGAAAAGGAAGAGAATTTGTTAGTCATAGGTCAGGTAAGGGTGACCTCGGATATCATCCCGGAGTCAAAAGAATTTCTCTTTGGACTGATTCGGTCGGCGAGCGAGGTTTTTCGCACCTGGGTATCGGAAAAGAGGGAGGGCCTTCATTTCGATATCCTGAAGCAAAAAGGACACGAGGGATTTGGAAAAGGTGGGAAGGAGATCGCCAAGGTTCTTACTTCCTTGTTCGGAGATCAGGTCTTCACCATGCGCGATACTTTTAAGGAGGAGAGACAAGCCATCTTCCAGAAACTGATCCAGAAAGAATTCGAAGAACACTGCCAGATCTACGCTGACCTTTTTGACAGGACGAAACTGGCTGTTGAAGCCTTAGCCAGAGAGGGGCTGGAGATTCCTTATGAGATTCGTGTGGCGGCTGAAGTCACGCTCAGCGATCGTTTGTTTCGAGAAATAAAGGAGCTGAAAAGGGATTTCAAAGGGACGGTCGAGAGAAGGAAGATTGATGAGATTATCGAAGAAGTGAAGCAACATGGGTATCAGCTGAGGAAGGAGAAATCTCTCTTCGCTTTGAATGAGATATTAATGGAAAGGATGAATGCCCTTCAGAAAAGCAAGGGTTCTGAACTTTCCCGTCAGTCAGAGGTGGCTGAGGAAATCATGGCCCTCCTCGACCTGGCAAAAAAGTGGGGGTTCGAGATTTCCCTGGCGGAGGCTCAGAATTCAATGGGCGAAATATTGGAAGAATGTGTCGGCGACCTTGAGAAGTGTTGGTGGGAAAACGGGACTCCAAAACTATTCTCCCCCAACCTCATCACCCTGGCAGAGAAGTTGGGATTCAATGTAGAGAGATATTCAGAAATAACTGGTCCAAGTATTTGATGGTCTCTGAAAAGAAATTATCGAAACCTGTCGATGACCTTGATTCACATTGACTCAAATAAATACTGTGAGCCAAAACCTTCATGCTTTCTGCAACCGTCTCGACGCAAAATGCAATACATGAAGAATGACCCCCTTGACTCCCAGTTCGGTTTGTTCCGTGTCAAGGGCTGCCCCCTTGGCTTTATATATTAACCTTCGGCCTTTGTAAATTCAGCTGCAAGTATATAAAGGAGGAGATGTTCGCTTCTATTATGTTATATTGGTATTAATTCGGAAATCAAAGTCGGTAAACTTTCGATTAGGTTTTACACGGGGAAAACAAAACCTCTTTGCGAAAGGGTTGGAAGTCTTTGAAACGAAGACAATTTCTAAAAGTGATGGCAGGAGTATCAGCGATGGCTGTTTGTTCGTGGAAAGGTGTTGCAGGTGCATCCCAGACTCTTCAAGAGGGCAAGTTGCTTGCATCAGGCCGGCCAATCCGAGTCTTTCTGGCCGGGATGGGCCGAGGGGCTTCGGAACAGGTTATGAAGTTGGCGGTTCGAGCCGCAGCCGGAGCAACCACGGATTTCTCCTGGCTATCCAAAGGCGATTCTGTATTCATCAAGCCGGCCCTTAATTCAGGCAATCCCTATCCAGCCACGACGAGCCCAATCGCCATCGGAGCTATGGTCGAGCTCCTCAAGCAAAAGGGAGCCCGTCGGGTAATTGTAGGAGACATGTGCGGTATCGAGCACGTGAAACTCTCGCCTAAGGGACTTACCGGCAGTTCCCGCCGTTTGATGGAGGCCTCTGGCATGGCTCGGGCTGTCCAGGCGGTTGGTGAGGAGATCCATTTTTTTGAAGAAGCCGGATGGGACGCCTTTTATGAAGATGCTCCAGCCGGCCGCCACTGGAAGCGTGGCCTGATGATGTCTGATATACTTAAAGAGGTAGAACATATCATTCTCATGCCCCGTTGCGGCCGTCATGTGCTGGCAGGTAGTACACTAGGCCTGAAGGCTGCCGTAGGTTATTGGCGCACCGACACACGTCTGGAATACCATCGCGACGCATCCACCCTCCAGGAGAAGACGGCCGAGGGCAATACCGTTGAAACCTTACGCAAGAAGCAGCGGTTGGTGCTTTCTGCAGCAGATAAGATACTTACGACTTTTGGTCCAGATGAAGGTCACGTCTTCCAGCCGGAGAACGGCCTGGTATTCGCTTCGGAGTCGGTGCTGGCCCACGACATGGTGTCGCTGGCTTGGCTGTTAGAAAACAGGCGCAACTTTCCCACATCAGGGAAGGAATGGTTCAAAGATAACAATCAGTGGGTAGCCAGGATCGCCAATCACTATATAGTCAGCAAATTGGGTGGATGGGGACCGACCCTCGCTTCCGAAAAGCTAACCAAGAACGACATCAATGCCATTTGGGATGATCGGACTCTCAACCATGCTTACCAGGTCTTCGGTGTTATGCCTAAGGTGATCCTAGAATCGGCCAACAACGCCATTCCTGAAGATTTGAAGAAGCGGCTAACCGAAATGACCACTCGTTCTGCCTGAAGGGTCCGCACCCTCGAATAACTCCATTGCAGAGTAAGGCATATTCATCGAGTTCTCACGTCGGTAAGGCTTCCACCTATAAATCATTACGGACAACCATAATTGGGAAGCGAAGATTACGAGTTGAAAAAGAGGGTAATGCCCTGCCCATAAGCCACGCGGGCACCTGATACTCCTCGACCTGGCAAAAAAGTGGGGGTTCGAGATTTCCCTGACGGAGGCTCAGAATTTAATGGGCGAAATACTGGAAGAATGTGTCGGGGATCTTGAGAAGTGCTGGTGGGAGAACGGGACTCCGAAGCTATTCTCTCCCAATCCCATCACCCTGGCAGAAAAATTGGGATTCAATGTAGAGAGATATTCGAAAATAACTGGCCCAAATAATTCAGCAGGTCGATCATGATAGAGTGTAAGAACGGTGAAAATCCAGACTAAACGTCGGTGTCCTTCTTGCTGGCGGTCTCTGCAAGCAGGCAGGCCGACAACAGGATCGGGATCAAGAGGATAGCCGATGTGCGACTTATAGCTGGCATTTTAGCGGTTCAACAACGAGCAAAACATGGCCGCAGCTTGCTACCCCGGTGGGCTGGGCCACAGGATCGGCTCTCATCAGTGTTTGGACTCATCTTGGATGGTGCTCTTCATGATGACCTGACCGTACGGGTTCCAGGTGTCGAGGGTGTAATAAAAAGTCGAAGTTCCGAGGGCCTCGTCGCCGGTGGTGAAGCGCGAGATGAAGCACGGGCCGTAGTCGCCGCCCGGCACTGCGAGTCTGTTGGGCGCGCTGAGGTCGTCGCAAGCCGGCCTTTCCGGTGTAACAGCGCGGTGGATGAAGTGGCAATACCCCCCGTCCCGTATGAGATTGAAGATGGTCTGCGGCACGCTCCAAGGGCTCCAAGGATTCTCTGCCAGACGCATGTAGATCCCGCGAGGATGGGCGCCTGTGTTGTTCAAGCAGTTGTAAAGCATCACCCAGCGGTGGACGAACCGGTTCCACTCCACTCCGAGCTCACCCATGCAGTTTTGCGGCTTGGAGGGGTCATCCGCGTAATCCTCAAAGAGCGGTGCGGCGTCGGCTTCGGATTTCGAGAAGCGCGGCATTTTCTGCTGATCCAATCCCGTGAAATACTCCAGGTAACGCCAGCCATCTCTCCGGCCGAAGTCCTCGGCCCCGATACGCGCGAGGTATGGGGCGCTTTTGCGGTAGAGCTCCCCGCCCTGCGTACCCCAAAAATAGAGGTACCCATCGGACGCGCGGGCAATGGCAATATTGATGAACTTTCCGCCCGCGCAGCCGAAACACGGCCCCTTGGAAAAGTCATAGAGATAGTGGAAGGTATTGGCGTCGTCCTCCGAGACGGCCACCACGGTGCGGGTCGGATAGCCCAGGGGGCCGGGTGGTTTCGCCGTGTCGGTGGGGTTATCCGTCCCGAAGATGACGTACATCCTTCCGCCTTCGCTGATGCCAGAGATGGGGGACTCATTGGTGCGAAGCTTGACCGCCGGCTGCCCCTGAGCGTTCAGGACGACGGGGCTTTTAAACGCACCGATGGAGTTGCGGATGAAATCGAGCTTCACGCAATTCTCGATGGTCGTGTCGGTGGTGAAGGCGATGGCGTCGTTGAAGTCGGGATTGCGAGTCGGTGCATTGGGGCCGTTTCGCCTGCCGTGGAACGTGCGGGTGGGCACCGTGTCACCGAAGAGGAAGAACAGCTTGCCATGGTGCTCGAACGAGTAGCCATGGTCGGCGGCTTTCAGACCGAATCGCGTCTCCGTCTGACTGACCGTAGGTTTGTGGAACTCATGGTCGGTCTCGCCGGTGAGCTGGCAGACCTTTTTCGAGGACCCTTGAACGTAGGTGATATGGTTTTCCATCGCCTGCGTTGAGCGCCAATCTTGCCGGGCTTGGGCGCCGCCTTCCTTCACCAGCACTGCCATTCCCAACCATGCCGCCGCGACCGCACATACACAGCCCAGCAGTTTCCTCATTCTCTCCTCCAGTCGTGAGATATAGCTCCCTCCTCAAGCTGTGTTTGTTTGAAAAGCTGCCATTCCAATTCTAAAGAAGAATCGGGAATAAGTTTAAAAAAGCCGGAACAAGTCCGAAAGCCTCTTCGATCTTTCTGTAAACGTCTTGCCGGCTCATGACAAGTCCCTTCTTTCATTTATTTCTTCAATAAAAAGAATATTCATGATGAGGCCAAAATTCAAGGACCGCACAGAAAGGAACGTAAATTTCAGCGCCAATCCATCCATTCGGCCCCGAGTCGGCACCACCCGAACTGAAGCCCCGCACAGACTTCCTCACGCCGAACCCACCTCGGACCCACACGGCCTGAATGGACTGAACGCGAAGACGGCTACTTGACCTGCAAGCGTGACTTCATGAGGACGACGACGTAGGGATTCCACGTCGACAGAACATAGTATAGGTCTAGCTCGGAGCCTTGAAGCTTCGTCCAGCGCTCCACGACATATGGGGCGTAGGCACCACCCCGGACTGCACCCGGGTTCGCCTTGCCCTTTCCGATGACCGGCCCTGCGAGTCCGTCGTCTGGATGTGCGTCAGGATTGTGGATGAACTTGCCAACGGCCCCGTCACGAACTGCATTAAATACAGTTTGCGGCTCGCTCCACGGCCCCCACGGCGTGCGCGAGTAAGAGAACAGGATGCCACGGGGCGCTGGCGGTCGGCTATCGTACATCATTAGCCATAGGCCGAGATCCCTGCACCACGTGACCGACAGATCGCCGAGCGTGCCGTTGCTGACGATCGGCTTGGCATCCGACTCCTTTTCGCTCCAGGTCGGTTCGCTCGCCGCGTCCAGCCCGGAGAAATGGCGGGTTCCCTTCCCGGTCTCGAAGTTCGCTATCGGGACAATCGACAGATAGGCGTCGCTCTTGCGGTACACGCCCGTCCCCCAGATGATGACGAAAGGTCCACCGGGAGGCAGGCCTGCTATGGGCCCTGGCTCAGAGTGCATCGACATCTTGATGAATCGCCCCGCCGGAAGCTGAGAGATCGTGCGAAGCGGCTGAAACGTCGCAGGGGGGGTGAACTTGGTGAGCACCGAACGATCGGTGGTCCTATCCATCGAATGGTTCGTACTGACGACCACGTACATGTGACCCCCGAGGCTGATGCCCGAGACAGGGACTTCAAAAGCCCCCATGCTGATGCCGGGGGGCTGGATGGTCAGGTACCGATCGCCGACCGTCAGGAAATCCAATCGCACGCCGTGCTCAGGATCGCGCGCGTCCGTCGTCGCGATCGTGTCGAGGGCCCGGTCTAAACGGCCCACGGTGTCGCCGAACAGGAAGTACGTGCGTCCCTCGTGCTCGAAGGAATAGCCGAGGTCCGTGCCTCTGATGCCATACCGCGTGAAGGTCCGGCTGAGGGTCGGTTGATGCCGCTCCTTGTCCTCTTCTCCGAGGATTTGTTCGAGCTTGATGGTGGAACCGGGCACGTAGCGGATGACCGGCGCGATCGCCGTGCCCTGTGGGGCAGGGGGGAGCGCCGGTTTCACATCCTCACCTGCTGAAGTGCTGGGGGGCGGCTGCGCATCTGTATGCTGGGTGGACATGGAGAGTACAGCACGGATTGCAGGTTCCCAGGGACGCGCCATCTTGTCGTTGCAGCCAGCATTGGGATGAAGGCCGTCCGCATAGTCGCTTGGGGAGAGGATGTTCTGCATGTCGACCATTGAGACCCGCGGACCTTTGGACGCGACGATGCCAGCAATCGCGGCATTATATGACTTATGGCTCGGGTCGGGGACCCGCCGAAAAGGAATAATCCGTGCCACGATGACGTGCGTCTGCGGCAGACGCACGAGAATATCGTCCAGAAGCGCCGAGAGATTACTGGGTGCCGAGGCCGCTTGGCCGTGGCGAAGGTCATTCGTGCCGATGTGGAGCAGGATGATGTCTGGTTGATAGATCTCAAGCCAGCCTTCTGAATCAATCCTTTTTTTTATCTGCGGGATTGTCCAACGCGGATGGCCTTCGTTGTCTGGACCCTGGATGACACCTCTGCCGCTCCGTCGGGACCCTACAAAGTTAATGATGTAACCGTCGTTTGTGAGCAGCGTCCCGAGCAAGTGCCGATATCCCCCGTAGCTAGGATCGCGAGTGCCGAAGGTGATAGAATCACCGAGCGGCATAATCTTAAGGCGGATCTCCTGCGAAGACCCCTCGACAGAGGCGATGGGGTTGGATAGCGGCGTTTGTTGTGCAGAGACCCTACCCCCGATGAAAAGTAGACTCAAACTGTAAATCACAATAAAAAATTTCGTCAATTTTTTCATTTCTTACCCCTCCCTTATTTCTACATTCCGTCACCAGTCTTAAATCCCTACCAATTTCTCATTTTAAGTATACTTATCGATCTCCATTTTTTCAAAATCAGGCAGAGCATGATAAGTACCTAGGGATTCCATGGCAGGTCGGGTGAATCCTCCTCACTTAACCGTGGGCTGGGCTTAACAATTTGCTTCAATGTCATAAGGAAGAAATAAACAGGGCGGCGATGAATAATTTTGAACTATAAGGTGTGGGTAGCTTGCCAATTTTCAAAAACGAGCCGATGGGGAGATATGACGAGTACACCTAATAATCCGCACTCTTGAAGTGAACTGAAAAGGGATGATTATGGATTGAAAGTGAGTATTCGGCCACTACTGGAAGAGTGCCTCAGATATATTAGAATACTACTACAAAAGTTCCCCATTAAATCAGAGAGGCACACTCAAATGGTGTGCCTCTCTCATAGGGATTTCTCAGTTGCTTTTTGGATCACTTTTCGTTTGGGTGAGCCTTTGGGGCGAACGCTTTGATCGTGGCAGCAGCATTTTTGTCCATTTCCTTTGTGTACTCGATGTGGACATGCGCTCCTGCCTTCAGATCCTCAAATTTGATAGCCTCCTTGCCCTTCATAATCTTTGTATCAGCGGTGACAACGAAGGTTTTCTCCCCTGCCTTTCCCCTTCCAGTAACCACAATGCTCTTTGCCATGGCGTCCACGCTCTTAATCTCTCCACTGAACTTCTCCGGTTTAACTTTAACGGGCGCAGTGGAGGCTGGTGCGGGTTTTGCAGGAGCTTGTGCAATGGCTCCGGAAACAAAGGCTACCAAAGTAAGCATGACCACTAACAGAATCGTCTTTTTC
>Ga0187771_10003530_pt1 | contig 10928 bp, 7 predicted proteins | sample 0116_SJ02_MP15_1_FD_133139 | JGI IMG/M metagenome (GOLD analysis project Ga0187771, IMG submission 133139) | Tropical peat soil microbial communities from peatlands in Department of Meta, Colombia - 0116_SJ02_MP15_10_MG | ecosystem: Environmental > Terrestrial > Soil > Wetlands > Peat | place... | reverse complement strand
TGTCATACGCGTCTTCGGACTCATAGCATCAAGCATCAATGGTGCATCACTATGCTTTGCAACGAAGTCAATGTACTTCTCAAAAGCAATATCCGTTGTTCCAACAATGTCAAAAGCGAATTGTACACCAGTAATGTCACTTTGAGTTTGCATCGTGTTGATTATGTCTTCCGCTGCTTTTGCATCGAAAACACCCTTGTTTGCGTCTTCAACCATTTTCTGACCTAGCCAAAAGATGGAACCAATCAGAAAAGTCGGCAGTTCTCCTGGTTGACCGCCTACTTTAGCTCTTCCAACAGTGTATATTTTTTGTTCTTTGTTGAATTTAAAGGACATTTTTCCTCATCTGATGGATTCATTTTTTAACCATTGCTTTCTTTGCAAGTTCAGGAGCTTCTTCCTTATTTTTGCCAAAGAGTGCACCCATCGCATCAGCATCTTCTTTCTTGACAGCGGCACCGCCCATAATTATGCCGATTTGCCCCTTGAGTCCGGCAGCCTTTAATGCTTCATCCAGTTTTGGAAGATTATTTTTTGCGGGCACCGTGTTCACTGAAACAGCGATCAAATTTGCATTGTTCTCTCTCGCTTTGTCGACAAAAACTTGCGGGGCGACGCTTTTTCCAACGTCAATTGTTTTAAATCCAGCTCGTTTTAGTGACCTTCTGACTGCCTCTTTTGCTGTGTCATGCATGTCCGGTTCGATATTGCCTATGACGACAACGCCGATTGGATTTTCAGGTTCTGGAGGCTCTTTCTCCATCATAGATTTAAGCCACGACATTTAAACACCTTTTTCCTTTTTATTACTCTGGGCTTTTTATACTCGAATTTCATATTTAAGCTTTGACTAACAATTTCAATAAACTCAAAAAAGATGTCGCGGAAAAGAGAAGGAAACAAATGTTTGAAGCAAACAAAAAATACGTGCTGCTGTCGTTGATTTTCATTTTCGCTTTCATTTACAGGATAGTTCTAATGTTTTGGCAAGATTTTCCGCCTGGAGCCGACATAGGCTTACACGCCAGCGTTATTAATTCGATAACGGGGTCAGGCAACACCAATTTCCTCTATGACTACTACCAGATGGGCGGAGGCCAATCCTTAACCTTTCCAGGCTACCACATTTTCGCTTCAGCCATAATGCTCATGACCGGTCTACCCGATTATATAGCCCAGGCTCTTATTGTTACACTGTTCTCTTCGCTTATTGTTTTAATCGCTTTCCTGATAACCAGAGCGGTATGGACTGAATCAGCCGCTTTTATTGTTGCTTTTTTAGTGGCGGTCTCTCGCTTCGACATTGAAATGCTCATGTGGGCGGGCTATCCCAACGTTATAACACTTCTTTTGATTCCGGTAACATTCTACCTTTTTCACCGAAGAGAAAGGTTCTCGCTAACGCCTTTTCTTGTGTCTGCCTCGATTTTGGTGGGATCAATATTTTTAACACACTCTTTGAGCGCCGCCATTTTCGTCGGTATAACTGTCATCACCGTGTTTTTCGCGCTGATTGCTCCTAAAATGTTCGGTACAACAAGGAGAAGCGTTCTCTATTGGCTGCTTCCACTGTTCGGTGGAGCACTTCTTGTTTCTCCTTTTCTAGTGAGCGCGGTTCCCGCCTATCTAAGTGCTAACTCATCATTCACCGCTAGCAGCGTTATCAATCGAGCGATACTTGCGACAAGAGTGCTTCCTCTAGTTGTGGTGTTAGCACTCTTCGCTTGCCTCCTGCCATACTTTCTATTATCCAAAAAATACAAGGGTCGATACCTCTCGCTTCCAACCTTCCTGCTAATCATGTGGCTTTTCGTTCCATTAGTGCTGACGCAAGGCTTCATGTTTGGGCTCTACGTCGATTACAACCGGTTTCTCTACTTCCTAGTTCTGCCTGTAATCATACTTTTCGCAATTATGATTGATCACGGCGCAGCGTACTTTGCGCACCTAACAGATACATACCGCGCTCTAACTGCCCAAACGCAGAACATACAGCGAGCCGCGAACAAGTGGTTAACAAGAATCTCACGTGGCTTAACCCGCAATAGAGTTTATACCATCTTCGCTTTGGGCTTTATACTCGTCTTCCTCGTGACGCTCCCAATCTTTGCCACTCCCTGGCAAGGCGTTACCATTCAAAGCTTTTACCAAGTGATGGATAACCCTGGCTACCAAGCAATTCAATGGGCTAAACAAAACACAGCGCCTGGCTCGGTTTTTGTTTCCGACGCTCTTTACGGATGGTGGCTCGGTGGCTTTGCGGAGAGGCCGACCTTGAGTGCGGTTCCGCCACAGTATTTAACTGTTAACAGTGAGTTGGCGCCAGCAACGGTAGCTTCTAATCTGCTTGATACTGATTTCATTATTGATAATGGGTACATTCAACTTAGAGAAGACGGCGGGTACATTGGGAGACATAACCCTGAGGTTCTAGCGGACGTTAACTGGACGCCTTTCCCTGTGTCGTTTTTCCAGTTTAACGACAGCGAAATTACTTTGCTTTCGCAGGATGCTGGGTCTGTACAATCCAGTGACATAACTCAGATACCTGTCACAAGCATGGAAATGGTCAATGCACAGACTACCAGTCCCTCGATTATTGTAAACAAGGCAAACAGTGACTTCAACTACTCAGAAATACTAACCGTGTCGCAAGGAGTTATGCTCGCAAACATGACCGTGGTAGTTCAGAGCGAAAATCCGAATGTCTCGTTAGACTGGGTAAACTTCATACTTAACTCCCAAGGTGAGTTTCTGCAACCGTTCAATAACACTGTTGCAATGTTAGACGCGAGCTTGAAGGAGGTCGGCCAACTTATTTTCGTGGAAGGTCAGCCGCAAATCTCCTCGTTTAACTCAGAGTATCCCTGCGTCACACAGCTTTCTTATAACCTACAGGGTAAGTCTTCTGCAGAGATACAAGTTTTGGTAGGAATTTCCCCGGTTACGGAAAATGACATAGAAAACCAGGCAAGCCTCGACAAAACTTTAACTTACAACACTCAAAATGCCGAAAAACCGGCTGCCAGTTTGCCCATGACCACATTCGACTATAAAGCAGCAATAGAAGCAAACTCGATTTCTTACATTGCCAACCGAGATTTTGGAGTGAACCCTAAATTCGCGGACGACCCAGAGTTTAGCCTCGTATTTATTAACAATGAAGTCGCCATCTTTAAGTTTAGAGCGAGCAATCAGACTGGAGGATAACTGGCTCCTTGATGGATAAAATGGCACGAGAGAGACAACTTGAGATCGCCTTTATCACTATTTTCTCCGTGCTTGTTTTGCTCATCTTCTACACCGCCATATCGATGAATGGCGTAGTGTTAGGAAATGATCCAGCCGTTCACTTAGAAAAAGCCCAAATCTTCCTGCAAACGGGAAAAGTGCCCTTGGTTAACTTGGGCTGGACGCCTCCGCTTTACGAGCTTTTGCTTGCTATGCTCATTTCTTTAAGTGGAGCAACAGGCATCGGGCAGATGATTTTTTTAGTTAAAGCTCTCGCAGCAATAGTTGATTGGCTACTTTTCATGTCTGTTTATTTGATTGCTAGCAAATTCTTTAACAAAAAAGTTGGGGCTGTAAGTGCTGTTTTGTTGCTGATGTGTTTTCCCGTGTTTGAGGCTAACGAGTTTGGCGGCTACACCACAGTGCTTGGCATAGCGTTTATCCTTTTGGTGCTTCTTTACTTGACGAAAGCAATAGAGCAATTCGGTTACCTCGTAGTCACTTTTTTTTCAGCTTTTGCACTTGTTTTATCCCATCAGCTTGCTGCTTTCCTCGCGGTAATAATGTTGCCTCCGATACTGCTTTACATGCTGATAAAATCCAAAGGCGCCTACCTCAAAGTTTTCATAGCCTTAATCCTGGGCGGAGGAATAGCTTTCTTCCTCTACTATTTTCAAGCCATGATCGGCTACATAGGGCTTGTTATCGAATACGTCTTTTTCGCGGTGAAAACCTACGCCTTCCAAATTCCATCGGTCAGCTTTACATCTTTCATGTACAATTTCGGGTTCGTATTCTTCCTCGCCCTAGGCGGTATTGTCATCTCCTACTTTTTGCTGAGAAAAGACAAAAATCTAGTTTTTTACGTTATATTAATGCTTAGTTTCTTTGTTCCTCTTTTCTTCGCTGAATCTTACTTTTTCGGCTTTTACATGCCCTTCCAATGGTTTGTTTATTATTTGACGCCTCCGATGGCCATTTTTGCAGCCGTTTCTGTTGCGTTTGTAGAAGAAAAATTCCTCGCGTACTATGCCAGCAACAGAAAAACTCTGCGTAAAAATTGGTTGAAGATACTTACTGTTTCTCTTATCCTGTTGATGTGTGTTGTGCTTGTTTTCCGTTCTGATATAGTGTATGGAAAAATAATGCAAGCCAGCGTTTACTATTCAACTACCGATACGAAAGCTTTGGACGCCGGGGTTTGGCTTAAGCAAAATTACCCGAATAACGCGACAGTTGTTGATACAGAAGTTCCTGGTTTTTGGTTTTCAGCATTTTCGGGCAAAAACGTTATCGCCCAAACCTCAGCAACGATCGGAACAAACGATATCGCCGGCTCAGTTTTAAGTCTATCATACAACATTCAGGACCCTCAGAACCTGTTTCAGGCTTACGAAGCGTACGGATATACTTACCTAGAAAGTTACGTCTCCATAAATCAAGTTTGGTATCAAGTATCATTTTCATCCACGGCTGGAGATTTTATCTCGTTCGCTCAAGATGGCAAAAATTATGATTTTTCCCTATCTAACTTAACACGAGATATTTATTTTGACGAGCAAACTTATCCCACAAATATAGAATTCAGGTTCTTCAATGAGTATGTGGCGTTAACGGAGATAATGCTTGTTCAAAATGACTCTTACCCAACCGACATTTCTTGGTCTGTGTCCCCATTAAACGGTGACATTTCAAACGTAACGCTCTACCTAACCAACTACTTTAACCTTCAGTTCACTTTCGATAAGGCTCAGATTCCTCAACTCATGAATTGGGTTAACCCTTGGAACGTAACTTCAAAAACAACTGAAGGAAAATCATGGGCAGTTGTTAATTTCCCAAACGCAACCTCCGACAATTATGTTGGTGTCTATGATGACAAAGACCAAATTGCTTACGCCTTTAACTTCACTGACTGGCCGAATTGGGGGAACATCGGCGCTTTGGGTAACGGGCAAATTGACGCTGTAAGATTACAATATCAATTCCGTCAAGTAAGCGCCAACCAGACAGTTTCACGGCAGTACGAGATCCTTTGCCTTTCAAAAAACACTTTTTCAACGCTGCAACGTAGTAATCTTGAGAGCCTCTTTGATTTCAAAACTGAGCCGTTTACAATTAATACTAAAGACTACAAGGATTACATCGCGGAAAACAGCATTGAATTCATCGTCTATGACAAACACCAGCTTGACCCTAACATAGTCCACCTGAAATTCCTACAACTAATCTACTCCAATGATCGATACGTGATCTTCAAAATCTTGAGCAATTACAACCAAACTCAGTAAATGAAAACTCCGTCAATTACATTGGCTATGCAGCTGTACACGTTTTCTAGCCTTTTGTTTTTCCAATTTTTCTATATTGTAGATCGACACGAAATTCGTTCTCAATGCACGCTGGATATTCGTGCTTTAGCGAGAATTAATCAAAGCTTTCAGCCTTTTCGATTTTCATTAATGATGTTGCTGCTGGGTAACGTGTTAAGATTAAAAAAACGAGTGATGCACACTTACCGCTTCTTAAAGTAATTGGGGTCTTCGCGTAGAATTTTGGGTATGTAGTTGCAGGCTGGGTCTGATTCGAATAGGTCGCCTGTGTAGTATTCTGCCCGTGTTCTGCATCCGCCGCAGATTTCTCGATACTCGCAAACGCCGCATCTGCCCTTAAGGTTGCTTTTGTCTCTCAGTTTAAGGTGCAGTTCACTATGTTGCAGGTCATCCCAAACCTTCGTCAATTTCTTGTCTTTAACGTTGCCTAAGCGGTAGCCTTCATGGAAACCGCAGCTTCGGTAATCGCCATTTTCAGTTATGCCAACGTAGTTGCCGCCGATGGTGCATCTGCCAAGGTAACCTTCGTGATACCAGTCCCAGAAGTCAACTGGGTTTTTCTGGCGAACGATTCTGGCGTAGAAAGGCGAGTAAACGTTGACTTTAACCCTGCCCTCTAGCTTACGTTGAATACAATAAATTTCATCAAAAGCTTCCTCGTATTGTTCAGGTGTGGGTGCCAAGTCAGGCATGTTGCTTCCAGCTCTACCGACGGGAACTAGATTGTGATAAACTAACATGCGCGCTTTGTATTCCTCTGCGAGTGCCGCAGGGTGCGCCATGTGCTTAATGTTGTATTTAGTCATGGTTACGACTAAGCAGTCGAGTAATCCAACTTCAGAAAGTTTTTCCATGGCGTGTAACGCTTTGTCGTAACTGCCCCTCCGTCGAATGATTTCATTCGATTCCTTGTTTCCATCAATGCTGACTGCCGTGTGGACATCAAACTTTCTAAGCTTATCGAATCGTTCTTCATCCCACGCGAAACCACTTGTTATGAGGCTAACTTTCATGTCATATTTCTCTTCAGCATAAGCAATAACGTCGAAAACGTCCTTTCGAATCAAAGGTTCTCCACCGCTGATGCCAAACCACGGCGAACCGAAGTCATGAATCTCGTCAACCAGTTTCTTGGCGCCTTCAGTGTCCAGTTCGCTGTCAGCAGCGTAGTCTTTAGTGAAACTGCAGTACATGCAATTGCCGACACAGTTCCTCGTACACCGCCAAACCACCATGTACAATGGTGACTTATTTGAAGCCATCAAAGACCCCGATATTGGAAATAAATTCGCCTAATGCGATATAAAACTTACTCCTAGAAACCATTTTTCGTTTTGACTGCCAAGCGTTGTAGAAAGCATCAAGTTTTAGTTCGGTTGGTTTTAAGGAGAACTGTACACCACCACTTTTTTTTTGAATTTCTTAGCGTCTTCTGCTGTCTTGTTTTGGCGTCTCCGCCTTTCTTGAAGTAAACTTTTACAGGTAAAGACGCAGAGCGCGGTTCCCGTGACTAGTATTAATAAGAGGAAGAAAACAAGTTCAACCCAATAATTGGATGGCGAGTACAACAAGTTCAACCGTTAAAATGGGTTTCCGGTGACTTGTCACAGGGTTCGGTTCATGTTAATCTTCGCAGGATTATTTGCGTAACTTTGAGGGTGTTAGTAATCGAGGATAAAATACTTGGTCTAACATTCAAAGGTAACTGGGAGCCCTTAGGTTTGCTTTTTCACCCATTCTTTTATTTGACGATAATGCCTCTACAAGGAAAAGTATCATGGCGATTCCCGTTATTGTAAGACCTAGCACAAAGAAGACTTTGAACTCGAAGGTTTCAACAGCATAATGAATTGCCAAAACCACAATTTCAAGGATAAACAGTCCGAGGAAAAAATAGAAATACAACATTGAGTTAGGCACGATGCGTCGACCAACCCAGCGATATCCGTTGAACCTCATTTTCTTCTTGAGCAAATATTCACCATACTCGTTTTTTTGCAGGTACCCTAAATCTTCCAGTTTCTCCAAGTGTCTATACGCCACGCTGGGGCTGCTCAGGTTCGCGGCTTTCATAACTTCTCTGGGGCCGACTGGTTTGCCTTTCTTTACAACTTGCAAGTAGACGTCTAAAGTGATTCCTTCAAGTTCCTCTTGACTTGCCTTTGTCAAGTTGAAGCCTCAACGGACATTGAATTGCCACTTTAATCGTATTAGCTTTGCTAGTAATTCTTGTTTTTTAAGCGCTTTTTTAACAAGAAGCCGATGAATTGCTTTTAAGCAACTACGGCAATTAAGGGTGAGAAAATGATTTAATGCAAAATTCCTTTTGAAAAATTTTTTCTTAACCAATAATTTAACATTAATTTGTTTATTGTCTGTGCAACCCCAAGTTCCGTTAATCCGCTAACGTAGTTTTCCCGGCGGCTTGGAAGTTAAGCAGCTCTTAGAGGAGGGTTAATCATTCACGTTGCCGCCATAAAAGTGTGGAAGCGTTCCAGGCATACCTTAGCGAGCGTAAAATTGAAAAGTTGACATGGCACATGGAAAGTCTTATAAAACCACAGCGCTAAATTGAGAGCAGTGAATCAAGGAGAGTTATGAATAATGTCTAAACCTAAAGAATATTCATGGATGACTAAGGATAAACTGATGACTTACACCTTTTTCGCGGTGCTCATACTCACAGTTGTCACGGCTGCTCTTTGGTCAACCGAGACTAGTCCATCAAAGTGGAACCTAGGGCTTACAGTAGCCATATCCGCCATAATCTCTGTTGGAATCGCCGTAGGGCTCGACGCTTTTCTGCACCAAGTTGCAGTTGATAGCCCACTTAACATTATGTCTGCTGCTGTTTTCGGCTTAATCGTCACTGACTGCTACACGTTCGGTGTTCCATTTATGCGTACGATCGAACTGTTTCCTCTGGAGGCACCTCAGTGTTTCGCCTATGTGGCTGTGATGTCTGCCGTCGGCTTGATCGTTTTCAAGAAACTTGTCGGTCTCTCTGGCAGAAAATACGTTAATCCCGCTGCAGCTGCAAAATTCGTAGTCATGATACCCTTCATTAACACGTTGCTATTGGCGGTTGACCATATGAAAAGCTCTCTGCTTGGCGTGCCAGCGATGGATGGTCCACTCGGCTTAGCAGGTGCCGTAAATAAAAACGGTCTATCCGGATTCGGTGCTTACATGATCAGTTGCTTCTCTAACTCCAATCATGCGGTTCCAGCAGCAACGACTAACAACTTGCTTACAGCAATGTTTCTAGAGCAGTTCCACGACTGGGCCGGCGGAGCCTCAGCAATCGCGGTTATCATCGTCGGCATTGCCTTCTTCGTTGTTGCACGCAAGTACGTGAAGTGGAGAATAACCATAAGCTACTTTGTAACAACTATAATACTGTCAGTTATTTTCTCTGCTGTTTATGGCGACACAGACTACCTCGTTCGACTGACGTTCCTAACGCTCATCGGGGCTTCAGTGTTCTTGGCGTTCTTTATGGCAACAGATCCTGCAACGACCCCGCTAACCTACACAGGGCAGGTGATCTTCGGAGTTGGCGTCGCAATATTGACAGTGCTTATGATCACGTTCCTGCAGTTCTTCGGCGCCTCATTTATAGCGCTAGTCATCATGAACTTAACAGTGCCGGCACTTGACAGAGTCGGTAAACTCAAACCTACAACTGAAACTAAGCATCCCAAGCTGCCTAAAGCCCAAGCGTTCGCTCCTGAAAAAGTCAAAGAGTACCAGTGCATACGATGCGGCGCTTGCATGCGTGCATGCTGCCATAAGCTTAGCCCGATTCTAATTAAGCAGGCTTTTGACAAGATGAATTTCGACAGCATGAGCGCGCTCCACGCGGATTATTGCGATGGATGCGGTCACTGCAGTTACGTTTGCCCCTCAAGAATTGACCTTAAAGGTGCGGTCCTTCGATCAAAAGCAATGCTGAGACAGCAACAGTAAACCCCAATTCCTTAACCCTTTCTTTTACTCTCTTTTTTACCCAAAGAATTTGGTGCTTTCAAGCTGGCTTTTATTTTCGGTTTAGTAAGTACCAGATTCAATATATGACTCTTACGTGTCAAGCTCGTAAGCATTAAGCTTATTAACATGCCACCACGTAAATAGTTCAAGGGATAAAAATTGGAAACACCAAAATTTAAACTATCTGACATATTCTATGCTATAATCATACCACTTATTCTAGTGTTACTAATCTACGTTCTCGCATACTACGTAAACCCCGGCGGAACCCAACACATGTTGGGACTTACTGGTACAGGAGGCACTATTGCTGTCATTTTTACCCAAGGCTTTGCTCAAATGATCGTTCTCGGTATCCCACTGGTACTAGGCTTGGTGTGGAATAAATGGGCTGGCGGCGCAGCAGGGTTTATCACGGGAGGCATGTATTACGTAGCCAGCGCAGGGCTTTACACTGGGTATTATGAAACTTCTTCTGGCCATTACAACTTTTTCGGCGACCTGAGCATGCTCGGATACCTCGTTTGCGCTATTATCATCGGCTACATGGCTGGAGCATTGAACAACGGATCATCGAGTTTCAAACGAATGCTGGGCGCAGGCTTAACAGCTGCGGTGATAGTTGCGACACTTCAAGCTTATTTTAACTATAGCCTTTCACTTTCGCCAGCGATGTCAATGAACCACTCAAATTGGGCGATCACAACCTTCGGAATAGCGGGACTTTACGGATTCACCTTGGCCTTCGTGCCAAGCATTGCCTTAGGCATAATAGTACCTATAATTGCTAAAGTAATGACGTGGTATGGACTTCAGCCGATGAGGCACTGAAATCCCTATTTCCTTTCTTTTTTAATTCCAAGAAATACCTATTTTCCACTTGACCGAATGGTGTCGCTACAATTTGATTTGAGCTGGCAAACAAAACCTACAACGTCACGCTTTCATAAGTTACAAACGCATTTTTCTATTATTCGCGTGATTTAATATTATGCTCATTCTTACTTGATAAGATTATTGGGAAAAGAGTGGGTGCTTAGAATATTGATTTACATTTCATTCTTGAAAAACTATTTTTGGTTTGGAGCAAACTCCCACGCAATGTTGCCTTTCCAAATCTCGCCTAGCTTAGTTATTCTGATCTCTTTATCATCAATTTCGATTAATCCTTTGTCTTTCAGCTTTTGAAGCTGCTTTGGAAACACCGTCTCGGGTGTGGTACCGAATTTTTGCATGAACTCCCTTTTGCTAACGGGTAGCCGTAAATATAATCGTGTCATTGTCCGCCTCATCATATCTTCATTGGTGGACTCTGAGAGTCTGCTTATGGGCAGTTTGCCCGATTTTACAGTTGCCATGTAACCGTTTATGTTT
>Ga0187771_10003529_pt1 | contig 10929 bp, 9 predicted proteins | sample 0116_SJ02_MP15_1_FD_133139 | JGI IMG/M metagenome (GOLD analysis project Ga0187771, IMG submission 133139) | Tropical peat soil microbial communities from peatlands in Department of Meta, Colombia - 0116_SJ02_MP15_10_MG | ecosystem: Environmental > Terrestrial > Soil > Wetlands > Peat | place... | reverse complement strand
CTCTTCACGTTGTGTTCGGCGACGAAATAGACCGGACGCGCTTTGATCTCCGACAGCATCTTGCCGACATATTCGCCCAGCACGCCGATCATCACGAGCTGCACGCCGCCGATCACCATCATGCCGACCACCAACGAGGGATAGCCGGGCACGTCCTTGCCGAACACGATGGTCTCGAACAGGATCTCGATGCCGAAGAACAGCGCCACCGCCGCCAACAACAGGCCGAGCAGGCTGGCGACCCGCAGCGGCGCCACCGTGAACGAGGTCAGGCCCTCGATGGAGAAGCCGATCAGCGTCCAGACGTTCCAGGTGGTCATGCCGTGCGCGCGCGGGGCCGGCTCGTAGTCGACGCGCACCTGTTTGAAGCCGATCCAGCTCGACAGGCCCTTGAAGAAGCGGTTGCGCTCCGGCATCTGCCGCAGCGCCGTCGCCGCGCGCGGCGACAGGAGCCGGAAGTCGCCGGCGTCTTCGGGGATTTTCTGCCGCTGCCCCCAATTGATGAGCGCGTAGAACCAGTGCACGCCGGCGCGCCGCAGCCAGGGCTCGTTCTCGCGGTGCGCCTTGGCGGTAAACACCACGTCGTAGCCGTCGTCGAGCCAGCGCGCGACCAGCGTGTCGATAAGGGAGGGCGGATGCTGACCGTCGCCGTCCATGAACAGCACGGCGCCGAGCCGGGCATGATCGAGGCCGGCGAGCAGGGCCGCCTCCTTGCCAAAATTGCGCGACAGGCTGACCACCTGCACGTCGAAGGGGTCGGCGGGCAGCGAATTGGCGACCTCGTTGGTCTGATCGCTGCTGCCGTCGTTGACATAGATGACTTCAGTGGCGAGGCCGCGCTCGGCCTTGAGCGAGCGCGCCACCGCGGCAATGCGCTCGTGCAGGGCAGCAAGACCTTTGGCCTCGTTGAACACGGGCACGACGATCGACAGGCCGGCCGTTGCCGGTAGGCGGGTTGCGGGGTTTGCTGTTTTTGGCGTTTTCGCCGGCATTTTTGTCCTGTCGCTTGCTTTCCGCGCGATCTATAGCGCATGACATGCGCCCTGTCGCCCGCCTCAATAGGGGACGGCTGGGCGCGCCCGCCAGCAAAATGTTATGCATCAACGATGATTCCGCCGCCCTTGCAAAACTTGTTCGACCGGCTGACCGTGGCCTGGCACGAACGCGCCGTCGCCCTCAAGGCGGCCAGCTTCGCCATGGTGGGGGTAGTCAATACCGCCATCGATTTCAGCGTGTTTTGGACGGCGGCGCGCCTGCTCGGCTGGCCGCTGGTGCCGGCCAACGTGCTGGCCTGGCTGGTGGCAGTGACCTTTTCCTATGTGATGAATTCCTTCGTCACGTTCGGCCCGGAATCGGGACGCATCCTGCGCTGGCGCGACTATCTGACCTTCGCCGCCTCCGGCGTCGCCGGCATGACGTCGAGCACCGCGACGCTGTTTGCGCTCTCCTATGTCATGCCGGTGCTGCTCGCGAAGCTCCTTTCGATCGCGGTAAGCTTCGCGGTCAACTTCTCGCTCTCCCATTTCGTGGTGTTCCGCGTGCGGCGGTAAAGTCGAGGTGCCGATGCCATACGACAGCAATCTGACGGACCGCTGGCCGAGCTTGGTCACCCATCTCGAATGCGCGATGACCGGCGAGCGCCACGAAGCCGATCAGGTGCACAACCTGTCGCGCGCGGGGAAACCGCTGTTGGTGCGCTACGATCTCGCCGGCGTGCGGGCGGCGCTCAGCAAGGAGACGCTCGCCCAGCGGGCGCCCGACCTGTGGCGTTATCGCGAGCTCCTGCCGGTGCGCGATCCGGCCAACATCGTCAGCCTCGGCGAATGCATCACGCCGCTCATCCGCACGCCGAAGCTGCAAGCGAAGCTCGGCGGCGGAGAAATCCTGGTCAAGGACGAAGGGCGGCTGCCGACCGGCTCGTTCAAGGCGCGCGGGCTGGTGATGGCGGTGTCGATGGCCAAAGCGCTCGGCATCAAACACATGGCGATGCCGACCAACGGCAATGCCGGCGCGGCGCTTGCCGCTTACGCCTCGCATGCCGGCATCAAAACGACGATCTTCTGCCCGGAGGACACGCCGGAGGTGAACGTCAGCGAGATCGCGTTGCAAGGCGCGACCGTCTACCGCGTCAACGGCCTGATCGACGACTGCGGCAAGATCGTCGGCGAAGGCAAGGCGAAGGTCGGTTGGTTCGATACCTCGACGCTGAAGGAGCCCTATCGCATCGAAGGCAAGAAGACGATGGGGTTGGAGCTTGCCGAGCAGCTCGGTTGGAACGTGCCGGACGTGATCTTCTATCCGACCGGCGGCGGCACCGGCCTGATCGGCATGTGGAAAGCTTTCGCCGAGCTGGAGGCGATCGGCTTCATCGGCAAAAAGCGCCCGCGCATGGTGGCAGTGCAGGCGGCCGGCTGCGCGCCGATGGTGCGCGCGTTCGAAAAAGGCGAGGAGCACGCGCCACGCTGGGAGAACGCGCATACCATCGCCTCCGGCATCCGCGTGCCGCAGGCGGTCGGCGACTTTCTCATCCTGCGCGCGGTGCGCGAAAGCGGTGGCTTCGCCATCGCCGTCGACGATGAGGCGATCCAGGCGGCGCTCGACGAGATGGCGCGCGAGGAGGGGCTGCTGTTGTGCCCGGAGGGCGCGGCGACCTATGCCGCATACAAGCAGAGCTTAGCCGATGGTCGCGTCAAGCGCAGCGATCAGGTGGTGCTGTTCAATTGCGCGAGCGGCCTGAAATATCCGCTGCCGCCGGTGCGCCGCACGCTCGATCGCCACAGGCCGATCGATTTCGCGACATTGTGATGCATCGGCCACACGGCCGTGACGGGCGAACGATTTATTCCTCATTTCAACGCGCCGGCGCACCGGCTGTTTCGCGCACGCAGTAACACGTGACAACATCTTTGCTGCGCTGCGATGCCGGCGAGAGCAACGCAAATTATTTCGCGCCGCCTGGAATCGCGCGCGCGCGTTGACAGAACGTTTCGCGCAAACTCAGTATCGTCGAGCACAACCGACGGGGGGAAAACGGCGATGATGAAGCTGCGCGTCGCGGGGATTGCGTTATTGGCGACACTTGCGGGCATCACAGGCAGCATTGCCGAGGATTATCCGAACCGGCCGATCACCATGATCGTGCCGTTCGCGGCCGGCGGCCCGACCGATGTCGTCGCGCGCATCATGGCCGAAGGCATGCGGCCTGCGCTCGGGCAAACCATCGTCATCGAGAACATCACTGGCGCCGCCGGCAGCATCGCCGTCGGCCGCGCGGTGCGCTCCGCGCCGGACGGCTACACGCTCAGCATCGGCCACTGGAGCACGCATGTCATCAACGGCGCGATCTACAATCTGCCCTACGACTTGCTCGCCGATCTCGAGCCGGTCGCATTGCTCGCCGCCAATCCGCAATTGATCGTCGCCAACAACAAGGTGCAGGCCGACGACCTCAAGTCGCTGATCGCCTGGATCAAGGCCAATCCCGACAAGGCGACGGCCGGTACCGCCGGGCCGGGCAGCGCCTCGCATATCGGCGGCGTCTACTTCGAGCGCTTCAGCGACACCAAGCTTCTGTTCGTGCCCTATCGCGGCACCGGACCCGCCATGCAGGATTTGATCGCCGGGCAGATCAGCCTGATGCTGGACCAGTCGTCGAACTCGCTGCCGCAGGTGCGCAACAAGCAGATCAAGGCCTTTGCGGTCACCGCCAAGACGCGGCTGGCCGCGGCGCCGGACATTCCGACGGTCGACGAGCTCGGCATGCCCGGCTTTTACATCTCGGTCTGGCACGGCCTGTGGGTGCCGAAGGGCACGCCCAAGCCGATCATTGCCAAACTGACGGCCGCCGTGCAGGTGGCCTTGGCCAACCCCAATGTGCGCAAGCGCCTGGCCGATCTCGGCCAAGAGATTCCGCCGCGCGAGCAGCAGACGCCGGAGGCGCTCGCCACCTTGCAAAAGGCCGAAATCCAGAAATGGTGGCCGATCGTCAAGGCGGCCAATATCAAGGTCGATTGAACGGGCGTCAGCACCTCATGTTGGCGTAAACTTCGACCGCCTCGACGCGGCTGGCGATCAGCCATATCTTCCCCTCGCGCCGATCAACGGCGTCGACCAAAGCGCTAGCATCAGCGCGCGTGTCGATAGGGGAGGTAGCGATGAAGCTCCGCACAACAGCTGCGACGCTCGCCGTCGGCTTGCTCGCCGGTATGACGTGGCTTGCGACCGCAACGCGCGCCGACGATTACCCCTCGCGCACCATCACGCTGATCGTGCCGTTCCCGCCAGGCGGTCCAAGCGATGTGGTGGCGCGCATTATCGGTGACGGCCTCAGCCGGCAGCTCAATCAGACGGTCATCATCGAGAACGTCGGCGGCGCCGGCGGCACCATCGGCACCGCCCGCGTCGCCACGGCGACGACGGACGGCTATACGCTGCTCGCCGCCGGCATGGGCTCGCATGTCGCCGCGCCGGCGCTCACGCCCGGGCTGCGCTACGATTCGATCAAGGATTTCGCGCCGATCGGGCTGATTTCCAATGCACCGGTCGCCGTGGTGGCGCGCAAGGATTTCCCGGCCAAGGACCTCAAGGAGTTCATCGGCTACTTGAAGGCGCATGGCGACGCCGTGAAACAGGCGCATGGCGGCGTCGGCTCGTCCTCGCACATGGCCTGCCTCTTGTTCACCTCCGAGCTTGGCCTCAAGCCGAAGCTCATCCCCTATCGCGGCACCGGGCCCGCGCTCGCCGACCTGATCGGCGATCACGTCGATTTCTACTGCGACCAGGTGGTCAGCGTGGCGCCGGCGGTGAAGGGAAAATCGATCAAGGCCAATGTGGTGTCCGGCGATGCACCGTCGCCGGCTTTGCCAGGCGTGCCATCGGCCAAGCAGGCCGGCATCCCCGAATTTCAGCTCAGCATCTGGAGCGCCCTCTACGCGCCGAAGAGCACGTCGCCGGACGTCGTCGCCAAGCTTGCGAAGGCGCTCGACCAGGCGCTCGATGACCCGGCGGTCGATAAGCGGCTGGTCGAGCTCGGCGGCGCCGTGCCGAGCAAGGCGGAGCGGGGGCCCGCGCATCTTGCTGCCGTGCTCGAGGCCGACATCGCCAAGTGGCACCCGATCCTCAAGGCGGCGATGGCCGCGTCGAACTGACGCTCAGTCGTTTGCCAGGATCTCTGCCACCTCGACGCGGCGGGCCTCGCGCGCCGACAGGATGCCGGCGCGGATGACCGCAAGCGAGATGGTCGCGTAGTCGCCGCCCACTTCCGGTGGCGAGCCGCCGCGCACCGCGGCAGCGAACTCCTCCAGTTCCTCGACGAAGGTGTCGTTCTTGGCGCAGGGCACGACGACCGGCTGCTTTTCGCCGCGCTTGAGCAGGCTTAGGCCGTGGTGCAGGTCGTAATAGGCGGTGGCAGTCTTGCCGTAGATGTTCATCAGGTAATATTCGGACGCCGAGGCGTAGCTGGCGTTGAGCGTCGACAGCGCGCCATTCTCGTGCTCGAGCACCATGCTGGCGACGTCCGGATTGTCGCCGGGCAGCACCAGCTGCGCGAAGCGCCCGCTCACCGCCTTGATCGGGCCGATCAGGTAGTCGAGCACGTCGGCATAATGCACGCCGATCTGCAGCATCACGCCGCCCGGCATGCCGGCGGCGGTGTAGCGCCACGATGAAAGATCGAACTGGCCGAGCCGGTCGCGGCTGATATTGGCCTCGGCATTGACCAGCTTGCCGAATAGCCCGGCGTCGATCTGCTGCTTGATCCAGCGGAATTGGCTCTCGCGCCGGCGCTGATAGCCGAGCGCCAGCACGACGCCGGCCGACCGGCAGATTCCGGTGATCTTGCGTCCGTCGGAGACCGAATTGGCGATCGGCTTGTCGAGGAACACGTGCTTGCCGGCCTGGGCCGCCTGCCGCGTCGTTTCCAGATGCACGTTGTTCGGCGTCGTATTGATGATGGCCTCGACGCCGGCGTCCTTCAGGATCGCCTCGTAACTCGGCGCCGCCGCACAGCCGTATTTCTTGGCGAAGGCCTGGCGCTTGTCTTCCGAGCGCGAGAAACAACTGACGATCTTGAGCTTGTCCGAGCGCTTGACCGCGTCGGCCAGGACGTCCGACCACCAGCCCATGCCAATGCAGGCAACGCGCAACGGCTCGGTCATGGCTTATCTCCAGCTCGCGCCGATCGATTCGACCGCGGCCTGTGCGATGCGCTCGTCGGTCGCCCAGTCGCCGCCGGCGACGCCGATGCCGCCGATGCATTCGCCCTCGGCGATCACTGGGCAGCCGCCTTCCATCGCCGTCCAGCGCTCGGGGCCGGCGGCGAGCGCAAGCCCGAGCGCATGCGTCACGTCGAGTTCCTGTGCCTGCGCACCGCGCGCCGAGGTCATGCGTTTGTTCGACGCCGCGCAGACCGCCTTGGTGGTGGCCGAATGCACTGAGTGGAAGCGCCCGCCGTCCATGCGCTCGAACAGAATGAGATGGCCGCCCGCATCGGTGATGGCGATCGACACTGCGATGCCGGCCTGCTTGGCCGTCTCGACGGCGGTCGCCATCATTTTCTTGGCGCCGTGCATGGTCAGGCGCCTGCTTGCCGCGACATACATGTGAGCCGAGTTTCCCCCAAACGTTTTATGTTTGGCGGGAATGATAGTGGCTTGTCGCGCGGCAAGGAAATGAAAAGCGCTGCGCGCCGCACGCCGTTACCGGCGCCGTTTTTGAAGCGGTGAAATTCGTCGCTTGAGCCGCGTTACAGCGCTGCCGCGAGCTTGGCGTAGAGCGGATTGTCGCGCGAGAACACGTAGTCGAGATCGGCCACCGCTACCGCTTCCGCGCCGTTCTCGCACAGGAAGCTTGTGAGCGCATAGACCTTGTCCGGCGGGCAGTGCAGCGTCAGCATGCCGGAGGAGGTCGGCCCGCCGAACGGCGTGTGCACGGCAAACTTGGTCTTGGCGTTCTCGACCAATTTGGCGTCGCAGGCGACGAAGCGCGCGCGCACTTCGCGGAAGGCGCGGGCGCGCTGCTGCGCCGCCACGCGGTCGAGAATGACGCGCGCGATATCGTGCTCGGCATCGCCCCAATTGGCGGTGCGCGCGGCGACGAGGTTCGCCTGCGAGCGCAGGATAATGCCGTCCTCGACGATCTTCAGCCCGTTGGCGGCGAGCGTCGCGCCAGTGGTGGTGATGTCGACGATCAATTCGGCGGTGCCGGCAGCCGGCGCACCCTCGGTCGCGCCGGTGCTCTCGACGATGCGGTAATCGACGATGCCGTGCGCGGAGAAGAATTCCCGCGTCAGGTTGATGTATTTGGTCGCCACTCGCATCTTGCGCCCATGCGTGTGACGGAACGCGGTGCCGACGTCGTCGACGTCGGCCATGGTGCGCACGTCGATCCAAGCCTGCGGCACCGCTACCACCACGGTGGCAAAGCCGAAGCCGAGCCCTTCGATTAGGACCACTTTGCTATCGGCGTCGGGGATCATCTCACGCACCAGGTCTTCGCCGGTGACGCCGAGGTGCACGGCGCCGGCGGCAAGCTGGGTGGTGATCTCGGAGGCGGAGAGATAGGCGACCTCGACGCCGTCCAGTCCGGCGATGGCGCCGCGATAATCGCGCGCGCCGCGCGGCTTGATCAGGTTCAAGCCGGAACGCGCGAAGAAGGCTTCCGCGTTTTCCTGCAGCCGACCCTTGGCCGGCACGGCGAGGACGAGAGGTCCGCTCATGCTGCCGCACCTCCATAGATGGAGAGCCGCTCGATCCACACCGCGAAGCCGACCGCGGCGATCGGCTCGGCGCTGCCGAGCCTGGTGAACAGCCCGTCGTAGCGGCCGCCGGCGACCAGCGGATCGCCGGTGCGCTTGGGATCGGTGAGCTCGAACACGAAGCCGGTGTAGTAATCGAAGCCGCGCCCGAAGGCGGTGGAGAAGCGTACGCGCCTTAAGTCGATGCCACGCACGGCAAGGAAGCCGCTGCGCGTCTCGAACAGGTCGATTGCGGGGCTGAGCGCTTGCGTCATGTTGCCTTCGCTGGCGAGCGTGCGCAGCTCGGCCGCCGCCTCGTCGGGATCGCCGGCGATGGCGAGGAAGCGCTCGATCAGCGCTCGCACGTCGCGCGGCAATTTGGCGCTGGCGCCGAGCGCTGACTGCTCGAGGAAGCGCTCGGCGATCTCGGCGACCGAGCGGCCGCCCACCGCATTGATGCCGGCGATCGACAACAGGTCGGTGACCAGCGCGTGCGCGCCCTTTGGATCAGAGTTCGACAGCGCCGCCAGCACGCCCTGGTATTCGGGGCGCGAGGTGCTGCCGCCCAGCACCAGCCGGTCGAGGTCCTGCGCCAGATTGGCCTTGCGGTTGAAATCCTTGATCAGCCGCCGCTTCCATGCCGCCGGCAGCTCGAGCCCGGCGATCAGCGCGGCAAACAGCGCGACGTCGCCGATCTGGATGTCGGGCTGGCTCAGCCCGTAATGCGCAGTGGCTTCGAGCCCGAGCGCCAGCATCTCGGCGTCGGCTGCCGCCTTGTCGCTGCGCCCGAAGCTCTCGATGCCGGCCTGCAGGAATTCGCTCGGTTGGTCGACGCGGTGACGGAACACCGGGCCGAGATAGCAATAGCCCGCAGGCTTCCCGGCCATGGCTGAGGCGAGGTAGTCGCGCGACACCGGAATGGTGAGGTCGGGACGCAGGCAGAATTCGCCGCCGCCGGGCGCGGTGGTCAGATACATCCGCTTGCGGATGTCCTCGCCGGAGAGGTCGAGGAACGACTCGGCTGGCTGCAGGATGGCCGGCGCAATGCGGGCATAGCCGGCGCGCTCATAGGAGGCGACCAGCGCTTCCGCGCGTGCGTCGGGGGGGCCTTTCGTCTCGGTTGTGACGTTCGCGTTCATCGTTATTCCGGTAGCCGGCTGGGGCGGACTTTTTGCTGGGGCATGACCCTTTTCGAAAACCGGTTCCCACTTTTCGGGGGTCATGCACTAGCACGATAGTTTTAAGGATTCGACGACCTTTCACCCACGGCCTTAACAGCCTTAAGGCAAATGCGCGGCGTCGTTAACGAATTTTGCCTTTGCTGAAAAGCCCGTGGATTGCGCCTGCGCGCGTCAGCCCTGCGCGGTCACCGCCACCTCGACGTTCATGGCGATGAAGTCCGCCGGCGTGCCGGTGTAGCTGCCGGTGATGGGGATCGCCTGCGCGGGATCGCGCGTGACGGCGACGCGGATCAGCGTCTCGTGGCCGATCAGCACGTCGGTCGGGTCGTATTCGATCCAGCCGGCGCCGGGCAGATAGATCTCCGCCCAGGCATGCGTCGCCGCGACCGCCTGCGTGTCGTTGCCCTTGTCGAGTGCTGGATCGTAGAGATAGCCGGAGACGAAGCGCGCGCCGAAGCCGAGGTAGCGGGCGGCCTCGATCAGCACCATGGCGAAGTCGCGGCAGGCGCCGGTCTTCTTTTCCAGCGTCTCCGCCGGCGACTGCGTGCCCGGCGCGTGCCGCTCGGCATAGACGATGTGCGGCTTGAGCGCGGCGTTCATGCTCTTGAGCAGCTCGAGCGTGCGCATCGGCTTCGTCGTGACAAAGCTGTCGGCCCAGCGCGCCAAAATGCGCTTGGGATCGCCGAAGCGCTGCTTGAGCAGCGGCCCAAGGTCGATGCGGTCGCCGCGCGAATATTGGAACGGGTAGAATTCGGCCTCCGGCGCGATCGGGAATGCGATGCTGTCCAGCGAGTAACGCTCGATCTTCAGCGTGCTGATAATCGAGAGCGTGTCGGCGGCGGACTGGAAGTCGACCAGCGCGACCGAATTGCCGAACACGTCGTGCATCCAGCGCACATTTCCTGGCGGCGACAGCGTCAGCTCGGCCGACACCAAGCGCAGGTCGTGCGAATCGCGCGGGCGCAGCATCAGCCGGTGCTGGCCGAACGCAACCGGGCGCGCGTACTGGTATGTGGTAGCGTGGCGCACTGTCATCAGGCGCATGTGGTCACCAAAAGATGCGGGCGGCCATTGTAATGCAAATGATGCGCCTTGCTCAGCCGTCATGCCCGGCCTTGTGCCGGACATCCACGCCTTTAGCACGCGGACGAAAATCCGAGGCCTGGATGGCCGGGACAAGCCCGGCCATGACGAGTCAGTAAAGGCTTAGCCGAGATTGTGCCGCGCCAGCAGCTTGCGCACTTCCTCGACCAGTTTGCCTTCCTTCACCGCGAACTGCGCCTCGGCCTGCTTCTTCAAATAGTCGTCGCGCTCTTTCGACAGGCCGGCCAATTCGGCGCCGATAATCAAGTCCTTGATCGTGACCTCGTTGCGCGCTTTTTCGTCGCCGCCCTGGATGATGGCGCAAGGCGAGCCGCGCTTATCGGCGTATTTCAATTGCGTGCCAAGATTGTTCTTCGGATTGCCGAGATAGAGCTCGGCGCGGATGCCGGCATTGTGCAGTTGTGCGACGAAACGCTGGTAATCAGCGACGCGCTCGCGGTCGAACACGGTGACGATGACCGGGCCATGCTCGGCCTCTTTCTTGATCTTGCCGAGATGAGTGAGCGCCGCCTGCAAGCGCGACACGCCGATGGAAAATCCGGTCGCCGGCACCGGCTGGCCCATGAAGCGCGAGACGAGGCCGTCGTAGCGTCCGCCGCCGCCCACCGAGCCGAAGCGCACCGGGCGGCCTTTTTCGTCCTTGATCTCGAAGGTGAGATCCACTTCGAAGACAGGGCCCGTGTAGTATTCGAGCCCGCGCACCACCGTCTTGTCGACGCGCACCCGGTCGTCGTAGCCAGCCGCACGTACGAGTGCAGCAATCTCCGAAAGTTCTTGCTCGCCGGGTCCCGCCGCAACATCGCCTGCGCCCGTGATCGCTGCGACGATGGTTTCGATTTGCGTTTCGCTGAGCTCGGCGCCTTTGGTGAAGTCGCCGCTTTCGTCCTTGCGTCCCTTGCCGAGCAGCGCACG